>Ga0114946_10003657_pt1 | contig 10313 bp, 5 predicted proteins | sample WalLakDeSediment_FD_88676 | JGI IMG/M metagenome (GOLD analysis project Ga0114946, IMG submission 88676) | Lake sediment microbial communities from Walker lake, Nevada to study Microbial Dark Matter (Phase II) - Walker Lake 11/02/13 Deep Sediment | ecosystem: Environmental > Aquatic > Freshwater...
CCGCGGAGAGCAAGGTCCAGGGAGCCCAGTCAGGGGCCGAAAATGTCTCCGGCCCCCCCGAGCCGTCGAGCGACCGCACGACGGCCGAGTCGATGAGAAGCATCTCCACGCCCACGATGCAGGCGAAGATGCCGGCCGCCAGACACAAACTTTTCCACATGAGCGAAACTCCTCCGGGAATGTCGACCAACGCGGCGGCGTGTCTGGAGGACAGGGCTGAATGAGGCCGACCATGCCGGTTGTGCCGGCTGCACGAGCGTTTGTCGGGGGGGCGGAGGGGGCGTACCATGCAGGATGCTGAATCGTGTCTGACTCCAGGAAGCGGCGTTGCCGCCAGATGCATGGCCAAAAAGCGGGATGTCTCGAAGCGACCGAGTGACCGGAAGTCCGCCGCCGGCGGGAATCTCGTTTGGTCCCTGATCGCCGCGGGCGCCGTCAGCCTGTTCGCTCTCAGCCTGATCGGCTCCACGCCCGATCTCGACATCTCCTACAGCGATCTCGAACGGCTCGTCCACGCGGCGGGTGCGGAGGGGGGCCAACGGTGGGTCACGATCGCGGGCAGCCGAACCGGCCTCGATCCCCGCCAGGCCAAGCCGGTCAGCTACGGAGATCTCCACGATCTGGTGATCGGCTCGTTCCAAGTCACCGGCAAGGTTCGTGAAGTTCCGGCGACCCCCGGCAGTACCCTCCAGCCACCCAGTTCCGCCGAGCCGACGAGTGCAACTGAATCAGCCGATGGGCCATCGGCTTTGGATCATGCGGCCGCGGATGAGGCCGCGGAGCATGATGACGCCACCAACGCGTTGGGTCGGCGACTGCTCGTCGAGCGGGCGCTCCCCGGGGGCGTCCGCCGCTTTCGGACCGCGAAACTGCCCAGCGACAACTCCGAGGCCGACCTCGTGGCGCTCCTCAAGGAGCAGGGCGTGGCGTTCCGCTACGAGGATCCGCCGAGCGCGTGGCGCAACTGGCTGCCGATGCTGCTGCTCACGGGACTCTTCGGCGGCCTGCTGTTCGTGATGATGCGCCGCATCGGCGGCGCCGGCAGCCCCATGGCCTTCGGCCGCAGCCGGGGCAAGATGTATGCCCAGGAAGACCTGGGGATCACGTTCGACGATGTCGCCGGCATCGACGAGGCGGTCGAGGAACTGCGCGAAGTGGTCGAGTTCCTCCGCAGTCCCGAAAAATACCAGGTGCTCGGCGGCCACATTCCCAAGGGCGTGCTGCTCGTGGGGCCCCCGGGCACCGGGAAAACGCTCCTGGCCAAGGCCATCGCCGGCGAGGCGGGCGTGCCGTTCTTCGGACTCTCCGGCAGCGACTTCGTGGAGATGTTCGTGGGCGTGGGGGCGGCGCGGGTGCGCGACATGTTCCAGCAGGCGGCGGCGAAGGCGCCCTGCATCATCTTCATCGACGAGCTCGATGCCCTCGGCAAGACCCGGGGCACGAGCGTCGTCGGGGGCCATGACGAGCGGGAACAGACGCTCAACGCCCTGCTCGTGGAGATGGATGGGTTTGGCAGCAACTCGGGCGTGATCGTGCTCGCGGCCACGAATCGCCCCGAGACGCTCGACCCGGCGCTCCTGCGGCCCGGCCGCTTCGACCGTCACGTGCTCGTCGATCGCCCCGACGTCCGCGGCCGGGAGTCGATTCTGCGGGTGCACATTGCCAACGTGAAACTCGATCCGCACGTCGATGTCGCCCAGATCGCCCGGATCACGTCGGGGTTCGTGGGGGCCGACCTCGCCAACCTCGTCAACGAAGCGGCGCTGCTCGCCGCCCGCAATGGCAAGTCGGCCGTGGGAATGGTGGAGTTCAACGAGGGCGTCGAGCGGGTCACGGCCGGTCTCGAGAAGAAGAAGCGGGTGATCCACGAAGACGAGAAGAAGCGGGTGGCCTACCACGAGGCGGCGCACGCGCTGGTGGCCTGGTCGCTGCCCAACACCGACCCCGTGCACAAGGTGTCGATCATCCCCCGTGGGCTCGCCGCACTCGGCTACACGATGCAGCGGCCCGAGGATGATCGCTACCTGCTCACGCAGTCCGAGCTCGAGAGCCGGGTGCAGGTGCTGCTCGCCGGTACGATCGCCGAGGAGATGGTCTACGCGGATGTGTCGACCGGGGCGCAGAACGATCTCGAGCGGGCCAGTGAAATCGCCCGGGCGATGGTGATGGACTACGGCATGAGCCGGCTCGGCCGGGTGGCCTACCGGGAAAACCCGCGATCTCCCTTTCTGGCCGGCGCCGGGGCCGACCTGCCGACCGCCCGCAGCCACAGCGAGCAGACCGCCCGCGAGATCGACGAGGAGGTGCGACGAATCATCGACGAGGCGATGGCCAAGGTGCGCCGCATCCTGGAGGGCCGCCGGACGGCGCTCGAGGCTGTGACGCGGCGGCTCATCGAGTGCGAGGTGATCGACGGCGAGGAACTGCAGGCCATCGTCGAGGTGGCGATCGGCACGCCGCAGCTGGTTCCCGGGACCGACACGGAACGGCGGCTCCCGCGGACACCGCCAGCCACCGACGCCGAGCCAGCGGCGGGAACGGCCGAGAATTGACCGGCCGACATGCCCGGACACGAACTGGCGAAAACCGCCGAGCTCCTGGCCGCCGGCGCGGCGGAGAACGGCCGATTTCATGTGGAAGTTCTCGGAGCCACGTTTTAGACTTGGATGAGCCCTCGTGCCCAGAAAGCGCCCGCCCGATCATGCCTCTCGCCTCCAGCGGCCCCGCCTCCGCGGGTTCGCCCCCCTGCCGCGTTGCCGATGTTCCAGCCGCGGCGCCGCTGCGGGTGGCCGTGCTCGGCTCCACCGGCAGCATTGGAACGAACACGCTCGACGTGATCGCCGCGTCGGAGGGCCGCTTCGTTCCCTGGCTGCTTGCCGCTCGGCGGAGCGTGGGGCCCCTCGTGGAGCAGGCCTGGCGGTTTCGGCCGGCCTGGGTCGTCGTGGTCGATCCTGCAGCCGCCGGTGAGCTCGGGGCCACGAGCCTGCCGCCGGGCACCCGGCTGGCCATCGGCCCCGATGCACTCGACGAACTCGTAGCGGATCCTGCCAACGACAGGGTCGTCTCGGCCATCGTGGGGGCTGCCGGCCTGCGGAGCACCTGGGCCGCCGTGGCCGCCGGACGGACGGTGGCGCTGGCCAACAAAGAGACGCTCGTGATGGCCGGTCCCCTCGTGATGCGGCTGGCCGCCGCCACCGGCGCCACCATCATTCCGGTCGACAGCGAGCACTCCGCCATTCATCAGGCGCTCACCGCGGGCCGTCCGGCGGAAGTCGCCCGCCTCTGGCTGACGGCCAGCGGCGGCCCGTTTCGCACCCGGCCCCGCGACACGCTCGCGGATGTCACGCCCGCCGAGGCGCTGCGGCACCCGACCTGGTCGATGGGCCCGAAGATCACGGTCGATTCGGCGACGATGATGAACAAGGCGCTCGAACTCATCGAGGCCCGTTGGCTCTTCGACATGCCGGCCGAGAAACTCGGCGTGCTCGTGCATCCCCAATCGCTCGTGCACTCGCTCGTGGAGTTCGTCGATGGCTCCGTGATCGCGCAGCTCAGCCCGCCCGACATGCGGCTGCCGATTCAATACGCGCTCTCGCTGCCGGAGCGGCGGCCCGGACCGGCCCGGCGATTCGACTTCACCGAACGGCTGCATTTCGACTTCGAGCCGCCGGATCCGGAGCGGTTTCCCGCGCTCGACCTCGGCTTCGTGGCCGCGGCCCGCGGCGGCACGGCGGGGGCCGTGCTCAATGCGGCCAACGAGGAGGCCGTGCAGGCGTTTCTCGGCGGCCGTTTCCGATTCACCGATATCGCCGAGGTCTGCCGGCGGGTGCTCGACGAGCATCCCTTCGTGGCAGACCCGGATCTCGACGACGTCCGGCGTCTCGACGCCTGGGCCCGACAGGAGGTTTCCAGTTGGCAATGTGTTTCATAGCGGAGTGTCTGATGGTGGGGTCTGTGATGACCGGAAGCTGCCTGCTGGCGGCCGCGACGTGGCTCGAATGGATCGCCCAGCCGGCGAGCTGGTGGGTGATCCTCCAGGTCGCGCTCGGCCTCGGATTCGTGATCTTCGTTCATGAGTTGGGCCATTTTCTCGTCGCCAAGGCCTGCGGCGTGAAGTGCGAGAAGTTCTACCTGGGCTTCGACGTGGGTGGCCTGAAGCTGCTCAGCTTCCGCTGGGGCGAGACGGAATACGGCATCGGGGCGCTCCCGCTCGGCGGCTACGTGAAGATGCTCGGCCAGGACGACAACCCGGCGGCCGCCGCAGCCGAGGCCCAGCGGGCCCGGCACGAGTTTTCCTCGGGCGACCTGCCACCGGAGCCGACCAGTGGCCCGCATCCCGCCTGGGATCCGCGGAGCTATCCGGCCCAGAGTGTGCCCAAGCGAATGGCGATCATCTCGGCGGGCGTGATCATGAACGTGATCTTCGCCGTGCTCATGGCCGCCTTGGCGTTCTGGCTCGGCGTACGGGAGATGACCTGCGAGGTGTCGAGCGTGCGGCCCGGCGGCGCTGCCTGGCGGGCGGGCCTGCGGACGGGCGACGAGATCGTCGCCATCGGCGGCCAGAAGAATCCGATCTTCAACGATCTCCGCTACGGCGTGACCGTGGGCAGCGTGGCCAAGGGCATCGAGTTCGAGGTGCGGCGGCCGGCCGATGGCTCGACCCGCACGGTCGTGCTCCGGCCCGATACCGATCTGGGAGCGCCCACGATCGGCGTGACGAATCCGCTCTCGCTGCGAGTGCCCACCGACCTCTCCCGCGGGCTCGTCGGTGGCGCGGCCGCGGCCGAGCCCCCCCTCGCCGGCGGCGACGTGGTGCGGGCAGTCGACGGGGCTCCCGTCGCCTCCTACGCCGAACTGATCGCCGCGCTCGCCGCCCGCGTGGCCGAACCGGTGACGCTCACGGTCAATCGGGCGGCGGGCGAACGGGCGGCTGCCGAACCGGGCGGTTCCGCGACCTCGCTCGACCTCGTGGTGCCGCCACAGCCGGTGCTCGGGACCGGCCTGACGATGGTTCCGGGATCCATTGCGGCCGTGCAGGAAGGGTCCCCGGCCGCGGCAGCCGGCCTCGTGGCGGGCGATCAGCTCCTCGCCCTCGACGGCCAGCCGATCGGCGACCCGCTCTCGCTCGACGAGCGCATGTCCCGACAGGCCGGCCGCCCGGTCCGGCTCACGATCAGTCACATCGATGGCACCGAGGCCGAGATCATGCTCGAGCCCCGCGCCGTCACCTGGATCGACAACGAGTCCAATTGGCCGGCCAGCCCGGCGTCGATCGGGGCGCTCGGCATCGCACTGGTCGTCACGGCGGAGGTGGCCGCGGTGGAAAACGGGAGTCCTGCCGACCGGGCAGGCATCGTTCCGGGGGATCGCCTCGTGCGGGCCCGGTTCGTCGATCCGGCCGCGCCGACGGACGACGACGAGGGGGTCGAACTGTCGGCCAAGGCCCCCAACTGGCCGGCGATCGCCGCGGTCATGCAGCGGATTCCGGCAGGCAGCCGCCTCAGACTGTCCGTCGAAGGCGCGGGTGGGGTGCGGGAGGTCGAGCTCACGCCCACCCCGACAGACAGCCGCTTCGTCGTCGACCGCGGCCTCGTCTTCGAGCCGGTCTACGAACTGGTGCGGGCCGGTTCGGTGGGCGGCGCGCTCAAACGGGGCCTCCGCAAGACCGGCCAGGATCTCTCGCTCGTCTGGGGATTCCTCGGAAAACTCACGAGCAGCCAGATCAGCCCGCGGCTGCTCGGCGGCCCCATCGAGATCGCCAAGCAGGCCGGCCGCTCGGCCGAGGAGGGCTTCAGCCGGCTGCTGTTGTTCCTCACGATGCTCAGCGCGAACCTCGCGGTGATCAACTTTCTGCCGATCCCCGTGCTCGACGGCGGGCACATGGTGTTCCTGCTCTACGAGCTCGTCCGCGGCAAGCCGCCGAGCGAGAATGTCGTGGCCGCGCTGAGCTACCTCGGCCTGGCGCTCATCCTCACGCTGATGATGTTCGTCTTCGGACTCGACCTCGGGCTGATTCCCCGCCGGTAGGATTCGCTCCGCGTGCCGGTAGGATTCGCTCCGCGTGACTGGGCGTCAGCTTTTTTCCGTGCCGGTGTCGAGGACGGCCATGAAGGCTTTCTGCGGGATGTCCACGCTCCCGACGCTCTTCATCCGCTTCTTGCCTTCCTTCTGCTTGGCCCAGAGCTTCTTCTTGCGGGAGATGTCGCCACCGTAGCACTTGGCGGTGACGTTCTTCCGCATGGCCGAGATCGTCTCGCGGGCGATCACCTTCGTGCCGATCGCCGCCTGCAGGGCGATCTCGAACATGTGGCGGTCGATCTCGCCCCGGAGCTTCTTCACGATCGCACGGCCGCGGCGGTCGGCGTCGCGGCGGTCGCAGATGATCGAGAGGGCGTCGACCTTCTTGCCTCCCACGAGGATGTCGAGCCGCACGAGGTCGGCGGGAAAGTAGCCGACGAGCTCGTAGTCCATCGTGCCATACCCCCGCGTCACGCTCTTGAGCTTGTCGTGCATGTCGTAGATCACCTCGGCCAGGGGCAGGTCGAAGGTGAGCATGGCCCGCGTGGGGGAGAGATATTCGGTCTTCAAAAACGTGCCGCGGCGGTCGCTGCACATCTGCATGATCGGGCCGATATATTCCACCGGCACGAGGAAGTTCGTCCGCACGATCGGCTGACGGAACTCCTCGATCTGGCCCGTATCGGGCACGTCCTGCGGGTTGGTGATCTCGATCGTCTCGCCGTCGCTCTTGAGGATCTGGTAGGTGACGTTGGGGGCCGTCTGCACGAGATCGAGGTTGGCCTCCTGCTCCAGCCGCTGCTGGATGATCTCCATGTGCAACAGGCCGAGAAAGCCGCAGCGGAAGCCGAAGCCGAGGGCCTCGCTGCTCTCGGGAGCGTATTCGAACGACGGGTCGTTGATGACGAGCTTTTCCAGCGCGTCGCGGAGCTCTTCGAAATTCTCCCCCTCGCTCGGATAGAGGCCGCAGTAGACCATCCGCTGCGGCGGCTTGTAGCCGGGCAGCGGGGAAGCGCCGGCATCGCCGGGGATCGTCACCGTGTCGCCGATGTGAACCTGCTTCACGTCCTTGATGTTGCAGACGAGGTAGCCCACCTGGCCGGCCACGAGCTCCTCGCAGGCGCGGCGCTGCGGCACGAACTGGCCGAGCTCCAGGACCTCGTAGGTCGTGCCCGTCCGCAGGAAGCGGATCTTCTGCCCCTTGCGGACGGTGCCGTCGATGAGCCGCACGTAGGTGATCGCACCCCGGTAGCTGTCGTAGTGGCTGTCGAAGATCATCGCGCGTAGGGTGGCGTCGGGATCACCCTGCGGGGGCGGGATCCGCTCCACGATCGCGGCGAGCAGCTCGGTGATGCCGATGCCCGCCTTGGCGCTCGCCTTGATAACCTCGTCGGGATCGATCGCCAGGCTCTGCTCCATCTCCTGGAGCACCTCGTCGACGCGGGCGTGGACGAGATCCACCTTGTTGATCACCGGCACGATCGTGAGGTTCTGATTGAGCGCCGCGTAGGCATTAGCCACCGTCTGGGCCTCGACCCCCTGGAAGGCGTCGACGAGCAGGAGCGCACCTTCGCAGCAGGCCAGGCTCCGCGAGACCTCGTAGTGGAAATCGACGTGGCCGGGGGTGTCGATGAGGTTGAGCTCGTACCGCTCCCCCTGATGCATGGTTTCCATGCGGACGGCCCGGGCCTTGATCGTGATGCCCCGCTGCCGCTCGAGCTCCATGTCGTCGAGCATCTGCTCCTTGAGCTGCCGCTTCTCCACCGTGCCGGTGGCCTCGAGGAGCCGGTCGGCGAGCGTGCTCTTGCCGTGGTCGATGTGGGCAATGATGGAAAAGTTACGGATGTGCTTGGAGTCGATAGGCATGCGAGGATTCTATCAGTGCCGTTCGGCACGTGCCTGGAGCCGGGCCAGGCCCGCCGCGCCGATCGACCCGGCATCGCCCCCGAGGCTCGCGTAGCCGATCACCGTCTTGGCCGCGAGGGTGGGGAACGTCCGGCGGTGCACCTCCGCGCGAACCTGATCCAAAAACCCGCGGCCGACCGGCGAGCGACTCCCGCCGAACGTCATGGCTCCGCCGATCATCACCGCCTCGGGATCGATCGCGTGCATGAGCGTAACGATGCCGATGCCCAGCCAGCGGGCCGTCTCCATGACGAGGTCGGTCGCGAGCGGATCGCGGGCCTCCACCCCCCGGCCGACGAGGATCGGCGTCAGCGACTCTCCCCCCGCCACCGCATCCGCCAGGTACCCCCGGCCGCCGGCTGCGATCGCCTCCTCGGCCCGGGCCACGAGCGACTTGGCGCCGCAGTAGGCTTCGAGGTGACCGGCATGTCCACAGGGGCACATCCGGGCGGCCGCGGAGGTATCGACGATGATGTGGCCGCATTCGGAACCATGGCTGTGGGCCCCCTCGACGTTGAGATCACCGATGATGATCCCGCCCCCGACGCCGGTGCCGAGCGTGAGCAGCACGAGCGAGTCGTACTCGCGGCCCGAACCGATCCAGAACTCGCCATAGGCGGCGGCGTTGGCATCGTTGGCGAACGTCACCGGCAGTCCGCAGTGGGCCGCCAACCGGTCGCGCAGCGGAAAGCCGTCCCAGCCGACGAGATTGCCGGCCCGCACGATGATGCCGGCCGGAATGTCGAGCGGCCCCGGCGAGCCGAGACCGACACGAGCGATGTCGGCCGCCGCGATTCCCGCCTGCCGGGCCAGGATCCGCACCGCCTCGCCCATCCGGGCGGCCGCATCCTCGGGGCCGCGCTCGGCGTGCGTCTTCTCGGTGTGGAAGGCGACGAGCTGGCCGCGGTCGTCGACGAGCGCCGCCTTGATGTTGGTGCCGCCTAAGTCCACGCCGGCATAGAGCGGCAGTGTCGCCGCAGACAAGCGCACGAACTCCCGACGCTCAGCCATACCCCGCTACCCGTCAGCCGGGAGACGGCTGGGCTCCACGGTGGGCGTGGGGCCCGTGCAGGCTTTCATGAATTCGACGAGGTCGGCCTTGTCCTGGGCCGTGAGGTTGAGCGGCTTGATCTTGTCGCTCAGGTGGGGGTTGGCGTGGCCTCCCTTGGCATACCACTCCACCACCTCCTCGAGCGTCGCCTGCGAGCCGTCGTGCATGTAGGGGGCGGTGAGGGCCACGTTGCGGATCGTCGGGGTCTTGAAAGCGCCCGTGTCTTTTGCGTCTTTCGTGACCACGAAGCGGCCCAGATCGGGCTCCGGCTTGTCCATCCCGACGCCGAGATTGTGGTATTGCTCGTCGGCCAGGTTCGCGCCCACGTGGCAGGCGGTGCAGTTGGCCTTGCCGAAGAAGAGCTCGCGGCCGCGGACGGCCGACTCGCTCATCGGATGCGCCTCGGCGGCAGCCTTGGCCTCGGCATACTTCGCGGCCAGTTCCTCGTCGTCGGCGATGTCGTCGGGATCGAGGCCGGCGAATGCCCGCAGCTGCTCGCCGTAGTCGTACGGCGACGGCGCCGTCACGAGCGCCCGCTCGAACGCGGCGATCGCCTGCCCGACACGGTCGATCGTGATCTCCCCGAAGATCGTCTCGAACTGCTTCGCGTAGACCGGGATCTCGCCCAGCCGCTTGACGACCCCCTCGTGCGTGAAGCCCATCTCGATTGGGTTGGCGATCGGCCCCACGGCCTGCGCTTCGAGCGAATCGGCCCGCCCGTCCCAGAACTGGGGGCCCGAAAGAATCCGGTTGAACGAGACCGGCGAGTTTCGGCCCCCTGCCTGGCCGTTGATGCCGACGCCCGTCTTCGTGTTGGCTGAATAGCCCATCGCCGGATCGTGGCAGCTGGCACAGGAGACGGTGGCATCGGCCGAGAGCCGGGTGTCGAAGTAGAGCTGCCGGCCGAGCTCGATCTTGGCTCGCGTGAGCGGGTTCTCCGTGAGACCACTGATCTGCCCGGCCCCCTGCGAGAGACCCAGCGGGAGGATCGGCTCGATCTCGACGTGGTTCTTCGGGTCGGCGAGCCAGGTGTCGATCTCGGCGACGGTGATCGGCCCGGCGGCTGCCGGCGGCACCCCGGCCGTGAGCGTCGGTTCACCGAGCATGACCTGCTCGCGCTCTGCGGGGGCAACTGGCTCGACAACGGTAACTGACTCGACGGCGGCCACCGGTTCGGCGGCGGACGCGCGTGCCGGGATCGACGCGGCCGCATCCTCGATCCGTTTGTCGGCTGCAGCGATCGACTTGTCGAGCTCGGCGAGCGTGCCCCGCACCGAATCGACCACGCCGGCGGCGGGCGCGGCGACATCCTCCGATTCGATCACCTCGATCGTTTCGA
>Ga0114946_10003658_pt1 | contig 10312 bp, 5 predicted proteins | sample WalLakDeSediment_FD_88676 | JGI IMG/M metagenome (GOLD analysis project Ga0114946, IMG submission 88676) | Lake sediment microbial communities from Walker lake, Nevada to study Microbial Dark Matter (Phase II) - Walker Lake 11/02/13 Deep Sediment | ecosystem: Environmental > Aquatic > Freshwater...
AACGCCTGATGCCACTTTCAGAACAGCCTCTGATGGTGGATGATTGGCCAACTCAAGTTGTTAAGGTGCAGGTGCCGCTTGACGACTCAGTATAATCATTGCGAGGAGCGCTCTTTGCGACGAAGCAATCTTTTAAGTGTCATTCCATAATGAAAAGCGCTAGCGCTGTGGATTTACTCCTAATGACACAGGGCATTGGAAGATAGATTGCTTCGTGCCCGCAGGAACGGCGGGCTCTCGCAATGACAAAAGCGAGGGGTCATTGCGAGGAGGGCGTTCTGTGCCCGACGAAGCAATCTTTTAAGTGTCATTCCATAATGAAAAGCGTTAGCGCTGCTTGCAATCACGGTTATTCGTTATGGATGTCCGCAGGTCAGGGTTTCAGGCTGCGGTTCGAATCTCGACCTTGCGATAAACCTCGGCGGGCGGGAGGTTTTCCCCGTCCACTTCCAGCAAGCTCTGCACTGGGATGCCAAACAAACGCTCGTTTTCCTGCAGATAGGGCCAGATCAGCTCCCAATCGGCCGGGCTTAACGCCCCAAAGGCGCCGCCGTTGAGCTGGTCTGCCTGCACGATCCGCCGGGGGTCGCGCAGGTAAATGGCTCCGCCGGAGGCCAGCGAAAACAGGTTGCCGCCCGGGTAAGGGGATTCCAGCTCTTGCAGGCAGCCGTCCTGGTCGAAGCCCACCCCATTCAAGATGATAAAGCCGCCCCCCTGGTGAGGATCACCCGCCATGAAGGATTCTGCCAGGTAATCCAGGCAGGTGCCGTTGATCACGGCCCGCGGCCGGCCGACGGCGTTGATCAGCGGGCGTCCGGCGGCTGAACCCAACACAAAGATCTCGCCGCCCTTGGCGCCATACAGGAAGGTCTGCCCGACATCCCCATGGACCACCAGCTTGCCGCTCTTGAAGATCTGCCCGAGCTGGTCCTGCCCGTCGCCATGCAGGTGCACCTGTGCGCCATCCAGACCGGAGGCGGCGTAATCGCCCACATCGCCGTACAGGTCCAGGCGAGCGCCCTGGCTGCCGGGTCCAAACCCGCAAGCAGCGAAACGCCCTCCCTGCCAGTTGTAGACCACCTGGCGCTGCCAGCCCAGCTGGTAGGCTTTGACCATCCAGCGGGCGGCGCTCTGCTCTCCCTCCGGCGGGAAGCCCAACGCATCCAGGACCAACACAGCGCTGCCTTCAAGCGGCGGGCGCAGGTGCATGCGCGTCTTCCAGGTCAGGCGCTGGCGCCGGGATGGGCTGGTTTCGCCGGCCAACGGGGTCTGGTCGAACAGCCTCAGCAGGGCCGTGTCCACCAAGCGCAGGATCGAAGCCCGCTTCTTGTCGCCGCTGGCAAAACGCCTATCCCTCAGGCGATTGAAGGTGCGTAAGGCCAGGGTATACTCGTTATCCCCCTCCCGGCTGAAGGCCTCCAGCCAATCCAGGGACCAGGCCAGCTCATCCCAGCCCAGGCCGGGCAGTTGTGGCTCCAGCCATTTCCACAAAGAAGGCGCCCCACCGTTGTCACAGGCATGGTAAGCCTGTAGGGCCCACTCAGCCTGGTACTCCGCCGCCGCCCGGCTGGGAGTCACCAAAGCCGGATGGATATGCCGCTGCGCCTTGCTCAGGCTGATCGAAGCGCCAAACTTGTCAACGCAAGACAGGCTGGCCTGGCTCCCGGCGCCGGTGGGCGAGGCGCACACTGTAAAGCGGAATGCGCCGCCATCGGTGTGAGAGCCGCCCCGCGCGGCCCAATATCGATCGGCGCTGGGTTGGAAGCGCTGGTCGACAGCCGCCAGAGAGCGCAAGCAGGCGTTGATCGCCTGGCGCTCAGAGGCGATCAATCCGATCTGTACGCCGCCCCCGCTCTCAGGCTGCAGGTTTTCGTACAGCGCGAACACCTGCGGGCGCAGCATGCTGGTATCGGTGATGCCCAACAGCTCGTAGCGGTCCAGGTCGCCCTGCTCTTGCCCGGGTCGGGAGCGAGCCAGGATGAAGAACCAGGGCCCATCCGGCGATCCGTGGATATGGGTGCGCTGGACGGCCTGATAAAGCGCCTGCTTTTCCTGCGGGAGCATATCGAAATCGTGCTCGCTGGTGGGCGCCATGGCCTCCAGGGTGATTTCCAGGGGGTAGCCGTACACGCGATCCCACAGGTCAAACAGCTGCACGCTTACCTCGGTGTCGGTCAGGAAAAGCTGCCCGATATTGCGCTGGCGCAGGTATTCTCCGACCGAGTGGTAATTGGCAAAATCCCCGTTGTGCACCAGGGCCTCATTCAACCCGATGAAAGGGTGCGCCCCGCCCGGGTGCCAGACCCGCCCCTTGGTTGGGTAGCGCTGGTGGCTGATCCACACATGGGCAGTCTGTTCGTTCAGGCAGTAATAATCGACCACGTCTTCGGCATAACCCACAATTTTAAGCACCAGCAGGTCACGGGCATGGCTGATCACAAAAGCGCGCTTTTCTCCCAGGGAGGCGTAGAAGCGCTGGTTCAGGCGGAAGCTGTTTTGGTACACAAATTCATCTTCCACAGAGCGGGGTGGGAGGCGGGTGAAGTCGTTCTCTTCTGCAAACCGAGCCAGGACATCCGCTTTGACCCGCACAAAATAACGCCACACATCGGGCGGGCGCACCTCCAACGAGGGCACGGAACGGTAGTCCGCCAGCCGCTCGATCTCGTAAGCCTGGGCGATCTCAAAATTGGGGCTGATGAAAGCCGCTTCTACTTCTGGGCGGGCAGATGGGTCGAGCAAGGCAATTTGCAACAGGTAGTGGCTGCGCAGCGTGCCCCGGTCCACGCGCATCTGGGCGGGGTCCAGCCCGGCCATAGCGATACCCCCGCCTTTGCCGTTGCCGCGATTATGCATCTGGCGCGAGGCGGCCAACACATGTCGCCCAGCCACGGGGATATTGGCCGCAAAGCCCAGCACCCCACAGCCGCCCTCGGCTGCCTCTTCGGTCCGGCGAGAGCGGGGCAGCTCCTGCATCAGGCTTGACCGGGAACGGATCAACAACTCAGCAAAGTCTGTTTCCATCGTTCAGCTCCTTGCTTGGGCGGCCTGACCGGCAATCCGCCGCCCTCAATCATCTCCACAAGACGGCGCCACCGCCCTTTCTGGCAGCGGCTCGACTTTATTCTTGGCCGGCTGGTTCATCGTGATCACCGCCACCGCCCCCAGGATGATGGCTGTGGCAATCAACACCCGCGCGGTCAACGGCTCCTGGGCCAGCAAGTTGCCCAGCAGGATTGCCACCAACGGGTTGACATAAGCATAAGTAGAAACCAGGGCGGTCGGCGCAACCCGCAGCAGCCAGGTATAGGCGGCAAAACCCACCAGCGAGCCGAAAATGATCAGGTAGCCCAGGCTCAGCAGCGAGCGGGCCGAAATCACCCCCAGGTCGACCCGCCCCCATTCACCGCTCAATGTTCCCAACAGCAACAGGCCGGCTCCGCCCACCAACATCTCCATACCGGTACCCAGCAGAGGCGAGGCCGGCAGCCGGGCGCCGCGGCTGTAGAGCGAACCGGTCGCCCACGAGAAAGCTCCCATGGTCAGCACCAGCGCCCCTAGCGGATCAATTTCCCCGGCCAAACCGCTCAGGCTGGTCGGGCTGACCAGCAAGCCGATGCCCAGAAATCCGAACACTACCCCGGCTGTCGTCAGCCAGCGGCTGCGCTTGTGCGCAGACCGGCGGGCCAGGTGGGCCTGACCCGGCCGCAACGCGTCCAGCAGCACCATCCACAGCGGCACAGACCCCACCAGCAGGGCCGCCACGCCCGATTCGACGAATTGTTCCGCCCATACCACACCCCCGTTGCCGCCCACCAGCAGCAGCACCCCCACGATGGCAGCTGAGCGCCATTCCACCCGCTGCGGGGCAGCATCCCCGCGCAAGCGGCGAAAGGCATACAGGATGGCCCCAGCGATCAAGAAACGGGTGGAGGCCATCAGGAAGGGCGGCAGGGTCTCGATGGCAAAACGAATGGCCAGGTAAGTCGACCCCCACACGATATAAACTGCCAACATGGCAGCCCAAATGGACAGGCTGCTGGTCTTAGGATTAGGCATGAGCGGCCTCCCAGCCTAACAGGGCCATCTTGCGGGGGGTCCCGCCTGGTAATTACCGAACTCGCCCATCTTACGGATGACCCGGTGGCAAGGGATCAGGTATTGAATGGGATTTCGAGCCACCGCATTTCCGACCGCCCGCAGGGCCTGCGGATGTCCAATAGCCTGGGCAATCGCTTCGTATGAGACCACCGAACCGGGCTGGACGCGCAGCAAGGCCTCCCACACCTTGATCTGAAAGTTGGTGCCCTTGATGTACAGGGACAACGGCGCTCTCGGCGATTGCTGTGGCCAGTGGAAGATATCCTGCGCCAGCGGCCCGGTTTGGGTTGGATGCTCCACCAGCTCAGCCTTCTGCCAGTGGCGTTGCAGCTGGCTCAGGGCCACCTCGTGTGAGCTGTTATACAGGAAGTTCAGCGCACAGATGCCGCGCGGCGTGGTCGCCAGCAGACACTCCCCAAAGGGGGTCTCATGGAAACCGTAATTGATCTGCAGGCCCTCACCCTGGGCTTTGTACTCACCCGGCGTGACCGCCTCGCAGTTGACGAACAAATCATGCAACCGGCTCGGCCCTGAGAGGCCGGCCTGGTAAGCCACGCTGAGCAGGTCATCCGATCTGGAGAGCAGCTCTTTGGCGCGCTCCTTGGTCAGGAACTGCAGGAATCGCTTGGGGCTGATGCCCACCCAGCGGCTGAACAGGCGCTGGAAATGATATTCGCTGAGCGAGATGCTGGCAGCGATTTCCTCCAGGGTCGGCTGGCGCTGGTAATTCTCTTGTAGGAAGGCCAGCGCCCGCTCCACCCGGGCATAATCGCTATCCAGCTGGTTGGTACTATTGGTTTGGGCCATCGTCATGTACTCCTTTACCCGTACAGTATAGACCAAAACGCTCCGATTTCAATCCGATTCTTGCTATATGCACGATTACTCCAGGTATAACAACAGATCGCTGCGTCCGCGCAGCTCGGCAATCGAGCGCAGGCCGAGCAGCTCCAGGATGCCAGCCAGCTGCCACAGCCAGGCGGTGTACAAGTTGACGATGCGCTGCCAGGCCTCCAGCGGGTTGATCTTCTGGGCGTGCTCAGGGTCGGTGGTAGTGATCCCGTAGGGGCAGCCCAGGCCCTTCTCGCACTGCCCGATGCGGGTGCAGCCGATGGCGACCAGCTCAGCCGTCCCCAGGATAACCCCATCGGCGCCCAGGGCGATGGCCTTGGCCACGTCGAAGGGGGTGCGCAGACCACCAGAGGCCATCAGGGTCACCTGCTGGCGGATGCCCTCCTCGACCAGGAAGCGGTGCACCTTGGGCAGGGCGTACTCGATCGGCATAGCGATGTTCTTTTTAGCGATCTCTGGGGCTGCGCCGGTGCCTCCATAAGCGCCGTCCAGGTGGATGATATGCGCGCCGGCATAGTACGAGCCGACCGCCACCATGTCCACATCCGTCGGTGTAGAGACCTTGACGCTGATGAGAGCCTGGGGGTTGATCTGCTTTAACCAGTCTACATGCTTTTTATGATCCTCCACCGAATACACGCTGTGGAAAGGGAAGGGGGAAAACAGAGAAGTGCCCTGCACAGCCTCACGGATCTGGGCGACCGAGGCGGTGTTCTTGTTGCCCAGCAGGTGACCGCCCAAACCAGGCTTAGCGCCCTGGGCGTACTTGATCTCTACCAGGCGCGCCCGCTGGATTGAAGCCTCGCTCACCCCAAACAGGCCCGTAGCCACCTGGGTGATGATATGGCCAGCGTAAGGCTCCAAAACCTGCGGGTAACCGCCCTCTCCGGTGGAGGTGAAGGTCCCCAGGTGCTGGGCCGCGCGCGCCCTGGCCAGCATGACCGGCGTGCTCACGCTGCCGTAGGACATCCCTGCGCCGTACCAGGGCAGCGGCAGCTCGATCTGCGCTCGTTCTGGATCGGAGCGGTTCAATGATAAGGAAAAGTCGAAGCCAGCCGGGTCAGCGGCAGGCGCCTGGCGGGGGTCCCGCTCCAGCTCAAAGGGGAAGGCCAGCCGGTCAAAGCCGCCCTCTGACAGGCCGGTGCGGTACTCGCATTCTCCGCTGGGCGGGCGGCCGGTGCGGGCTTGTTCCTGGGATGACAGCAACAGCGCCTGCGGCCAGCGAAAATCACCCTCACCGGTTTCAAAGTGTGGCAGGGTGGGGTAGCGTTTCAGCGGAACAGTCCCGCCCAAAATCTCCCGGAAAGCCTGAGACTCGCTCGTGTGCAGGATGATGCGCCCCACCTCGCCCCGCAGCCGGCGCACTTCGCGCAACCCCATAGCTCCCAGGGCCTCCAGAAGCTGGTCACGCCAGGCGTTCATTAAATTAACCACCCGTTGAGCTCCCCAATCCGGGTCCAACGGGGCGGTTTCCACCGCGCAGCGGCCCTTATCGGCCCACAGCGCGCAGCCCCAGGCAATCTGCAGGGCAAAATCGACGGCGGTCAGGTCTGCCCCACAGGCAATGGATTTGGCCACATGCTCGGCCGCAGCGATTCCACCGCTCACCACCAGAGTCACCCGGTCGCGCAACGCCGACCTCACCAGCTCATCATGCACCTCTCGCAAGGCCTGGGGCAGATATCGCCCACTCGGGTCTTGCCCGACCTCATCGGCGTACAGGTGGAGCACGCGCAGCCCTGCCTCCGCCCAGGTCCGGGCCACAGCGGCCGCATCCCTGTCCAGCGGCAGGCGCGCCCCGATTACCGCCTCAGGCCAGCGCCGTCCGGCTGCCGCGGCCACATCAATGACCAGGGCCCGGTTTTCTTCCTCTATCTCAACGTAGCGGGGAACCCAGCCAGACGGAATCTGATCTATATTGCCCGCGTTCAGGCGCGGAGCCAGCCAGGCGGCCTGCGCGGCAAGATCTTCGCCGTAATCCTGCGGATACAGCAGGGCCAAGGTCTCGAGCCGGGCTGCCGCCTTAGCCAGGGCGCGCAGACCCCCCCGCCCGGGTAAGGGGACGGGCAAGCAGTTGAACAAGACCGGGATGGGCAGGCTCAGGGCCGGCGGAGGAGCTGACAGCAGCTTTCCGGATGGGTCAAAGACCAACCGGCTTAACCCACCGCCCAGATCCACCTGGGTGGAGATGGTCTCCCGTCCGTGGATGCCATCTCGGGTCGGGCGGACGATCTCGCTCATATCCAGCCAGATGCCCTCAAAACCCTCCCCGGCAAACTTGCCGCCGTATCCGGCCCCAGAAATGGGGATGCGTCCGGTCTCAGCCTGGTACCAGGTCTGGGTGATGATCTCACCGGTCCAATAGCTGTCGCCGCGCTGGGCAGTGCCCGGAAAAACCAGATGTCCGTACTTGATATATGCCTGGGGATCATCCAGCTGGAAGCTGGCTGGATAGCCGCTCAGAGGCGCTGGCGCAGGCTGGGGGGTGATATGGTAGCGGGCGCGATTTTGCATGGGTTGTTCCTCCCACCAGAGAATATCTCTCTCAAAAAAATGGCCTTTCGTTTAAAACAAATAAGCACGCGCTGCGTGCCTATCTTTTAATGCAGGTATAGGTACGCCCCTCATATACTCAAGCGCTGCCGGATGCGTGATCCGGCAGGGGCCACTGCGCCTGTTTTGTCGGCCGGTTACCCGAACCGCTTTGTCAGGCTGCTTGGTGAGGGGCAAACACGGGGCGTGGCAGCCCCGGGAGGCATCCGCTGATCTTTCGATTTTTTGACCGCCACCCATCCGGGTCTGGGTCATTAACCTGGCCTCGCGGCCAGGAACCTCCACCTCGTCATCCCTGCCCTGGGCAGGGACCATGCGCTGTTTGCTGGTATTCGGTTGATATTAAGGCGTGATTTTACCCCCGTTCAGGTAGTTCGTCAAGGAAAATTAAATTAAAGTTGATAAATCCTCCTAACCACAATTTGGCTCAATCCCAGACCCAAACCGGAATACTTATTCCGTTCATACAACTTTTCAACAGAATAAAAATAAAACGCCACTACTTCTTCATAGTGGCTTGAGGATGATTGCCCGGGAACAAGTATGTCCCGAGATACCATGAATTCTCATCCCTGATTATGTTTATCGTAGCATAAATACAACCTCAAACGCACTAATGGTTCAACAAAGTGTTGGGCAGATAGATTATAAACCCAAATTCAGTAAGTTCTCCAAAAGAGGCATATTTTAGATCACGGTTAGAGATGTCAAAGTAGCTGATGCGGGGAAAGCCGTCCTGCCCCAGCACCAGCGAGGTGTCAGTCCCTAAGCTACCCATATAATTGGCGTCGGTGCCTACAAAATCAACCACCTGGGTATGCCAGCCAGATGCGTCTTGACAAGCGTACTTCAATTTACCTTGGGTCTGGTCATAGTAGCTCATGTGGGCATAACCGCTTCCATCCAGAGCCAGCGAGGTATCTGAGCCCACATGCCCCTCGCTATCTACAACCTGGATATGCCAGCCAGAAACGTCCTGAAATGCGTATTTCAGGTCAGCGGTACAATAGTCATAATAGCTGATGTGAGCATAGCCATGCTCGTCCAGCACCAGTGAGGTGTAGCGACCTAAACAGTCCCCGCTGTCAACCACTTGGATATGCCAGCCAGACGCATCCTGGTAGGCATACTTCAGCGCGCTACCGTAGTAGCTGATATGGGGATAGCCGTCCCCATCCAGTGCCAGGGAGGTGTACTTGCCCACAGCCCCACCTGTGTCCACAGTCTGCTTGTGCCAGCCGGAAGCATCCTGGTAGGCATATCTCAGCCCAAAGCTGGTGTTATTGCGGTAGCTAATGTGTGGGTAGCCATCCCCGTCCAGCGCCAACGAGTTGTGCTCGCCCACCTCCCCATCGCCGTCCACGGTCAGGATATGCCAGCCCGTCGCGTCCTCATAGGCGTATTTTAACGCATGGTAGGTAAAGCTAAAATAGCTGATATGGGCATAGCTGCTCCCGTCCAGCGCCAGAGAGGTGAACTCACCCACATAATTCCCGCTGTCCACGGTTTGGAAATGCCAGCCGGATGCATCTTGAGCGGCGTACTTCAGGTCGCCGTTGGTTGTGTCATAGTAACTGATGTGAGCATAACCACTTTCATCCAGCGCCAGCGAGTTATACTGGCCCACGTACCCTCCGCTTTGCACGGTCTGTGGATGCCAGCCGGAAGCGTCCTGGTAAGTGTGCTTAAGGCTGTCATTGGTGTTGTCGAAATAACTGATGTGGGGATAGCCGGCTCCATCCAGCGTTAGCGAGGTGTACAGACCCACAGATCCTTCACTGTCCAAAGATTGCTTGTGCCAGCCGGTCGCGTCCTGGTAAGCGTACTTCAGATTGTCGTTGCTATCGTCGTAGTAGCTGATGTGGGCATAGCCGTCCCTGTCGATGGCCAGCGAGTTGTACTGGCCCACATCCGATCCGGTGTCCACGGTCTGGTTGCTGTGCCAGCCGGAAGCGTCCTGGTATATATACTGCAAGTTGTAGAAAAAGTAGGCGCTGTAATAGCTAATATGTGGGTAGCCCTCCCCATCTAGCGCCAGCGACGTGTAACAGGTGCGCGACGAACTCGTTGTGCTGATCCCGTAGACCATCCGGCTGTTCCAGCTGCCTGCTGACCGGTAGGCATATTTTACGTACAGGTACGTACCGTCATAGTCACTGTAGCTGACATGAGGATTACCGTTCCCATCCAGCGCCAGTGATGAAGTCCTGCCGCTGGCGTTGCCCAGCCTCTGTACGTGCCAGCCAGACGCGTCTCTGAAGGCGTACTTCAGGTCATGGTTGGTATTGTCACGGTAGCTAAGGTGGGGGTTTCCGTTCCCATCCAGCGCTAGCGAGGTGCTTTCACCTACATCCCCCTCACTATCCATCGTTTGGATGTGCCAGCCGGAAGCGTCTCGGAAAGCGTACTTCAGGTCAGCGTTGGTCGTGTCATAGTAGCTGATGTGGGGAAAGCCGCCTCCGTCCAGTGCCAGTGCAGCATCGGAACCCACAGCGGGTGCACCATCCACAATCTCGCTGTGCCAGCTTGCTCCATCATACCAGGCGTAGTAGAGGTGGTCAGCCCCGTAGACAATGCAGGGATATCCGGCCGCATCCAGTCGCAGGCTGCGATCAGTCATATGGACAAAGTATTTGGGGCAGTCCACACATTCGACCCACCATCCCACAGAAACATTATCACTCAGTGAGGTCTCCTCATGCAAAACAATAATATTCGGTATTTCGCCGTCAGGTATTATCAGCCAATTCGGGAGGAATATTATTGTAACCATTACGCTGAAAGTGGTCACGGTCACTGAAAGCCA
>Ga0114946_10003659_pt1 | contig 10312 bp, 10 predicted proteins | sample WalLakDeSediment_FD_88676 | JGI IMG/M metagenome (GOLD analysis project Ga0114946, IMG submission 88676) | Lake sediment microbial communities from Walker lake, Nevada to study Microbial Dark Matter (Phase II) - Walker Lake 11/02/13 Deep Sediment | ecosystem: Environmental > Aquatic >...
CTACCAGAACTGGAGCGCCTGGTCACCCTGGGATGCGACAGACCCGGACATGGTGAGCACATTCGAAGGCCCGGACCTGGGTATGGGGGCCAAAACAACCTGGACGAGCAAAAAACATGGTGATGGCAGTATGACCATTATCGAAAGCATTCCCTACAAAAGAGTGGCTTCTTTGCTCGATTTTGGACAGGAACGCGAAGCCTATAACTATTTCGAATTTGAAGAAACCGACGACGGCACACTGGTCACCTGGGGCGTTGATGTTCCCGATATGGGTTATCCGGGGGGAAGGTATATTGGTTTGATAATGCCCGGAATGATGGAGCCCTTCTTCAATGACGGGCTTAACCAGCTGAAGGAAGTAACCGAAGCCATGCCTGATCCACCGGAGTTGAAGTTGACGCAAATGCCCGAAATAGACGTCATTGCTATTAAGGATTCGTGCAACTGGTCGGACCTGAATATGAAGATGACCGAATTGTTCGGGGAACTGGCCGGTTTTATGAAAGCCAACCGGCTGGAAAGTGCCGGTTATCCAATGAGTTGTTACTATAAATGGGACGAAGAAAACCAGTTTACGGTTTTTGAGAATTGCGTTCCTGTTAATAAAGAAGTGACCGGAAAAGGACGGGTGCAATTCAGGACGATGCCTGGCACACTGGCCCTGATGGGTAAGCATTTGGGAGCATATGACGGAACCATGTACTTGTATGTTGCAATGGATGAGTTTGTTTCGGAGTTTGGACTTGAAGTGTCAGGCGGACCGATCGAAGAGTATGTGGCGGGTCCCATGACAGAGCCCGATACCGCTAAATGGCAGACCAACATTTATTTCCCGCTTAAATAAGTCCATGGATAAAAATTCTATTTTTACCTACGATTTGTAACTAAACTATGAACAGAAGACGATTTATTCTCCGGGGATCGGGATTGCTGGCGGGTGGATTGATCGTGGGATCAAACCCGTTGAAGCTTTTTGGCAATCCGTTTACCCCTGACCTTTGCATGGTCAAATCCACCGATTACTACCAAGCTACCCTGAAAGCTGTCCATGCGCTGGGCGGGATCAGGAAGTTTGTGTCGCCGGGTGATTCAGTGGGATTCCTGATCAATTCAGCTTTCAAACACCCGGGCACCTATCCCCACCCTGATATCGCCCTGGCGATGATATTCCTCTGCTGGGAAGCCGGCGCACGGGAGATTACCATGCTGCAGGTTGTCAAAGAAGAGTATTTCCAGCGCAGCGACGCTTTTGCGAAACACCGGTACCTGTTGGATGAACTGGTACAGGTCAATAGCAATACATTCCCGGCGGAATATAATGAAGATGATTTTATGGTGATGGAAACCATAAAGGGAGCCGTTCATCTGAAAGACCTCGAGATCATTCGGAAAGTATTCGATGTGGATGTCTTTATCAATATTCCCATACTGAAGCACCATGCCGGAACGATCCTCACCGGGGCATTGAAAAATATGATGGGATTACTGACCCGGAAGACCAATATCACCTTCCATTTGGGTTCTGGCGTGCGCAACGATCCCGAATACCTTGGCCAGTGCATCGCCGATCTCAACCTGGTCAGGAAACCGGATCTCATTGTGGCCGACGCCATTGAATTTATCACCGGTAACGGCCCGGGCGGCCCAGGGCCAATGAAGCAGCTCGACCTGGTTGTGGCAGGGACCGATCCGGTGGCTATCGACGCCTTCGGGGCAACATGCCTCGATATGACACCGGATGAAATCGTTACCCTGACCAGCGCCTATGCATTGGGTATCGGTGAAACCGATCTTTCAAAATTAAACGTGATGGAATTAAGCGCCTGAAGCTATGAGATATTTTCGATCTGTTTTAATGATTACGCTATTGGTTAATTGTATGATCCCGCCGGCATTGGGGCAAAAGGATATCCGGAGTGTCCTGCCGGCCCTGGAAAGCCTGCAGGGATGGGAATACAACAAAGCCCCCAGGGTATATCCCGGCGATAAGTTGTTCGACCTGATCAATGGCGGAGCAGATATCTATTACGAGTACGGATTTACACAGGTCGTTTCGGTAACGTTTAATGACCCGGCGAATACTGTCATCCTGGTGGAGATCTATGAAATGAGCGATCCCTCTGCCGGATACGGTATTTTCAGCCTCATGCAGCAAACGGCGGAATGGTGCAAGACCTACGGGAATGTTTCAGCCGTGAGAAACGACTATATCGCCTTTTGGAAAGGGAATTATTATGTGAACATCTCATGGTCTTCGCGTCAGCATAAGGATATACCTCCTTTGACAAAAATGGCGAAAATGATTTGTGACAACATCAGAGATGATGGAGCATTCCCTTACCTGGTGGAAGTCTTCCAGGCCATGGATGCCGGTAAGAAGACCATTTTCATACGCGGCAACCTGGCACTTTCTAATTTTTACTATTTCGATTTCAGGGATTTATTTGAGATCCGCGAAGGAATTGCCTGTACCCCCGGTGATCACCACCGGATTGTGGTGAGGTATGACGATGTCGCTACTGCCCAGGCAGTTCTGACATCTTCCAGGCAGAATATCTTAGCGAACAGGCGCTTTTCCGATGTGGCCATGTCATTCCAGGGCTACACCTGCAAGGACAATAAAGGGAACAGGATACTGGTCAGGCAGGTGGACCGTTTTCTTGTCATTATTGTTGGCCTGGTGCCAAACATATCCCTGGTTCCTTATATTGATGAAATTATGCAGAAGATCGAGAACCTGCCTTAATCCCTTTTGGCATGTGCGGACGTTATGTATTGGTCCAGAAAGTCGGGCTTATAGAGAAACGGTTCAATGTCACCGCACCGGCTGATTTTGCATTCAGACCTTCTTACAACATCTCCCCGGGTAATTTTGCCCCGGTGATCACCAGTGAAAACCCACGCCAGCTTGACCTGTTCCGTTTTGGCATGATACCGTTCTGGGCCAAAAAACCGATGGCACTGATCAATGCCCGGTCGGAGGGCGACCATAACCCGGAGGATCATCCCGGCTATTCCGGCGCTAAAGGGATTATCACCAAGCCCGCTTTCCGCAAGCCCATCCGCTCCCAGCGCTGCCTGGTGATCGCTGATTGCTTCATCGAAGGGACAACCAGAGAAAAGCTATCGAAGCCTTACGTGGTTTATCTCAGGGAAGGGGAGAGGCCGTTTGCCTTTGCCGGGATATGGGACAGGTGGGCCAACCCCGAAACCGGCGAGATCATTCATTCCTTTGCGATCATCACCACAACAGCCAATGAATTGCTGCAAAAAATCCCTCACCATCGTTCCCCGGTGGTCCTGCCCCGGCATATGGAACAGGCCTGGCTGAGCAATGACCTGCCATTATCGGACGTCACGTCCATGTTGAAGCCTTTTCCTGCAGAGCTGATGAATGCCTATCCGGTCGATCCCGCCATCAAAAACCCCCGCGCCGAAGGGCCCCAGTTGCTGAAACCCATCGGTCAACGGCTTAGCCCGGAATATGATACCAGAAGCAGGAAAGATGTCAATCTGCAGGGCATGGGGATGAATAAGAGATTGAATGAAGGGGAGGGCTTACTGGAATTCGAAATTTAATACCCGATACCTAATACCCAATACCTAATACCCAATAACACCATACAACCACCTTATCTCCTCCGCCCAGATATCCTCATCAGGCGTTTCAAGGATGATGGGCATATTGTCGAACCGGATGTCGTTCATGATCCGGATAAAGGGCTCCCGGCCCAGCATCCCCTTTCCGAGGCTTTCATGGCGGTCGACTCTGGAAGCCAGTCCTTTGCGGGCATCGTTCAGGTGAAATCCTCTCAGGTACGATAACCCGATGACCTGGTCGAATGTCCGGAAGGTCCGCTGATAACCATCTTCCGTTTTGATATCGTAGCCGGCGGCATAGGCGTGGCAGGTGTCGAAGCAGACCCCGATACGACTTTTGTCATCCACCAAATCAATAATGTACCGCAGCTGTTCAAAGCGGTGGCCGATTGCGCTGCCCTGCCCGGCGGTGTTCTCGATGACGGCGGTGACGCCCTCGGTCTTCTGCAGGATCATGTTGATCGTTTCGGCGATCGTTTTCATGCAATCCTCTTCCGTCACCTTATTGAGATGGGCCCCCGGGTGGAAGTTCAGCATGGTAAGCCCGAGCTGTTCGCAGCGCTGCATCTCATCGAGCAGGGCGGCGCGCGATTTTTCGAGCATTTCCGGATCGGGGCTGCCCGGATTGATGAGATAGCCATCGTGAGGCATGATGTATTCAGGCCGGATACCTGTTCTTTCACAGTTCTCCCTGAAAAGGGCAATGCTCTTTTCGGTTAATGGAGACGATTTCCACTGCTTCTGGTTTTTCGTGAAAAGGGCAAATGCTTTTGCACCGATCTTGTGAGCATTTAATGGGGCGTTTTCGACGCCGCCGGATGCGCTGACATGGGCTCCGATGTATTTCATCTTATGTATTTTTAACAAAGATAGAAAAAGAAAATAGCGGTAAATCAATAAATAACAGTACCTTTGCAGCCGCAAATCCCCCGGGTTATCCCGGAAAACCGAGAAAAATCACTTACATGACATTTGAAGAAACCGGCTTGCGTGATGAGCTCATTCGCGCAACCATCGAACTTGGCTTTCATGAAGCCACCCCAATACAGGAGCGGATCATTCCGCTGGTGTTAAACACGGAGAAAGACCTGATCGCGTTGGCCCAGACCGGGACCGGCAAGACGGCGGCTTTTGGCCTGCCGCTTATTCATCTGGCTGATTTGAAATCACCTGAAATACAGACCATTGTCTTATGCCCCACCCGTGAGCTGTGCATGCAGATCACCGGTGACATGGGAAAATACGCAAAATATATCCCCGGTTTTAAAACCGTCGCTGTATACGGCGGAGCTGATATCCGAAACCAGATCAAAGCCTTGAAAGCCGGCTGCCAGGTTGTTGTGGGAACGCCCGGACGGGTCATGGACCTGATCAACCGGAAAGCCCTGAAACTGGCCTTTATCCGCTGGCTCGTGCTGGACGAGGCCGATGAGATGCTGAATATGGGATTTAAGGATGACCTCGATATTATCCTGGCTGAAATGCCAAAAGAGAAAAGGACACTGCTCTTTTCGGCCACTATGCCGGGTGAGATCGCCGCCATTGCCCGGAAATACATGAACAGTCCCGAAGAAGTGACCGTGGGAAACCGTAACAAGGGCGCCGATAATATCCGGCATGAGTTTTACACCGTCCATGCCAGGGACCGGTATGCCGCCCTGAAAAGGATTGTCGATATCTATCCCAGCATTTATGGCATCGTTTTCTGCCGCACGCGCCAGGTTACCAAAGATGTGGCCGATAAGCTGATGGCCGACGGATACAATGCAGATGCCCTGCACGGCGATCTGTCGCAGGCCCAGCGCGACCACGTGATGAACCGCTTCCGGTACAAGCAGCTTCAGCTGCTGGTGGCAACCGATGTGGCGGCGCGCGGTTTGGATGTAAATGACCTGACCCACATCATCAATTATGACCTGCCTGACGATAATGAAATTTACATTCACCGCACCGGCAGAACGGCCAGGGCAGGTAAGAGCGGCATCGCCATATCCATTATCCATACAAGGGAATCACGAAAGATACAGGATATTGAGAAAATGACCGGTAAAAGGTTTGAGCCTAAAAAAGTACCGACCGGCATCGAAATTTGTGAAAAACAGCTTTTTAACCTGGTGGACAAGGTTGAAAAGGTAGAAGTTGACGAAGCGCAGATTGAACAATTCCTGCCGGTCATTGTTAAAAAGCTTGAATGGTTGTCACGCGAGGACCTGATCAAGCATTTTGTTTCGGTGGAGTTCAACCGGTTTTTGAATTATTACAAGAACACGCCCGACCTGAACGTGGCCAGGGCGCAAAAAGATGAAAGAAACAGGAACAGAAACGGGGATTTTATTTCCTTGCGCATCAATGCAGGCTTCCATCACGGCCTGAACCCTACGCGCCTGATCGGCCTGATCAACGAAGCCACGCGGAACAGAAATATTCCTGTAGGCAGGATCGAAATGGGACAGAAAAAGTCGTTTTTCGAAGTGGATAAAAATTTCCAGGAAGATGTTCTGAAAGCTTTCCAGGATGTGCGTTTTGAAGGGGTAAGGGTTAGCGTTGAGGTGTCGGATGTCATGCCTGAAAAAAGGAATAAGACCTCCAATACGCGATATAATAAAACTGGTGTGAGAGGCTCAAAATTCAGCGCCGGAAGGCAGAAAGACAATAAGTATAAAAATAAGCGGAATCCATTTAGAGACAGGACATAAAATGATAAACAGATCCCTCACGCCTCCGGCGTTTCGGGACAAGGAACCAGGAACCAAGAACCAAGAACCAAGAACCAAGAGTCATGCCCCCCAGCAATCCATCAGCATCTTCTCCCTCCTGGCACGCGATCATAACATTGTATAACAAGCCCCGTCTCTCTGCCAGCTTATGGCAACTGGCCAATTCAATCATACCATATGTATTATTATGGGTTCTGATGGTTTATACCCTGAATATCTCCTTTTGGCTTACCTTGCCCATCACCATCCTGGCAGCAGGATTTCTGACCCGTATTTTTATCATCTTTCATGACTGTGGGCACGGTTCTTTCTTCAGATCCAGAAAGTTGAATTTCATTATTGGCAGTGTATGCGGGATTTTGGCCTTTACACCCTACCATCGCTGGACCGATAGTCACCGGACACATCACCAGACGGTTGGCAACCTGGATAAACGCGGCATCGGAGATGTGTGGACTTACACAGTTCGGGAGTACAAAGCATTGAGCCCCATGAAACGCCTTTGGTACCGCCTTTATCGCCATCCTCTGGTATTGCTGGGCATCGGGGGATTCTTTATCTTTGTGATCAGCAACAGGTTCACCACCAGGCGGATGACCTGGAAACAGCGGCTGAACATCTATTTCACCAACATCATCTGGGCGCTCATTTTTGTAGTGATGCATCTGCTGATCGGCTGGAAGGCTTTTCTGATGATACAGTTGCCGGTCATTTATATTGCTTCCATCGGGGGAGTTTACCTGTTTTATCTTCAGCATCAGTTTGATGAGGTCATCTGGTGCCGGCAGGAGGATTGGGATTATAAGACCATGGCCATGGAAGGCAGCTCATTTTTCAAATTGCCAGCAATTTTGCAGTGGTTCACCGGCAATATCGGTTTTCATCATGTCCATCATTTGGGGCCCACCATTCCCAATTATAAACTTGCGAAGTGCCACAAGGAAAATGAGATATTCAGGGATATAAAACCGATTACTTTAAGGGAGAGTTTTAAATCCTTAAAAATCAGGTTTTGGGACGAAGACCAGCAGCGGGTTGTCAGCCTTGGTGATTTAAGAAATTGAAAACAGGTCTTTTTCCCGGATCACATCCCGGTCTAAGATTGTTTTCCTGCGGTCTTTCCGGGCCCTCAGCGCCGCCTCTTTCATAATCTCTTCTATTCGTTTATTCATGGCTTCTATTCCACTGGATCCCAGTCGGATATCGATTTTTTTTGCCAGCTTCTGGGCCGCTGTTTTATTCAGGAGTTTTGACATACCGATTGATTTAAATTTGATGTTTTGTATTTATCCCGGAGCGGATTGTAATGCCAGTCAAATATAGCGATAATTGGCCATTGTCTGACAGGGGGACGAATTAATATTTTTTTCCAGTCCCAAGCGACAGGCATTTATTTTGAATGATTATAAATAATGCAGATAGTTGTAATATGAAGAACTACTTACTATATTTACAGCGTCAAGACTACCAGAAGCAAATTACCACGAGAAGTTACATGTTCAATATCAGATACAAACCACTAAACCAATTATTATGAAAAACAAAATCTGCAAAATCTGTTTTATCCTGGTCATTTTTATATCAGCGTTGAGCCTTCAGGGGGAAGTAATCGTCGGTGTTTCTGACCCGTTTCAATTCGGTTCCGTTGGGGTAAACATCCCCCTGTCCTACCTTGCATTTTTAGTATCTGCCGGGCTGATAGGCCTCTACACGGTGATACGGCACAAACGCTTCAAAAGAAATAGGGTTGAATGATGTCCATGCATGCAACCATTCTTTTCAATTTCTTTACATCAACAGATATTATTAACATCTAAAACCAATTGATATGAAATCAGTAATTTTATCATTTATATTGATCGCATGGTCCATTATTGCCTTTGCGCAACCCGGGGCTATCAGCAACATTCAGGTATCCCAGGGCGCCGGTGAGAACGAGCGGGTAGTGGATATTATGTTTGACCTTTCCGGCAACGACCTGGTGTATGATCTTGCATTGGAGGTGAGCTTTGACGACGGCGGCACTTATGCACCGATAGACCCAGGCGAAGTTACCGGAGCATTGACTGTCAGTCCGGGCACCGGTATGCATCTTGTCTGGGACGGCAGGGTCAGCTACGCTGGCATTGTTAACGATATGGCACGAATCATGATCATTGCCACTACAAGTCAATGCGGTAATCCCATCACTGACATCAGAGATGGGCAAATTTACAATACAGTATTGATTGGCACGCAATGCTGGATGGCCGAGAACCTGAATGTGGGCGTACGGATCGACGGTATTAGTGACCAGACTAATAATGGAATCGTTGAGAAATATTGTTATGATGACCTTGAGAGCAACTGTGATATTTATGGCGGGCTTTATCAGTGGGATGAGATGATGGATTACACCACACAGGAGGGCACTCAGGGCATCTGCCCACCGGGCTGGCATGCTCCTACCTATGCGGATTGGAAAGCCTTAACTGATTATGTCAGAAGTCAACCTGAATATTTATGTAATGGTAACACCAGTTACATTGCAAAAGCCCTGGCAGCAACTACACATTGGCTAACTCATACCAATACTTGTGCGGTAGGTAACAACCTGGCTGCGAATAATGCCACCGGATTTTCAGCTCTTCCGGGGGGCTACCGCCTCCCCGATGGGAGCTTCGGCGAGCTGGGCGATATCGGCCAATGGTGGTCTTCCGCGGAGATCAACAGTGAACTCGCCTGGCACCGGCGCATGTATCACAATGTTGGCGGTGTGTTATGGGGCAGCGGCTACACGACAGGCGGTCGTTCGCTTCGTTGCCTGAAGGACTGATTGGTTATCCCGACAAATCCCAGTGCTGAAGTTACGGCTGAACCGGGTTCCAGAGTTTCAGAGTTCCAGAGTTTCAGAGTTTCAGAGTTTCAATAGGTCCATAGGTCTTTTGTTAGTTCCGGCAGGGACGCCTGATAGTTGGAGGTTGTCTCAACAGGCTTTTTCTTGACTTCCATCATTATTATTCGTATATTGTCATCGTAAATATGGAGTTAAAACCAGAATTCCTAACAAGTGAACAATAAAAAATTCAATTCAACTAAAAATCTATGCTTCTTGTCAATCGCTCTACTGATAATCAGGGGCGTAACGGCACAGCCTGACCAGCCTTGTGAGTCGTGCCTTCCCCAGGGTATAACATTTAAGAACCAACACCATATTGATCTTTTTCAAACCACTTACCCAAACTGTACGGAGATTGAAGGGAGTGTTACCATCAGTGGAAATGGAATATTGAATTTGTATGGTTTGAGCGTTCTGACTTCCATTGGCGGTAATCTTAGTATTGGATCAAACAGTTCACTGACCAGCCTGACCGGATTGGAAAACCTGACCTCCATCGAGGGTAGCTTTTGGATTGGGGCTAACAGTTCCCTGACCAGCCTGACAGGGCTGGAGAATCTGACCTCCATCGGGGATTATTTAACAATTTTTACAAACAACTCATTAGCCAGCCTGAATGGCCTGGATAACCTGACTACCATTGGGGGTGAACTTCGAATTATAAATAACAATTCTTTATCCACCTGCAATGCCCAGTGGTTATGTGATTATTTGGCTGCACCGGCTGGAGTGGTGGAGATATACCAAAATGCTGCTGGCTGTGAGAGCGTTATGGAAGTAGCCTCTGCCTGCGGTGGATTGCCTTGTCTGCCATACGGCAACTATCGTTTTTATTCCCAAACGGATATTGATATTTTTCAAGCTGCTTTCTCCAATTGTTCTGAATTGCAGGGTGATGTTATCATAAGTGGAGTTGATATATCGGGTTTATCTGGCTTGGACATTGTAAATTCCATCGGGGGTCTTCTCTATATTACCAAAACTTCACTTACCAGCCTGAATGGCCTGGAAAACCTTACTGCCATTGGGGGCATGCTGCAACTTGGATGTTGGATTGAAATTAGTGGAAATTCTTCTCTTACCAGCCTGAAGGGGCTGGATAGCCTAACATCAA
>Ga0114946_10003660_pt1 | contig 10310 bp, 9 predicted proteins | sample WalLakDeSediment_FD_88676 | JGI IMG/M metagenome (GOLD analysis project Ga0114946, IMG submission 88676) | Lake sediment microbial communities from Walker lake, Nevada to study Microbial Dark Matter (Phase II) - Walker Lake 11/02/13 Deep Sediment | ecosystem: Environmental > Aquatic > Freshwater...
ACCTAAAATTCGGTCTGGAGAAAGGTGTGGACGCAGTGGTACTGTCTTTCGTGCGGCATGCCGAAGATATCCAAAAGGTACGTCGCACGATCCAGGAGATCGCCCCAGACAAGAAAGATACGTATCTAATCGCGAAAATCGAACTTCCAAAAGCTATCGAAAACTTGGAGGAAATCCTGAATGAAGTGGACGGCGTGATGGTCGCACGGGGCGACTTGGCTGTGGAAACCTCACCGGGCGAGGTGCCAATCTTGCAGAAACGCATCATCCAGGCTGCCAACCGAATGGGTAAAGTGGTTATTACCGCCACTCAAATGCTTGAGTCCATGATCAATAACCCCCGACCTACCCGGGCAGAAGCCTCGGATGTCGCCAACGCGGTTTTTGATGGCACAGATGCTCTAATGCTGTCTGCCGAGACGGCTATCGGCCAATATCCAGTACAAAGCCTGAGCATGATGGACTCGATTACCCGCAATGCTGAGCGTAATTTAGAAGAATGGAAGCTGCCGATTTCAACGCTTGTAGACGTAACCGACGATGATGCCATTTCAGTGACACGTGCCGCCTGCGAACTGGCTCGTGCGCGCCAGGTCTCAGACATTGCAGTTTTCACCAATACTGGACGGACAGCCGTGTTGATGTCAAAAGCCCGCCCGTGCGTTTCTATCCTGGCTTTTACTCCCCAAAAGCGAACCTTCCGGCGATTAGGTCTTTTACGTGGCGTGAAACCCCACCTGGTACCTTTTGCCAACTCAGTTGAAAGCATGCTTGAGCTGGTTGAAGGAGCCATTATTGATACGGAAGCCCACTCTCCTGGCCAAAAATTGGTGGTCATTTCAGGATTCCCGGTAGGAGAAATTCGCTTACCCAACTTTGCTTTACTGCATGAGATACAGGCCTAAAATCGATCTGTCTGGGTTAATACTGTAATAATCCAGCAATTTCTGCGTTATCTTTAATGTGATGATGCCTGCCAGCCGCGCCGCTACGGAAGGGTTACCTAAACCAGCAGCTCCTGGATTATCTTAACACCTTACCCTTCAAAATCAAAATGGGATAATTGGTCAGTAGATGTGGAGCAGCCGGTTAACCGTTGATCCTGGTCTTATAGAACTAGTGGCTGGCAGGAAAAAACTGGAAATCAGAAACCAGGTAACACAAACAAGAAATCATAATTAACAACAATGTTGAAGAACCAGGAGAACCAAGGATTTCGATGATCGCACTCTATGATTTCATTCCGAAGTTTTGCCCAAACTGTGGGTTACCGACAATGATCCGCAGTGATCCTGTCAATTTAGCCGAGTTTTCCAGCAACCTCTGTTTCTTGTGTTCATTTTGTGGCATTGCTTACCAAAGAGCTGAAACCAATGCAATATTCAGAGCAGCCGCTACCAGCGGGGGAGATTTATGCAAAGTAGTATTCGTAAAGGAGGGTAAACATTAACCTGGATTAAGCACAAGCATAATAATCAGGATAATATTAATATTAATTTTACATAAAACCCCTTGTATCCCGAAAAAACTATGCTATAATGCGATTAATTACTTTATAGGTATAGTGGCTGGTTCAGGATACTTCCCTCCCCATATCAATAACTTGGTTTCCTGATCAAGAATAAATCCCACAGCCCGCCGGTGAGCGATCGAGTACACCGGCTCTTGGCTTACCTAAACTATTACTGGTATCTGGTGTCTGATGATTGTAACAGTAAGACACCCTTATTTGTTGATTTTTGAGAGATAGTAAAATGGCTGAGAAAAAATACTACACTATAATTGAAGATTTGAAGCACGATCAAAGGGACCTTGATCAATTAATTGAACACGGAAAAACACAAGGTCATCTGACTGCCAGTGAAGTTATGGAGTACATACCAGAAACCAAAGCCGATGACAACCTGGTTTCTGAGATCCACAATGCTCTGATCGAAGCTGGCATTCCCCTGATAACAAACGAAACTGGCGACCAGTCTGACGTCAACCACAGCCTGGAAGATCGTATGCCAAAGGACGTAGACGATACTGATTTGGTTACGGATCAGGACGCCCTCCAACACATCGAAGCTAACGAGATGATCTTGCTGTACGTCAAAGAAGCAACTCAAGTCCCGCTCTTAACTCGAGAAGAAGAAGTGGAGTTGGCGGAGCGGATTGAACATGGCCGGATCGCCCAACAAGAGCTGGCACGCGGCAAAGTAAACCAGCGCCGCATCAAAGAACTGCGCTTGATAATCGAAGACGGTTTTCAAGCACGTGAGCGTCTGATCCGTTCCAACGCACGCCTGGTCATCAGTGTAGCAAAACGCTACACTGGACGGGGAGTGCCTTTTCTGGATCTGGTCCAAGAGGGCAACATCGGACTGATGCGAGCTGCCAAGAAATTTGACTATCGCCGCGGCTACAAGTTCAGCACCTATGCCACATGGTGGATCCGCCAGGCTATCACCCGAGCAATTGCCGAGCAGAGCCGCACCATCCGCTTACCAGTACACATGAGCGACCAGATTGTTCGGATGAACCGTGTCCAACACCAACTTCAGCAGACCATGGGACGGATTCCAAGCAACGAAGAATTAGCTGAAGCGATGGAAGTACCTATGGACAAGTTAGAATACATGACCGAAGTCTCCCAACAGCCTATTTCCCTGCAGGCGCCAATCAGGGAAGATGATGATGAATCTCTTGGCGAATTCATCGAAGACGCCAGCGCGCCAGATCCAGAAGAATCCGCTCTTCAATTGGTTATGGACCGTGACTTGCAGGATATCCTGGGGCATTTACCACCACGTGAATTGCGCGTCCTACAGTTACGTTTTGGTCTGGGCAGCGGACAGGCATTGACCCTCAACGAGGTAGGCCGGAAGATGGGAATAACCCGAGAGCGAGTGCGCCAGTTGGAATCACAGGCGTTGGCACGCTTGCGCTCACCCGAAGTCAAGGTCAAGCTGCACACATACGCTGAAGAATGATTGGAGAAGGATAGTTCAGTCCCGACAGCAGTCCTGGCGCGGGGTGTAATCTTTTATAGCCCCCCTCCGGTCGAACTCGAAATGACAGCAGTCCAGTAATGCCTGACGCAAAAGTGTCCGGCCTCGCTGGACGCGTGATTTTGCCCCGCTCAACGACAATCCCAGGTTAATGGCCAGCTCTTTCTGGCTGAGTCCCTCCAATTCCGCCAGCACTAAAGCCTGATGGTACTTCTCTGGCAGACAGCTCATGAAGTCTCTCAGGCTACCTGCCAGTTGTTCACCAGGCGGCACATCTAAACCGTTGTCTTCTTCAACCAGCATTTTGGGAAGATCGAGCCAGGGTCGCTGCTTGCGGTAGTGATCGATGATGGTGTTCCTGGTGATCTGGAAAAGCCAGGCTGCTAAACACTGGTTATCCTGCAACGTATCGATCCGGTTATGGATCTTCAGAAAGACATCCTGTAAAATATCTTCGGCATCTTCAGGATTATCCACACGATTAAGGATAAAAACACCCAAATTTTCGCTGAATTTCTCCCAAATTTCGTTGGTTGAAGGAGTCATGCTTTATATGCCTCCACCGTGATACTGACAATACCATAATTGTCGCCCTTGAGTGCATCGTACTCAGAAGAACCCTTGACAGAAATTTCCCCAAACCCAGACTGGCGGATCAGCTCCAGATATTCGTCCCGATCCATTGCCCCAGCAACACACCCTGCCCACAACTCCATGTCGTCCCGGACACTCTGAGGGATATCGCCATGAGTGACCATATCGGAAATGGCAAAATGCCCGCCGATTTTCAACACCCGGTAGATTTCATCAAAGACACGTTTTTTATCCGGCGCCAAATTGATCACGCAATTGGAGATGACAACATCCACACTATCACCGCTAACGGGTAAATCTTCAATATCGCCCAGGCGAAAATCTACATTGCGACAATTATTCTTTAACGCATTGTTCCAGGCTTTAGCGATCATCTCTGGGGTCATATCCACCCCTATTACTCTTCCTGTAGAGCCGACTGCATTGGCTGCCAGGAACACATCCACACCGCCACCGCAACCCATGTCGAGGACTGTATCTCCTGGTCGAATACCAGCATCTCTGGTCGGGATACCACACCCCAGACCCAGATCAGCACCAGAAACGATCTCCAATGACAATTCGCCATAGTCAACCAGTGGGGTAACTGCCCCCGTTTCAGTTCCACAGCAGCTGCCGCCATAACAACAACCTGGTTCTTGAGCAAGAGCAGCATAACGTTGTTGGACTATGTTCTTAATCTCCTTATCTTTCATCTTTTAATCTCCATACTTAGCTTGCTGGTAAATCTTAACGACCTGCCCACACCACGAAAATATTTTACTCCGACTACACCATAATTGAACAAATTATCCGTATCCACAGGAACAGCCGGAGGTGCAGAGCGAAGGAATTATCTCATACATAATAGACGATGAAATATAAAAAAGGACGCAATAAAAGCACATCCACAGAGGGTATAATCTCGGTTTATGGAGATTGAGATATAGCCAGTTTTTTGGTTGGTAAAAGACATGAACAGGCTTAGAAAACCCATTTTGCTTTCATTAGCTTCCCTGACCCTGATTCTGGTGGTAGTTTACGCGTTATACCAGTTGCCCCCAGTTCAGGAACGCCTGGAATGGCGGGTCGCTGCGCTGCGAGCGCGCATTTATTACGCTATCTCACCTCCTGAGGACGTAATATTCGTTCCTGGAGAGAGTGATGGCTTGCTACCACCACCAGCTGTCACGGTTATTATTCTGCCAACCGGGACGCCGCCAGTCCCTTCCCCTGTTGTTGTAGACGAGCCACCAGAAATCACCCCAACCCCTACCCCAACCCAGGAGCCCACGGTTACACCGACACCAATCCCAGAGACAGTCCAGCTCAGTGGAGTGCATCACCAGTACCAGAGTTGGAACAACTGCGGCCCAGCTACCCTTTCGATGGCATTATCTTATTGGGGATGGGGAGGCGACCAACGGCAAGTCGCGGCCCGTATCAGGCCTAACCCCCGCGATAAGAACGTAATGCCATACGAGATGGTAGATTTCGTCCAGGGTGAAACGGATTATCGGGCATTGACCCGGGTTGGAGGCGAGATAAACATGGTCAAAGAATTCATCGCAGCCGGATTTCCGGTGATGGTGGAAAAGGGCATCGATGGTCAGGATGGCTGGCTGGGTCATTATGTGGTAATCTCCGGCTTTGACGATAACCGTCAGGTTTTTACTCTACAGGACTCCTTGAGAGGTCCTAACTTGCCAGTCTCCTACGACCTCTTTGAAAGTCAGTGGCGATCCTTTAACTACACATTCCTGGTGATATATTCAGTAAACAGGGAGTCCGAGGTTTTGGAATTACTGGGAATCCACGCAGACGAAACTGCCAATTACCAATACGCCGCTCAAAAAGCCTCCGATGAGATCTACACACTCACTGGTAGGGACCAATACTTCGCCTGGTTTAACCGCGGCACCAATTTAATGCGCCTCCAGGATTTTACCGGCGCAGCAGCAGCCTACGATCAAGCATTCGGCCTCTACCCCTCTCTATCAGCCAACGAACGACCCTGGCGGATGCTTTGGTACCAGACCGGACCGTATTTTGCCTATTTCTACAGCGGCCGCTACTATGATGTGATCAACCTGGCAACAACCACACTGGATGCGATGAGCGAACCGGTCCTGGAGGAGAGCTATTACTGGCGAGCTCTCGCTAGGGAAGCTCTGGGAGACCTGGATGGGGCGATAAAAGATTTTAGATTAAGCCTGGAACACCATCCAGGTTTTGGACCGAGCCTGGAACAGCTAAGACGATTGGGTGTTGAGAATTGAGATTATTAATGTATAATGAAAATGACGGAGGTTGCCAATGACATTGTGGACAATCTATCTCATCTGTGCGGTCGCTGGTGGGACTGTACTGGTTCTCAAGCTGCTATTGATGGTGTTTGGTTTCGATGGCGGAGATGCTGGGGCTGATTTCGATGCCGCCGACCTGGACTATGATGGAGCTCCCGGTGCCGCTGATGGATCGGGGGGATTCTTCAATTTCCTATCCGTGCAATCCATCGCGGGCTTCTTCACCATGTTTGGATTGGTAGGGATGGGATTATTGCAGGCAAACGCCTCGGATTTTTGGAGTTTTCTTGGAGGGCTGGCTGCTGGCGTCTTCACCGCTTGGGCAACTGGAATGATCTTCCTGGGAATGCGCAAGCTTCATTCTGAAGGGACGCTGGTGCTCGAGAATGCCATCGGTCAAAAAGGTACAGTTTACCTGACCATACCAGAAAATGGCTCTGGTGTCATCACGGTAACCATCCAGGGTGCAAAGCGGACATTAAACGCCATGTCCGAGAACAAACAAAGGATACCGACTGGAAGCATCGTGAAAGTTGTTGGGGTGATGGCTGGCAATATCCTGGTTGTCACCGATCAACTGCAGGATTCCTAATTACTCAATTCAGGAGAAACACCAATGTTCGAAAATATCGCCCTTCTCATCTTGTCCGTGATTGTTTTCATCATATTAATGTTCCTGGCGGTCATGTTCATGGTCTCCAGATACAAACGCTGCCCCTCGGACAAAGTCCTGGTAATCTCGGGTAGGGTAGGCAGGGGCATGTCCAGCCGTTGTATGCACGGCGGCGGTGCCTTTATCTGGCCGGTGGTGCAGGAATACCGCTATATGAGCCTGACCCCTCTTACCATCAATATCCCCCTCCAGAATGCGCTCTCGCTCCAAAACATCCGCATCAACGTGCCCAGTACCTTTACAGTGGGCATCAGCACTGAGCCAGACATTATGTCGAACGCGGCAGAACGCCTGCTGATGTTAAGACCGACCGATATTGAAGCGATGGCAAAAGAGATTATCTTTGGACAGTTGCGTTTGACAGTTGCTTCACTGACAATCGAGCAGATCAACCAGGATCGCGAAAGCTTTCTGGAAGCAGTACGCAAGAACGTGGAGCCAGAGCTCAATAAAATTGGTCTTTACCTGATCAATGTCAACATCACCGATATCACTGACGAAAGCGATTACATCGAAAGCATTGGAAAGAAGGCTGCTGCTGAAGCAGTCAATAAAGCCAAGGTCGATGTTGCCCATCAGGTCAAACTGGGCTCGATCGGAGAATCTGAATCCCAGCGTGAGGAAACAGTCCGGGTGGCGGAGAACCTGGCTGAAGCCGAAAAGGGCAAGAAAGCAGCCCACGCCAGCCAGCGCATCTACGTTCACCAGAAAGAGGCTGAAGCGGTAACAGGTGAGAACACCGCTCAGGCGGATATTGCTCGCTCAAATGCCGAGCTGGAGGTACAGAAAGCCGCCGCGCTTCAGCGGGCTGAAGTCGCCCTGCGAGAGGCTCAAAAGGCAATCGAGGCTGCTGAGTACGAGCGGCGCATGGCTCAACTGCGCGCCGAAGAGGTCGCCCAGCAAGAGATCGACAAAACCAAAGTTGAGATCGATGCTGAAGCTAACGCCGAAAGAATTCGCCGTGAAGCCAAAGGCCATGCAGATGGCATTCTAATGGAATACCAAGCTGAAGCGCTGGGCGTTCAGAAACTCCTGGAAGCCAAAGGCGAAGGTTACAAACGTCTGATCGAAAGCTGCAATGGTGATTCACAAGCTGTAGCCAGCCTGCTTTTGATCGAAAAATTGAGCGACATCGTCCAGGCGCAGGTCGAGGCAATCAGTAACATGAAGATCGACAAGATCACTGTGTGGGACAGCGGTTCTCGAGATGGTGGTGGCAACACGACTGCCAATTTCATCTCTGGATTCATTCGCTCGCTGCCGCCCCTGCAGGAAATAGCCGCCATGGCTGGTGTTGAACTGCCTGAGTATCTGGGCAGGGTAACACCAGATCAGACCAGCGCCAAAGATTCAATTGTGGAGGATAAAGAGATTCAGGAATAAACCAATCCTGGATTGACCATCAATACCACCAATGAAGCCAGAGCCAACTGGTTGTACTCATCGAGTTGTCTGCCCAGTTGGCTCTTTTATATCGCTCAGTCAATATGATAATATTAGTAGACTAACTTTATGGAATTCGGGTAAAATAGACTTCAAGCAGCTCTAACGAACCAGGTATTATAAAGCAGCATATTCCGGACTATACCCAGCCACTAATCAGAACGAAGAGGCCCGCCATGTGCGATTATGAAGTTTCTGTAAAACGACTAACGACAGATGAAGACGCCCAGAGATCCTTTTGCTGCATGACAGAAGTCTATACCCCCTGGCCAGAAGCACTGTGTAGTTGTCGCAATTGGGTAGCCCAGAACCTGGGCAAGACCGTGGAAGGTTACCACCTGGAGCTCGACACCGGTGAAGTCATTGGACACCTGTATTATGCGCTAACACCGCAGGCGCTCCTCGCTTATAACCTGGAGCCTGAGATTGGTATTCTTTATTGTGAATGGGTCCAGCGGCGCTATCAAGGTCGCGGTCTTGGGAACCGCTTATTCGAGGCGTTCGTGACCGAAATGAAGGCACAATCTGCTCGAGGTATTCTGGTAGAAGCAACCGACAAACATGAGCAGATGCATTTCAGCCATTACCTCTCGCGTGGCTTCACTCCAATCCATGAGACCGGGCAAAAAAAACTTCTCTATTTCCCGATTAGCTCACCCACCATCCCTGTCCAACCAATGAAAGCCCGGCTGCAGCCATCTAAGGGAACTCCAGTTGAAGTAGTTATCCTGTATGGTTACGCCTGCCCTTATGAGGTTTCTACTTATCTGATCTTGAAACAGGTCGTGCGGGAATTTGGGAATCAGGTGGTCCTGCGGGAAGAATACTTATCACCCGAAACATTGCATGCTTACGGCGTTTCACGGGGTATTTTTATCAATGGTCGGCAGAAATTACTGGGTGGAGAAACAGAACAGGCTGTCCGCCAGGCAATCCTGGAGGAAATGTAGGATGGCAGATTCTCCCTTCCCTGCTCTTAGTGAATTCCTCCGTCGCCGCCCACGCTTGGCTCACCGCCTGGATATCCTGCTACGTCCGGTGGAACGTATAATTAAGACCCCAATATTTGGCTGTAAAATGTGCGGGCAGTGTGTGCTCCATTCAACCGGGATGGTTTGCCCAATGACCTGCCCCAAGAACATCCGAAACGGCCCTTGTGGTGGGGTTCGCAGCGATGGGCAGTGTGAGGTCTACCCCGAAAAAGCCTGCATCTGGGTAAACGCTTACAACCGCTCCCAGCGCCTTCCCTGGCCAGAAGAGCTCCATGACTTGAGGCCACCGGTAGACTGGTCGATTCAAGGGTCTGCCTCCTGGGTCAACTTATTTACTGGTCGAGACCAGATCAAAAGCGGATGCCAGAGCGAACCCGGTTCAGCGCTGGAAGTAGTGAATGTTCATGGCAAATAACTCCACTCTTCCTCTATCACAAAGCAACCTGGCGCAAATCCTGGCTGCTGGCCAGTTTGCTATCGCAGCCGAACTTTCTCCACCGCGTGGGGTAAACCTGGAGAACATTGTAAAAGATGCCAGCCTGCTCAAAGACTGCGCAGATGCGGTTAACGTGACTGACAACCAGGCGGCCAGCGTGCGCATGGCCAGCATTCCGGTCTGCGCTTTACTTGTCCAGCAGGGGCTGGAACCCGTTGCGCAGATGACCTGCCGGGATCGCAATCGCCTGGGCATTCAGGCTGACCTGTTAGGGGCCGCCGCCCTGGGCGTGCGTAACGTGCTGTGTTTGAGCGGCGATCATGGTCGTTGGGGAGATCACCCAGCCGCTAAAAACGTCTATGACCTGGATTCAACCCACCTGATCCGCATGGTCAGGAATATGGTTGATCAGGGTTGCCTGGATAATGGCAAAGAGATTTCACCGGCTCCAGACTTTTTTATTGGGGCAGTTGCCAATCCTTTTGCACCGCCCCTTGATTACCGGCCAATGCGATTAGCAAAAAAAGTCGCGGCCGGGGCACGCTTTATCCAAACCCAACTGATCTACAACGTGGATCGTTTCCGGGAGTTCATGGACCAGGTAGGCGAGCTTGGTCTGCACAATAAGGTTTACATCCTGGCCGGGGTTGGACCCTTTAAATCCAGCCGCATGGCGAGTTACATGGCAACCAAAGTGGCCGGTATGGATGTCCCCCAGGCATTGGTTGACCGCATGGAAAAGACCCCCAGGGCAGCCCAACCTGAGGAGGGCATCCAGATCTGCTGTGAGATCATTGAGCAAGTGCGCGATATCCCGGGTGTGGCTGGCCTGCATATCATGGCCGTACATTGGACCGAAGCAGTGCCTGAGATCGTGAAGCGTTGTGGTTTAAC
>Ga0114946_10003661_pt1 | contig 10309 bp, 6 predicted proteins | sample WalLakDeSediment_FD_88676 | JGI IMG/M metagenome (GOLD analysis project Ga0114946, IMG submission 88676) | Lake sediment microbial communities from Walker lake, Nevada to study Microbial Dark Matter (Phase II) - Walker Lake 11/02/13 Deep Sediment | ecosystem: Environmental > Aquatic > Freshwater...
GCGCAGGGCGTCCTGCGCGCCGCGCTTCTCGAACTTGTTCAGCACCACCAGTTCGGCGAAATCGAGCATGTCGATCTTCTCGAGCTGGCTCGCGGCGCCGTATTCGCTGGTCATGACGTAGACCGGCAGGTCCACCAGGTCCACGATCTCGGTGTCGCTCTGGCCGATCCCGGCGGTCTCGACGATGACGAGGCCGAAGCCGGCCGACTTGAGAAACTCGATCGCATCGGCGAGCGCCGCGCTGGTGGCGAGATGCTGGCGCCGTGTCGCGACCGAGCGCATGTAAATGCGTTCGTCGGCAAGGGAATTCATCCTGATCCGGTCGCCGAGCAGCGCGCCGCCCGTGCGCCGCCGGGTCGGATCGACCGCCAGCACCGCGATCGGCAACCCGGGGAACGATCTCAAGAATCGGTTCAGGAGCTCGTCGGTCAGGCTCGACTTGCCGGCGCCGCCGGTGCCGGTGATGCCGATGACCGGCACCTTGTGAGCGGGTGCGGGCCACGCATTCCCCGCGAACTCGGCGCCCGCCGCGTCATCCGCGGCCTGCTCGATCAGGCTGAGCGTGCGGCCGATGCGCAGGAAATCGCCCGGACCGTCCGCGCCGGGTGCCAGTTCCGGCCGGCGTGCCGCGCAAACGCGCTTGAAGACGTCCTCGATCATGCCCTCGAGGCCCAGGCGCAAGCCTTCCTCGGGACCGTAGACGCGTTCCACGCCGTACTTTTCCAGCGCCCGGCGCTCCGCCGGCGAGATGGTGCCGCCGCCGCCGACGACCACGCGGATGTGCTCCGCCCCGTGCTCGCGCAGCATGTCCACCATGTAACGGAAATACTCGTTGTGCCCGCCCTGGTAGGACGATACGGCGATGCCGTCGGCGTCTTCCTGCAGGGCGGCGCGAACGATGTCCGCAACGCTGCGATTGTGGCCGAGATGGACCACTTCCGCGCCGCGCGATTGCAGAATCCTGCGAATGATATTGATCGCCGCGTCGTGGCCGTCGAACAGCGATGCGGCCGTGATGAAGCGCAACGGGCGCTCGACGCCCCCGGGCAGGGCCTCCAGGTCCTTCGCAGCTGTGCTCATGGATACGCTCCCGTGCCGATCGACGCGCCTAATAGCGAATGATTCTCATTGTAGCTTCAAACCCGGTTCCACCTCGCGAATGCTGCAATGCCGCATAACTGTCCGGGAATGCACGGGTTTTGCCTGCCCGCTATAATCGTCCGACCCGATTCGGCCGCCCGGCGTGACCTGGAATGCCCCGCACTCCGCCCACCCCGTCGGCACGATCAGCGAAACTGCAGATATCCGCGCGGAGCCCCGCTCTCGCGCGGCGCCGCATATCAGAATAACGATCACACCGGCGGACGCAATGACCCCGGCCAGAACCCAGGAGGTCTCCCTTGATGAATCTCTTTCAGCAGCTCGAGGGCATGGGCCACGAGCAGGTCGTCTTTTTCCAGCACAAGGACAGCGGCCTGAAGGCCATCGTCGCGATCCACGACACGGCGCTCGGCCCGGCCCTGGGCGGCCTGCGCATGTGGCCCTACGCGACCGACGAGGAGGCGGTCAAGGACGTGCTGAGGCTGTCCCGAGGGATGACCTACAAGGCAGCGGTCTCCGGGCTCAACCTCGGCGGCGGCAAGGCGGTGCTGATCGGCAATCCGGAGACTGACAAGAGCGAGGGCCTGTTCCGCGCCTTCGGGCGGTTCATCGGCTCACTCGGCGGGCGCTACATCACGGCCGAGGATGTCGGCACCACGGTCGACGACATGGACCATATATTCCAGGAAACCGACCGGGTGGTGGGCGTCCACCGGGTGCACGGCGGCAGCGGCGACCCCTCCCCGTTCACCGCCTTCGGCACGCTCCAGGGCATCAAGGCCTGCCTGCTGAAGAAGTACGGCCACGACGATCCCGGCCGGGCCAGCTTCGCGGTCCAGGGGGCCGGCAGCGTCGGTTACTACTTGACGAAGTTTCTCTCCGAGGCCGGCGCCAAGGTGTTCATCTGCGACATCAATGCCACGCGCGTACAGCACATCGTCGATGAGTTCGGCGCCGAGGCTGTTCCGGTGGAACAGATCTACGACGTGGATGCCAACGTCTTCTCACCCTGCGCGCTCGGCGGCGTGGTCAACGAAAACACCCTGCCGCGCTTCAAGTTCGACATCGTCGCGGGCAGCGCCAACAACCAGCTCGAGACCAACGCGCACGGCACCGCCCTCGAAGAGCGCGGCATCCTCTACGCGCCCGACTACGCCATCAACGCCGGCGGCCTGATGAACGTCGCGATCGAGCTCCAGGGCTATGATCGCGACCGCGCCTACCGCACCGTCTCCAGCATCCGCGACATCATCGGGCGGATTTTCCAGCTCGCCGAGCGCGACAGCATCCCGACCTGGAAAGCCGCAGACCGGCTTGCCGAGGAACGCATTGCAATGATCACCAAGGTCAAGATCCCCTATTCGAAGCGCTTCAAGGATCGCCTGTCCGGCCGGCGCACCCACACCACCGCAGCGGAAGAATGAGCTTCCGATGAGCGTGTTCAACACCGGGCTGGGCGAGGACCTGGACCTGCTGCGCGACTCCGTGCGCCGCTTCGCGGCGGAGCGGATCGCGCCGCGCGCCGCCCAGATCGACGCCAGCAATGCGTTTCCGCAAGAGCTCTGGCCGGAACTCGGCGAGATGGGCCTGCTCGGCATCACGGTGGGCGAAGAGTACGGCGGCGCGGGCCTGGGTTACCTCGCCCACTGCGTCGCCATGGAAGAAATCTCCCGGGCCTCGGCCTCGGTGGGCCTGTCCTACGGCGCGCACTCCAACCTGTGCGTCAACAACATCTGGCTGAACGGCACGGAAAGCCAGAAACGCAAGTACCTGCCGAAACTCTGCAGCGGCGAGTGGGTGGGCGCGCTGGCGATGTCCGAGGCGGGATCGGGCTCCGACGTGGTCGGCGCGATGAGCTGCCACGCCGAGCAACGCGGCGACGCCTGGGTCGCGAACGGCGCGAAAATGTGGATCACCAACGGGCCGGAGGCCGCTGTGCTGCTGGTCTACATGCGCACGGCCGACCCGGCGGAAGGTTCGCGCAGCATCACGGCCTTCCTGGTCGAGAAGGGCATGCCGGGATTCAGCACCGCACAGAAGCTGGACAAGCTCGGCATGCGCGGCTCGAACACCTGCGAGCTGGTGTTCGACAATTGCGAAATTCCCGCGGAGAATGTCCTCGGCGAGGTCAACCGCGGCACGTACATTTTGATGCGCGGCCTGGACTCCGAGCGGCTCGTGCTGTCGGCGGGACCGATCGGCATCATGCAGTCCTGCATGGATGTCGTGCTGCCCTACCTGCATGAGCGCAAGCAGTTCGACCGGCCGATCGGCACTTTCGGAATCATGCAGGCCAAGATCGCCGACATGTACACGGCGCTGCAGTCGTCCCGAGCCTTCACCTATCGCGTCGCCGGGCAGTTCGATCGCGGCGAGCCCACGCGCTTCGACGCGGCCGCCTGCCTGCTGCTGGCCTCGAAATCCGCGGTGGATGTCGCGCTGGAGGCGATCCAGGCCCTCGGCGGCAACGGCTATATCAACGAGTATCCCACGGGACGCCTGCTGCGCGACGCCAAGCTTTATGAAATCGGCGCGGGCACGAGCGAAATCCGCCGCATGCTGATCGGCCGCGAACTGTTCCGCGCGACCGGCAGCGATGCATAGCCAAGCGAGGAGTTGAACATGAGCAAGGAATCCATCGTCATCGCAGCCGCGCGCCGCAGCCCGATCGGGTCTTTCCAGGGCAGCCTGGGCACGGTGCCCGCGCCCGAGCTCGCGGCGGTAGCGATCCGGGCGACACTCGCCGACGCGTCCCTGGCGCCGGACGAAATCTCCGAAGCGATTTTCGGTTGCGTGCTGCCGGCGGGCCTCGGCCAGGCGCCGGCGCGCCAGGCGGCGCTGGCGGCCGGCATCCCGGATTCCGTCGGCTGCACGACCATCAACAAGGTCTGCGGCTCGGGCATGAAGGCCCTGATGTTCGGCCACGACCTGATCCGCGCCGGCTCGGCCGAGATCGTCCTGGCCGGCGGCATGGAATCGATGAGCAACGCGCCCTACCTGCTGCCGAAGGCCCGCGCGGGCTACCGTCTCGGCCACCAGCAGGTCCTCGATCACATGTTCTACGACGGCCTGCAGAATCCCTACGACGGCAACATGATGGGGCATTTCGCGGAACTGACCGCGCAGAAGTACGGCTTCACCCGCGAGGCCCAGGACGAGTTCTCGACCAGCAGCGTGCGCCGCGCCCTGGCGGCGATCGATGGCGCCTTCGAGGCCGAGATCGCCGCAGTCACGGTCAAGTCGAGGCGTGGCGAGCAGCTGGTCGAGCGTGACGAGGAACCCGGCCGGTGCGAGCTCGACAAGATCCCGACCATGCGCCCCGCCTTCAGCAAGGACGGCACGGTCACCGCCGCGTCGTCTTCGTCGATTTCCGACGGCGCGGCTGCGCTGCTGCTGATGACCGAGTCGGAGGCCGGGCGGCGCGGCCTCGAGCCGCTGGCGCGGATCGTCGGTCACGGCGGCTTCGCGCACGCGCCGGAATGGTTCACCACCGCACCCGTCTCGGCGATGAAGCACCTGCTCGACCGGGTGGGCTGGAAGGTGGACGACGTCGACTTATACGAAATCAATGAGGCCTTTGCCGTGGTCGCGATGGCCGCAATCCACGATCTTGGCCTCGACCGCCACAGGGTCAATGTGAACGGTGGCGCCTGCGCGCTCGGCCACCCGATCGGCGCCACCGGGGCGCGCCTGCTGGTGACACTGGCCCACGCCCTGCGCGCGCGCGGGCTGAAGCGCGGCGTCGCCTCGCTGTGTATCGGCGGCGGCGAGGCTACCGCCGTCGCGATCGAGGCGCTCTGATCGCGATGGCGGCGCTGCCCACGGCCATCGATTCAGCAAGCGAGTCCTTTGTCGCGAACCGCCGCCACATGGAGGCGCTTGTCGAGGATCTCAGGGCGCAGGTTGCGCGGGTCGCGCTGGGTGGCGGAGATCGCACCCGCGCGCTGCACGCCGAACGCGGGAAACTGCTGCCCCGCGAGCGGGTGGACGCCTTGCTGGATCCCGGCAGCCCTTTTCTCGAACTTTCGCCGCTGGCGGCGCACGGGCTCTACGAGGACCAGGCGCCTTGCGCCGGCATCATCACCGGAATCGGGCGTGTCGCCGGCCGGGAAGTCGTGGTGGTCGCCAACGACGCGACGGTCAAGGGCGGTACCTATTTCCCGATTACCGTCAAGAAGCACCTGCGCGCACAGGAAGTAGCGCTGGAGAACCACCTGCCCTGCATCTACCTGGTGGACTCCGGCGGCGCATTCCTGCCGCTGCAGGACGAAGTTTTCCCGGACCGGGATCACTTCGGGCGGATTTTCTACAACCAGGCGCGCATGTCGGCGGCCAACATCCCGCAAATCGCAGTCGTGATGGGCTCCTGCACGGCGGGCGGCGCTTATGTGCCGGCGATGTGCGACGAGGCCATCATCGTGCGCAATCAGGGGACGATTTTCCTCGGCGGTCCGCCGCTGGTGAAGGCGGCGACCGGCGAAGAAGTCGATGCCGAGACCCTCGGCGGCGGCGAGGTCCACAGCCGCATTTCGGGCGTCACGGATCATCTGGCCAACAACGATGCCCACGCGCTGGCGATCGCCCGCGAGCTGGTCACGACCCTGAATCGCCTCAAGCCGTCGCACGGCGAGATCGCCGCGCCCCTCGAGCCGCTTTACCCCGCCGAGGAACTCTACGGCGTCGTGCCGCAGGACACGCGCTATCCCTACGAGGTCCGCGAGGTGATTGCGCGGCTCGTGGACGGGTCCGCGTTCACCGAGTTCAAGCCCTTGTACGGCAAGACGCTCGTCTGCGGTTTCGCGCGCATCCACGGCTACCCGGTCGGGATCCTGGCGAACAACGGCATCCTGTTCTCCGAATCGGCCCTGAAGGGTGCGCATTTCATCCAGCTCTGCAACCGGCGCGGCGTGCCGCTGCTGTTCCTGCAGAACATCACCGGCTTCATGGTCGGCCGGAAGTATGAGCATGCCGGAATCGCGAAGGACGGCGCCAAGATGGTGAACGCCGTTGCCACGGCCACCGTGCCGAAACTCACGGTCGTGATCGGCGGCTCATTCGGCGCGGGCAACTACGCGATGTGCGGCCGCGCCTACGGCGGTCGCTTCCTGTGGACCTGGCCCAATGCGCGCATCTCGGTGATGGGCGGCGAACAGGCGGCCAGCGTGCTGGCCACGGTGCGGCGGGACGGGCTCGCGGCGCGTGGCAAGCAATGGCCGGAATCCGAGGAGGAGACATTTCGCGACGGCATCCGCGACCAGTACGAAACCCAGGGCCATCCCTACTACGCGACCGCGCGGCTCTGGGACGACGGGGTCATCGACCCGGCCGACACCCGTCGCGTGCTGGGCCTTGCGCTGTCGGCGGTCCGGAACGCCCCGCCCGCGGGCGAGGGCCCCTACGGTATTTTCAGGATGTAACGGCACGCACATGGCAAACAACGTCTTGCTGGAAGTCGACCGTCGCGGGGTCGCGACGATCACGCTGAATCGCCCCGAGGTTCACAACGCCTTCGACGCCGACCTCGTGTTGCGCCTGACGGACCTGCTCGTCGAAATGAAAACCCGCCCGGACGTCCGGGTCGTCGTGCTGACCGGCGCGGGTCGCTCGTTCTCCGCGGGAGCCGACATTAACTGGATGCGCTCCATGGCGGCCTGCGGCGAGGAGGAAAACTTCGAGGACGCGCTGCACCTGGCCGACCTGATGTCGCTGCTGAACTCGATGCCGCTGCCTACCCTCGCGCGCATCAACGGGCACGCCTACGGCGGGGGCGTGGGCCTCATCGCCTGTTGCGATATTGCCCTGGCCAGCAACGAGGCGCGTTTCGCATTGTCGGAAGTTCGCCTCGGGCTGGTACCCGCCGTCATCAGCCCCTATGTGGTCGCGGCTATCGGCGAGCGCAACACACGCCGCCTGTTCCTCAGCGGCGAGGCGATGAACGCCAAGCTCGCCCGCCGCGTGGGCCTCGTGCACGAGATCGCCAGGCCCGACAAGCTCGATGCCGCGCTCGAGGACCAGCTCGGCATGTTGCTCCTGGGCGGGCCGAACGCGCTGCGCGAAAGCAAGGAGCTGATATTCACCGTCGAGGGCGGGGGCATCTCGGCCGATGATGCATTGAAACGCCGCACCGCGCAGATCATCGCCCAGCTCCGGGTCTCGGACGAGGGCCAGGAGGGGCTGTCGGCCTTTCTCGCGAAAAGGGCGCCCGGATGGACGCGGAGAGGCGGTGGCACGGAGGGCCGTGAGTGAGCGACGGCCTCCGCATCCGGAGAGTGCTCATCGCCAATCGCGGTGAGATCGCCTGCCGCATCGTCAGGACGTGTCGCCGACTCGGCATCGAGACCATGGCGGTGCATTCTTCCGCAGACGCCCGCGCGCGCCACGTGCGCGAGGCGGACACGGCCGTCGCGATCGGCGGCGCCGCGCCGGGCGACAGCTATCTCGACGGTGGGCGCATCATCGAGGCGGCGCTCGCCGCGGGCGTCGATGCGGTCCATCCCGGTTACGGGTTCCTCTCGGAGAACGCGGAATTCGCCGGCGCCTGCGTCGATGCAGGCCTGCTGTTCGTGGGACCGCATGCGGAGACCATCCGCCGCATGGGCTCGAAAGGCGAAGCCAAGAGCATCATGGAGGACGCCGGCGTACCGGTCGTGCCCGGCTACCACGGCACCGGGCAGTCGCCGGAGGAGCTCGCCGAGCGCGCCGCGGATACCGGCTTCCCTCTGCTCATCAAGGCCTCCGCCGGCGGAGGCGGCAAGGGCATGCGGGTGGTTCGCGCGCCCGACGGGTTTGCGGAAGCACTCGCCGCGGCGCGGCGCGAGGCGATGAAAGCCTTCGGCGACGACCGCGTCATACTGGAACGCTACATCGAGCGTCCCAGGCATATCGAAATCCAGGTCTTCGGCGACCGTTACGGCAACATCATCCACCTCTGGGAGCGCGAGTGCTCCACACAGCGCCGCTACCAGAAGATCATCGAGGAAACGCCCTCGCCGCTGCTCGACGAGGCGACCCGCACACGCATGACGGAGGCGGCGGTGGAAGCGGCCCGTGCCGTCGAGTATCTCAATGCCGGCACAGTGGAGTTCATCGTCAGCCCGGAACGCGAGTTCTGGTTCATGGAGATGAACACGCGCCTGCAGGTGGAGCATGCGGTCACCGAGATGGTCACGGGACTCGACCTCGTCGAGTGGCAATTGCGGGTCGCTTCGGGGGAGCCGCTGCCGCTGGCACAGGCGGAGATCCCGCAGCGCGGCCACGCCATCGAGGCGCGCATTTACGCGGAAAACCCCGCGAACAACTTCATGCCCTCGACCGGGCGCATCCGGCGCCTGCGTTCTCCCGGCCGGCACCCGGCGATCCGGCTCGACTCGGGCGTCGAGCAGGGCGACACGATCACCCACCATTACGACCCGCTGCTGGCCAAGCTGATCGTGCATGGACTCGATCGGGCGGAATGCGTCGAGCGACTGCGCGAGGCGCTGGCCTACACCTCAATCGCGGGGGTGACGACCAACCTGCCCCTGCTGCGGGCGCTCGCCGCACACCCGGTATTCGCATCCGGCGAGGTGGACACCGGCTTCCTCGACCGCGAACTCGAGAACGTGCTCTGGAGCGTGCCGGCGCCGCCGCTGACGGTGCTTGCGGTGGCGGCGTGGCGCATCGCGCGAGACCTGCCGCGGCCGACCGAGCCCGAAGATCCATGGTCCCCCTGGGCGACCGGCGACGGCTGGCGGCCGGCAGGCGCCGGCGGTATCCCCGTCCGGCTGCTGGATGCCGCGGGCCGTCGCCACGAACTGCGCCTCGAGTTCCACCCGGGCGGCGTGCGCGTTCACTCGGGCAGCCATCACCTCGACGCAAGACTCGAGGAACTCGGCGCCGGCAGGCTCAGCGTGGACTGCAAGGGACTCGCCGGAGCGGCGCTGGTGACCGCCGATGAAGGCCGCGTGTATGTCGGCTTCGGGGATCACGGCTGGGATTTCATCGTCGAACCGCTGCATGCAGACGCGTCGGGGAACCAGGAACAGGACACGCATCCGGTAGCGCCCATGCCCGGCACGATCGTCGCAATCAAGGTGCGGGCCGGCGACCGGGTCGAGGCCGGACAAGCCCTGCTCATCATGGAAGGCATGAAAATGGAACTGACCCTGTCGGCGCCGGTCGCCGGCGTGGTCGAGCGCGTACTGTGCGCGGAGGGCGACAGCGTGGATGCCGAGGCCGTGCTCGTGGACATCCGGCCGGCGGAGCCTGGCTGAGATGGCGATGCCGATCAGGATACGCGTCGTGGAAGTCGGGCCGCGCGACGGGCTGCAGAACGAGGTTGCGATCGTCCCGGCGGCGGTCAAGATCGAGTTCATCGAGCGCCTCGCGGCTGCGGGTCTCCCGGCCATCGAGACCACCAGTTTCGTCAGCCCCCGCTGGATCCCGCAGCTCGCGGACGCCACAGAAGTATTCCGGGGTATTGCGCGCAAGCCCGGCGTGGCCTACCCGGTGCTGGTGCCCAACCTGCAGGGCCTCGAGCGCGCCATCGATGCGGGCGCCGAGGAAATCGCGGTGTTCACCGCCGCTTCCGAGACCTTCAACCAGCAGAACATCAACGCCTCCATCGCGGCAAGCCTGGCACGGATCCGCGAGCTCGCCGGGCCCGCCAGGGATCGCGGGATGCGGATTCGCGGCTACATTTCCTGCGTGCTCGGCTGTCCCTACGAGGGGGCCGTCAGCGAGGCGCGGGTCGTCGAGGTCGCGCAGGCCTTGTTCGAGCTCGGCTGCTACGAGGTCTCGCTGGGCGACACCATCGGCGTGGGAACGCCCGTGGCTGCGCGGCGCCTGCTCTGGGCCGTGGCGGGAGAATGCGGCCTGGAGCGCCTCGCCGTGCATTTCCATGACACCCGCGGCCAGGCGCTGGCGAATATCTTTGCCTGCCTCGAGGCCGGCGTGACGGTGGTGGATGCTTCCGTGGCCGGGCTCGGCGGCTGCCCCTACGCCCAGGGCGCCTCGGGCAATGTCGCCACGGAAGATCTCGTCTACCTGCTGCACGGCCTGGGGATCGAGACGGGCATCGACCTGGGGAAACTGGTCGCCGCGGGACACTTCATCTGCGGGCGGCTCGGCCGCGAGCCTGGCAGCAGGCTCGGCCGGCTGGCGGAATATCTGCCTTCCTGAACCCGCCCCCCCGGAGCGGGGGCGAACTTCATCTCGATCAACGGAACAC
>Ga0114946_10003662_pt1 | contig 10308 bp, 10 predicted proteins | sample WalLakDeSediment_FD_88676 | JGI IMG/M metagenome (GOLD analysis project Ga0114946, IMG submission 88676) | Lake sediment microbial communities from Walker lake, Nevada to study Microbial Dark Matter (Phase II) - Walker Lake 11/02/13 Deep Sediment | ecosystem: Environmental > Aquatic >...
AGGGCTTGCCTTCCTCGATTGGGCTAGTTATACTTAGCAGAAGTTGCAAAAGGGAGAAAACCAATGCCGCCTTACGCCTTTTTTCATAATGAATTTGTCCCCCTTTCGGAAGCGAAGATAAGCATAATGACCCATGCCCTCCACTATGGGACCGCTTGCTTTGAGGGTATTCGGGCAAACTGGAACGCTGACGAGAATGAGTTATACATATTCCGCTGCCGAGAGCACTACGACAGGCTGCTGAAGAACTGCAAATTGCTTAATGTCAGTCTCCCTTACTCTGTGGACCAACTTTGCCAACTCACAACCGAGCTTGTCCAGAAGTCGGGATATCATGAGGATGTCTACATACGGCCACTGGCCTACAAGAGTTCGGAAGCTCTGGGAGTCAGAATACATGACCTCGAAGACGGCTTTCTTATGCTGGTAACCACGTTTGGTCCATACCTGGACGTTAGCAAAGGGATCAAGTGCTGTATTTCGTCCTGGCGAAGGATTGACGATAATGTGATACCGCCTCGAAGTAAAATTACAGGACTTTATGTAAACAATGCATTCGCCAAAACAGAGGCAATGGAGAATGGCTTCGACGAGGCCATCATGCTTACCTCGAATGGTTATGTGTCCGAAGGCAGCGGCGAGAATATCTTTCTGGTTATTGACGGAGAGTTGGTAACCCCCGGCTGCTACGATAGCGTACTCGTAGGAATCACCAGGGATACCGTTATGGAACTCGCGAAGAAGGAACTGGGCACAGAGACCATAGAACGGCATGTTAGCCGCAGCGAATTGTACATAGCTGATGAGTGTTTTATGACAGGCACAGCAGCACACGTAACGCCGGTGGTTGAAATCGACCGACGCAAGGTGGGGCAAGGCAACATAGGAAGGTTAACCAAAGAACTGCAAAAGCTATATTTCGATGTGGAGTGTGGCAAGAACAAGAAGTATCTCCACTGGTACACGCCAGTCTACGCCGGTACAGGCAAGTCCTGAGAACTCCGCAGAGCGCAGCGCAGCCTTATTGGCTGTGTCTGTTGTAATTGCCATCTGGTTCTGTATAGTTGGACATTTGCCTCAGGAATTTGCGAATGGGATCGCAGAGCGCGTTAAATCCTTCGATGAACTCAGGACAGGCCGTTGAACTCTCACTGATAGCGCCCACCTATAATGAGAAGGAAAACATAGTCCCTCTGGTAGAGAGAGTACACAAAGCCCTCTCGCAATACAACTATGAACTCATCATAGTCGATGACAACAGCCCCGATGGAACTGCACAGCTAGCTAACAGCCTCTCCTCAAAATACCCCCTTAAGGTGATTGTGCGCACAACCGAGCGTGGTCTGGCTTCGGCAGTGGTCGCAGGATTCAGCCAGGCAAGCGGACAGGTTCTAGGGGTCATAGATGCTGACCTGCAGCACCCGCCCGAAGCAATACCTGCTCTGCTGGATGCAATAAGAGGTGGGGCAGATGTAGCAATCGGGAGTCGATACGTTGAAGGTGGTGGTATCGAGGGCTGGAGCACGAAGAGGGAGATCATCTCCATAGGTGCCAAGACGATCGCACGGCTTCTCCTGTCCTCAGTCAAGGGGATCAAGGACCCTCTTGCCGGCTTTTTCCTGTTCAGGAGAGAGGTTATAGAGGGTGCGGTGCTCGCCCCCACCGGATACAAAATCCTGCTGGAGGTGCTGGTAAAGGGCAATGCCAGCCAGGTAGTAGAGGTTCCCTACATATTCAAAGAGAGGGAAAGAGGGAAAAGCAATCTCACCTTTAATGAGCAGTTAAACTTCCTCAAACATCTCAGCCACCTGGCGTTGTTCGAAGGGAAGATAAAACGTTTTATAAAATTCTGCATAGTGGGAGCTAGCGGATTCTGCGTTAATCTGGGACTGCTGGCTATTTTTGTTGAAGTCGCTGGTATGCATAAAGTCTGGGCTCAAATACCAAGTTACCAGATCTCCATACTTACTAATTTTATGTTTAATGAATTCTGGACATTCAGTGACCGCCGGACTCCAGGTCTGAAATCCTTCCTGATACGAGCCGTTAAATTCAACCTGGTCAGCCAAGTTGGCTGGGGTATCAATATTAGCGTGTACTACGTTGCTTTGAATGTCGCTGGAATATATTACATTGTTTCCCAGATAATAGCGATAGCGGTTGCCATGATGTGGAATTTCTTCTCTAATCTAATATGGACATGGAGACAAAAGCAAGGGGAAGCTTTAGCTGAGGGTGGCTGAAAGAAGGATATTGCAATATGGCTTTAGATTATTTCCTGCTGGTCTTTATAGCTGCAATCGGCGTATACCAGATAGTAGCAATCCCTGCCGGGCTCAAGGGACTGTGGTTCTTTAGACAGCCAAAGGTTCAATATGCCTTTGGCGTATTGGCTATCATCGGTGCCTTCGGCTGGTTTTATACCAGTGCTGAACGCAATTTCCAGCACACAATAGAGGGGTCCCAGCAGCTATTGCTATTTCTGGGCGCAATCATTTCGGCATACTTCATAACCGCCATCCTGGCATCCATTATCCAGGCTGCAGTCTGTACCAGGGGGGACACCCCGATTAAAGGGAAACAGCACGACCTCGGAATGGAAACGCTGAAGACCACAACACTATTCGGTGGTATTCTCAGCAGTCTGAGGAAGCAGAGGGAGAAAGGAGACTGATGCCACCGCTTTCCGGCTGGACTTTATGGATAACGGGATTCGTGGACAAAGCACCTGCCCTCGATCACGTGATGGGCTTTCTGGCCAACGACTTCATCGTTCCCGTAGCCATCGCTCTTATCCTGCTTGGCCTCTGGGTAGGGCATCGCGACCTTGGCCGAAGAGAGCAAATCCAGAAGGCCATCATGAACGCCTCCGTTGCCATTGGAATATCCACCCTGGTCGTACGTATACTCAACATGTCTGATTTCTGGCCGCGGCCTTTCCTGGTCGATGACTTTGTTATTCGTGAGAGCGCGAGGTATGCCGCTCAAACCGTTTTCTATTTGCCGCGCGATCCCTCCTTCCCCAGCAATGCGGCCACAATATCGTTCGCTGCCGCTACCGGGGTCTGGTTCAGTCACCGCAAGGCAGGCGCTGTTCTCTACTTCCTTGCCTTCCTCTGGGTCTTCGCACGATTCTATGCCGGGATACACTTCGCCATCGATCTCGCTGGTGGTGCCATGATCGGTGTCGTCACAAGCATCATGATTTCCAAGGTCTTTATGCCCAGAACCGAGCCCCTTCCGACATTGGCCCTCAAGGTGGGAAGATTCCTGTACATCGCGTGACGGAGGCTATTTATCGGCAGTTCCCTGCCCGCTCCGTTTGGATACCGTGGTCAACTCACGATACTTCATCTGGCAACTACCCTGTCTGTCCTGAAGCCCGCAGGCATTGCAGGGCCCGGCCCTGCAATTAGGGGTTTCCTCTCCCAGCTTGGTGCGTTCGTACTCTCTCTTGAGATAACTAAGGCTGATACCGGTATCAATGTGAGCCCAGGGTAATATCTCGTCCAGGGAGCGCTCCCGGCAAGCGTAAAAATAAGGATCGAGGCCACATTCGTCAAAAACGCTCTTCCATTTCTCATAGCTGAAGTGCTCGCTCCAGGCATCGAATTTGCTTCCAAGTTGCCACGCATGTTCGATCACCTTGGCCAGACGCCGATCACCGCGCGATAACGCCCCCTCAAGTAAGCTCACCTCAGGGTCGTGCCAAGACAGTTGAACCCCCGCTTTTTTCAACCCGCTCCTGAGCACCTGCTGTTTCGCAGTCAACTCCTCCTCAGACGCCTGGGCTACCCACTGAAAAGGAGTATGGGGTTTGGGGACGAAGGTAGATGTGTTGACCCTTACATTGATCCTACCCTTACCGATGGTCCTTATTCTGCGTACCAGATGCACTATGCCCTCTATGTCGCTCAGGGTCTCGGTAGGCAGCCCGATCATAAAGTAAAGCTTTATGCTTTTCCACCCACGTTCCCAGGCAGTCTCAATAGTCTGCAGTATGCTCTCATCAGAAATATTCTTGTTGATCGCCTGGCGCAGTCGTTCTGTCCCCGCCTCGGGAGCGAAGGTGAAACCCGACTTTTTTCCATCCTGCAAGGAATTGGCTAATGCCACCGAGAAGGTATCAAGACGCAGGCTGGGCATAGACAGGATAAGATTGGCACCCTTGTATTTCTCCGAAAGCGTATTAACCAGATTCGCGATGCCCGGGTAATCGCTGGTACTCAGCGAGAGGAGTGAAATCTCGTCATAACCGCAGTTTCTTGTCAACTCGTCTACTGCCTTAACCACCTCCTCCTGAGGTCGCTCCCTCACAGGACGGTAGATCATGCCCGCCTGACAGAAACGACACCCCTGATGACAACCGCGCTGTATCTCGACCGCAGCCCGGTCGTGGATCACCTGAAGATAAGGCACCGTGGGACGAGTCAGCGGGGGTGGCAAATTGTTCACAATACGCCGCTCAACGGCTGGCTTTGCCTCGGCAACCGTGGGCGTTATTGAAGCCACAGTTCCATCACTATGGTAATCGACCTGGTAAAAGCTGGGCACATAGATCCCTGGTATTTGTGCCGCTTCCCGCAATAGCTCCCGCTTCTGCCCTGTTCCACCCCGCTTCCACTTCCGAAGCACGTCCAGAAGCTCCAGAACCACCTCCTCACCATCACCCACAACGAACAGGTCGATGAATGCCGCCATCGGCTCCGGATTCAGGGCGCAGCTTCCACCGGCGATCACAAGTGGCAGAGAGTCCCCCCTTTCCACAGCCAAAATCGGTAGCCCTGCCATGTCAAGGAGATTGAGCACGTTGCTATAGGTTAGCTCATAGCCCAGTGAGAACCCGAGAATATCGAAGTCTTTGACAGGCTGCTTCGACTCCAGGCTGAAAAGAGGAATGCCCTCACTGCGCATCTCGGCTTCCATATCAACCCAGGGGACAAATACCCGCTCTGCAAGTACATCGGGCTGCTGGTTCAGCAGATCATAAATTATGGCGAGCCCGAAATTTGACATGCCGATCTCGTAGAGGTCGGGATAGGAGATAGCAAACTTTATTGCTGTCGACTCCCAGTCCTTCACCACGCTGTTCCATTCCCCGCCCGTGTAGCGAGCAGGCTTGGTTATCCTGGACAGAATATTATCGAGATTTCCCATTTTCAGCCTCAAACTGACATTATAGCTTCGCCTGCTTCGCGATGCAACTTAATGACACAGCAAGTGTCCAGCTATCAGCTTCTTCAAATCAAAAGGGTCACATAATCCCCCTAAATCCCCCTTTTCTAAAGGGGGACTAAGGGGGATTTGCTGAAAGCTGGCGGCTGAATGCTTACAGGACAAGAGGGTCTTGACTTACATCTCTTCAGGCCTTAGTCTAAACTCGCAATGAGCTACCAGGAACTGGGTCAGCCCCTTGAGCAATCGAAAGACGAGGCAATTGTGGATGAAGGGGAAATCGCAGAACCGAAGGTAAGCATCCCGGGCAAGGGGCGGTTAAAGTACCTGCTGCTGCTGGCAGCAGGTGCCCTGACAATGATACTGGTGAGTATCCTTGTCCAGAAGCCGACAAACTTTGAGGAGTATCTCAGCGCCTCCGGTTACGGAGGCGTATTTCTTATGGCAGTCATCGGCAGCGCATCGCCGGTCTGGCCTCTCCCCGGCTCGTGGGCAGCTTTTATCGCTGGCGGCCTGGGCCTGAATCCATTTCTCCTGGGGCTGGCTGCGGGAGCGGGTGAGCCCATAGGAGAGCTTACCGGCTACACTGCGGGCTACGGCGGGCAGATAGCGATCAACAAATGGAAGAGATACGCGAAAATAGAGAACTGGATGAGGCGGCACGGTGGTATCACCATATTCCTCATCTCTGCAATACCCAACTTTTTCATAAAGCTGGCCACCATCGCTGCAGGTGCACTCCGCTATCCCGTGTGGAGGTTCTTCGTCTTTTGCTGGGGGGGCAAGACAATCAAGTCCCTGGCCTTCGCCTTCGCTGGCGCAGGATTTTTCGACGGAGCCAAGTCTCTGATCGAGCGCATTTTTTAGTCCCTTTTCCACCGTAACTGAGCAACTGCGTTATCACACTTCCTAGTCTCCCCCTCAAGCCCGGGCACACATTTGCCCCCGAAGCACTGTTGCGGTAAAATCAGTTCAGCATTTCTTTCACGAGGATAGTTTAATGGAAACATTGCTCATCGTGCTCGTTTCAATATTACTGGTACTGTTGATAGTGGTTCTGGTACTGCTGCTGAGACCGAGGAGAGTGGAGGTGCCTGCTATAGAGGACCTTGAGAGTAAGCTCCGCTTCGCCCTCGCCTCCGCGGATTCAGTAAAGCAGGTTCTGGAAATCCTGGAGGACCTGCCCGGCGACCTTTTGCAGTCGATAACCAGGAGCCTGGGTAAGAGGACAGGGAAGCTTAATGAGCTGATGGCCACCTTCGAGCTGACGAAGTATGACAGGCTGTTCTACCTGGGCGATCCCATAGACTTCGTGGGCATCAAGTACGACGAGGGCATAGACTTCATCGAGGTGAAGACGGGCAGGTTCCGCCTCACCGAGGACGAGAAGAAACTGAGGGAGCTTATCGAGGATGGGCGGGTCAACTACGTCCCGCTGCTCGTCGAGCGCATCGGCATCGCCGAAGAGGTGGACACGGGGGAGTAGGAGCATCCCTTGATTGGTGATATATTATAATAGATCGGGAGGTGAAGAGATGGCATTTAGTGAAAGGCAACTGATGCACCTGAGCAGAGCCCGTGAGTCGGTTCGAAAAAAGGATTTCGATGAAGCATTTGCTACCATCTATTATGTGGTAAGCGATGATCACATAAAGTCGGGTAAAGAAGACATGCACCCTGGTTGGGCAGAGATGTGGTATGAAATTCGGGAACACGTAATCAAATCAGCGCCTCAGACTTTGATCGATGAAATTGACAAGGGGATACCGCCCCTAGTTGACAAGAGCCTTTGGGAGTTGCGCTTAGGTGACGAAGAAAGAATTGTTGTACTCCTTGGAGCTGGGGCTTCTAAACCTGCCCCATCAAATATCCCGGTGGTGTCAGAACTCTTGCCGCAGCTGTGGAAGAGAGCTGCAAAACTAGACCGTGAGGATCTTAATGCCCTCTCTAGGTGGTGTGAGGCTAACGCGATCATCGACATAGAGGACCTACTTACCGCAGCTCACATAGCAAATTTCGCGGCGAAAAGCAGGGGGGTCCTGGGATTGCTGGACTACTTCCTATTTCATAGGCAGGAACGTGAACCAAGGCCCTCTGGATTGCGGGTGAGCAGGAGTGTTGTACCTCAGAGCGACATTTCTGCAGTGGCATTGCTGCAAGGTACGCTTGAAACGCTTTTCACCCTACTGATGGAACCGATGATTTCGGCACAGCCTAACGCAGGCCACAAAGCGATAGTCCAGCTTGTGCGTTATCATACCAAGACCACCATCGTAACTACTAACTACGACGGCTGCATTGATCAAGCGTTGGAGGAGGCCGCGATACCTTGTGAATATTTCATCGGAACAAGCTACCCTGAATCCTCCTCTGACACTCACCTGATGAAAATGCACGGTTCTATCAACTGGTCGTACTGCGACTCGTGCCAAGAAATGAAGAAGTATGATCTCAAAACGGTTCGCGAGTCATACGAGAGAGACACCCTTAGCTATCCAGTCATTGGCATTTGCAAGAACTGCGGCGGGCAACGTCGGCCAATGATTGTGCCCCCCCTGTCCTTCAAGTTTCTTATGTTCCCGCCGCTCACCGGTCTCTGGGACGCAATTGGGTGCGCTCTCGATAACTCGTCAGTAATCGTTGTAGTGGGATACTCCTTCTCAGAAGCTGATCCTCACATAATCAAAATGATCAATCGCACTATGGGTTCTGATTCAAAAAAGAAGCTAGTGATTGTGGATACTGATCCAGCTATAGCTGACAGAGTCAAAACTAGATTGACTGCGCATTTCGACAATTTCGATACAAGCAGAGTCATACGAGCCATAAGAGACTGCGATGAGTTGCTTCCAATGCTATGCAACAGCTTGCAGGGGATGCCTGCCCAAAAGAAGACCCCCAAGAAAAAGCAGAGCGCTAAGAAAGCTCCCTGGCTCCAGTATTTGTTGAGTGCTTCCGCAGGACTGACTAACAGCCATGCCACCATTTAAAATCTTCTCCGACTTCGGGCTTACCGGCGACCAGCCCCAGGCTGTGGACAGGCTCGTCGAGGGGTTAAAACACGGTCACAAACAGCAGACCCTGCTCGGCGTGACCGGCAGCGGCAAAACCTTCACCATGGCCAATGTCATCGAGCGTGTCCAACGCCCCACACTGGTAATCGCCCACAACAAGACGCTGGCCGCCCAACTCTGCTCCGAGTTCAGGGATTTCTTCCCCGAGAACGCAGTGGAATACTTTGTCAGCTATTACGACTACTACCAGCCGGAGGCCTATATACCCCGCACCGACACCTACATCGAGAAGGAAATCGATATAAACGATGAGATCGACAAGCTGCGCCACGCCTCCACACGCACCCTCTTTACCAGACGCGATGTGGTCATCGTGGCGTCAGTGTCCTGCATCTACGGCTTAGGAGACCCGGACGAGTACTACAGCTTCGTGGTGAGCCTCTCAAAAGGGGAGAAACGAAACAGGGACCGCCTCTCCCGTCAACTGGTGGACATGCAGTACGAGCGCAACGATATAGACTTTACCCGCGGGCGATTCCGTATTCGGGGAGATACTCTTGAAATACAGCCCGCATACGAGGAGCTGGCGGTACGAGTCCAGTTCTTTGGCGACGAGGTCGAGCGCATCCTGGAGATCGACCCGCTCACCGGAGAACTCCTCGCCGAGCGGGAGCAATTAGAGATATATCCCGCCAAGCACTTCGTAACTTCCTACGACAAGCTGATGGCAGCTATAGCCGACATACAGGTCGAGCTCGAGGAAAGGTTATCTGAATTCAAGAGCCAGGGAAAGCTGATCGAGGCGCAGAGGCTCGAGGCACGTACCAACTACGACATCGAGATGCTGCGTGAGGTGGGTTACTGCACGTCGGTCGAGAACTACTCCCGCCACCTCGCCCGCAGACTCCCGGGAAGCAGGCCGTGGACGCTTCTCGACTACTTCCCCGATGATTTCCTGCTCTTTGTCGACGAGTCACACATGGGCCTGCCGCAGATCAGGGGCATGTACCACGGCGACCGCTCCCGTAAGGAGACCCTCGTGGAGTACGGCTTCCGCCTGCCCTCAGCCCTGGATAACAGGCCGCTGAACTTCGACGAGTTCGCGAGCCTTATCAATCAGGTTGTCTACGTCTCGGCTACACCGGGGCCCTATGAATATGAGCACAGCGTCCAGGTAGTGGAACAGGTGGTGCGCCCCACCGGGCTCCTCGATCCCACGGTTGAGGTCAAGCCTACACAGGGGCAGATAGACGACCTTCTCGACCAGATAAAGACCCGTACCGGCCGCGGCGAGCGCTGCCTTGTTACCACCCTGACCAAGAGGATGGCCGAGCAGCTTGCAGACTATCTCAGGGAGATGGGCATAAAGACCCACTACCTTCACTCGGAGATAGACACGCTGGAGCGCGTGGAGATTCTGCGTGACCTTCGTCTCGGCGTCTACGATGTGGTGGTGGGCATTAACCTGCTGCGCGAGGGGCTCGACCTGCCTGAGGTGAGTCTTGTTGCCATCCTCGATGCCGACAAGGAAGGATTCCTGAGGTCCGGGGGCGCGCTCATCCAGACCATGGGCCGCGCCTCTCGCCACATCGAGGGGCATGTCATAATGTACGCTGACGCGGTGACCGATTCCATGCGTCGCGCGATGGACGAGACCGACCGTCGTCGCAGGATTCAAGTAGTCTATAACCAGGAACACGGCATCAACCCGCAGGGCATCAAGAAAGCGATCAGGGGTATCACCGACCAGCTCAAGGCAGTCGCAGAGACCCGCGCCCCGTACACCGTGGACACCGCCATCCCCAGGGATGAGATCGCACGCCTGATCAAGAACCTTGAGTCGCAAATGAAAACTGCGGCCAAGAACCTTGAATACGAGAAGGCGGCTCTACTCAGAGACCAGATTGTAGACTTGAGAAAAGAACTAGTTTAGCATTACAGGTAGCATTGGATGGGGGCTGGCGACTTGGAAAAAGAGCACACCAGACAAGAACGGCGCGAGGAGCGGCAGCTGAAGCGGCGGGAGAAAATGCTCCAGCATAGCCGCGGCTTCATCCAGGCCTATAAGAACGCCATCCTCAAACGTGCCAGACAGATACGTAGAAAAGGAGCTAGTTGA
>Ga0114946_10003663_pt1 | contig 10307 bp, 9 predicted proteins | sample WalLakDeSediment_FD_88676 | JGI IMG/M metagenome (GOLD analysis project Ga0114946, IMG submission 88676) | Lake sediment microbial communities from Walker lake, Nevada to study Microbial Dark Matter (Phase II) - Walker Lake 11/02/13 Deep Sediment | ecosystem: Environmental > Aquatic > Freshwater...
AGCCACTCAAAGCGTTCCCGACTCATACCTTCAGGTAGGATAGCGATCGATTCACACGCCAACAGTGCTGAGTCATAGGCGCCACCACGGCAATAATTCCCGGTGGAAGGCCAGACGGCTTTTTGCTGGGTGGGATCAAACTGGCCGGTCACCAAACGGGGCACCAGGCAGCCAAAGGCTGCGCCGACTTTATGTGCACCAGTGGGGAACCACTTGCCCACCAGCGCCACGATTCGGGCAGGTGTTCCGGTCAAACTTTCGGGAAATTCCATGTAATTCACACCACCGAAAAGACCGCCGCTGGGTTTGGGTTCGTTGTGCCAGGAGATGCGGAACAGGTTGCGGGGATGAATGTCCCACAGTCCAATGCCCTTGAGCTCTTCTTTGATCTTATCCGGGATCAGGTTCGGGTTCCGCATTTGCTCAAAGGTGGGGATGATGATGTTCCGTTCTCGAACGCGTTGAAGGGTGCGCTCAAGTCGGTCTGGATACATGGTTAAATCAATTTTTGTCATTGAAGGTCTCCTAGGTTTATTATCTGACAACTGTTAAAGTAAGTTTTCCGCAAGTGCGAAGGTAATGATACATAAAAACGATTAGGGTTTTCCATCCACAGGGTCTTCAGGTGCTTCCGCCACGATATACAGCGGACGGCCCTTGGCCTCGTCGTAAATGCGCCCGATATATTCGCCGATCACACCCAGGCTGATCAACTGCAGGCCGCCGAGGAACAGCACAATGATCAATGTGGTCGCCTGACCAAACAGGGCAGTACCGGTCGTCAGACGTAGAACAATAATGACGGGGATCGCCAGCACACTTAACCCGGCAGCGATGAAACCTAAGTAGGTGGCCAATTGTAATGGGAAATATGAAAAACTGGTGACAGCATTTAACGCCAATTTGATCATCTTTTTCAGAGGATACTTGGTCTCACCGGCAAAACGCGCCTGGCGTTTGTAGCTCACACCCACCTGTTTGAACCCCACCCAGGCGGACATGCCGCGCAAGAAGCGGTGCTTCTCGCGCATTTGCTTCATCACTTCAACCACTTTTCTGTCCATCAAACGGAAGTCGCCTGCATCCATGGGAATATCGACATCCGTAATGCGGTAGATCATGCGGTAGAACAGGCTGGCCGTGGTCTTCTTGAACCATGACTCGCCCTGGCGCTCCTCGCGCACCGCATACACCACCTCGTACCCCTCGCGCCATTTCTCAATCAGCTGCAGGATCACCTCGGGTGGATCCTGTAGATCCGCATCGATGATGATCACTGCATCGCCGCGTGCGTAATCCACGCCGGCAGTGACCGCTATTTGGTGGCCAAAATTCCTGGCAAAGATCACCGGACGCACCCGGGCATCGTTCTCCGCCAGTTTGCGAATGAGTGCCGTCGACCCATCTGTTGAGCCATCATCCACCAGGATCAATTCCCACGGTTCGCCGGTGCGATCCATCACCTCCCGCATCCGGGGATATAGCTCAGGGATGTTCTCCAGCTCGTTATAGATGGGAGCAATAATGGTGAATGTGGGTTTTGTCATCCAAGCACCTTCCTTACAGCATCCAGGGTTGGTTCAATCACAGGCGCTTCGGGTACAGCCTGCATGGCTGCTTTGACATCTTTGAGGCCGCTGCCCGTGCTGAGCACCAAGATGGGGTCATCCGGTGCAACCAGCTTTTCATCCACAGCTTTGACCAGCCCGGCATACGCTGTCGAAGCAGCAGGTTCAGCAAAGATCCCGACCTTACCCAGTTCAGCGATCGCTTTAAGAATTTCAGTATCCGGGACAGTGATGTAAGTCCCACCCGTTTCACGGGCGGCACGCACAGCGCGCACGCCATCCCGCGGCAGGTCAACAGAGATGCTGTCAGCCAGGGTGTTCGCCTGGACGGGCTGAATATCCTCATCGCCCCTGTGGAAGGCGTTGGCAATCGCTGCTGAGCCGATGGACTGCACGCCGATAATGCGGGGTATGTAGGGCAGCCAACCCAGCGCGTACAGGTCTTTAAACCCCTTGTGCACGCCGGAGATGATGTTGCCGTCACCCACTGAGATGAAAACCGTCAGCGGTTTGCCACCCTCTGGCAAGCGTCGGATGACCTGCTCCCAAATCTCAAAGGCCGCCGTCTTTTTGCCTTCAGCGGTAAATGGGTTGAATCCGGTATTGCGGTTGTACCAACCAAAGGTGTGCGTCGCTTCAATGCTCAGGTCAAAAGCCTGGTCGTAATTGCCATCGACCAGCAGGACTTTGGCGCCAAAAACGATCAACTGGGCGATTTTGGCCGGTGGGGCTGTCTTGGGTGCAAAGATGACCGCCTTTGCCCCAACCGCCGCCGCCATCCCCGCCAGCGCCGCACCGGCATTGCCGGTTGACGCCGCTACTGTGATCTCAGCGCCAATTTGGGCCGCTCGTGCAACCACGATGGCGCTGGCGCGGTCTTTAAATGATGCTGTGGGATTGGGACTTTCGTCTTTGATCCACAAATGTTGTAAACCCAGCTGATCCGCCAAGCGGGCAGGTTTGTAAACCGGCGTCCATCCTGCACGACGTAAAGGGGTGCCCAAACCGCCTGGGTCTTCCACAGGCAGCAGGTTCAAATAGCGCCACAACGAGGCTTCTGGCAGGTTCATGAACTTGTCCGGGCTGAATTGTGCTTTGATCTCAGCGTAGTTGAGGACCACATCCAGGTTGCCGCCGTCTTTAGGGCAGGTGTAGGTCACGTCTTCAGGACCATACTCAGCCCCACACAGGGAACAGGTGTAATGTGAAAATTTTGGTTTCATAAGGCTTCCCATCGATTGCTAGATCACAATCAAAGATGAAATGGGCTGCTATCATGATAATAGCAGCCCTGCTAACTTGTGCTTAGGGGAGGATCCACGTCCCGGTTTTGCCCTCGAGGGCTTCACTGATGTGTTCTGGGTCAGTGATCAGGGCTTTTTTACCGCCGTTTTCAAGGTATTTAATGATCGCCTTGATCTTGGGCAGCATGCTGCCTGGGGCAAAATGACCTTCTTCGATGTATTGCTTTGCTTCAGCAACGGTCATCATGTCGAGAAACACCTGGTTGGGTTTATTGAAATACAGGGCAACTTTCTCAACCGCGGTACTGATGACGAATAAATCTGCGTCAAGATTTGTCGCCAGCAGGGCGGAGCTGAAGTCTTTATCGATCACAGCTTCAACACCCTTCACATGACCTTGTTCATCCTCAACGACAGGGATCCCGCCACCGCCCACAGCGACCACAATCGTGCCGGCATGGATCAGGGTGTCGATCACACTGGCTTCAACGATGCGGGTGGGGATTGGGGAAGGCACCACACGGCGATAGCCGCGGCCGGCATCTTCTACAACGGTCCAACCTTCATTTTCGGTGCGCCGTTTGGCTTCTTCTTCATCCATGAAGGATCCAATCGGCTTGGTGGGATTCTGAAAGGCCGGGTCATTCCGATCGACGATGGTTTGCGTCACCACGGTGGCGACATCTTTATCCATACCGCGTCGTTTGAATTCGTTATGCAGGGAGTTTTGGAACATGTATCCGATGGCACCCTGGGTGTCTGCACCGCAGTAATCCAGTGGAATCTCATGCAGTTCATGCGAAGAAAGTTCCGAGCGGCGCAGGATGAAACCAACCTGGGGGCCGTTGCCGTGTGTCACAACCACATCCCAACCTTTTTGGATCATATCCACGATGTGTATCATCGTGTCATTGGCAGCGTTAAACTGGTCCTGAACCGTTTGATGTGCTTTATCTTTAATCAGCGCGTTGCCCCCAACCGCGACCACTGCAATTCCTAGGCTTTCCATACGCTTATTATCTCCTTTAGTTGTAATAAAAAATGTAACTGCTCAGGCTGTTCTGCTGCTGAAGGGCGCCTTCGCAAGCTGAGTAGTTGCCAAAAAATTATTATGACATGGTCAGAGCCATGACAGCTTTTTGTGCATGCAGACGATTTTCAGCTTCGTCAAATACCACTGAGTTAGGTCCATCCATTACACCATCGGTCACTTCAATGTTTCGGTCAGCTGGTAATGGATGCATGTAAATGGCATCATCTTTTGCCAGGGCCATTTTTCGCTCATCGGTGATCCAGCTCTCATATTTCTGGGTGACTTTCGTAATTTCAGCACCATCGCTGAGTTGAACCAAAGGGCCCCATGACTTAGCGTAGACGATGTCAGCATCTTTGAAGCCTTCTTCCATGCTGTCAACAACATCGAAGCCGGTATTATATTTGCGAGCTTGCTCGCGAGCCTGGTCCATGATCTCCGGCATCAGTTCAAACTCTGGCGGGTGAGCCAGGGTCACATCCAGCCCAAAGCGGGGCATTTGCAGGATCAGGGATTGCGGAACTGAGATGGGTTTGGCGTACGAGGCGGCATAAGCCCATGAAACAACGATCTTTTTCCCACGCAAATTGCGGCCTTTCTTTTCCCAGATGGTCATCAGGTCAGCCAGGCATTGATGAGGATGATAAATATCGCATTGCATATTCAATATCGGCACACGGGAAGCGCTTGCTACCAGGTTGAGATAACGGTTGCCAACGCCCCAGTCGACATGGCGAATGGCAATACCATCGAAATAGCGACCAAAGATTTCGCCAATTTCTTTCTCGGTGTCGCCGTGGGAAATCTGGGTGCTTTTGGATTCAATAAAAGCGGCATGCCCGCCCAACTGCGCCATACCAGCTTCAAAACTACCACGGGTGCGGGTGCTGGAGAAGAAGAATAACATCGCCAGGACTTTATCACGTAAATAAGCATGAGGCTGACCCAAAGCACGTTTCATTTTCAGGTCAAAAGCGAGGTCTAAAACGGTTTCTACTTCCTCTTTGCTGAAATCAAGGTCGCTGATTAAATCTCGACCACGAAGATTGGTGATCATATTTTTACTCCTTTTATATTAATGTCCGCCATCCCCCATGTTCCAAGCTGAGAGTATGCTGCATGGAGGATGGCTGGTCAATCACTTTACTGGTTCGACAGTTACTCTGTCACGCCCAGGACGAGGGCTAACAGCGCCATACGCATCACAACGCCATTGAAAGCTTCCTGCCAGTAGCGGGACCACTTGGTGATATCCACATCTGGAGGAATTTCATCCATACGGGGCAGCGAGTGCAGCAAGATGGCATCCGATTTGGCCTTGGTCGCCAGCAGCTCACGGGTGATCTTGTAGTTGGCGGGGGTCATGCCCACATCACCATCACGTTCGTCGCGGGACTTGGTGTAATCGGGCTGAACGACCGGTTCCACCAGGATCACATCAGCATCAGCAATCGCTTGCTCGACATGCTCTGCTTCTTTGTAATCCAGGCTGTATTGATCAAGGTCTTCCTTGAATTCTTCGGTCAAGGACATCTCAGGTGGTGAGACGAAGGTGATCGGGCAGTCGAATTGGGTTAGACCATAGGCGAGGGAGTGCATGGTGCGCATGCGCATATCACCGACTGCCAACCAGCGCAGCCCATCCAAACGACCTTTTTCACGGAAAACCGTGTAGAAATCGGTCAGGATCTGGGTGGGGTGTTCACCCCAGCCGTCACCACCATTGATGATCGGGATGCTGGCCCATTTAGCAGCCTCATGGGGAGCGCCTTGTTGGAAGTGGCGCATAACGATCACATCACCATAGAATTCCAACATTTTTACGGTGTCTTTGATCGATTCTTGATAAAAGTCGCCAGCACGGGTCATCTTGGCATCGGCAAAACCGGTCACCTGTCCGCCCAGGCGGATCATCGCGGCCTCGTGCGCCAGGCGTGTACGTGTGCTGGGTTGGTAGAAAGCAGTCACCAGGGTCTTTTCTTTTAATAGATCAGAATTTTGGCGATTCCTGGCGATGGGTTCAAGCTCTTCAGCGATTTCAAAAACCCTGAAAAACTCGTTTCGTTCAAAATCTTTCAAAGAAAGAATGTCACGACCTGAAAAACTACGCATGTTACTTAACTCCTTTTAGTAAATAATTTTGTTGACAAAAAAATGGGGTGTTCATTTAAAAATTTACACCACCGATTTTACGAATAATATGCAGGCGAAAATAGCCCGGCAGGAAGTAGCTGTGGGAAAAATCGACCGGGTCACCTGCTTCATTGAATAAGAGCGCTGTGAGTAATAACAAGGTATCACCGCGCTGGACATTAAGCGCCTTAGCCACATCCACCGGCGCATGCACCGCACTGATCTCAGTTTTTGAAGTAGCCAAGGGGGGATCACCGATGTTGATCAGAAAATCGAGGACGGAACCGGTGAAACGGGCGATCAAAACATCCGGGTTTAGCACATCTTCTGGCAGGATGTCGACCAGGTAGGCAACAGGTGAATCTTGGGTTATGATCACACGCCGTACCTCGATCACAGGATCACCGATGGTAAGGTTGAGTCTCTTGGCTTGCTTAGTGTCTGCCTGGATATGGTTCACCTCAAATTCACCCATTGAGACCTCCAGGCCAATCCTCTCAGCCAGGGTTTCAATGCTCTCCAAGACCTCCAAACCAGAGTCGATCACCTGTGTCGGCCCCACGATAAAGGTGCCCACGCCTTGTTGGCGTCTCAGCATCCCCTGGCTTTCAAAGGTGCGCATGGCTTCGCGTAACGTGGCGCGGGAGACCCCCATCTTCTGTGCCAATACAGGTTCAGAAGGCAGTTTTGAGCCTTTGGGCGCGTTTTGGATCAGTTCTGAAAGCTCAACCTGCAAGCGCTGGTAGGTGGAGCGTTCATTCGTTATATTCTTATCCATTTAATAACCTTTCCGCAGCCTGGTTATGTTGATTGACCAGGTTGGGTATGTCGAGGGTTGCCATCTGACCTTGATTCACGATAATTTTTCCACCCACAATGTTGAAGTCAACGGTTTGAGGCGCGCAGAACAGGGCAGCGGCCACCGGATCATGCAAAGCGCCGGCATAATCCAGCCGGTTAAGGTTGATGGCAAACAGGTCCGCACACTTACCCACAGCTAACGAACCGATATCTTCGCGTCCCAGCACGGCCGCCCCGCCCCGGGTGGCGATTTCCAATGCCTGGCGGGCGGTCATCAAGGGGGGCGCATCTTCACCAGAGCGCGATGCACCTGCCAACCCGGCATCCAGTCGGGCCAAAAGCATCGCCAGGCGGGCTTCGGAAAGTAGATGGGAACTATCATTACTGGCAGAACCATCCACACCTAACCCAACTTTAACGCCCTTGGTCAGCATTTTGACGATCGGTGCAATCCCGGATGCCAGCCGCATATTTGAGCCGGGGCAATGGGCCACACCACAGCCGGTTTCCGCATACAGCTGGATCTCAGCATCGTCAACGTGGACGCTGTGAGCAAACCACACATCGTTCCCAATCCAATCCACTTCCTGCATATAAGCCACGGGGCGGTGGCCGAACTTTTCAATGCAAAAGTCCTCTTCGTCTTTTGTCTCTGCCAGGTGGGTGTGCAGATGCACACCGTATTCACGCGCCAGCGCGGCCGATTGGCGCATTAACTCACCCGTTACGCTGAAGGGTGAGCAGGGCGCTAAAACAATTTGCACCATGGCACCCGGGTTCGGGTCGTGATAGGTTTCAATCAAGCGCTGGCTGTCTGTGAGGATCTCTTCCTCCGAATCCACAACGCTGTCCGGTGGCAAACCGCCCGCAGACTGGCCAAGGCTCATCGAGCCGCGTGAGGCGTGCAGACGCAAGCCTACCTCGCCTGCGGCCAGGATCTCATCATCGAGTTTGGAACCGTTGGGGAACAGGTAGAGGTGGTCTGAGGCCGTAGTACAGCCTGAAAGGGCTAATTCAGCCAGGGCTGTTTGGGTTGAGATGCGGATATCCTCAGGGGTGAGCCGTGCCCAGATCGGGTAGAGGGTCACCAGCCAGTTGAATAGGTTGGCGTTCTGCGCTTTGGGTACGGCCCGCGTCAGGGTTTGGTAAAAATGGTGATGGGTGTTGATAAAACCGGGAAAAACGATGTGACCGGAAAAGTCCAATACCTGGTCAGCTGTTTCAGGCATGTCCGCCAGGTCGCCGATCGTCGTGATGAATCCATCTTTGATGTACAGGTTGGTATGGGGTAATTCTCGGCGCTGGTCGTCCATGGTCACCAGCATCGCGATATTCTTGATCAATAGGGTTGGCATAGCTCTCCACCAAGGTCGGGGAATTTGTCTGACAAATGCATTACTTATTTTATCGAATGAATCCCCCATTGTCAATTGTCAGACATATAGAAAATCAAATAACGGGGAATATTTTAAGGTTGTAAATCAGGAAAAATCGCTGTGGGATCGACCTGCCATAAAACGCTCCCCAACCCGACGGCTGTTACCCCTACCTTCATCAGGGCATCCACCTGCCAGGGATCATAGACCCCCCCGTTGGCGATCACGCGCAGCCCAGCGTTGATCAACACCTGGGCCGCCGCCAGCATGACCGGGAAGATAGCCGGACCGTACAGCCTGCCCGTAATGATCTCACCGCCAGGGCCAGGCAGGGCGCCGCGCGGCTCGACCAGGTGCAGGGCGATTGGCTGCAAATCATTGAGCGTGTCCAACAAAGTTGGCACCTGCTCAGGGCTCAGGCAGGGGATGAGCGGTAGTTCTCCTGCTCCCGCGGCCATCACCGCTGACAGCATGTCCGGGTCACAGGTAGGGGGCAGTCCCAGCTCCACAGCCAGGATATTCTCCAACCCTTCAAGTTTGTGTATCATCTCAGTTAACGTGCCCGGCGATTCGGCCAGCAGGTGGACGATCACCGGCAGCGGTGCGCCAGCCCAGCGACGACCAAACCGAGCGATCGCGCGCGTGATGCCGGGGTTGGGGTGGCCCGTATGGAATAAAAACCTGCCCGGGAAGGGCAAGTAAGCTCGATTGGCTGCTGGCTGGCGCGGCCTGCGGCTGATGGGATTGGTGATGAAGGCGCCCAAGCGTGAAATGGCTGGCTGTGCCCTCAGATTCGGGACAAAGCCCAATATGCCGCTGGCATTGACCAAGGGCTGGTTGAGCACCAGGTCTCGTTTCAGGATGGGTTTATCCTCATCCAGCCACATGAAAAACCTCCTCCATTGGAAACACCGGCCCGTCCGCACAGGCATACCGCCAGCCGCGCCGGGTGTGAACCGCACACACACCGCAATCCCCCAGGCCGCGACAGGGCATATCCGTGCGCACCAGCACCTGACCCCCACAGTGCAAGTCGCGTGTGTTGATCCGATCCATAAATTCGGGGATGGCGGACTGCTCCAGGTCTACGGCAAGATAATCCAGCCAATCCGGGTTTTCCTGCAGGGATGCCAGGGGCAGGATCTCCACCTGGGATGATACCCGCTCCAACCAGTCGACCGGTGGTGCAGCTTCGTAAAACAGGGAGACAGCCGCACGTTGTGAGAGGGCTGTGCCGGCGAGGCTCAGCAGCCGTGCCGGGGAGACTTTGAACGGGATCAAGCCCACTCGTTGGGCAGATCTTGGCAATGCAAAGCCGTGCCCCTGGGGCGGGGTACACACCAGGCGATCACCCGGGGACCAATCTTCGGGGATCGGCGCCAGGTTGAGTACATCCAGGTCCCCCACCACACGAAACAGGTGGGTCGGTTGGCCGTCCGAACCGCCGTCAACCCGTTGACAGGGCAGATATTGCCCCGTTAGCGGCCAGTATTTGACCGGTAGGTCAAGCACGCCCGCAATTTCCGATCCCAATTGAAAAATTTCAATAATTGTGGCTTTTAAAGAAGTCATATTCTTTATTGAGGATTTTTATAAGGACGAAAGGCGAACATCTTTTCGAATAAGCGAATCAATAGTGACGAATTCTTGATCATTCACCCAATTGAGGGGATTATATTGAATATATTCGACAATTCGTTGATAGTCTTCATCATCTCGGATAATATGTTCATAATAATTTCGCTGCCAGATAAATTGATCTTTAATCAAACCCGCTTTGTGACTACGCTTTGTTGCTGCGGATTTAAATGAACCAATAATTGCACTTAATGATTGAGGTGGCGGCCCCTTCGGAATGGAGTCTTGTCCCTTTGTTAAACTGGGCGACGCGTGCGTCGCCCCTACATTTCGTTTTTCATTGATCTTAACTATGCCATGAAGATGGTTGGGCATAATCACATAGGCTTCTACAGAAACATCTGGGAAATGTAAGGAGATGTCCTTCCAGGAACCTTCAACAATTTTCCCGATTTGGCTTAATTGAATCTCTCCGGCGACGATTTCACTAAAAATTGGCAACCGTTTATAACTGACAATGGTGACAAAATATAACCCAGGGCATGAATAATCATAATCCTGTAAACGGTATGAT
>Ga0114946_10003664_pt1 | contig 10306 bp, 6 predicted proteins | sample WalLakDeSediment_FD_88676 | JGI IMG/M metagenome (GOLD analysis project Ga0114946, IMG submission 88676) | Lake sediment microbial communities from Walker lake, Nevada to study Microbial Dark Matter (Phase II) - Walker Lake 11/02/13 Deep Sediment | ecosystem: Environmental > Aquatic > Freshwater...
CATGATTTTAATTCATTATTGGAGAAAAGCGAACGTTTGGATAATATCCCCGGAATGTGGATTTATTACAATAAGGCAGATGGAGAAAAATTTAAGCTTTTTGTGAAGTACTGAAACAATAATCCAATTATTGATTTGGGAAAAGACTTTCAGAGGGTAAAGGACATTAATTATAATCCACAACTTAAGAGCGCCTTGTTTATGATCAAATTTTATTAAATGGGATCAATACTGTCTTTTTTGATTTAGTATTTCGTTAAGGACTTTTGGTTTGACGCGGTAATCTCTGTCAAAAAGCATAGGATAATTGGTGCGGCCTCTGACCGGCCAATTGTTCAGCCAGGAAGCACCGTCGTGCAGGCCCCAAAAGGTGACCCTGCTGATTTTATCCCTGTGTTTGTAGATTACCGAAAAAATTTCAGCATATCTTTTGGCTAATTTTTCCTCTATTTCTTCAGGTAAACCCTTAGTATATGGATTGAATTTTTCATCCAATTCATAATTTTTATTAAGATCAGCCCCTTCACTTGGCCTTGGCCTGGGGAGTACATCAACATCTAATTCAGTCAACATGACTTTAAATCCAGCTTCTGAAATAGCTATTATGGAAGCTTCTATCCAATCAGGTTCCGGTGAGTCCAACATATAATGGGCCTGCATCCCGATCCCGTCAATTCTTAAACCTCTTTCCCGTAATTCTTTTGCCAATGCAATTGCCGCCTCCCGCTTCTCAGGTTTCCAGAGATTGTAATCATTATAATACAGTTCTGTATCAGGGTCCATCTCCTGCGCTTTTTGAAAGGATTTAAAAATAAAGTCTCTTTCAGTTATTTGATACCATGCTGAATTTCTGTAGCTGCCATCATCTTCAAAAACCTCATTAACCACATCCCATCCATGTATCTGCCCTTTATACCTGCCTAACAGCGTTTCTATATGGTTTTCCATTCTTTTCAATAATGCTTCTTTGCCAATGCCAGTTCCATCTTCGTTTTGGAAAACCCATTTAGGGGTCTGTTGGTGCCAAACCAGGGCATGACCGACTATAAATGCATTTAATTTTTTCCCCAATTGCACATATTGGTCGGCAAATTCGAAATTGTATGTATCGGGCTCGGGGTGGATTGGTCCCCATTTCATCATGTTTTCTGAAGTGATACTATTGAAGTGTTTTTCCAGCAAAGGCCAAGCCCTTTCATCTTCTCCTGTAGCCTGCTTATAACTGATAGCTGTACCTATTTTAAAAGCATCCTGAAAAACTTCCTTTAGTCCTAATCCCTCTTGTTGAGAAAAAAGTTGACCTGAAAGGAAAGTAAGGAAAATGGTTGGTAAAAACCTTGATAATATTTTCATTTTATATACCCGGAACAAAGTTTCTTTTGAAATTTAAATAATACTGTAGGTCATGCTTGGGTTTTTCCACTCCTTTCGGAAGAGGCATTCCCGAAAATTGCCCGAAATACAACAGACAGGAATCCCTCCACCACTCGGCTTCAGTCGCCTGAATGTTCAGAAAGGAGGAGATGTGTGTAAACCTTTCTGTATCTATTTTACCCTCCAATTTGGACCATTCATTTTGCATCCATCTCGCTCCTTCTACACCCTGTTGATACCTAAGGGCCATTTCATCCCAAAGGGAATTTCCCGTAGAAAGTTTTTTGTCCCAAGAGACTCTATGGAACCAGAGAAGAAAAGCCATTGGGGTAGTTTCAGGATCTCCCCAAACATTTTTCCATTCAGGAGTATATTGCGCTAAAGCATTACTGCCGCTTTCAGTACGGTCAAAGCCAATGGCTTTTTTATCTGCCTTATGATAATAAGTGGCTGTCCAATCATCCCGTCCACCCCCTGTCACCCAAGGCCCGGGTCCCCAGTGGTGACTTCGGGCCATGATATGGTGCAATCCTAATGGAGTCATGTAATTCACTAAAGTCTCATAAGAATTAAGGGCTATATTTTTTGCAGGATTCACAAAATCGGGATCATTAGAATAGGTCATTTTCAACCAATCCCCTATAATTTCCTCAATATGGCTTTCTGGATTCCATGCCAATTTCCCAAAAGCGTACCAATCAGCCTGCCCAGTATGATGACCTGTCCAATTTCTATCTGTTCCGATATTAGATACACCAGCCATCCCCGTAAGTTTATATCCGTGAAGACTGCCATCAAGTACATTGATGACTTTACTTCCTACACCTTTTGCATAGGTATCGGATTGGAGTACTTCTTCCCACATCGTGGCCAGGTTGACCCAATGACTTTCCTGACCCAGGTATTCTTTAGTGATCTGAAATTCCATCATTAATGGAGTTTCAGGCATAGACCCGAATAAGGGATGAAAAGGTTCTCTTGGTTGAAAATCCAATGGACCGTTCTTCACCTGAACGATGACATTATCCCTGAATTTGCCATCTAGAGGCTTGAATTCATCATACGCTTGTTTTATTCTATCGGTAGGGGTTTTCTCGTTGTATACAAAAGCCCTCCACATGACTATTCCACCAAAAGGCTTAACGGCATCTGCCAGGGTATTTGCTCCTTCCGCTTGGGTTCTACCGTAGTTGTGCGGACCGGGCTGCCCTTCAGAATCTGCTTTCACCAAAAAACCCCCAAAATCAGGGATGTATGAATAGATTTCCTCAGCTTTTTTCTTCCACCAGGCTTGAACTTGAAGATCCAAGGGGTCAGCGGTTGGAAGACTATCCAGTATCATAGGGGCATTAAAGCGGGCTGTTAAATAGATTTTTATCCCGTACGGCCTGAAGGCATCTGCAAGTGCAGCAGCTTTCTCAAGATATTCCGGAGTAAGTACCAATGCATTGGCATTGACATTGGTCACAGATGTTCCATTGATTCCAATAGAGGCATTTGCCCTGGCATAATCAATATATTGCTGGTCTATGTGATGGGGCAATCTGTGCCAGTTCCAAATGCTAAACCCTGCATAACCTCTTTCTACTGTCCTGTTGAGGTTGTCCCAATGATTCAAGAGGCGAAGTTGGATTTTTGGATTTTCCAGGATTTCCATACCCTCTAGTTTTTCCCTTGTCTGTATCTTTTTTAGAAGGGCGAAAGTCCCATAAAGCAGACCGATATCCGAGTTGGCAGTGACCACAATTTTGCCTTGGCTGTATTTGATCAAATAGCCATCATCTTTAATTTCTTTTGATTTTTCACCTATAGCAGCTTTAAAAGTTCCCGATAAATCTTCGGATTTTGCAATCCAAATAAGGCCGTATTCATTGTGATCTGCAATAGAAGGTGTTATGGTTCCTTTAAAAAAGCCTTCTATGGCAATTTCCAATTCTCTTCTGATGACTTCATGGGTCGGGGATTTCCCTACAAGAGTGATGTTTCCAAGGTAATCCTGGTAATAATCTGCTACTGCTTTATTTTCAAAGGGGAGGTATTGAAGCCAAAGCTTATATCCGTCATTGGCTTTAAGAATTACAGGAGATAGCAACAGTAGAAAAGAAATTACCAATCTGTACATTTTTTACAAGGTTAAGCAGGAGATTTTTTATAGAGATGAGACAGGACAATCCACTGGAATTGATACCCTATAGGATCAATTTTTTAAATTTTAGCTCAATCTATTTAAAAAAAAGACAAATTTAAAGGTCTTCTTAATGGAAAGGTGATTTTTGTGTTTCAAATAAACAATCCATTAAGGATTGAAATCGATACCTTCTTTTTTACAGATCAACTGGATGGTTTCTTTGCCAGAGTAGGCTGCTGAAGGTAAGCCCCCTCCAGGAATAACCCAGTGTCCAGACATGTAAAAATTCCCCAAATCTTCAAAATGAGTAGAGATTTTGGATTTTGCTGCTTTAGGAGTGGGCAACCAACCTTCATAACTTCCTTTATGATTACCGGTCCACCTTTCGTAAGTAATAGGTGTTGATGAATCAAGAAACTCAACCTGATCAGAAATACCTGGGAATTCCTTTTCAAGACTTAGAATTAATTCATGATTGACCCTGTCTTTTTCATTATTGTATTTTTCTTTACTCTCAATCAGAATATTTTTCCAGAAATCATAATCTGTGTCCAACATGGCCGTAATCAGTGTTTTCCCTTCCGGGGATAGGGTGGGATCAAAATTATAAATCTGAAAAGAAACTCTTTCATGGATGAAGTTCCCAACTTTCAAGGGCTTTGTTAATGGGAGGTTGATTCCAATGATGGAGGAACCGAGTTTATCGAACTTACGTTTTACCCCCGCTGAAAAATAGACCAGAGAAGGATATGCTTTAAGATACCTATAAGCGTTTTTAGTGGATTCATCCACAAACCTGCCTTTAAGCATTTTAAAAATTACGGTGTGGCCGTCACATGCAGAAATAACATAATCACTCAAATAATTAATGTCATCAGAGGTTTGGATTCCTACAGCCTTGTTTTTCTTTATAAGAATTGTAGAGACTTTCTGATTAAACATAAATTTTCCGCCCAAGTCAATATATCTTTTTACCATACTTTCAATAAATTTCCCTGAACCACCTAAAGGATAACCGGTAATACCTGAAATGGCATATCCCATATGGATAAGGAAAAATCCCATGGACATATCAGGTGACCAAAAGCTTTCAAAAGCTTTTTTTAAAATACTTGATTTGAGTTTTTTTGCAAAATCACGGATGGAAAGCTGGTTGAATTTACCCAGAATCTGAACTTCAGGGAAGTGTCCGATAAATGTTTTGCTCCAATCCCATGCATGTAACAATTCAAATGCTCTTTCCATAGGAAGGTTTGCTATGGCCATGATCCGGATTCCTTCAATGAATTCTGAAATCAATCCGGCATCTTGGGGAGAAATTTCCAGCAAATGTCTCTTTAATTTTACAGGGTCAAGATAAAAATGGACATCCACTCCTTCTATGTTTTTACAGACCAGAAAGCTTTTATGGTTGTGAAATGTATTGCTGGGTACAACACCCAGATCAGACCACATGTCGTAAAAATCAATCCCCGGTTCTGAACCTACAACCCAGTGGATAGATCCGTTTACATAAAACCCTTCTTTGTCCCAAGAAGTACATGCGCCACCTGCTGTAGGGTTCGATTCAAAAATCGTTGTATCAAAACCATTCAGTTTGGCGAATATTCCTGCCGATAAACCTGCTACACCTCCACCAATAATATTGACCTTTTTGGGATTTTTCATCGGGACTTGAAATATTAAGTGAATAATTATTGACTAGGGGCTTTCTTAAATTTATATATTGAAAAACTGAAAAACAAATCAAATTCATTAAAGAATACCATAGGTAATAATACAGGAATGAATGGTACTATTTTTTTTAAGTTCAAATATTCATAGCAAAGGATTTTTTACTAACATTGAAATTGAAGTTCGTTTAAAAAAATAAAATTGTGAGCTGATTGTCTTAAAACATTATATTTGGAATTAATACAATTTTGAAATAGAACATCGTGTTTAATTTTATATGCATTTGAATCCAAACCTTATACAATAAACCATAACTTATGTTATTAGAACCACTTGACCTCATTGTTTTTATTGGGTATTGTTGCCTGATTATCGGTATGGGCCTTTTTGTTTCCAAAGAGAAAAAAGGCCATGTCAAAGATTCCAAAGATTATTTCCTGGCCTCTAAAGCCCTCCCTTGGTGGGCGGTTGGCGCCTCCCTGATTGCTTCGAATATCTCAGCAGAGCAATTTATAGGCATGTCCGGTTCAGGGTTTGCACTGGGCTTGGCGATATCTACCTATGAATGGATGGCTGCCATTACTTTGTTGGTGGTGGCAATATTCTTTTTACCGATTTATATCAAGAAAGGCATTTATACCATGCCTGGTTTTCTTTTGGACAGATATGATACCCGTGTGAGGACCACCATGGCAATCTTCTGGTTGTTGTTATATGTCTTTGTCAACCTGACTTCTGTGTTGTATTTGGGAGCCCTGAGTCTGAATACCATTCTGAATGTGCCAATGGTTTATGGCATCATAGGTTTGGCCTTGTTTGCCATGATTTATTCCATTTATGGAGGCTTAAAGGCAGTAGCATGGACCGATGTAGTGCAGGTTTTCTTTTTGATTGCAGGAGGTTTGGCCACTACCTATATTGCCTTGACCATGGTAGGTGAGGGGTCAGCTTGGGAAGGTTTGGGACTACTTAGGAAAGAAGTTCCTGGACATTTTTCAATGATTCTTTCCAAAGGGGAGATGATGATTTCAGACGGACAGGGTGGAACAAAAGATGCTTATCTTGATCTCCCAGGTATATCGGTACTTGTCGGTGGGATGTGGATTACCAACCTGAGTTATTGGGGATTCAATCAGTATATTACCCAAAGGGCCCTGGCAGCCAAAAGCCTTGATGAAGCCCAGAAAGGCATGATTTTCGCAGGATTTCTGAAATTATTGATGCCTTTGATTGTGGTTATTCCCGGAATTGCGGCTTGGGTGATTGTCAAAAACGGCATTGACGTAGGTTTTGTCGAATCGATGAAAGATCCGATTACAGGAATTATCAAATCAGATAGAGCATATCCAACCTTGCTTCAGTTGCTTCCTGTTGGACTAAAAGGACTGGCTTTTGCAGCATTGACGGCCGCGATTGTTTCTTCTTTGGCTTCTATGGCCAACAGTACTTCGACCATCTTCACGATGGATATATACAAGAAATATTTTGGTCAAAATGCCTCTGAAACCAAACAGGTTGCAGTGGGTAGAATTACAGCCTCCATAGCATTTATAGTGGCTGCTATTGTAGCTCCTGCTTTGGGGCAACTGGATCAGGCATTTCAGTTTATCCAGGAATATACGGGCTTTATCAGTCCCGGAGTATTTGCTATTTTCTTTTTTGGTGTTTTCTGGAAAAAAACCACATCCAATGCTGCACTCATCGGTGCTGCATTAAGTATTCCATTGTCTGTAGTGCTCAAAATAGTTTTTCCACTGCTTCCGTTTTTAGATAGAATGGGGGTAGTTTTCCTTGTTCTTGCCGGCTTGATGATAGTGATCAGTTTGGTTGAAGGGAAAGGTAAAGACCATCCGAACAGTATCGATATCAGTTCGGACCTTTTCAAGACCAGTACAGCATTTAAAATTGGTGCTTTGATCATTTCTGGTATTACAGCGGCTTTATACATTGTATTCTGGTAAACCTTTAATTTAGATGAGAAGATTATTGATAGGTTATGACATTGGCAGCTCATCTGTAAAGGCTACATTATTGGATGCAGATACAGGAAAAATAGTGGCTTCCGAAGGCCTTCCGAAAATTGAAATGCCGATATCTGCGCCACAAAAAGACTGGGCAGAGCAAGATCCGGAAATGTGGTGGAAATATATCATTGAGACTACACATGCTGTAACCAAACTTGCCCATGTTAAAGCAGGAGAATTGAAGGCCATTGGCATTTCATATCAAATGCACGGTTTGGTCTGCGTGGATAAGGACCAACAAGTCCTTCGTTCTTCTATTATTTGGTGTGACAGCAGGGCTGTGGCAATAGGGAATAAAGCTTTTGATGAATTGGGAGAGGAATATTGCCTGCCACATTTGTTGAATTCACCAGGGAATTTTACAGCTTCGAAGCTCAAGTGGGTACAGGAAAATGAACCCGGGCTTTATGCCAAAATCCATAAAATCATGCTGCCGGGGGATTTCATCGCGATGAAGCTGAGCGGTGAGATCAAAACTTCGGAAACTGGCCTTTCTGAGGGCATATTCTGGGATTTTAAGGAGAATGGGGTTTCCCTAAAATTGTTGGATTATTATAAAATTGACCCGAATCTCCTTGCAGAAGTGGTGCCCTCATTCAGCCATCAAGGGAAAGTCAGTCAGGAGGCAGCAGTGCTTTTGGGAATAGATGTTGGGGTGCCCATTACCTACCGTGCAGGAGACCAACCCAATAATGCTTTTTCACTGAATGTATTGGAAGAGGGCGAGCTCGCCACTACAGCCGGTACTTCAGGTACGGTCTATGGAGTAAGTAAGAATCCGGTTTACGATCCTCAGTCCCGCGTCAATACCTTTGTCCATGTCAACCATAGTCAAGAAGATCCCAGATATGGGGTATTGCTCTGTATCAATGGGACGGGGATTTTGAACAGCTGGGTCAAGAAATTGATAGGAGGGGAGTCTATTTCTTATCCCCAAATGAATGATTTGGCCAGTGAGACATCCATTGGGGCTAACGGATTAAGTTTTATTCCATTCGGCAATGGCGTAGAAAGAATCATGCAAAACAAGCCTGTTGGAGCCCATATGATGGGATTGAATTTACTGCAACATGACAGAAGGCATGTGCTCAGGGCGGTTCAGGAGGGAATTGTATCTTCTTTGAAATACGGCTTTGACATCATGAAGGCCATGGGCTTGAATCTGAACACTGTAAAGGCAGGTAAGGCGAATATGTTCCTCAGCCCCTTGTTCAGGGAGGCATTTGTGAACATGAACCAAGTGAGTCTGGAGTTGTACGATACCGATGGTTCACAGGGAGCTGCCAGGGGAGCAGGGATAGGTGTTGGTATCTATGCCAATGCAAAAGAGGCATTTGCAGGATTAGAGCGATTGTCAGTTTTTGAACCGGAGAAAGAGAAGGTAGCGGCTTATGCTGAGGTTTACGGACAATGGAAAGAGGTGCTTTCTAGGGTGATGTAAACAATAGCCAAATGACCATTTATACTTCAATAGGCTATTAGAGAGTAATTAACAAGGATTTAAATAGGGGAAAAGATATTTGTTGATATTGATTGCGCCTCAGCGAATAATATACTGATGGATATTATTTTGGAACCACAAAAGAGACAAAAGGAAATAAAAGTTAACGTTCTTTTGAAGGGTTGTTAGGTTCATTGTTTTGTGACTATTGTGAACTTTTGTGGATCAAGTAAATTCTACTTTGTAGCACTTTTTACCGTAATCACATCCTCTACCTTATACCTCGGCGTACCGCCCTTTTGGGTAGCGACAAAGGCCCCCATGGCACAGGCAAAATCCAAAATCTCCTCAGGTTTTTGGTCTTCAAGGTAGGATTTGACAAAGCCACTCAGAAAAGCATCTCCCGAACCCACTGTATCTTCTACTTTGACCTTGTAGCCGGGATGGGATATGATCTTACCCTCCTGATAGATCAATGCTCCCTTGGATCCCAAGGTCACGCAGACCATGGCAATAGGGAAGTGTTCTGTCAAATATGTACAGACCAGTTTGGACTTTTCCAGATGCGGGGCTTTCTCGGGTAAATCAATATCAAAGTAATCTGCCACGATTACCAGTTCGTCTTCGTTGATTTTCAATATATCGGTATACCCAAGGATGATTTCAATCTGCTCGAAATCATAGAAAGGAGCCCTGAGATTGATGTCAAAGATCTTGAGTACCGGTTCATGAATCAGGTGGTACAGTGTTTCCCAACTCTTTTGATGTCTTACAGCCAAGGATCCAAAAATAAAGGCATCGGCATGCTGCACTGCCTTTAAGGCTTCATAGGTCAAACTGATATGGTCCCAGGCAACGGGAGCGACAATGGTGTATTTGATGTTTTCTATATCTGTATTGTCCACTTGGACTGTGCCGGTGGGGAGCTGCTCATCGCGCTGTATGCAGCTTTTGTCCAGACCATAATCCGTTACAAAGCCAAGTATTTTTTGACCATGGTCGTCATTTCCCACTCTGGAAATCATTTTTACATCCAGACCCAGCTGATTGAGATGTAGGGCCACATTCATGGGTGCACCCCCTGGGATTTCTTTATCGGGGAAACAGTCCCATAGCATTTCCCCAAAACAGATTACTTTTTTAGCCATGCTCTTTTTGTAAGTCTTTTTGTATTTCTTCCAATGACCTGCCTTTTGTTTCAGGCATTCTGAATGCTACCCATAGTAATTGAAACACCATCATCAAAGCAAAGAATGCAAATATATTTCCAGCTCCGAATGTATTGGCAAAGAAAGGAAATACATTGGCAATCAATGCTGCCAATACCCAATGCGTGAATGAACCAAGTGATTGGCCAAACGCCCGAAGTTCATTTGGAAATATTTCAGCTATAAATACCCATATGACAGAGCCTTGGCCAATTGCGTGTGAGGCGATAAACATAAATACGAAATAGGGAAGCAATTGATTACTGATAGCCCCTCCAAAGTAACTGTATGCCATTAGAGAGAGGGATATGATGTAGCCAATGGAACCTATATACATTAACTTCTTCCTGCCAAGCTTATCTATAAAATAAAGTCCCAACATGGTAGCTACCAGATTTATGGCCCCGATTCCAATGGTAGACAATAAAGCATCCTCTGTTGAAATGCCCGCTGCTTC
>Ga0114946_10003665_pt1 | contig 10299 bp, 10 predicted proteins | sample WalLakDeSediment_FD_88676 | JGI IMG/M metagenome (GOLD analysis project Ga0114946, IMG submission 88676) | Lake sediment microbial communities from Walker lake, Nevada to study Microbial Dark Matter (Phase II) - Walker Lake 11/02/13 Deep Sediment | ecosystem: Environmental > Aquatic >...
AAATCCCCTGGCTGTCTATTCATTATGAACGGACAAGAGAACTCTCGATTGGCAAGGTTGGTTGCTGGTCGAGAGTTCTGTGTATTCTTTGATCAACTGGGCGATGGTTTTCGCTGGATTTCGATGAAATTGCTGCAAAAAGCGCAGCGGGTGTTCTGCTTGGGCAAGTCTTTCTGCGCTGGCGAGATAGTCAGCGCGAGAAACGTGGCGGATCTGTTCAAGTAAATCGGCTTCGCTCTCAGACTGGAAAAGAACTTGCGCCAGCCCAAACTTGCGAAGTTCGCGGGTGGATTTGCGCCCACTGATGCGTCGTTGGCGGCGGCGCAAGCCTTCAAACAGGCTCTCAATCTGGAGATTATCTTGGGGCAAGCCTGGAACATCATAGCAGGCCAGCAGTTCTTGCTTGTGTAGTTGCCATCGCTTCTTCAAGGCAGACCACAACTGCGCCTGGGGAGATTGTGTTTTTGCATCAGGGTGGAACGAATCGATTAAGGCATCCATTCCGGCGGCGACCTGGTCACTGGTTTGTCCAGTTGCGCTTGGGGGATCGTTCAGGCAGTTTGCAACGCGGCACAGCCAGTGGTGGGTTTCGGCCAGGTTTTGCGCTTGTTTACGATTTCTCTCCAGCACGCGGTTGACCTGGGATAAGACCTGTCGCAAGTAGCCTGCTTCATCCACATTTTCAGGAAGCGTGGAAAGGATTTGTGCAATGGCTTCCAACTGCTGGTAGCCGCACAATCCACCCCAATGAAACGGTTTGCGGCTGGACTGGTTGACGGCATCCCGAATTGCTTGTCGCATCTGTTTTTCAATCGCAATCAGCCGGGGGTCTCGGGGGAGGGGCAAAAAGGGGAGGTGTTGGGCACAGCAGGTAAGCCACCCAAGTCTTTCTTCATGTTCTGACGCAATTCATCGTCCTGTGGCAAGACGGCCTGCGCCACATTCCCCAGGAAATGGCATTGGCAACGCTGGTGGGGAGCATCAGGCCAGCAGGTTTTGAGTGCCAACCCAATGCTTTCTTCCCCATCCGAAAGGGTGCCCAGTACCGGGAATCCCATCTCTTGATATGGAGTCAGCCATGTTACCAATGTAGCCGTGTTGGCATGTTCCGTTTGCAGTGCTGCCACCGGAATCGCGCTCAAGACTTCATACAGAACATACAAAAGTGTTCCGCATCCTTCCGGCTGCAAAGCATCCACTGCCCAAATGAGGCCCCCATGCTCCTGCGCTGTTATCCTGAGTTTTTCCACAATCGGTTCTTTGACCGCACCCAATAACCCCAAAAACTGACGATACAGCCGCCCTACATTTCGTTCATTGACCAGTATCCCGCGATGGTTGAGTGCCCGCTGGATTTCCACGAACTGCTTGTGTTCGTGTTCATGCTGCCAACCGATCCATGCCAAAACATCCAATCCATACGTGCTCTTTGGCAGGCTGATCAGGGTTACCCGGCTGGCATAATAGTGCTTCCCTGATTGTGCGCATGTTGGATTAGTGCATTCCTTGCTTTTCCCCGCAACTTGGATCGGGCCTTTCATGGTTTGCACATACTTGCGCATGTGCCAGGGTTTCCGTGAACGCAGCTTCTGCCCGCAATGTGGGCAAACCTCCAACTCACAATCCACGATCAGCCGTTCTGCCTGCTCAAATCGGCGATGGGGGCGATGACGCGATAATTTTCCCATACTGACATCTCCTTTCCGCTGATGCCAAGTATACGCCTTTCCATAATAAAAAGACAGTCAGGGCTTGCAGACACCGTATATGCTGTTCGCTTGAGATTATATCGCCAATGCAATATTAGGCGAGGCTTGGGCGGTGGCAGTGTGAACGGACATAAAGCACCTCCTCTCAAGAAAAGCTTATCACGAAAATAAGGCTTTATAAAACAAAACACCTGTTTCGCGACAGGCGTTTTTCAATCATAAATGGAATTTGCCGTGCTTACTTGGGAGCCAGTACCGCCTTTTTCCTTGAGATGAACCCTGCCGCACGTTGAGGCAGTAATGATGATGTTCATCCAAGTGAAAAAGGCAGACGAGAATTGACAGTGCATCATACTCAGCGCGCCAGCAGACTGACCATTTCGTAGTAATCCATATTAATTTCACGCTTAGCGTTGACAACATCTTCAAGCGAGACGTATTCGATGTTGCGTCCTTGCAGCCCTGTCATCACACCGGTGGTGCCGTTCAGGAGCGCGTCGATGGCTTTGATGCCCATGCGCGAAGCCAGCAGCCGGTCGTAAGCCGTTGGGGAGCCGCCGCGCTGGATATGCCCCAGGATAGTGACGCGCGTTTTGAACCCTACATCCAGGTCTTCCAACGCGGTTGATAGTTCAACAGTAGTAATCCCCGACCCTTCGGCATTAATAATGAAAGCGTGGGTTTTGCCGCGTTTGTAGGCGTTTTCGACTGCGTTGGCGACATCCTGAATGGTGACTTTGGTTTCGGGGATGAGCACAATTTCCGCGCCGCTGACGATGCCGGCCATGACCGCCAGGTAGCCGGAGCCGCGTCCCATCGTCTCGACCAGAAAGGCGCGTCCGTGCGAGGAGGCCGTGTCGCGCAGTTTGTCGACCGCATCCATGATGGTGTTCATGGCGGTATCGACGCCGATGGAGATGTTGGTGCCCCAGATGTCGTTGTCTATGCTGCCCGGCACACCGACCACGTTGATGCCCTGTTTGTGCAGGGCCAGCGCCCCGGTCAGGGATCCGTCGCCGCCGATAACAACCAGGCCGTCCATGCCGTATTCGTTCATGCGCCGGATGGCTTCGCGCTGTCCGCGGGCTTCAAGGAAAGCCAGGGAGCGACGGGTTTGCAGCATGGTGCCGCCGCGCAGCAGGATGCCGCCGACATCGCGCGCACCCAGGGGGCGGAATTCGCCGTTAATCAGGCCCTCGTAGCCGTTGTTGATGCCAATCACTCTTGCGCCGCGCGCCAGCCCGGCACGCACAATGGCGCGGATGCAGGGATTCATGCCCGGCGCATCGCCGCCGGAGGTCAATACCCCAATGGTGGATAATTTTGCGTTCATATAAAATACCTAACTTTCACGTTTGATGCTGAAACTATCGAAATCACGCGCCACCACTGCCGTCGGCAGGACGGATTGCAGTTCGGCAATCACATCCTTTTCACGGTAGCGGCGTGAGATATGGGTCAGGAATAATTGATTCACCCCTGCTTTTTTTGCCAGTTCCGCCGCGCTGCGGGCGGTCAGGTGTCCGAACTGGCGCGCCATCTCGGCGTCTTCGTCGAGATAGGTGCCTTCGATGACCAGGCCGTCGGCGCCGCTGACAATCTCTAGCAAGTCGTCAGTACGGCCTGTGTCGCCGACCACTACCAGTTTCGTACCAGACTGAAGCGGGCCGAGCACGTCTTCGGGAGTCACGATGCGTCCACCCTCCAGCGTAATCGATTGCCCGTTAACCAGGTTGCGCCGCTGGGGGCCGAAGGGGACACCCATTTCGTCGGCCTTGTCCGCCAGGAAGGGACGACGCGCTTTCATCTCGAAGCAGTATCCCAGACAGCCGGGGCCGCGGTGGGTGACCGGAAAGGTGCTGACGGTGAAATCGGGCTCGTCCACAAAAACGCCGGGGTCAATTTCGCGGAAGTGCAGCGGCATGGGTGGTTTTTTGCCAACCAGCACGACATCATTCAGCAGGGTTTTGACGCGCTCAAGGGTATTCCTGCTGCCGAAGATTTCCAGCGATTCGATGGATTCCCAGCGCATAAAGGTGGACATCAGTCCGCCCAGGCCGAGGATGTGGTCGAGATGGCTGTGGGTGAGCAGGATGCGGTTGAGGTGTTTGAACCCGATTCCAGATTGTAGGATCTGGCGCTGTGTACCTTCACCGCAGTCAATCAGGAATCGGTGCTCATTATGCTTTACGATTAACGCCGAAAGCCCCCGGCGAACCGAGGGCGCAGAGGCGGAAGTTCCCAAAAATAAAATTTCAAACACGAAATGTCCTTCTGCAGAAAGTCTAATTATTTTACCGCAATGAGTCAGGAATTTTCCCGGATATTGTTACCAAACCCCAGGCGGGCCAGGATTTTTCCGTCCCGATAGGCTTCTTCGCCGCGCAAGACGACGCGGGTCACGCGGCCCCTGACCTGCCAGCCTTCGAAGGGCGTCCAGCCGCAACGCGAGTGCATCTCGGCGGCTTTGATCTCGTATCTGGCGTTTTCGTCCACTTCGACCCAGGTTTCGGATTGTTCAGGTAAATTGAAAATTTTCCGTGGATTGATGACGGATTTCTCGATAATATCGTCAATGGTTAAACGCGACTCGGACACGGCTGTCAGGAGCAGGGGCAACAGGGTTTCGAGACCCGGAAATCCGGGTGGGGGATTGTCGCCGTCTTTTTCGCTCAGAGTGTGCGGGGCGTGGTCGGTGGCAAAGCAGTCGATGAAGGACAGGTTCTCCCACAGGGCGTCCACGTCCGCTTTGGTAGACAGGCGCGGGCGGACTTCGGCGCGGCCGGCGCTTAATCTGCCCCCTCCCTGGCCCTCCCCCGAATTCTCCAAATCTAGGGGAGGGAAACATTCGCAACAACATGGAAATCCGCCTTCGGTAAAAAATAAATGGTGTGGGCAAACCTCGCAGGTGACTTTGATACCGCGCTGTTTGGCTTCTTTGATGAGCAGGATTTCCTCGCGCAGGGAGATATGCGCGATGTGGATGGGCTTATCGAACATTTGCGCCATCCAAATGGCAGCGGCCATGCTGCGACTTTCAGCGTGAACGACGATAGGCGTCTCGCCCGGCCAGTGTCGAAAGTGTTCCAACCACAGGGTCATATCGTCGAGACGCAGTTGTCCGAAGGTTGAATCCAGGTACATTTTGAGCGCGGCAGCTTTGGGCGCAACACGGGCGACCTCTGCGGCGTTATCCGGCCCGGCACCCAGGTATTGGGCATAATCGCAACGGGCCTTGTTTTTGGCGGTTGCCAGCACGCCGTCCAGGGTCGCTTCGTCGAAGATGGGCGGCTTGGTGTTGGGCATGGCCAGCACCATTGTGACACCGCCGGCCAGTGCCGAGGCGGTGCCGGTGTCGTAGTCTTCTTTATGTGTTGCGCCAGGTTCGCGCAGGTGGACATGCGGGTCGATTAAGCCGGGAAGTTTTATCATTGGGGGTTTTTATTCGGTGAAGAGCGGTAGGTGCCCAAGGGCGATGATGTTCATCCATTTGGACTTTTCACCCTCGGTCATAATGGCAACCTCGGCGGCAACGTCAGCCTCGGCTTTTTCGAGAATCAGGCGGACGCCCTGCAGGGTGGAGCCGGTGCTAATGACATCATCTACCACTACGGCTTTTTTGCCCTTGAGCATATCGCGGTCTTTTTCGTCAAGAATCAGGGTTTGCGGCTGTCCGGTGGTGATGGAAAGTGTTTCTGCGTGCAAGGCAACACCCATGTATGGTTTGTAGGATTTTCGCAGGACAACGTAGGGTTTCCCGGTTTCGACCGAGAGGGCGTAGGCCAGCGGGATGGACTTGGCTTCGGCGGTGACCATCACATCGTATTCGACCGTTTTCATTTTTTCTGCCAATTGCCTGGCGGCGGCCTGGGTGAGTTCGGTATCGCCCAGGATGTTGAGAATGGCGATGCGCAGGCCGGGGGCAACTTCAAACAGGCGCAGGTCGCGTTTTAGTCCGGCGATTTCAACACTGTAATATTCATAAGGGGCCATTGGGGTTTCCTCCATGAAAAAGTTCAGACAAGGGATAGTTTATCACAGCCTTGGTTACGGTATAATCCTCGTTGAAAGAAGACAAAGATGTTAGTTGATTTGCAAATGAAGACGGTTATCAAGTTGCGCAAGCCGCACCCATGCGGCGGCTATGAGTGGACGGTGACACGCCTGGGCGCTGATATCGGCCTGGAGTGCAATACCTGCCACCATCGGGTGATGCTTACCCGGCGCGAACTGTCGAAGCGCATCAAGGCAATCGTTTCCATCCCCAAAGTTCCGGAGAGTTAGAGTCAGAATGGACAAAAAGCCCCACATTCTTTTCCTGTTTTCAGACACCGGCGGTGGACACCGTTCTGCGTCTGAGGCGATTATCGAGGCTGTTCACGCCCGGTATGGGGACGCGGTCACAACCGAGATGGTGGATATTTTCAAGGAGTATGCCCCGCGCCCGCTCAACCGGATGCCGGACTGGTATCCGTACATGGTCAAGGCGCCCGACTTGTGGGGCGCCAGTTTCAAGATTTCGGATGGCCGCGCCCGTGCCCGCGCAATCACGGCCACTTTCTGGCCGGTGGCAGCCCGCTATGCGCGTCAGATTATCAACCAGCACCCCAGCGATTTGGTGGTCAGCGTCCACCCCTTTGCGACAACGTTCATTTTGAAGGCGCTCGGCAATAATATCGACCGGCCTCCTTTTATAACAGTGGTCACCGATATGGTCACAACCCACGCGCTGTGGTTCGACCAGCGCGCCGATGTGATTTGTGTGCCGACCGACATTGCCCGTCAGCGCGCTCTGGAATTTGGCATGCCGCCCTCGAAAGTGGTCACCGTGGGGCAGCCCATCGCGGCAAAGTATTGCGCTCCTGTGGGTGACAAAATTGCATTACGCAAAGCGCTCGGCTGGCCTGAAGATAAGTTTACGGTTGTGGCAGTTGGCGGTGGCGATGGGATGGGCCCGCTGGCGCAAACGGCGCGCGCGATTGGCGAATCCGGGCTGGATTTGAGCCTGGTGGTTGTCGCCGGGCGCAATGAACGCCTGAGAAAAAGTTTGCAAGACATCAATTGGAATATTCCGGCCTTTATCTATGGTTTCACCCGCGATCTGCCTGATTTCATGCGCGCCGCCGATGTGTTGGTGACCAAAGCTGGCCCAGGGACGATTGCCGAGGCGATGGCCGCGCACCTGCCGCTCATCCTATATGCGCGCCTGCCCGGTCAGGAAGACGGTAACGTGGCCTTTGTGCGCTACGCCAATACGGGAGTCTGGGCGCCGACCCCGCAGCGCGTGGTCTCGACCCTGCGCCTGTGGTACGACAGCCCCCAAGAACGTGAAGAAGTGGTCGAGGCCTGCAAGCGCGTGGCGCGCCCGGACGCATCCAACGAAATCGCGCGCGTGATTGGCAAACAGTTGAAGTTGCCGTTGCCCGGATAAGCCAGGCCTTTTCCGCAAAAGGAGATGTGACGATGAAAAATGCCGATACCCTTACCACCCTGTTTCGCCATCACCTTTGGGCCAACCTGCGCCTGCTCGAGGAATGCGCCGCGTTGACCAACGAGCAGCTGGAGTCCACCCAAACCGGCACTTTTGGCTCGATTCACGCCACTCTGGAACATATCGTCCGGGCTGAAAAGTCTTACCTGTCGCGAATCAGCACCGGACAGCGCTATCGCTGGCCCGAAGGCGCGCCGCCGATGACCGTCGCCAAGATGACCGAGTCTGTACGCCAGACCGGCGAAGGCCTGATCGAGTGGGCCGCGAAGGTGCAGCCTGATGACGCTGTCCAGGTTGATTGGGACGGCACCATGCGCGACGTGCCGAAAACGATTCTCCTGACCCAGGCGATTAATCACGCCACCGAACACCGCTCGCAGGTCATGTCCATCCTGACCCAACTGGGCATCGAGCCGCCGGAGTTAGACAGCTGGACGTATTTCGAGCAGCAAGGATAAGCGCCAGCGGCAAAACCCCGCATTTTGGGGTATGGGCGACGCGTATGCGCGCGCCCATACCCCAAAATGCGGCCTTATTTACGGCAAATATCAGAGAACCCTTTTGCCAGGTGACACAGGCCGGGGTTTTTGCTAGAATGATGGGGAAGGTTAGGAGATAAGCCGTTATGCAGTCGCTTGGCTTTATAAGATGCTCTTTCGGGGTCTTATACAGATGGCTGTATAAAAGAGTTAGCCCGCCAAGACCATCAAATGAATAACCCCAATGAATGGATGTTAATTTATGGCTGCACCATTTCCCCAAAATGAACAAGACCGCCTAAACGCTCTCCACCGTTACTCCATTCTAGACACGTTGCCTGAGGCAGAATTTGATGCGTTTACGAAATTGGCGGCTTATATTTGTCAAAAACCAATTTCCCTCATCAGTTTAATAGATGAAAATCGTCAATGGTTCAAAAGTAAAATAGGGTTGGATGTACAGGAGACACATCGAGACCATGCATTCTGTGCTTATGCAATTCTTGAATCAACAAAACTCTTTATTATCCACGATGCACTTACTGATGAACGTTTTGCCCATAATCCCCTTGTTACATCAGACCCAAATATCCGTTTTTACGCAGGCGCGCCTATTGTTACTAACGATGGTTTTCCACTTGGGACGCTTTGTGTTATTGACCACATTCCAGGCGATCTGACAAACGAACAAAAAGATGCGCTAACGCTATTGGCGCATCAGGTGATGTCTCAACTTGAACTCCGAGTGCATAGTCTAGATCTTGAAATAGCGTACAACACCTGTTTTGGGCAAGCGGCCGATGCTGTTTTTCTGTTGGATTTTGAAGGTCGTCACAAAAAAGTGAATCGCCAAGCAGCCAAGATGCTTGGTTATACAACTGATGAAATAGAGAAATTATCTATCACCGACCTTTCAGCAGAACCCGAACAAAGTGCCATGATTTTGCAGCGATTACTCAATGGGGAAGAAATCTCAACTTATGAAAGATTGTTTCGCAAAAAGAATGGGGATCTATTGCCGGTAGAGATTAATATTTCACTTCTACATGATTCAAATGGCAAGCCCTATCTCATCCAGAGTATGATTCGTGATATTTCTCAAAGAAAGCAGGCAGAATATGAGCTAAAAACCAGCGAAGAGAAGTATCGAACCATTACGCAAACTGCTACAGATGCGATAATTACCGCGAATGAAACAGGAATTATTGAGGGGTGGAATGAAGCCGCAAAAAAGATATTTGGGTACGACACATCAGAAATTGTTGGTTGTCCCCTAGACCTGCTGATGCCTGATAAGTTCCACACCCATCACCGTACAGGGATGTCCTGCGTTCTATCTGGTGGGAAAAGATATGTCATCGGAAACACAGTGGAACTTGAAGGACTGCACAAATCCGGCGTGGTGTTCCCTATCGAGCTATCCTTCTCGGAATGGAAAACCTCAAAAGGAACTTTTTTTACAGGAATCATTCGAGATATTACCGAACGTAAGCGCGCTGAAAATCGAATTCATACTCAATTACAGCAACTTCGCGCACTGGATAGGATTGGGGTAACAATCAATGCCAGCTTGGACCTACAAGTAAATCTTGAAACAATTCTAAACGAAGTACTTGTGCAACTAAACGCCGATGCGGTTGATGTATTATTCCTAGATCAGTCAAGCTACGTATTAAGTTACGCTCATGGGAAGGGGTTCCACACGAATGAAATTAAAAGTACTAAAATGAGATACGGGGAAGGGGTCGCTGGAAAAGTCCTGATGCAGAAGAAGGTTTTGCACTTACGTAATCCGGGAAGTTCGCAGGAATGGCTTCGGACAAACCTGGTTAAAAGCGAGCAATTTGTTGACTATTACGCGATACCTCTACTCACAGGCGGGAGAATGGTGGGGGTTTTGGAGGTCTTTCACCGTTCAACTTTGCAATTTGATGAAGATGGGTTATGGTTTTTGGAACTTATCGGTGAACAGGTGTCTATTGCAATCAGCAACAGCAAATTGTTCACTGGACTGGAACAATCCAACATTAAATTGATACAGGCATATGATGCAACAATAGAAGGTTGGTCACATGCGCTTGAATTGCGAGATAAGGAAACAGAAGGTCATACTTTGCGGGTTACAGAATTAACCGAACAACTTATGAAGACAGCAGGAATTTCAAACGAAGACTTGGTGCATATCCGGCGCGGCGTATTATTGCATGACATAGGGAAAATGGGAATTCCAGATGTAATTCTCCTCAAATCCGATAAATTAACTGAGGCGGAATGGGAAATTATGAAACAGCACCCTGAGTTTGCATTTAAGTTACTTTCCCCCATTCAATATCTACAACCAGCATTGGATATTCCTTATTGCCATCATGAAAAATGGGATGGCAGTGGCTATCCACGCGGTCTTAAGGGGGAAGAAATTCCTTTTGCAGCCAGAGTGTTCGCTGTTGTAGATGTTTGGGATGCCTTACGGTCTGACCGCTCCTACAGGAAAAGTTGGGCTCCCGAAAAAGTACTAGAACATATACAAGCACTTTCTGGAACACACTTTGACCCAAAAGTTGTCAACTTGTTTGTAAGTTTTATCCATGAAAATAATTACCTTGCTAATGCGGGCTAACAC
>Ga0114946_10003666_pt1 | contig 10299 bp, 14 predicted proteins | sample WalLakDeSediment_FD_88676 | JGI IMG/M metagenome (GOLD analysis project Ga0114946, IMG submission 88676) | Lake sediment microbial communities from Walker lake, Nevada to study Microbial Dark Matter (Phase II) - Walker Lake 11/02/13 Deep Sediment | ecosystem: Environmental > Aquatic >...
AACAAGGTGGAACATGCCCGCGATCGCGCCGCCCGCCCCGATGGCCAGGAACATGTAGCCGAGCTGGCTGATGGTCGAGTACGCAAGCACCTTCTTGATGTCGTGCTGTACCGCCGCCATCAACCCGCCGAGCAAAGCAGTGAGCGCTCCGATGAACATCGTCACCGTGAGCGCCACTCCGCTCGCCTCAAAGATCGGGAGCGCACGGGCCACGAGGAAGACGCCGGCCGCGACCATCGTAGCAGCGTGGATGAGTGCCGAGGCGGGCGTGGGACCGGCCATGGCATCGGGCAGCCACACGTGGAGGGGGACCTGCGCCGACTTGCCCATCGCGCCGAAGAGCAGCAGCAGGGCGACCGCCGTCGCGACACCGGGTGCCCACGAGCCCGCGGAACCGAGCACGGCACCGTAGTCGAACGAGCCGACCGTCGCGTACATGATGGCAAGTCCGATAGCGAAGCCCACGTCACCCACACGGGTGGTCAGGAAGGCCTTCTGCGAGGCCTTCCGTGGCGCCTCCTGCTCGTGCCAGAAGCCGATGAGCAGGTACGAGCAGAGCCCCATGACCTCCCACGCCATGTAGAACATGAGGAAGTTGTCGGAGAGCACGAGGGCGAGCATGGCCGCGGTGAAGAGCGTGAGTACGGCGAAGTACCAGCCCACGCGCTCGTCCCGGTGCATGTAGCCGAGGGAGTAGACCTGGACGCATACGCCCACGATAGTGACGACGAGCAGCATGATCGCGGCGAGCGGGTCGAGCAGCAGCCCCAACGAGAGGTCCACTCCCCCCACCTGTGCGATGCGCACCGACGCGCGATACGCAGCTTCGCCCTCGTGTCCCCCGGGCCAGACCGACGCAAAGGCGATGAGCGAGAGCAGGAGCGAGCCTCCCACGCCTGCCAGCCCGAGCCAACGCAGGCGGTTGCGCATGACCCGCGAGAGTGGCGCCATGACCGCGAATACGAACGCCGGGAGCAGCGGTATGAGCGCGACGTAGGCCACCGCTATCCCTTCAGCGAATCGATAGAGGACAGTTCGATAGAGCGTGTCTGGCGGTAGATCGCCAGCACAAGCGCCAGACCGAGGCCGATCTCGGCGGCCGAGACCACCATCGTGAAGATGGCGAAGAACTGCCCGGTCATCTCGGTCGGCGTGACGAAGCGCGAGAGCGCCACCATGTTCAGGTTGACCGCCACCGCCATGAGTTCGAGGGACATGAGCACCATCACCGCGCTCTTGCGTGCCACGGCTCCATAGAGACCGAGCGTGAACAGCACCGCTGCCAGGCCGAGGAAGGCCGAGGGTCCGATCGTCATCAGTCCTCCTCCCTCGACCACCACACGGCGCCCACGAGCGCCACCAGCAGGACGAGCGATGCGACCTCGAACGGAAGTGCCCAGCGCGTGAAGAGCAGTTCTCCGAGCGCCGCTGTATCCGGGACGACTGCCGGCATCTCCCCCACACGGTCGCCGTAGCGCGCGATCGCCACGTACATGATCGTGCCGAAGACAGCCGCCATGATCCCGCCGCCGATCGACACCTCGACCGGGCGCACGGAGTCCTCCCGTCGCCTGAGCGTGAGCATGACGACGAAGAGCATGAGCACCGATACCGCGCCGGCGTAGATGAGGATCTGGACTACCGCAAGGAACTCGGCGGACAGCAGCAGATAGAGACCGCCGACCGCCACCATGACCTCGAGCAGCCAGAACGCGGCATGGATGATGTTGCGGGTCGTGAGCATCCCGACGGCGCCGCCGATAGAGGCGAACGCGAGGATGATGAAGGCTACGCCGTTCACGCTCTCATTCATCGGCCGCCTCCTCTCCGGCAGGCTCGGCGGGTACGGCAGGGGCGGGTTCGGCCGGATCGGGCTTCGGCTCCGCCGCGGGACGCGCGCGCTTCGCGGGCGCGGCATCCACGTGGGCGAGCAGGGCGTAGGTAAGTTCGGCGGGGTCTATCCGCGCGAGTTCGTAGTCGTGGCTCATCTCGATCGCGTCGAACGGGCACGCCTCGACGCACAGTCCGCACATCATGCATGCACCGATCTCGTACGAGTAGTGTTCGATGTGCTTGCTCTTGTCCTCACGGGTGGTCACCTCGAGATCGAGTATGTGATCGGGGCAGGCCCGGATGCACGCCATGCACGCTGTGCACTTCGGCCGGCCCTCCTCGTCGTAGGTCGGAGCTACCGCCCATCGGGCACGCTCGGGAAGTTCGAGCTTCTCGTAGGGGTACTTGACCGTGATCGGCCCGCGCAGCATGTTGCGCATAGTGATGCGCATACCGGTGATGATGCCCTTGCCCCACATCAGCCGACACCCCCGGGGGCCACGAGCTTCACGACGACTCCCACGAGCATGAGCCACGCAAGCGAGGTCGGGATGAGCCACTTCCAGCCCAGATTCATCAGGTGATCGATGCGGACGCGCGGCAGCGTGCCTCGGATCCACATGAAGACGAAGATGCCGATGTAGGTCTTGGTCACGAACACGATGGGCGCTATGGGCACCAGGATCGACTCGGGCACGAACGGGAGCGTCCACCCACCGAAGAAGAGCGTGACGGCAAGCGCCGAGATGACGAAGGAGTTGCTGAACTCGGAGAGGAAGATCAGGCCGAACTTCATCGACGAGTACTCGGTCGCAAACCCGGAGACGAGCTCGGACTCTGCCTCTGACATGTCGAACGGTGTCTGGTTGAGCTCGCAGAGCGCAGAGATCATGAAGATGACGAACGACGGCAGCAGCAGCAGTACGAACCAGCGTGGCACGACGCCCATCCACACGCCGGTCTGAAACGCGACGATCTCTCCCAGATCCAGAGAGCCGACGATCATCACCACCGGCAGTACGGACAGGAGCAGCGGGACCTCGTATGCAACCTGCTGCGCGGCTGCACGCAGCGCTCCGATGAGCGCGTACTTGTTCGCCGAGGACCAGCCCGCCATGATCACGCCGAGCGGCACCAGCGAGAGGACCGCGAACGTGTAGAGCAGACCGGTGTCGAGCCGGGTGATGCGAAGCGTCTCCGAGAAGGGCAGCGCCGCGTAGGCCATGAGCGAGGGGACGAACACGATCACCGGCGCGAGGACGTACATCCAGCGATCGACCCCGTTGGGCTTGATGTCCTCCTTGGAGAGCAGCTTCAGTACGTCAGCCGTGGTCTGTACGATACCCTTCGGCCCCACGTGCATCGGGCCGAGGCGCAGGTGCAGGTGGCCGAGGACCTTGCGCAGCATGTAGATGAGCACCACGCCGTTGACGAGCATGAGGCCGATCGCCGCGAGCACCGGGGGCGTGGCGGAGAGTACGGCGCTCACCGGTCTATCTCCCCGAGAACGATGTCGACGCTGCCGACCAGCATGATCGCATCGGCGAGCAGGTTGCCCGGGATGATCTCCTCGAGCACCTGCATCGCGAAGAGCGAGGGCGCCCGGTAGTGGAAGCGATAGGGCGTGTCTGAGCCGTCGGAGACCAGGTGCACCCCGACTTCTCCGCGGGGCGACTCCACGCATGCGTACACCTCGCCGGCGGGCGGACGCAACACCTTGGGGACCTTGGCCATCACGTCACCCTCAGGCAGACCGTCGATGCACTGGCCGATCATGCGCGCAGCCTGCCGCATCTCCTCCATCCGCACGAGGTAGCGGTCCCACGCATCACCGGTTGCGCCGAGCGGGACGTCGAAGTCGAGTTCGCCGTAGGCCGAGTAGGGCTTATCGCGCCGGACATCGTAGGGAATGCCGCTCGCGCGGAGATTGGCGCCGGTGAGAGCGAACGAGAGGGCGGTATCCCGATCGATGATGCCGACACCGCGGACACGCTTCTGAAAGATCTCATTGCCACCGAGCAACGCGTGATGCTCGTCGATGTAGGCGTCGATGGTCCGCATGAAGGTGCGGAGCTTCTGCTCGGCATCGGGTGTGATGTCGTCGAGCACACCGCCCGGACGCACGTAGTTGAACATCATCCGCTGTCCGGTCACCGACTCGAGCACGTCGACCAGCGCCTCCCTCTCCCGCATCGCGTAGAGGAACTGCCCCATAGCACCGATGTCCAGGCCGAACGTCCCGAACCACACCATGTGACTCGCGATGCGGTTGATCTCGCCCATCAAGCTGCGCAGCCACTGCGCCTTGGGCGGCACCTCGACATCGAGCAGCTGCTCGGTAGCGAGTGCGGCGGCGAGCTCGCAGTGGATGCCCGAGACGTAGTCGCCGCGGTCCATCAACGTCCCGAGCTGGTGGTAGCGCCGGTGCTCGCCGAGTTTCTCTATGCCGCGATGCAGGTAGCCCACGGCGACCTCGACGTTGACGACCTCCTCGCCGTCGAGCTCGGCGACGAGACGCAGCACTCCGTGGGTTGACGGATGCTGGGGCCCGATGTTCACGACCAGGTGCTCGGTCGCCAGCCCGTCAACACCCTTCGGGATGCGCTTGATGCCCGCGGGGGCCTTGCCGGGACCGAACGTGCCTTCGGCTTGCAGTGCATGCGTGAGAACGGTGTCGCGAAGGTCGGTCACCGGTCGCGCACCTCCTCGAGAGTGCGGATCGGGACCGAACGCCGCAGCAGGGGTCCCTCGCCGTCGGTCGTAAGCAGCCTCGCCGGGTTCGGGTGGCCCGCCAGCGTGAGCCCGAAGAGCTCGGCGGTCTCGCGCTCGGGCAGCAGCGCCGAGGCGTAGACGTTCCAGACCGAGCGCAACACACCGTCGTAGGACAGTGCGCACTTCACGAAGAGCTCCTCGTCGCGCGAGAAGGAGCGCAGGTGATAGGTGATCTCGACATCCTCGCCCGTGTCGGTCCCGAGCAGGTCGACGAGCATCACGAACCCGAGGTCGCTCGCCTTGAGCGCGGAGAGCGTCGCAGCCGCGTCATCGTGCGGAACGTGCACGACCACGCCCAGCGACGAGGTGCTCACCTCGGCCTGCGTCACTCCTGCGAGCACCGTCTTAACGACGGTCGTGTCGGGCAGCACGCCGCTCCTCCGTCTGTCGCTTGATCTTCTCCTGCAGCTGGATGAAGCCGTACTGCACCGACTCGGGCCGCGGCGGACACCCGGGGATGTAGACATCGACCGGAACGACCTTGTCCACTCCGAGCACGACGTTGGGATACTCGCGGAACGGGCCACCCGTGCATGCGCAGGCGCCCATCGCCACGACCCACTTCGGCTCGGGCATCTGGTCGTAGAGAAGGCGCACGGTATCGGCCATCTTCTTGTTGACGGTGCCGGCCACGATCATCACGTCGGCCTGTCGCGGAGAGGCGCGGAAGAACACGCCCATGCGATCGAAGTCGAATCTCGGACCACTCGCGCTCATCAGCCCCTCGATCGCGCAGCACGCTATGCCGAACGCGAGATACCACAACGAGTTGCGGCGTGCCCAGTCGAAGAGCTGCTCGCTGCGTATGAACGCGACAGAGTGCTCACCGGTGATGCGGTCTAACGCCACGTGAGAGCCCCCTCTTTCCAGGCGTAGAGCAGCCCGAGAGTGAGGATGCCGACGAATACCGCCATCTCAACAAGTATGAAGGGACCCATGCGGTTGAACACGACCGCCCAGGGATAGAGAAACACAATCTCGATGTCGAAGACGACGAAAAGCAGCGCGTAGACGTAGTAGCTGATGCGGAACTGCACCCACGGGGGGCCGATGGGCTCGACTCCGCACTCGTAGATGCGGCCCTTCTCGAACGAAGGCCTCTGATGGCTCAGAAGATTGGAGAGGGTGACCGTGACCATGACGAATACTATGCCCACAAGCACGAATGTTCCGAGTACGACGTAGTCGGATGCCATGTCCCCGGACAACCGTCCTCTCCGCCTCGCACACCGCAACGGATGCGCCCTGATCAGCATACGACAACGCCCGTCAAGCGGCGAGACGCCGCCCGCCCGGGCGTGGAGTTCGCGAAAAGGTAACACAAGTCACATTGCCGCTCAAGAGTACCAACGTTCCTGTAGGCTCTAGAATGGAGGAGAGAGTCCGTGCCACGCGTGCGCCATCGACGAGGGGGCGGCAGTGAACGACGAGACCGGCAGTGATAGGCCCACGCCCGGCGTGCCTGCCGAGATAGATGCTCCCGGGCAGACCACCTTCCTGACCGAGGCGTGGGGCGTGATCAGGATACTCGCACTGCTCGCCCTCATGCTGGTTCTCGCCGGCGTCCTTGTGAGGGCTCTCCAGCTCGTGATGGGGCTTCTCGGGTTCACGGCGAGTTGAGGAGTCTGACCCGGTCGGTCGGGCCGCTGAGTTGAAGAACGCACTCGCAGAGTCGGATGTGCTCGTGGGGCACGGTTTCGAGAGGAGTCAGCAGGCCATGGGACTCGACCCCAAAGCGGTCGAATGGACGATCATCCTGCTGGGACTCGGCTTGTCCGTGCTTCTTCTCGCACAGAACGACAGGAAGAAGCCCCTCGCCTACCTCGTAGGCTTCGCGGTGCTGATCTACATCGTCGTCTCCGGCGTTCTCCGGGGCTGAACTCGCCCGCGAACCGGGAAATGCGAGGGCGACGCCGCAGCGCCGCCCTCGGTTCATCTTGTGGAGCCGACGAGCGGATTCGAACCGCTGACCTACGCATTACGAGTGCGTTGCTCTACCAGCTGAGCTACGTCGGCGTATATGTGCCGGAGCCTAGCCCTCGGCGTTGTCACCCTTCTTCGGCGAAGACCTCCGCCTGCGCCTGCGGCGCCCCTGCGAGGCCCCGCCCGCCGCGGGCTGCTCGCCGCTCTGGTCGGCTGCGGCTGCCGCCTGGCCTTCCGATCCGCCGCCGCTCCGCGGCTGCTGACCGGAGTCCGACTGCTTGCTCTTGCTCTTGCGCCGCGACCGGCGTTTGCCGCCGCCGCTGGTTCCGGCTCCGCCGCCTGCGTCGTCGCGGCGCTCAGCGGCACTCCCGCTCTCCGGCTTCGACTCGCTCAGCTCTCGCACCGGACCCGCCATCGCACTCGGCACCGCAGGCCCTGCCAAGGCCTCCATGGTCTCGGCCGAGATGCTGCATGGACACCCGCCGCCGGGACACTCCATTGAGCCCAGCGGCACCGAGAGTGAACCGCCCTCGGCGAGCCTGATCTGCACGGTCTCGCGCGGGGTGTTGTGGCCCGTCACCTTGCCTTCGCCGGAAGGAGTCTCGACTTTGGCACCACGCTTCGGAGCACGGGACTTGAAGTCCTTGTAGGCCTCGTACTCGTAGCGCAGACAGCACATAAGTCTTCCACACAGGCCGCTGATTTTCAAGGGATTGAGCGGCAGGTCCTGCTCCTTGGCCATGCGGATGGAGACAGGCTGGAAATCGCCGGCAAAGCGGACGCAGCACAGTTGCTGACCGCAGTGTCCGAGGCCTCCGACCATACGCGCCTCGTCGCGCACCCCGACCTGGCGCATGTCGATGCGCATCTTGAAGCGTGACGCAAGCTCGCGCACGAGCTCGCGGAAGTCCACGCGCTCCTCCGCGACGAAGTAGAAGATGACCTTGTCCCCGCCGAAGAGGTACTCGACATCGACCGGCTTCATGTCGAGATGGCTCTCCTCGATGAGCTGCCGGTAGACACGCATCGCCTCGCGCTCCTTCTCGGCAAGCTCCTCGGCAAGGGCGAGGTCCTCGTCGGTGGCGATGCGTTCGACGGGTTTTGGTGCAGCGGGCAGTTGCGCGTCCTCCAGCTCACAGGGAACGTCGACGACCTGTCCCAGTTCGGTTCCACGCTCGGTCTGGACCACGACCGTCTGACCCGGCATCGGCTCAGTGCCTGCGGGATCGAAGAACAGCACCTTGGGTGCGAATCTGAGCTTAACTCCCACTACCGTGGGCATCTAAGGACCTCCCGGATATCGAAGAGCATGGCCTCGACGGCCAGCTGGGGGCTCACATTATACGAGATGCGGCGGCGCGCCTCTTTCACCGCTGCCAATGCACGTGCTGCGGCGGCCGGGGTGATGACGGCGGCCACCTCCTCCATCGCGTCCACCTGGTCGCGATTGGCGACGAGATCTCCGAGCCCCTGGGACATGACCAGACAGTCCCGAAGCCAGCTCTCGGCGATGTTGAGTACCTCGGCGACACCCTCCCGCTCCCGGGCGGTCAGCTGCCGTTTCTGCCGCTCCTCCAGCACCTTGATGCCTTTGCTGCCGAGGAAATCGGCACGATCGCGAGCCTCATCGGCGTGGACGGCCTTCAGATCGTCGAGCGGCGCCTTGACTGCGGCGAGCAGCGTCTTGGCCGCCTGGAGCACGTCGTGTCCGTCGGAGACCGTGAGGTCCTTGAGCGTCGTGAGCATACGGTCCCGGGCGGCGCGACGCACGGGCGAGTCGAGGAACTCGACCGCGCGCGCAAGCACGCCGCCTGTCGCCGCAAGAGCTGCGACGGCCTCGTCCTCGTCGGCTCCGGTTCTCTCTATGAGCAGCCGGATCGCCTCCTCGGGCACCATCCTGTGAAACCTGATCACCTGGCATCGCGAGGCGATCGTCGGCAGCACGCTGTCGTAGGTTGTTGCCAGCAGGATGATGATGACGTCGTCGGGAGGCTCCTCGAGGGTCCTGAGGAACGCGTTGGCCGACCCGTCGTTGAAGGAGTCGGCGGCCTCGACGATGAAGATCTTGCGGTTCGTCTCCACCGGCGCGAGGTGAACGTCGTGGATGATCTCGCGCACCTGATCCACCATATAGGTGGCGGCACCCTCCGGGACGACCACGCGCACATCCGGGTGGGCGCCACGTTTCACGCGTCGGCACGCCGAGCACTCACCACAGGCATCGTCGTCGCAGAGGATGGCGCACGCGAGTGCGCGGGCCGCGCTCTTCTTGCCCGCGCCGGCCGGTCCCACGAAGAGGTAGGCATGCGAGACAGCGCCGCGGCGCACCGCCGCGGCGAGGTGGTCGGCCACCTTGCGCTGACCGACGAGCTCCTCCCACACGCACGGCTTCGTCATAGCCGCGCTAGTGTAGCACGGCTGCGATCACGGGTAGCGTGCGAACGGCCTCGATCACGCGCTGGAAGACCTCGGCGGGTGACCCGGCCGCGGACACGACGACCACGCGATCCGGTTCCTCCGCCGCGATCTTCAGGAACCCGTCCCTCACGCGCTCGTGGAAGGCCAGCTCCTCGGCCTCGAGGCGATCCGCGCCGCCTCCGGTCGCGCGGGCAAGCCCCTCGGCCGGGTCGAGGTCGAGGACGATCGTCAGGTCCGGCACCAGGCCGGAGGTCGCGAACTGGTTGAGACGCAGAACCTGGTCGAGCGGCAGCTCGCGCCCGTATCCCTGGTATGCGGTCGTGGAGTCGAAGAAGCGGTCGCACACCACGGCACCACCGGAGGCAAGCGCAGGGAGGATGACACGGCTGACGAGCTCGGCCCGGCTTGCCTCGTACAGGAGGAGCTCCGCCCTCGGGTCGAGCCCGTAATGCGCGCGGTCGAGCAGGAGTGAGCGCACGGCCTCGCTCACCGGTGTGCCACCGGGTTCGCGCACCTCGGTCACGGAGAGACCGGCCTCGCGTAGCGCCTCGGCAAGCAGTGCGGCCTGTGTCGACTTGCCCGTGCCCTCACACCCCTCGACAGTGATGAACACACCACGCACCATCACACATCTCCTCCGTCCACGTCAGCAGCGCCGCGCCACTCGAGCGCAGCGGTCAGGTACAGATCGTCGCCGCTCGCATCGATCGCGACGAAAACCGGTAACCGATCCAGCTCCAGGCGCACGAGCGCCTCGGTCCCCAGCTCGGGATAGGCGACCGTCTCGGCGGCTCTGACATGGGTCGCGAGCAAGGCAGCCGCACCTCCGACCGCCACGAAGTAGACCGCGCCGCTCTCGGCGCACGCCCGCCGGACCGCCTCCGAACGCGGGCCCTTTCCGATGGTCGCCACGATGCCCGCCCTGAGCAGCGCGGGAGTCGCTCCGTCCATCCGCTTGGCTGTCGTGGGCCCGAGGGCTCCGGCAGGACGCCCCGCAGCAGGGGGGGTAGGTCCCGCGTAGAGGAGAGTCTGACCCGAAAGCCCGTACGGCAGTTCACCCTTAAGCCGCAGCTCGCTCAGCAACCGCTCGTGAGTCGCGTCTCGCGCCGTGTAGACGGGACCGGTAAGCACGACTTCATCACCCGCGCGAAGGGCGGCAAGAGCCTCGCGGGTCGCGGGAAGGACGATGTCGACCGGCCCGGCATTGCCGCTTGCCCGCTGCATCTCACCCATCCGCACACCCCTCCGTGCACTTGCGCCACTCGAGCGTTCTGAAAGCATATACCGCAGCCGCGAGCACAACGAGCGACGCTACCTGCAGCGCGACCTGTATGCCGCTCAGGCCGAGGGCGC
>Ga0114946_10003667_pt1 | contig 10299 bp, 11 predicted proteins | sample WalLakDeSediment_FD_88676 | JGI IMG/M metagenome (GOLD analysis project Ga0114946, IMG submission 88676) | Lake sediment microbial communities from Walker lake, Nevada to study Microbial Dark Matter (Phase II) - Walker Lake 11/02/13 Deep Sediment | ecosystem: Environmental > Aquatic >...
ATAGGCCTCCGGCACCATCTGAGCTGCCTGCTCACGCAGCAGGTTTGTTGTATACTCGTCGATCACGTCACGGGGAGCAAAGATCGTCCTCGTGCTGGGACGGCCAACTGACAGGTCAAAACGGGCCGGCATGCTAAAAAAAATCAGGATGATATAGATTGCCAAAAAAAGGGCAACAACCAACACCAGTTTTTGCAAGCGCCGGTTATCCTTAAAGGCGATTGACCGGTTGAAAATGTCAGCTGGTATGATCTTTTTCTTCATCTCTGTTCCTTCCATGCGATGCCTCGTAGGCATCGTAAGCCTTGATGATGCTCTGGACCAAAGGATGGCGCACAACATCTTTTTCGGTCAGGTAAACCAGGGCAATGCCCTCGATACTGGAAAGGATGCGCGGTGCTTCTTCCAAACCAGAATAGCGGCCCCGGGGCAGGTCGATCTGGGTGATATCCCCGGTGATAATAGCCTTGGAACCAAAGCCAAGACGGGTTAAAAACATCTTCATCTGCTCCGAGGTGGCATTTTGCCCCTCGTCGAGAATAATAAAAGCATCGTCGAGAGTACGCCCACGCATATAGGCCAGCGGGGCGATTTCAATTGTGCCCCGTTCCCTGTATTTCAAAAAAGTTTCAACCCCCAGCAAGTCATAAAGCCCGTCATAGATCGGCCTTAAGTAGTGATCGACTTTCTCCTGAATATCACCGGGCAAAAACCCCAGATGCTCACCCGCTTCAACCGCTGGACGGGTTAAAATCAACCGCTGCACCTGCTTGTTTTTCAGGGCATCTACCGCCATGGCCAGGGCCAGATAGGTTTTACCGGTTCCGGCCGGGCCGATCGATAATACAAGGTCGTGACGACGCATCGCTTCAAGGTAGCGTTTCTGACCAATTGTTTTTGGCCTGATCTGCTTACCCCGGGGCGTGACCAATACCAGGTCGCTGAAGATCGTGCGGATCATTGCTCCTTCTCCCTGACCGGCCAGCTTCAGGGCATACTCAAATTCGCGGTCCGTCAATAAGTGCCCTTTGCGAATATGGGCGAGCAGCTCCTGAAAAAGGTGGTAAACGGCATCAACATCGTCTTGTGGGCCCTCAATCACCAACTCGTGCCCTTTCGGGATCAGGCGCACAGCAAATATATCTTCTACCAGGCTGAAATGCCGGTCATGTTTACCGAGCAGCTGAACCGACTCGTCACCGCCGCTCAGCATGATAACTCGGCTTGCTTTTTCAATACTCAATCAGTAAATTGCTCCCTTCTGGGTGGTTATGGCCTTCCCCTGCGTCGCAGGGCAGGCGGTGGATCGAGAATTTCGTGCAGCACGAAGGCCGCCAGGAAAGAATCTTTTTCGGTCAGAACCTTTCTGATACCGAGAGCAGGCGCGGGTCGGCTAATCAGATCAGGGGTTTTAATGCTTATCCCTGCGGGTTCAGAGAGGATTGCCCGCGCTGTTTCCTGATGTTTAACAATCTCAGACTCTACCTCGGGCTCGTAAAGACTGCCGGTCAGCTCATCAGCAGCTTTATCCTCAATTGCAGTCGCATATGCACTTTGATCCGAAACTTCTGGATCGCTAAGTTCGGCCATGCTTAAAAAGCGGCCAAGCTGGCTATCCGGCGCAATTACTTTTTCCGGTCTCTGCCGGCCGGCAGCGGCGCTTCCGCCCTTTATCGCCCGCATCACAGCACTCAACAGGTTAAATACAATTACCAGGATGATCAGAGTTATAAAGCCGTCCATCTAAAACGCCTCCGCCTATTTGTTCAGATCCTCAGTTTGATCCTGCTGCCCCAGCTTGCTGATACTGTGTCGCATGTCGGTATCAGCCATCATGTTTTTAAGCTGATAATAGTCCATTACACCAAGGTTGCCCTCGCGCAGTGCCTGCGACAGAGCCCGCGGGATCTCAGCCTCCGCTTCGACCACCTTCGCCCGCATCTCCTGGACTGCAGCAATCATCTCCTGTTCGTGAGCTACCGCCATGGCCCGCCGCTCTTCTGCTTTGGCCTGAGCAATCCGCTTGTCTGCTTCGGCCTGGTCAGTCTGCAACTGGGCCCCGATATTTTTGCCAATATCAACATCGGCAACATCAATCGAAAGGATCTCGTAAGCGGTTCCCGAGTCAAGACCTTTATTTAGAACTGTATTGGAAATTTTATCGGGGTTCTCAAGAACCAACTTGTGATTGTCTGAAGAACCAATGGTAGTGACAATCCCTTCACCGACCCGGGCGATGATTGTTTCTTCACCGGCTCCCCCAACCAGGCGGTCAATGTTAGCCCGCACTGTAACCTTAGCCCGGGCTTTTACCTCAATCCCATCCTTGGCCACCGCTGTTACCACCGGGGTTTCGATCACTTTCGGGTTTACACTCATCTGCACTGCCTGTAAAACATCGCGGCCGGCAAGGTCAATGGCCGCTGCCCGTTCAAACTGCAAGGGGATTTCAGCCCTTTGAGCGGCGATCAGGGCGTTAACCACTCGATCGACGTTACCGCCGGCCAGAAAGTGACCTTCAAGCTTGTTCGCGCTCAGATCTAGTCCGGCCTTGGTAGCCTTGATTAGGGGAACAACAATTTTTACCGGCTGTACGCGACGCAGACGCATACCGATCAGGGCAAAGATCCCGACCGGCACTCGCGCGGCCAGCGCGGAAATCCAGAGGCCGATCGGCACAAAACTTAAAATCACGGCCAGCACCAGAATGATGAGACCGACAAAAATCAATAAAGTAATCAGTTCAGACATTTTTAAAACCTCCTTGAGATAGTTAATTTAATTCTGATCAGGTTCGATCTGGCGGACAATAACACGTACTCCTTCGACTCGCTCAACAATCAGAGCCGTGCCTTGTGAAATAAAGGCGCCTTCGCTGACCACATCAATCCGGCGGCCGTTGATCAACGCCGCTCCTGACGGTCGAAGTGCTGTCAAGGCCACCCCCTTCTGACCATGCAGGTCTTTCTGATCGGGCGGAGCCACATAGCCTAAGTCGGCCCGCTCCTCTTCGAAGAGAATGATATGGCGCAAAGCGCCACGCTTTTCGAAAAAGCGGAATGCGAAGTATGAAACAACAACCGCCAGCACCAGTGAGATAACCAGCATCAGCATCCCCGTTTTGATTGATACGGCAGCAAGGATAATCGCAATAATGGTTGAGATTAACCCCGAAACGCCAAAAACGCCAAACCCAGGCATAAAAGCTTCCACTAACATCAAGGCGATACCGAAAACAAAAAGAACCAAAACCCAGTATTCGGCCATGCCGGCCGCGATATTACCGCCAAAGTAGAGAGCAAAAGCAGCCAGGCTCAAAATACCAGCGATGCCGAAACCAGAGGATATCACTTCAAGGATCAAGCCGACAATCCCGATCATCAGTAAAATGGTCCCTATAACCGGGTTTGTAGTCCAGCCTACCAGAGTATCGCTAACCCGCTTTTCCACCAGCTCCCAGCTTGCTCCGGCAAGATTAACCTGCTGCAGCAATTCTTCCCGGTTTTCTACCGTTGCTTCGCTGTAACCTACCTCAAGCGCTTCTCCTGTCGTCAGGGTCAGCAAAATTCCGGCTTCGACCAAACCTTCTACCGCCAGATCTTTGCGGACCATGGCTGAAGCCACCTCCGGGTCCCTGCCGCGCCGCTCAGCCATCGCCGACATCTCTTTCTCCCAGAAAGAAAGCTCTTTTTCGTCAACCGTGCCCAGGCCTAAGTAGCGCGGCTCTGCTGCTCCAATAGTGCTGCCCGGGGCCATGTAAATAGCGTCCGCAGCCAGGGCCAGATAGGCGCCGGCAGAAATGGCGTTTGTATTGACATAGGCATAGATCGGCCGCGGATAATCATCCATCAACCGGCGGATCCCCTCAGCAGCGTTAATGTAGCCGCCCGGGGTGTCAAGCTCCAGAATCACTGCTGCAACATCCATCTTGCGGGCCTGATCGAGGGCGTAAGCCACATGGCTTTTAGTTCCGGGATCAATAGTGCCATCAATTTTAATCACCGCAACAGTATTTTCACCTGCCGCTCCCCCGGCTACGGGTATCAGGATGGCAAGCCCGGCCAATAGACATAAATACCAGATTAGCTTTCTAATCGATGCGGGCAATCGGCAGTCCCCCTGTTTAAAAGCCCAGCCTTATGGGCCGGGCTTTAATTTATTGTAGCTGTTGTTCAACCAATCGTCGGACCAGGCCGCCATCGGCCTTGCCCTTAACCCGGGGCATCAAGAGCCCCATTACTATACCCATTTCTTTAAGGGATTGGGCACCTGATTTGGCAATAGCCTCGCTGACGATTTTCTCCAGTTCGGCCTCCGAGAGCTGCTCCGGTAAATACCGGCGCAGGATTACTATTTCATTTTTCAGATCTTCCAATAAATCCTGGCGTCCGGAACGCTCATAATCTCCTAAGGATTCCTGTCTTCTTTTCACTTCACGGGTTAAAATAGCCAGTTCTTCATCGGCATCAAGTGACTCTCTTTTGGCGATGGCGCCATTTTGCAGTTCAGACCGCAGCATGCGAATCACCGTGAGTCTGAAACGATCTTTCGCTTTGGTTGCTTCTATCTGGTCGGCCATCAGCCTTTCAGCCAGCGTCTCTCCAGGCATTATACGAACACCCCCGCTAAAAGTTAGCGGCGTCTTTTACGCGCAGCTTCAGATTTTTTCTTACGGCGCACGCTCGGTTTTTCGTAATGCTCGCGACGGCGTGCATCTGATAAAATCCCTGATCGGGCACATTGTTTTTTAAAACGCTTAAGCGCCTTATCCAGGGTCTCATTTTTTCCAATTTGAACTTCTGCCATACTTCTTCCCCCCTCTCCAGAAACCCGTTGCCGGGGTATGGAGTATGAACAAGCTTATACTTCCTTACCCTTAGCGATGGTTTGCAGCAAAGGTCTGCCTCCCAGGAGGTGGAGGTGAAGGTGAAAAACAATCTGGCCTGCATCGGGGCCGCAGTTAATAACAATGCGGTAACCCTTTTTATCGATCTTAAAAGCGCGGGCCATTTCATTGGCCACCGTGTGCATGTGACCAATCAGCGCCTCATCTTCTTTTTCCATATCGAGCAGACTCGGGATATGCTTGCGCGGCACGATCAGAATGTGAACAGGAGCTGCCGGGTTAATATCCTTGAAAGCGACAACCTGGTCGTCCGAGTAGACCACATCAGCATCAAGCTCCCGGTTAATGATCTTGCAAAAGATACAATCAGCAGACATATCGATTCCTCCTGAGCGGTATTATAACATAGCCGCTAAACCTTGAGAAGCAAACTGATAATTATTAAGCGGCCCTCAGTTTACTTCGCTTTCAGGCGGGCAATTACCTTTTTAAGTTAAAAGTTTTTACAGCTTACCACCTATCCGTTATAATAAAACTAATGGTTTAAAGGCGAGAGTGAGGTTTTAGAGAACTTTGGAAATCGACATCCAGGAAGCGCTTAAACGTAGGGATTTGCTTTTTGTCGATGTCCGTTCTCCCGGCGAGCATGCCGAGTCATCGATTCCAGGCTCTGTCAATATTCCTCTTTTCAGTAACAGCGAGCATCACCAGTTAGGAACAATCTATCACCTGTACGGTGAAAACGAAGCCCGCAGCCTGGCTTTAAAATTTGTTTCACCCAAGCTGCCGCAGCTGGTTAAGCAGGTAACTGAAACTTCAGAGGGTATGATACCGCTGCTTTACTGTAAAAGAGGCGGTATGCGCAGCTTAAGCCTTTACCAGGTGCTCTCGATGTCCGGTGTTAAAGTGTTGCGCCTGAAAAATGGTTACCGGGGCTACCGCAAGCTGGTCAGCGAAGGGTTGAAAAACTACCGGTTTGATAGCAAACTGGTTATTCTGCACGGACTAACCGGTGTCGGCAAGACAGATTTACTACTGATGCTGGAAAAACGCGGTTACCCGGTAATCGATCTGGAAGGTTTGGCCCGCCACCGCGGTTCGGTTTTTGGCGCAGTTGGCCTTAGCCTCCAGCGCAGCCAAAAAGACTTTGATGCGCTGCTACTGCAAAAGCTCGACTCACTTAGCGCGGAGCCCCTGGTTTTTATCGAAGGCGAAGGCCGGCGGATCGGCAACGTCTATCTGCCGCATTTCCTGTCAGAGGCTATGAGTGAAGGTTACAAGCTGCTCTTGACTGCCTCATTGGAAAAAAGAGTAGAGCGTATTGTATCCACTTATAACCCGCAAAGCTTAGCCGTACAAGAGCGGGAAGAGTTGGAGCAGGCGATCGGCTCGCTTAAAAACCGTTTAGGACGACAAAGAACCAATCAGCTGCTGAATCTGCTGAAAACCGGCGACTTAAGAGCCACTGCAGAGATCCTCTGCCGCGACTATTATGACCGCCTCTATAGTGATTCAAAACCGGAAACAGCAAGCTTCGATCTAGAAATTGATGCTGAAGATCTTGAACAGGCTGTTAATGATATTATTAAACATATAAAAACAGTATTCTGAAAGGAGCGTTTAAAAGATGAATCCCTATGATGCAGCGCATGCTTTAGCCAAAGCTCTGCGCGAATCGACCGAGTTTAAGGAGTTAAAAGAAGTCCAGGTAAACCTGAAGGCTGACCGCTCAGCCTTGAATATGCTGACCGATTTTCGCAAACAGCAATTCGAGTTGCAAAAACAGCAGCTTTCGGGGCTTGAAGTAGCGGACGAACAAAAAGAAAAAATAGAGAAGCTTTTTGAGGTAATTAGTTTAAACACCCTGGTTAAGAATTTTATGCAGGCCGAATACCGGGTTGCCGTCATGCTGCAGGATATACAGAAAACCATTGGCGAGGCCACTGACGAAATTTTTGATCCAGAGCTGCTGGCCCTGCCGCAGGAGGAAACAGGCGACGAGGAAGCATGATCAAACCGAAACAGAAAAAATACGCCGCCCTGCTTGTTGACCTGGACGGGACCCTACTCAATATCGAGCTGGAAAGATTTGTCCTCGCTTACGTGGATGCCCTATCTAACCGGTTTACGAAGCTGGTGGAAAAGGAAGATTTTATTCGCCACCTGTTTACCGCCACGTCAATGATGGTTGAAAATAGTGATCCTGCTGTGAACAACGAAAAAGCTTTTTACGAGGTTTTCTGCCCCCTGATCGGGCAACCGCTCGAAAAGATCGAGCCAATAATCGATCATTTTTATAAAAATGACTTTCCGGCTTTAAGCTGTTGGGGCAGCGAACAGCCGGCGGCGAAGGCGGTGGTTGAAACAGCTAAGGCCAAGAAAATTCCGCTGGTGCTGGCCACCAACCCGATTTTTCCTGCCACGGCTACCCTGCAAAGACTGGCCTGGGGCGGCCTTGAAGCAAATAATTTTCAGTTGATCACTACCATGGAGACGATGCATTTTTGCAAACCAAACCCAAAGTATTACCTTGAAATTGCTGAAAAAATTGGCTGCCCGCCCGAGAGTTGCCTGATGGCCGGAAACGACACCCTGGAAGACCTGGTGGCCGCCGAGGTGGGGATGGATACTTTTCTGGTTGAAGATTTTATTTTGCACCGCCAGGGCACCGATTATGCATGCGACTACCGGGGCAGCCTGGAAGATTATTTAGCCTTCATCAGCACGCTGGACTGATTATCTTTTGTAAACCGCCACTGCCTTAATTCGCTGTCCATCTATGCTCTCCAGACGGGCGTTGATTAATTTGCCCCGCCAGTGCCTGCTCTTGTTGCCGGAGTAAATCCGCACCCGCAGGTACTGGGGGCTGAACCCCTCTCCGTATGCTCCGGGCACCACTTTTTCCACCAACACCGGCTGCACACTGCCGATAAACCTCTGGCGGTAAGCAGAGCCCATCTCTTCTCCCAGCTTGATCATCTCTTTGCTGCGTTGTTCCTTAATCTCATTTGGCAGCTGGCCGGGCAGTTCGGCGGCGGGGGTTCCCGGACGGGATGAATATTTAAAAACATGCAGGCGGCTAAAGCCGATATCTTCGATCAGCTTCATGCTGCGTCGGTGATGACTTTCCGTCTCACCGGGAAAACCAACGATCACATCGCTGCTGAGCGACAAACCCGGGATCTCTTGCTTCAGCAGCTTCGCCAGGTACAAAAATTCAACTGGTTCATAAGGCCTGTTCATCAGCCGCAAAATCTCACCATCGCCGCTTTGCAGGGGGATATGCAGGTGGGGGCAGAGAACCTGAGATGTGGCAACCTTCTCAATCAACTCGCTGGTTACATCAGATGGCTCGATCGAGCTGAGTCGCAAGCGCAGCAGGCCAGGCAAATGTTCCAGCTCGCCAAGCAGCCCTGCCAGGCTTATCTCTGTCAAATCTGCCCCGTAAAGACCTAAGTGCACTCCGGTTAGCACAATCTCCCGGCAACCGGCGGAGATTAAAGCTTCAACCCGCTCGATAACCGCCTTTGGCGGCATGCTGCGCAAGGGGCCTCTCACCTGCGGCACAATACAGTAAGTACAGCCCTGGTTGCAGCCTTCCTGGATCTTGATAAAACCCCTGGTCCTGCCCCGGCGGGGGGCGGGGGGCAGCAGCTCAAAAGACTCACCGGGCTGGTGTCTGCCCACCAGGTCCAGCACTGATCCTTTGTTCAGGGTTTCAACAATCCGGGGCAGGTTTTCCCGTTCCCGGTTGCCGATTAAGAGGTCAACCTGGTCCATCTGCCTAATCTGGTCCGGGGCTCCCTGGGTGTAGCAGCCGGTAGCCACGATTAAAGAATCCGGTGACCGGCGCCGGGCCCTGCGGATGACCTTGCGTGATTTATGATCGCTTTCACCGGTAACGGTGCAGGTATTAATAACATAAACATCGGCCTGATCTTCAAACCTGGTGATCTGGTAGCCGGCCTGCTCAAAAAGAGCTTGCAGCGACTCGGTTTCGCAATAGTTAACTTTGCAACCGAGGGTATAAAATGCTGCTTTCTTTTTCAAGGTTACCCTTCTTTCCGGGCCAAATCGCCCCAGGCCGCCTGGACCAAGGTGATGGCTGCTGCTGCTGCTGTATCGCTGCGCAGGATCCGCGGACCGAGGTTAACAGGAACAGCCCCGTTTTGCTTAAGCTCTTCAATTTCCTGCGAAGCAAATCCTCCTTCGGGCCCAATCAGCAAAAAAAGAGCCGTACCTTCAGGATAGGGCTCTTGCGGTTTTAATGTGGCCAGCGGGGTGGCCCGATCTTCTTCCCAGGGCACAATAATCGTGCTGTGCCCTGCTTCTTTAAGCAGTTCGGGTAAAGTACGAACCGGATCAACTGCCGGCAGGAAGGCTCGCCGGCATTGGGCTGCTGAGGAGCGGACTATAGTGCGCCACCGTTTGAGACGCTTATCATCTGATCCTTTGCCCGGCTGGGGAATCGAACGGGCGGTAATCAAAGGGGCAATTCTGGTCACCCCCAGTTCTGTTGCCTGACGAATGACCAGATCCATCTTTTCTCCTTTTAAGAGGGAAGGGCAAAACACCAGGTTGAGGGGCGATTCGGTTGAGGGTAATGCAGTTTCTAGTTCTACTAAAATCTCCTGCGGTTCCGCCTTAGCCACCCGACCCTGAAAAGCCAGGCCGCGGCCATCCGCGATCATAACCTCTTCTCCAGGTTTGAGACGCAAAACCCGGCCAGCATGCTTTAAATCCTCAGCGGCCAGCGCAACAGTTGCGCCGATCTTGAGCGGGCAGTCTTCCCGGAAAAAGAGGTGCATGATGATCTCCCTCTGTTTACTGCACTTTAGCCACCACTGAATGCATCTTTCAGGTGATCGAAAAAGTTTTTGCTTTCAACTCCGGCTTCTTCACCGCTTACCTTGGAGTATTCGTGCAATAGCTCTTTTTGCTTCTGGTTCAGCCGCTTCGGCACCTTGATACCAACCCTGACTTTAAGGTCACCCTTGCCGCTGCCGTGCAGGTGGGGCATCCCGCGTCCTTTGATGCGAAAAACGGTGCCGTGCTGGGTTCCTTCAGGCACGCGCAGGGGAGCATTGCCATCTAAAGTGGGGACTTCCATCTCCATTCCCAGAGCTGCCTGGCCAATGCCGATTGAGACATCGAGGTACAGGTCGCTGCCCTTGCGCTGGAACTGCTTGTGAGGGCGAATACCTATAACTACATAGAGATCGCCCGACGGACCGCCACGCAGGCCGGCTTCGCCGCCCCCGGTGACCCGCAGCTTGGTGCCCTCTTCAACCCCGGGTGGAATCTTAATCTCAAACTTTTTCTCTTTTACCACCCTTCCCTGGCCGTTGCAGGCAGGGCAGGGTTCCTTAACAGTTTTTCCTTCACCGCGGCAGGCAACACAAACCTGGCTGCTGACAAAGCGTCCGAATGGAGTATTGCGGGTAATCTGCTGC
>Ga0114946_10003668_pt1 | contig 10297 bp, 8 predicted proteins | sample WalLakDeSediment_FD_88676 | JGI IMG/M metagenome (GOLD analysis project Ga0114946, IMG submission 88676) | Lake sediment microbial communities from Walker lake, Nevada to study Microbial Dark Matter (Phase II) - Walker Lake 11/02/13 Deep Sediment | ecosystem: Environmental > Aquatic > Freshwater...
CCGACCAGACCTGCTCTATGCCGGTAACAGCGCCCTGCGCGAGGCGTTCAATGAAGCGCTCGGCGAGTTAACCGAACTGCATGTGGCTGATAATGTGCGTCCAGACCTGGAAACGGAGCAGTTACTAGATGCCGCCCGCCAGCTGGGTGAGCTGTATGAGCGGCACCAGATTGCCGGGCTACCTGGGGTAGCGGAGTTGTACCATTGGAGTAGTTTTCCCGTTCAAACCACCCCCCGCGCGCTGGCGATGGTCATGCAATATTTGGCTGCCCTTTACCAGGGCCATCTGCTGGCGGTTGATCTTGGCAGTGATGGTGTTACCTTCGTTTCTGCCCGGCCAGAGTCAGTCCAGTTAGCCGTCCATAGCAATTTGGGTCTCGGACGGCCGTTGCAGCATTTGCTTGACACGTTGGACGCTGACGCCATTTTGGAGTGGATGCCCCACCCGCTGCATGCTGATGCTCTGGCCGATTTTATGGTCATGAAGGCCTTGCGTCCCGGCAGCTTACCTTTTACCGAAGAAGACCTCCATCTGGAGCAGGCCATAGCCCGACAGATTTTGCGCCATGGCTTCGCGCAGTCGACCCAGCGTTGGGAATGGCCACAGCGGGCCCATCTGCCCCCCTTCAAGCTGCTGGTGCTGCGCGGGGCTGTATTTACCCAGGCTCCCAAACCTGTTCAAGCACTGCTGATGATACTTGATGCCTTGCAGCCTGTAGGCATTTTCCCTGTTGTCTTAGATAAGTATGGAGCGCTGCCGGCCTTAGGCGCTATTGCGGCCCAGGCACCGCTCGTAACGGTTCAGAGCCTTGAAGCAGGTGCACTGGCTGAATTGGGTTGGGTTGTGGCGCCTGTCGGGCGAGCTCGGCTGGGACAGCCGGCTATGCAAGTGTTGATGCAGCCGCGTGGCGGTGGTTCCATTCAAATGGAGGTGGAATACGGCGCCATAGAATTGCTGCCCCTGGCTCCGGGACAGGAAGCCCAGGTCAGGCTGCAGCCGGCGCGCCGCTTTGACATTGGCTATGGACCGGGCAAAGGCCGCACCTTGACGATTCAAGGAGGTGCTGTGGGCCTGGTCATTGATGCCCGCGGCCGTCCAGTTCATCTACCGCCAGAAGATGAGCCTCGCCGCGAGCTGCTGCGTCGCTGGCTGTGGGATTTGGGGGGCTAAAGATGAAATACTATTTTGAGCGCACGCAAATCTCCCCTCTGGCACGCATTCGCCGGGTGCGGCAGTTGCCTTATCCGGGTGAATTGGCCGTCCGCAGCGGGCAGCATGTCACCCCTATCCAGGTAGTTGGCCGGGCCGAAGAGCCTGTTGATCTACTGGTCCTGAATCTGGTTGATCGCCTGGGTCTCTCGCCGGCCGAGCTGGCCAAGCATTTGGCAGTGGGGTCCGGTGAGGTTGTGGAGCGGGGTCAGGTGCTGTGGCGCAAGCGGAGCTTTTGGGGACGCGGTCGTCAGGTGCGTTCGCCAATTGACGGTACTTTTCTAGGTGTAAGTGATAATCAACTGGTCTTGGAACCATTCGCCAACTTGATAGAGGTGCGTGCTATGATGCCTGGCCAGGTGGTAGGCATTACCCCTGGCCGGAGTGTGACCCTGGAATGTGACGGCAGCTTCATTCAGGCCCTTTACTCCGTTGGCCCCGATGGTTTTGGGCGTCTAAAAGTTGTTACCTCTACGGGCGACGCGAGTTTCAGCGCCAGCCAACTGACGGCTGAGATGCGTGGCCTGGTTCTGGTTGCCGGTCACGTTGACGATCCTGCTCTGTTGGCCCAGGCCGAAGAAATGGGCGTTCGGGGTATTATTGCCGGCAGCGTGACGCACAAGCTCCTGCAGGCAACCAATGCGACCGCGCTAACGATTATGGTTACCGATGGCATTGGCCATCAACCTATGGCTGCCCCCATTTTTCGGCTTCTGCAGCAAGCACAGGAGCGTGATGTCAGTCTATTTGTCCAAGATCCACTGGATCGAGGAAGTCGTCCGGAGATCATTATCGCCTTGCCTACGGTTGGGGTGGCTGCACCGCCCGCCGCACCACCATCGGTATTGGCCGTTGGACAGCAAGTGCGCCTGCTGCGCGAACCATATCGCAGCCAGATGGGTGAAGTTGTTGCTTTATATGATCAGCCTCAAGTCACAGCAATTGAGGGACAGTGGCCTGGTGTTGATGTAAAATTAAGTGGCGGTGAAGTCGTATACGTCCCGTGTGCCAATCTAGACCTGATTTGCTAGGCTATTTCCGGTCGCGAGACAGTAGTTGAAAGGAGTGGAAAAATGGCAGAGGATTTTACGGATGAATTCATAGATGAAGAAGAGGGTGGCTCACGGCGTCCATTTTGGATCCTTGCCGGTCTGTTGTCTTTCTTATTGGTAGCCACGATTGCCTGCATTCTCATCTATGCTCTTTCCGGTCGCAACGGGCAGCAGGATCAGCTTGTTGCTGAAATCGTGCTGACTAACGAGGCGATTGCGACGGCGAATGCGTTGGTTACGCAAACGGTAGCCGCTCAGCAGACGGAGGCAGCGCGCCCCACCGATCCACCAACGGCAACACCAACACCGCCGCCGGCGACTCCAACAACCCCACCAACGCCTGCCCCGACGGAGACACCGGTTGTGCAGCCGCCTGAAGATGAAGATGAGAATGGCGATGAAAATGGTCTGGAGGATGAAGCCGACGAGACCGTTTTGCAGCCAACGCCTATCTTCCCCGGTGCCGGGGTGGCAACGGCCACACCTGTTCCTGGAACGACCGCCTTGCCGGATACTGGACTGGAATTGTGGATGATTCCCCTGGCTGTATTGGGCTTGCTGTTGGTTCTGCTCGCCGCCCGCCGGCTGCGAACGGCCGGCTAGCCTGGCATACTGCCGACAATTGAGGATGGCTTAATCGTTTCCGGGAAGTATGGGGATCGCTTCCCGGAACTCTTTTTATGGCATAGTCCAGATCTGCTGGACGCGCTGGCCAGCATCAGAACCTGACCTCCTGATCCGGCAGATCAGGGCCTTCGGGATTATTGGCCAGCCGAATAGTGGAGATTGTTAAAGCAAATGAGTTTGGCCGCAACAGTTTTGCTGGCAGAGGATGAGGACCCCCTTGCTCAGGGTATTACCGACCTCCTGGAGCTCTCGGATACCGGTTATAGGATCGCGGTAATCCGAGCCGTAAACGGCCGGCAAGGGCTGGAGCAAATCAAGCGCAAGCAGCCCGATCTGATAATCTCCGACATTATGATGCCCAGAATGGACGGGTTTGAGTTTCTGGCTCAGGTGCGCCACAATCCTCAATGGGTTCATATCCCGTTCATATTCTTAACCGCTAAGGGAGCAAAGCAGGATGTTGCCGCCGGGCAACTGACCGGTGCCGAGCTGTATATTACCAAGCCCTTTGACAATCAAGAGCTAATCGATCTGGTCAAATCGCAGCTGGATCGGACGTTTCAGTTACAGAAGCACCGCCAGGATCAGCTGCACAAGTTAAAGCGCGACGTTCTGCAGCTACTTAACCACGAATTTCGCACCCCGCTTACCTATGTTACGGCCTATTACGAGATGCTGGCTGACAGCTTGCTGGTTGAGGAAGGCTCCAATCTGCAAGAATATCTGCGCGGTATCCAGGTTGGCTCTTCACGCTTGACGCGGCTGGTGGAGGATTTGATCCGGTTAGTAGACTTACGCACCGGCGCGACCAGAGTTGATTATGAGCAAGGCGCTGGTATCCTGCCCAATATAGGTGAAATGCTGTACGATGGCGGCATGTTGCGCCAGGATGAGGCGGCTTACAAGGGCATTGCCTTCCGATTCGAGATACAGTCAAATTTGCCAGCCGTGTTTGGTCACAGCGACTTTCTGCTCGAAATCTTTGATCGGCTAATTGATAATGCGATCAAGTTTACTTATAACCGCAAACGCAAGGATGGTCAGGTGACGCTGCGCGCCTGGGAGACCGATGGCGAGGTATATCTGGCAATTGTTGATAACGGCGTGGGGTTTCCGGAGCATGCTCGTCACCAGATTTTCGATCTCTTTTCCCAATACAACCGGGAGAAGATGGAGCAACAGGGTTCGGGGTCAGGACTGGCCATTGTTCGTGGTCTGGTGGAGCTGCATCAGGGCCGTATTGAGGTGACAAGTCGTGAAGGTGTTGGCAGCCAGTTTACAGTCGTTTTACCCGTTCATAAGGAATCTCAACCAGCGCTCGATTCGGAGGCGCCACCTCAGTTGGCGACCGTGCTCCTGGTCGAGGACGACCAGTTTTTGCTGGAAGGGCTGCGCGAACTGCTCGAAATCGAAGAAGATCGGTTTCGTTTTCGGGTTCTGTTGGCCACCAACGGCCGCGAAGCCCTGGCTGTCCTGGCTTATGAACGGCCAGATCTGATTATCTCTGATGTGATGATGCCGGTCATGGACGGCTATCAACTGTTGAGCGCAGTGCGTGAGAATCCGGCCTGGGTACACATCCCCTTCATATTTCTAAGCGCGAAGGGTGAGCAACAGGATATTCATCACGGCCGTCGTCAGGGCGCGGAGCAGTATATCACCAAGCCGTATGAGAGTGACGAACTTCTCAAGCTGGTTTACACGCAGCTAGACCGCTATTTCCAGGTGCAGACGGTAGTCAACCAGGATTTTGAGGAGTTGAAGCGGGGTATTCTGGCTCTATTGCAGCCTGGTTTCAAAACGCCGCTGGACTCGGTTACCGACTATTCACAGCAATTAGCCGTCCGGCTGCAGATGGCCCAAACGGACGCTGATCTGCGCGATTCCTTACAAGGGCTGCAGGAGGCCAGTGACCGGTTGACGCGTCTGGTGGAGGATTTTATTACCCTGGCTGAACTAAAGACCGGTGAGAAGGGCGTCGCCTACCAAAATCGCGCTGCACCCATAGCAGTTGACGCTTTGCTCTATGGTATCTGTTATGCCGACAGAGAGCAGTGGTTCGATCTGCCGCTGCAGGTTAAGCTGGAGGCTGAACTGCCGTCGATCTATGGGGATGAGCAGACCTTGACCCAGTTGTTACAGCGAATGGTCGACACGACTGCCATGCTTTGGTCGCGCGAGAAAAAAGGAGTGGTATACTTGACGGCCGTTGACCAACTAGGCTGGCTCAATCTGATTGTTAGTCTGGATGGCGCGGCCTTCACGGCCGCGGAAGCTGAGCAGGTGATTGGCTTGTTCGAAACGGATGACAATGCTGCCCTACAGTCGATCGAGTATGGACCTGCTTTGACCATCGCCAAAGGTATTGCCGAACTGCATGGTGGCTATTTGCGGCTGGAAAATGGACCTGGTCAATACTGCAAAATCACGCTCACCTTGCCCATTTACGTTCCTGAACAGCCATAAACGGCCGCTCGTTCCCAACTGTTTATCCCTCGCCCGTTGACCTGACCAAAATCGCTCCTTCATGACAGGGCTTTGGCGTGAGACTTTGGCCTGGGCTCAGTCGAAGTCTCAGTCGAATGCTCAGGGCATCAGGGCCGATTACTTATCCTAGGAGAAATGTGATGACTTCTTTGATTGAAAAAACGCAAACGCTTATTTCCGCCAATCTTCACGATCTTGTAGATCGAGCTTTGCAGGCTAACTCCGTAGCCGTACTGCGCCAATATGTGCGCGACGCCGAAGCGAACCTGGATGCTTTGGAAAAAGCGGCCGCAACCGTTGGTGGTGAAGTCAAAACGTTGGAGCGTCGCTACCAGGAATACAAGCGCAAAGGTGATCAGCTTGACCGCAACATCGATACGCTGATCATGCAGGGCAAAATGGACCTCGCCCAGGCTGCCCAGGCGGAGCTGAACTCGACGCGCCGGATGCAGGAGCAATACCATGAGCAGTGGGTGCGCCAGCAGCGGGAATATGATTCTCTGCTGAGCGCCCGCTTAAAGCTGCAGGCCAAATTAACCACGGTGCGGCAGGAACAGCGCGAACTGGAAGCATTGATGCAGCTGGCCAAGTCGAAAGAAGCTACCGTGCGCGCTATCAAGAGCCTGGATGACCTGGTTGGTGTTGGTGACAGTGATATTGCCCGTATTGGCGAATCCATTCGCTCCCGGCTGGATCGGGCCAGCGCCCATAGTGAAATGTATGCCAGCCGTTTGGACACCCGCATGGATGATACCTTGGGTCGGGCCGAGATTGATATTCAGCTTGAGGAGCGCAAGCGCCGCCTGGGCCTGGCCGACTCTGTACCTGGCTTCACGGCCGAAGAGGATCAGGCAGCCAGCCAGAGCAGCGGCTCCTAAGTCCCTTCGCGTCAGGCTAAGGGGATTGGCCGTTTTTCATCCGCTACCCTTAGTCTGGTCTTATCTGAAGCTTTCAGATGTCGCCTCCAGCTGAACCGTCGGCAGATACGCGGTCGTCAGTGGCTGTAGCCAGTCCGGTTGTTCATCCTGGATTTCGCAGCGAATCAGCTTTTCATGACGTTTGGAGCAGTGAGCAGGAGTTGTGCGCCTATTGTGCCACGCCTCTGAGCTCTCTAGCGGATCAGAGGCGCTGCCCTGGTTGTGGGCGTTCCTTGCTGGTTCGTTTTTACCGGTATCCTCAACCGACGACCAACCTGCATGCTTATTGGGTGTTGTTGGTGGGTCTAGGCCAATTATTTCTGCTGCAGCTGTTTATTGACCTGATTCTGGATGGCGCCCTGCGGCTGATCATCGTTGATCTGCTGGTGATGGCTGGGGCCTTTGTGTTGGCTCTGGGCATCTATTTTCGCCAATTCTGGACTTACCTGCTATCGATTCTGTTTTTATTAGCGCTGGCGACGGCCATGACCTTTAACCTCTGGTCGAGCGGCGCCCTGATCAACCTGTTGGCGGGCGGTGAACGGCTCTCTGTCGGGGATATGACCCTCTTCACAGACACCTTCCGAACGGTTTTGGTGCAATTGCTGGTTGTATTCCAACCGCTGCAACTGGTAACGGCCGTTCTGGGTCTCATTTTGGCTCTGTTCTACATTGCTCCCGATTTTGAACGGGTGCAGGTCCGGCAGGCAGCCCACGTGGATCGTGGTCTGCGGGAAGCGACGACATTGTATGCAGCTGGTAAGGAGTATGTACGTCAGGGTATGTGGGCAACGGCCGTACGCCACTTTCAACGGGCGGCCGCGGCGGATCCCTTTCGCGCCACTTATAATCAGGCTCTAGGACAGGCTTACGCTGTGCTGGGCTTCCGTGAGCGTGCCCTGGATGCCTTGCAAACAGCCCAAAAAGCGGCCACCTACCCGCCGCTTCAGGCCGAAATTGCTGCCTTGATAGATAAGCTGCAGCAAGAAGCGTAACCTGGTAAACAGATTGCTATGAGTTCCACCACCCGAACCTTGCCGGAGCGCGTCCAAAAAGCGATGCTCCAATATGCCTTCTTCCGGTGGGAAAGTGCCGTGTTGTTGGCCATGACGACCGTCATTTCCGCACTCTTTCTTATAGCTGGTCGCATGATGCCGGGCATTCCCGGTTGGGCCTGGTTGCTGAGTCTAGGTGGCGGATTGGCCGGCGAGGCCGCCCTTGTTTACAGCAGCTTGACCGATCCCGAAACTGGCCGGCGTGTCATCGAAAACTTGCTCCGCTCTGAATTCCATCCTGAGCGGCTGCGCGACAAGCGGCTGCAGCAGCAGATCAATGATGCCCTCGATTATCGCGGCCGGATTGAGGCAGCCATTCGCGATAAGCAAGAGACTGTTCTGCGCGACAATCTGGCAGAGACCGCCCGGCAAATTGATGAATGGTTGGAAAACATCTTCAGCCTGGCCCAACGGCTGGATAAATATCAGGAGGATCGGCAGATTCTGGATCGGGATCATGAGCGGGCTGTCAAACGGCTGCAGCAGCTGCGCCAGCAGTTACTTAAGGAGCAGGATCCGGCCGTCAAAAATCAGATTGAGATTAACATTCGCGGCCTGGAGCGGCAAATCGGCACGATTGAGTCGCTGCACAGCACCATGGGGCGGGCCCGGCTGCAGTTAGAGAACACCCTGAGCGCCCTGGGCACGCTCTATTCACAGACCATGTTGGTGGGGGCGAAGGATATTGACAGCGGCCGTGCACGCCGCCTGCGCCAGGAGATTGCTGAAGAAGTGGAGGAGCTGAACGATATGCTGTTAGCCATGGACGAGTTGTACGCGGCGCAATGATATCTGAGAAACTCAGAGGTGGTTTGTCAAAAGCGCCACCGTTTGATAACATACTTCTTTGCATAAGCAAAAACGATACCATACTTATTTTTGAGGAGTGAATGACCAGCGATGAAAGTGCTGTTGAAAGAAGATGTTGACAACTTGGGGTTAGCCGGTGAAGTGTACGCTGTAGCCGATGGCTACGGCCGTAACTATCTGATACCGCGTGGCTTGGCGGTGAAGGCAGACAGCAGCGCCATGAAACAGGCGCAAGTTTGGAGCGCCCGCGCGGCGGCCCGGCGCGAACAACTGCGCGCAGAGTATGAGCAGCTTGCCGCCCGCATCGGCGAAACCAAACTCACCTTTGTGGCTAAAGCCGGTGAGAAAGGCAAGTTGTACGGTTCTGTGACCATGGCTGACGTCATGGATCGGCTCAATGAAACCCTGGGCACAGACATTGATCGCCGCAAAGCCGACGGCGAACCGCTGCGTCAATTGGGTAATCATCACGTTACCATTCGCCTGAGTGCTGATTTCCATCCCCAGTTGGCGGTACGCATTGTGGCTGAAGGCGCTGAATTGGAAGAGGAAGAAGATACGGTTGAGCCGACTGCTCCCGAAGCTGAAGCGGAGACGGAGATCGCGGCCGAAGCTGAACCAGAAGCGGCCTAAACTCTGTTGGGTTTGCTGCAGGGCAGAACCCGGTTGTTGAATCAGCTGTATACACATTCAAAATGGACGAATTAGGGCATATTCTGCGTGAAGCGCGTGAAGCGCGAGGCTTAACCTTGCCTCAAGCTCAAGCGAAAACGCGGATTAACCTCAAGTTCCTGGAAGCGTTAGAAAATGGGGAATATGGTGCTTTACCCACGGCCGTGCACGTTCGTGGGTATTTGCGTAATTATGCTCGTTTTCTGAACTTGGACCCGGAGCCACTCTTGGAACGATATAAAGTGGTCCAATCCCGACCGGCCGTGGCGGCGCCAGCGCCGGCCACCAATGGCGCCGGCGCCGCATCCCCCATTCCATCCCGCGAAGATCAGCCTTTCTTTGTGCCGGCCAGTCTAGAGCTGGGCGGCGGTGTGGAGCGAGATCCCGGTTCGGCCATGCGCTGGATCATAATTGCGGCTCTCATTGTGGCCATATTCCTGGTAGCCAACCGGTTCATCCCCTTGCTCACCAACGGACAAGATGGCACCCAGGCCTTGACCGAAAGCGGGATGGGCTTCCTAGCCGGCCTCTTTAGTGAGGATGAAGCGGATGATGCTGAAGCAGCCGGCAGTTTTGAGAGCCCGATTGAACCGGATGGCGGCCGTGATATTATCAATACCGGGGCTAACTTCACGCCCATGCAGCCGACGCCAACCCGCCAGTCCCTGCCTGCCACTCTGGAAACGATCCAGCTCAGACTGGAAGTAACTGAACGAGCCTGGATGCGCGTCACCATTGATGGCCAGGTCGCCTTCGAGGGTCTTGCCCGTCGTGGCGAGGGGCCGTTTGAATGGGAAGCGCGACAGGAAGCCCGTTTTCTGACCGGTAACGGCGCCGGCATCTATGTAACCATTAATGGCATCGAACTCGGCCGTCTAGGTGAACGGGGAGCAGTGGTCGAGGAAGTCTGGTCAGCGGCCGGCAATTAAACGATAGTAAAACGTGAAAAGTGAGAAGTGAAGAGTTGGTCTGCTGTTCACGTCTCGCCTTTTATTTCTCACGTCTCATTTTTCACGCGTCACTCATCACACAAATCACATGAGTAAACAAAAAACCAGAAAGCAGTTCTACCTGCTTAGTTTGGGCTGTAGCAAAAACAGCGTAGATTCAGACAGTATGGCGGCGCTGCTCGATCGCGCCGGTTTTCAAGGCACGGCCGCGGCGGCTGAGGCCAGCGTGCTCATCGTTAACACTTGCGGCTTCATTGATTCCGCCAAGCAGGAGTCGCTGCAGGCCCTGCGCGAGCTGGCGGTGGCCAAACGGTCTGACCAGCTGCTCATTGCTGCTGGCTGCCTTTCGCAGCGGTATGGCCCGGCTATCGTGCAAGAGGTGCCGGGCGTGGATGGCGTTATAGGTACCCGGCGCTGGATGGATATTGTGCCTTTCATTCGCCAGCTTCGCCGTCGCAAACATCCGGCGCCGCTTTATCACCTGCCGGATGAGGCAACAACTGTGGGCAGGGATGAA
>Ga0114946_10003669_pt1 | contig 10292 bp, 20 predicted proteins | sample WalLakDeSediment_FD_88676 | JGI IMG/M metagenome (GOLD analysis project Ga0114946, IMG submission 88676) | Lake sediment microbial communities from Walker lake, Nevada to study Microbial Dark Matter (Phase II) - Walker Lake 11/02/13 Deep Sediment | ecosystem: Environmental > Aquatic >...
AGAACCCATTTCGCTTATAAAAGTGGACAACGAAGACGGTACAAAATCTGTACTTAACACAGACTATGAGGGAAATATACACTACAGTCTCCCTGAAGATTGGAAAGGTGCTTTAAAACGCGCTAAAGAGTTCTATGATTACAAAGAAGTTCCTAATTTTAAAATTGGAGATTGGGTAGTTATAGATAATTTAAAGTTTTCTGAAACAGATAGAGACATACTCTTTGGTAAGATTGGACATGTAGGTAGGATTACTGAAGCCCTCTCTGATGACTCTTATACACTTGAACCTACTTGTATAGGAGGATGTTGGTTTAAAAACAATTTAAGATACGCTACAAAAGAAGAAATCAAAGCTTGTTTGGTTAAAGAAGCTGAGAAACGTGGATTTGTAGAAGAGTTAGATTTAAGAAGAGTAGTTTCTATAGGCGGATTTTCTATATTTGGAGGATTCGTAGACAAATCTTGGTACTATAACAAAGAACTCGATTCTTTAAGTGTATTTGGAGCAAGAATCTACCAAAAAGGTGAGTGGGCTACTATTGAACCTGACACTCTAAAACTACCCTTTGGAACTGAAACTGTAGAGATACTTGATAACGGTGACGTTAAAACTTCTACAGGTACTATTAGAGAACGTGAAGTAGATAATTTTTATAACGATTTTCTCGCTGATGTTGACGATAAAAGAATATTAACTGCAAGTTTTGGGCCGTACAGTGAGTTTCCAGAAGATGTAAAGTTTACATTAGGTGAAAACGTAAAAATAGGCTGTACAGTAGGAACCTTAGAACAGCTTCGTAAAATCATATATGAATCTGCAAAAAAAGTAGGTAAGGTATGATACCAACAATTATTTTTGTACTAATGGTATTCTCTTCGATAATTATAAGCTACTCTTTAGTCAGAGTGTTTAAAGAATATCAAGAAAATAAAATACCTCTATGGCTTATGATTTTGATGATAGTAAGTTATCTTGCCGTCATAGGATTAATAGCGTTTGCTATGGGAGTATCTGATATAGTACAACAGTATTTAAGTCAAGACGTTGTAATACTTTACACACTATGAAAGTAGATTTAGATCAAGAAGATTTAATAAGATTGGTGATGGGGATAACTCCCAAATGTAAAGCTATGGAAAATCCTACTATATTAAAAGTCGGTAATCTTAGTTTTGAAAGTGGATTTTTAGAAAAATGGGAGTGGGACAAGTATGAACTACAAAAACTTGATGAAGAATTCTTAATTTACATATATTTAACGTGTAAACATTCTTGGAAGGAGTACAATGAAACTAACTAGAGATACCCTACAAAAATCAGCTTTAAAGAAATTTGAAGATTCTGAGTATGTTGGAACCGTAGTTATGACTATGGGTTCTGGTAAGTCTAAGTTAGCTATTGATGCTATTAAAAGTGGTAAGTTTAAGAATATTCTTATAACAAGTCCTAGAACTAATCTCAAAGAGAATTGGAATAAAGAATTAGAAAAATGGAGTATACATTCTAACCTCTCTACTGAAGATGCTTATAACTATCACTGGCATGGATTTTCATACAACAGGATTTATATCAGAATGGAAAACATCCAAACTTGTTATAAGTGGTCAAAAAATGAGATTAGTAAATTTGACTTCATAGTGTTCGACGAAATTCACACTATGGTAACTGAAGAGTATGGTAGACTTATTCAAGTAGCACAAGAGCTTGAAATAAAAAGACTTGGACTTACTGGAACTCCTGATTATCAGACTAAAGACGATAAGAAGGAGTTCTATGATTCCTATTGTCCAATCGTATTTGAGTACTATGATAGTGCTGAAGATGGTTTAATCAACGGTAGAACTATCAAAGTACTCAAGTATGATTTAACAGACAGCTACAAATACAAAGTAGAAACTAAATCTAAATCTTGGTTAACTGGAGAGAAATCTCATTATGAATACTTAGAGAAGACTATTAAAGATAGTGGTGAAGCTATAAAAGCTCATTACTTCTCTCTAGTACGTTCTAAGAAAGACAGGGTTCTACGAAATCACGTTTTAACCGATAGTGAGAAAGAATTTATTCCACACATACTATCTAAAGATTTAGAACATTTCTACTTTGAAGTAGATGCGGCTTATGGATTAGATAAAGTCAGCTACAGTCTTGGACAAGCTATTAAAGAGCTTAAAGGTTATAACTACTCTACTCTTGGAACTAGGGCTACGTTTCATTTACGAAGTTTAAACACTCCTCAAGCTATAAAGCCTACGATTGCTAAATATTGGTGGGCTGTATCAGAGCGTAAGAAGATGCTTTGGAATCTTGAGAGTAGTAAAGAAATAGCCCTAAGTCTTAAAAGAGGTTTTCTGAAAGATTCTGGTAACAAAGTTTTATTGTTCTCAGAACATACAGAGAAAGCTAACAAACTTTCTGAGTTCTCCATACACAGTAAACGAGATAAACTACACAATCAGGAGATGATTGATAAGTTCAACTCTGGAGAAATAAGAGAGTTATCTAGTTGCCAGTCACTTACTCTGGGTCTTAACTTAACAGGGGCTAATGTAGCAATCTTTGAAAGTTATAACAGCAGTAAGACTAACAACGACCAGAAAGGCGGTAGACTTAACAGGCTTCCTGTAGCTGATACTGCTACTTTAATTTACCTAGTCCCTAAAAACACTCAAGCTGAAGTTTGGTTTGAGAAATTGATAGGTGACGAAAATTATGAACTAATATGAACTTAAAAAGATTTATTTTAGTAACTATAGGTCTTATAGCAATATTGTATCTAATCGCTTCTTTTATAGCTTGGGAATTCAACCCTGAAAAATGGTCTGTATTTGGAAGATTTATAGCTGGATGGGCATTCCTAACTGCAATTGCGTTTGCAGGAATTTTAGAAGACAACAGTAAATAACACAGAAATGAAAACTTTAGTTAAAGTAACAGAAACTGTAAGTGTGTCTTCAGCTACTTTAGAGCTCTTGATTAAACTTCTTGAATCTAAGAATGGTAAGTTCTCAGATTATGGGGGGTTGTCAAGAGCTCTAAATTCTAGCTTTAATGTTTCAGTAACTGAAGAAGAAGTTGTTGAACATCATAGGTTAGGGATAGAAATTGAAGACTTAAAATTAACGATGAAAAACTGTAACGTACTATGAAAAAGATACTAAGACTACTTGTTACAAAAGATTGTCCAAGAAGTTGTGACGGCTGTTGTAATAAAGATTGGGATTTAGAGAATTTACCCGTAGTTAAATGTTTTGATGACTTTGATTGTGATGAAATCCTCATTACTGGTGGAGAACCCTTAACAGATGAAAACGTAGATAAGACTATAGCTATTATAGAGGGAATTAATGTTTTATTTCCTAAAAAAGGTAGAAAAGTTTATGTTTACACTGCGAATCCAGGTTGGCCCAAAATCTTACACTACTGCGATGGTATAACTTTAACTTTACATAATCAAAGAGATGTTCCATCATTTATTAGATGGAAACATACGCTTGAAACGTATTATGAGAAGTCTTTAAGGTTAAATATTTTTAAAGGAGTAACCTTACCTAAAGATATTATCTTAGTAAAATGGGAAGTTAAACGTGATGTAGAGTGGATAAAAGACTGTCCATTACCTGAAGATGAAGTATTTATGAAGATGCCTAATGTTTAGAATTATGAACGGAAGAGTTAAAAACTTAGCATACAATCTTCATAAGCTTAAAATTATGGCTTTAAGAAAGTACTTTTTTGGTACTTTAGGTGAGATGAACAGGGTAATAACTGAAGACACTAAACTTACTAATCTTTTAGATAAGTCTTCAGAACTTGAAAGTCGGGAAGATTATAAATGGGATATTAAACAGTAAAACTATGAAAGACGAACTTATAACTTTTGAAACGGCTAAGCTAGCTAAAGAAAAGGGGTTTAATATTCCAACTTGGTTTTTTTATTTTAAAGGTATTTTAGTAGACAAAACCACAGGAGAAAATGATAGTTCTACCTTTGATGAAAATATATCAAATTGGAATGATGGTTGGAACTTTGATCATACGTCAGCCCCCACACAAAGTCTACTTCAACGTTGGTTGAGGGAGAAACATGACACGCACATCGAACTAGTGCTGTGGAACAATAATTCCTGGTCATGTCAAGTAGTGAATGATGTGTTTGCTTACGAAGAAGATGGGAGTGAATACGAAGCTTATGGGTGTAAATCTTATGAAGAAGCTTTGGAAGAAGGTCTTCAAGCAGCTTTAAAACTTATTCAAAATGGATAAGGTATACTTGGTTAAGTATTGTGGAAGTAGTTACGGAGATTATTATGAAATCACAATATTTGCTACCGCTAAGAAGACAACTGCAACAAAGTACGTTACTAAATTCAATCGTATTCTTAAAAAGTGGAAAGATTATTATTCTCAATTTGAATATAGACATGTAGAACTTACTGACTTTAACTGGATTAAAGACGAATACGTTGATAAATACTATGACAGATGGAGCAGTCTTCAGAATGTAACTAAATGTTACTATGAAGAGGTTCCTATGAGGTAATCACTTAAATTTAAACAAGATGAAATATTTCTTAGAAAGTCTTATGTTTCTAAAAGCTTATTTTAGCCCCTTTAAGGCTCCTAAGATTAAGTTTTACTTTGGAAAAATAAGAATGGGAGTTCCTTATTTCCACCCTAGAAAGACGGTTAAATCTAAAACTAAACCGGGATACTATGAATTTAAGTATATAAAATGGTTTGGGTTTAACTATACTGGGTTGGGATATAAAACTAAGTGGGAACCAGACGATTACAGACACGAATGGAATCCTATATTCTCTTTTGTGTTTATAGGGTTACAGTTTTGTATTCTAATAGTTCCTGACCACGATATGCACTATTGGGAATCTTGGTTATATTATAACTACAATACGGACAAAACTAAATCCAAGAAAGATAGGATTATACAGTGTATGGAGAAATTTCCTAATATTTGGGTATCCACTAACAAAGATGGTTCTAAAGAGGAGATAAATTACTATAAACTAATTCTTAGGAAGAAATACTTAAAGTATATACCGACATGACACAAGAAGAAATCCTTGAAGGAAATAAACTCATAGCAGAGTTTATGGGAGCAAAACCATGCAAAAATTATTGGAGAGAAGATGCGCTTGAGCATGAAGATTGGGAACATGATGAGTGGACAAATACAACAAGGGAGTATTTTGTGACAAAAATCCACAAAGTTAGTGAATTAAAGTATCATTCCTCTTGGGACTGGCTTATGCCTGTCGTGGAGAAGATTGAGATGGATTGTAAATGTGATGTTCATATTTATGCGCATTATAATTGGAAAGAACCAAATAGGTGCGCTATTTATGATTGGAAAGACAAAGAAATTGCAAGCAAATCGAATGATTCTAAAATTATAGCTGTTTGGCTTGCAGTAGTTGAATTTATTAAATGGCACAACAATGAAACTAGATAGCATTGATGGTTCCCTAGATGGAGTTAAAGTAAAAACACCTAAAGGTGTAGTAGGATACTGGAAGTCACAATGGGACAAAGGTGTTTGGCTTAGTGACGGAAAGACTACTCAAATATATCCTCAATTCGTAGACAATCTTAGTGATTGTTTACAGTGGGAGGTGACTGAAGATGACATCAATTGAGATGTATTAACTGATATGGAGTTTATAGATAACTGTAAACAAGAAAACAATGAGTAACATACCAACGGCTGAAGAGTTTTTCTCGAAAGATAATGGATTATATACAGCTTATTCGGTGAAAAACAAAGAAGGAGAATTTACACCTGTTTGCTCATACAAAAAAGCAATTGAATTCGCTAAGCTTCACGTACAAGCTGCATTGAAAGCTGCCAGAGATGAAATAGTTACACCTTACGGAGGTGAATCGTTTGGTGATCGTATTTTAACTGTTTATCCACTTGAAAACATAAAGTAACATGAAACTACAACTAATTGAAACATCTGATTATATATTAGCTGTTTCTGATGAAGAGATTAAAGAAGGTGATTGGCATTATGCTAATAATAATTCTCTTGAAGAAGGACTTTATAATTTCTTACTTGAGCCTGAAGATATGGCAAATTGTAAAAAAATCATATCCTACAAACCAAAAGGTAATGCACCTGAATTAGATTTACCTTTGCTTTCTGAAATGGTTGTTGAAAATGATGTTGAGAAATTGGCATTGCAAGATTTTAAAGACAATGATGATGGTTTTGTATCTTATAAGGATAGAACTGAAGGTTTTATTTCGGGCTATGAAACAGCAACTAAAGTTTATAGTGAAGAGGATTTGAGGAAAGCTATTGAAATGGCAAGAGAAATAGTTATAAAATATAGTGCTGATGATTTTACTATAAATCCTATATTTACATATGATAAAATCATTCAATCCCTCAAACAACCTAAAACACTTAAATGGTTTGTTGCTGAAAAAGAATATTTATCAAATAATGGTGAGTGGAAATCTGTACTACTACCTTCTGAATGGGAAGTAGACACTCAGGTTAGATTAAAAACCACAACAATCAAAGATAAAACTTATTTAGTAGGAACTTATTTATACGAATGATTATGAAAATAAAAGACTTTAAAATGAAAGTTACTCCTGAACAGAATAGAAGAGTTCAGGAAGTATTGTTCGAGAATGGTTATAGTTGGTACGGTGGTCAGAAAATTGTTATACACACAGATAAACCATACCTATTTCTAACTAAATCGGAGTGGTTACTTGAAAGCCTACCTAACATAACTTTTTCAGAAAATGAAAGTACTTATAAAACTACAGATAGGGTATCAGAACTAACTTACGAACAATTTATGGACAAATATACTTTTAAATTACCTGAAAAGTGGTGTATTAAAATGGAGAAACAGGAAGTTGTAGATTATTTTAATAAGTACGGAAAAATACCTCCATATTTTAAAAATAAAGAGTTTTATGCACACTCTCCAGGATTTCAAATGGATAACAGTTTAGGTACAACTTCTGACCATATAAAATCTGGTTATACAGAGATAACATTTGAACAATTCAAAAAACACGTACTCAAAAACGAAGATAAAATGGAGAAAAAGATTGTTGGTTATAAGTTAATTAAACCTGAATATTTGGATGCAGTTCATAAAATTGCTAAGTTTGCTCAAAGTTACACTGTACCTGAATTAGAGGCTCTTATCAAATTGAATATGCCAAATTCTGATACTATAGAACTTTTAAAGGATGCAGGAGTTCTAGACTTATGGTTTGAGCCTGTTTATGAAGAAGAGTTTAAAGTGGGTGATTATATTACTGTAATCGAAAATCCAGAAACAAGCTTTAAAAACGGAAAAGTTGGTAAAACCTATGAAATTATAAAAATAGACGGAAATTGCCTATATTACGAAAAGCATAACTCTATTGATTCTACCAGAGTAAAAGTAAGAAAAGCTACTCCTGAAGAGATTAAAAACGCTACGGCCTGTTTAATGCCTTTTGGTGGAGTTCCAGTTATAGTAACTAAAGGCACCATTGTATTAGATGGGTATACGCTGGGCTATGAGGAGTTAAAACATGCATACGAAGTATTGTTTTCTAGACCTATGGTGCATGGTTATCTTGCAGAAGTAGATAAATTGGCTAAAGTAACCATTGGTTGTAAATCAGGTACACTTCAGGAGATTGAAGATATCTATGAGTGTATGAAAAAACTTCAGTAACTATGAACGCTTATAAGTTAAACAGTGCTGCAGTTCACGCTTTTAGAAAAGCTATACAGGAGAAGTTAAACGTTCCCCACAGTGAAATTTATAAAGTTGTAGACAGTATAGAAGCTGACACTATTGTACTTACTAAAGACGGTAGACAGTTTGAAGTGACTTTAGTAGAAACGGGTAAGTTTGAAACTTGGTTACATTCCCTACCGTTAATAACTCTTACAGATGAGTTGAAAGATGAGATTATAGAGAAATTTTATGGATAGTAATATGCAGTACAAAGTTCAAACTAAGGTTGGTGAGTTGTTGTTAGTTAAAGTTCCTGAAGATGCTACTTGGTGGAAATTACAGGATAATAATTTACCACCAATGCTCACAGAAGCATTAGATCTGAATGACCAATTCCTATTTTACGGTAAACATCGTAAAATATTGGGTAAACGTGTACCAAGTACAATTTATTACAACCCCGATAGTTTTTGTCTACTAAAAGGTAAATGGAAAATAGTGGGGAAATTCTCACAACTTAAGGATAGAGATTTGAAAAAGTTTGTTGATGTGTTTTGGTTAATTGGCGCAATGACTGAACAAGAAGGATTTAAGAATTATACAGATTATTCTATTGGAGTAAAATCAGCAAAAGAATCTTTTCAATCTCTATGTAAATCTCAAGGAATTGAAGACGATTTAAACAATTACTTAATAGTTAAACATGAGTAAAGAACTGCTTATTAACTTAGATTTGTTAGAAAAATCTGGTTTATCTGTAGAAAAATTCGTAACTTTGCAGGCTATCGTTGAAGAAGTTGATTTACCTAACTTTAGAGTTGGTGACGAAACTGTTTCTGAACTTGAAGACGATATGTATGTTAAAGTTATCGAAGAGGAAATATTTCCACGACAGAAAGCCATAGATTTATTTAAAACAGAGTCTAAGACAGCGAATTTTGAAGAATTTTGGACTAAGTGGCACGAGATAACTAAACTACCTAAGACAGATAGAGAAGCTGCAAGAAAACATTGGACTAGATTACGAACTAAAGAAAAAGACTTAGCTGTTAAGAACATAGAAGCTTATTATAAAAGCTTGAACGATAAACGTTTTTGTAAGAAAGCAAGAACTTATCTTGCAGACAAGAACTTTTATGATGAATTTAGTTCTATGCAGACTGAAGAAGATTTCTTTACAAAGAAAGTGTAGTACTCAAACAATTACAGACAATGGACGAAGTAAAAAACATTCAAGAAACCACTAAAAAGGCATGGAGTATAGCCAAAGTTATAGGGCGTTTCTCCCTGTATTTCAAAGTGGTTGTTCTAGGTAAAACACAAATTGAAGGGTACAAATATAGAGAAGTAGGTAACTTGCCAATCGTAGGTGTACACCACTACGAGGGTTATGAAATAATAAACCTAAAGACGAATAAGGTTCTTTACAGGTGGGTTAAAGATTGGGGAATTATAGGCGATGCAACATGGAATTACAACCCTAATGTATATGATGTAGTAAAAAAATACTTTCCTGAAAATGCCCTGTTATGAACATAGAGCTAACAACTACCTCATCCCCTAACTTTTGCAGTGAAGATGGTAGAGCTTATCTTGTAGTATGCCCTAAGTGTACTAGAGAGAATTACGCACCAGCAGTATCTTCTGGAAGATGTGTCTGGTGTGGGTACGATTTGAATAAAACTAAAATTGTTAAAATTTGAATATTTATAAAAAAACACTTGAAGAAACTCTCAGAAATAAGCAGTTACGTTTAGAAGGTAAGCACATAGCTATACCGTTTCCGTTTCCAAGATTTAGTGAGTACTTTCCTGGTATAATGAAGAGAAGATACTATATTGTAACGGCAAGCTCAAAAGTAGGCAAGTCAAAAATAACAGATTTTCTGTTTGTGATAAACCCCTTTATGTTTGCTAAGTATAGTAAAACTAACATTAAACCTAGAATAAAGTACTTCACTCTGGAAATGTCCAAAGAAGATAAGATAAAAGAAATCAGAAGTTTTCTGCTATTCTATCTTCACGGTATTACAATGTCTCCAGATTACGTAGATAGTATCTATACTGGTCAGATATTGGATGATAGGACTGAACGTATAATTAAATCTGATGAGTTTCTTCAGTGGTTTGAAGAATTTGAAGAAGTAGTAGAGTATATCGACTATACGAAGAATCCGTATGGAATTTACAAACATATAAGAGAACATGCGCATACTGTAGGTCAGTACTTCGATAAAACAGGAAAACTTATGGATATGTCTGTAGTTCTTCGTGCAGACGATAAAGGATTCAGAATGACTCCAGAATACAAAGTAGAATTAGAAGAATTTAATAAAAACATAGGTCACTATAAAGCACTTGATGAAGATATTTATAACATAATAGTTATAGATCATGCGAGACTTCTTTCTCTAGAAAAAGATTATGACGACAGAAAGAACATAGAAAACTTCAGTTCAAGCTATCTTATGGCTATGCGAGATAGGTGGGACTTCATACCAGTGATGGTACAGCAGCAGGCTGCGTCTCAAGAATCAGTAGAAAATCTTAAAGCTAATAGGCTTAAA
>Ga0114946_10003670_pt1 | contig 10290 bp, 8 predicted proteins | sample WalLakDeSediment_FD_88676 | JGI IMG/M metagenome (GOLD analysis project Ga0114946, IMG submission 88676) | Lake sediment microbial communities from Walker lake, Nevada to study Microbial Dark Matter (Phase II) - Walker Lake 11/02/13 Deep Sediment | ecosystem: Environmental > Aquatic > Freshwater...
ACGGCGGCCGATGCGGACTCAGGTCCCGATCGGCCCGCTGTCCAACTTGCGGATCGCCACGGTGGCCGAGCGCGGCCGCCCGTCCGGCCTGAAATCCGGCCAGTTAGAATAGCGCCTCGGGTCCGCCGGGTCACTGTGCAGGTTGGGGACTTCGAGGTTGTCGTCGCGCGGGGTGAGGGGCTCGCCCGGGTGCTGGATATTGACGAACATCGTGCGCCCGTCCGGGGTCAGCGTGAGGCCGGTGATCTCGCAGCCGACCGGGCCGGTCAGGAAGCGCCGCACCTCGCCGGTGGCGGGGTCGCAGGCCAGCATCTGGTTGTTGCCGAGGCGCTGCATCTCGCCCCTCCCCTTCTCATCCGATGTGATGTCGGTCTGGATCCACAGCACGCCGCGCGCGTCCAGCGCCAGCCCGTCCGGGCAGGCGAAGATGTCGCCGCGGATGTTGCCGCGCGCCTCAGGACGCTCATTGGCCGGGTCGCCGGCCAGCAGCAGGTGTTTCCATGAGAACGTAGTCGCGTCGAAGTCGTCGTCCTCGGTCCACTGGATGATGTGGCCCATGGTGTTGTTGGCACGCGGGTTGGCCGCATCCACCGCGGGACGGTTCGGCATGCCCCGCCGGGTGTTGTTGGTCAGGGTGCAGTACAGGGTGCGCGCGTCCTGGTCGATCGCGATCCACTCCGGCCGGTCCATCTTGGTGGCGCCGAGCAGGTCGCTCGCCTGGCGGCTGCGGATCAGCACCGCCCCCTGGTCCGCGAAGCCGTTGTCGTCGGTCAACGGCCCCTGGCCCTGCACCAGCGGCAGCCAGCGGCCCGTGCCGTCGGCATCGAAGCGCGCGACGTACAGGGTGCCGTGGTCGAGCAGCGCGGCGTTGGCCTTGGCGCCGCCCGAGGCGACCGGATCGCGGCTGACGAACTTGTAGATGTACTCGAAGCGGGCGTCCTCGCCGGAGTACACCACGGCGCGGCCGTCGCGGGTGGTCGCGACCCATGCGCCCTCCTTCGCACCGCGGCCGAGCGCGGTGCGCTTGACCGGCACGCTGGCCGGATCATAGGGGTCGATCTCGACGATCCAGCCGAAGCGGTGGAATTCGTTCGGATGCTGGCCCGCGTCGAAGCGCGGATCGTGTTCGCCCCAGCGTGACAGGCCGTTCCTGAGCAGGCCCCAGCGGCGCTGGTCGGCATCGCGCTCGGCCGGGCCGTCGAAGTAGAAGGCCCAGTTCTCCTCGGCGCTGAGGTAGGTGCCCCAGGGTGTCTGGCCGCTGGCGCAGTTGTTCAGCGTGCCGAGCACGGTGCGGCCGTCGGGATCGGCCTCCGTCTTCGTCAGCGCATGCCCGGCCGCGGGCCCGCTGACCGCGATCGGTGTGCTCGCGGTGTACCGCCGGGCGTATTTCGACGGGCGCACCATCTCCCAGCGGCCGTCCTTCAGGGCGACCTCGATCACCGCCACCCCGTGGGCCGCCTGCGCCTTGCGCACCTTCTCCGCAGTCCAGTTGCGCTTGCCGTCCGGGAACAGCAGCCCGTCGTCGGTGTACTCGTGATTCATCACCAGCAGGCCGTGCGTGCTGCTGCCGTCGATCGGGAAATAGTGGATGCCGTCGTGGTGCATGCCCATCTGCACCGCCTGCTCGGCCGCGCTGTTGCCCGCGTCCCAGCGGAACGCCGGCATGTTGTCCGGCACACCGACCGGCTCGCCCCACGCGGCGAAGGCCACCGCCTCGTAGCCCTCGGGCACCAGCACCATGTCCTTCTCGCTCACCGGCACCGACTTGAAGCCGATCAGCGGCCCGCGGCCGGCGGCGACAGCCCGGCCGGCCGGCCAGGGCGAGAGCGCGCCGATCGTCAGCGCGCCAATGCCGCCCAGCAGGAACACCCGCCGCCCCGGGTCCGAGACTTCGTGGATGGACGGGTTGGTGCTGCGGTTGCTGTCTTCCATCCGGTCGAAATCCTTGGCCATCAGTGCAGCTCCTCGGTCTGGTGCCAGTCTTTATTGCAGCTCGACGATGTTGCCCATCTTCCACGAGCGATCGAAGAAGGCCTGGGTCGGAGAGTACCAGCGGAAGTAGGCGAAGAAGCCCTTGTCTGGGTTGGTCTGGATCCAGTTGGCATCCGGCACGCCGGCGGGCTTGCTGGGAGAGAAGACCAGACGCACCGAGCCGTCGGCGTTCGCGACGAGGTCCTGGCGGCTGTTGACCTCGGTCTTGCCCTGCGGATTTTCGATCATGCCGCGCGTGTCGTTGTCATAGAGGACCACCGACCAGAAGTTCAGCATCGGCACGTCCCGCGGCACAACCAGCTCGTAGGACTTGGCGCCGTCCAGCCACCGGCCGGCGTCGTTCTTGTAGGCAGCGAGGTACTGGATGCCGGCATCGACGAGATTCATGGTGCTGGCTTCGGTGACGGTGATGGCCTCGTAGGTGTAGGAGGTCCGCGCGTCGATCTCCATGTGGGTCTTCGCCATCTGGTCGAGCGGGCTTTCCATGAAGAGAACGAACTGCCACTGGGACTTGGGATCGTCGATCCAGTGCTTGACGGGATTGCGCTTCAGGAAGGTGTTGCCCATCGCCCAGGTCTCGCCGACCAGCACCGCTTCCTCCAGGATCTTCTGTTGGGCAGCGGTTGGATTGAAGGGCTTGCCCTTTTCGATCCCCAGGTTCCTCAAGCCCTGCAGCACGGCCATGTCGCGCTCTTCCAACGGATTCATCTGAATGGTCTGGTGCACCACCTTCCAGTAATCCATCCCGCGGGGCTGGTAGTTCCACCAGTCGCGGTTCGGCGCCTCGAAGATGCGGATCTTCGACTCCTCGCCGAGCGCGTAGATCTTGTGGGCGTTGAGGATGCGCTCTCCTTCCTCCGGGTCCGGGGAGAGGATGCGGGTGCCGATGAAGACCGTGTCGGTCTTCGAGGTGATCACGAAGTCCGCGCCGTGATTCGCCGGGACCTCCGTGCCTTCCAGCACGATCAGGAACTTGCCGCCGTTGCCGCGGTCCGGGCCGACCATGCCGGTATCCGAGATCGGCCGCTGCCAGACGTCAATGACCCCGCCCCCGGTCGGCCCCGGCGGCACCTCGTACATCAGCAGGCCGCCGGTTTCGCTCAGCTCGGCCCAGGTGATGATGTAGGTCGTGGTGTCGTTCGGGGTCAGGATCGGCATCTTCTGCTCGGTGGTCCGGTAGACGATCAGGTCGCCGGCCTTGCCGCCCAGGGGGCCGAAATGCGCGTTGCGCCACTGCATCATGGCTACGGCCGGAATGTAATGGATGTAGGCCTGCACGGCGCGCTGGTAGTCGATCTCCTCCTCCATGCGCCGGACGGTCGCGTCCGTCGGATAGCCATTGGCCTCGAACTCCAGCACCCCGGAGCGCGTCTCATGGCGAGTCAGTTCCTGCGCGTCGGCCAGCGGCATCCATGCGGCGAGCGCGCAGGCCGAGGCGATGACGAGATGATTCCTGGTCTTCATAGGTCGAGCTCCCTGAAATTCAGCGTTTCGTTATGGGCGGCGGCACCCAGTCGCCAGTCATGATCGGGCTCTTCGGCGAGTAGTGGCGGGTCACGAGGTAGAAGCGTCCCTTGGGCGCCGGGAGCCAGTTCGCCCGCTCCGCAGGATCGGTAGGCTCTTCGTGCTGCAGGAAGATCTCGATCGAGCCGTCGTCGCCGTACACGGTGCCCTTGGTGCGATCGCCGAACGAATAGCGGTCGATCGCGTTGGGCACGAAGAGCTGGTTCTCGGCCGAATACATGGTCACCGACCAGAAGCCATCGACCGGCGGCGGGGGATCGTAGCGCAGGACGTAGCGGTTGCTGCCGTCGAGCGGCGCGCTGGCGCCGTCGAAGAAAGCGACGTCGTAGGTGCTGATCTCGGCCGGGTTCCAGAGCAACCCGAGCATCGCCGCGGCAGCCGCGATGACGGGGTCGCCGCTAATCCGCTTGTCGAGACGGACGACCTGCCAGTTGTTGACGATGGGCACGGCCCGCGGCATGCGTTCGGTGATGATCCGGTGCGCGTCGGCCGCCGCCCGTTCGAGGCCGCGTTGCGCCTGGGGCGAGAGCTTGTCCCAGTCGAACCCGGTGGCCGGGTTCATGCCGATCTCGCGCAGCCATCCATCCATCGCCTCGTCCATCGGGTGCCCGATGCGTGGCGAGAGCCGGAGCACCGCGTTCAGGGTCGTGAAGTATTCTTTGGCGTTGGTCAGCTCGTTGCGGGTGAAGCGCGGGAAGTCGGCCGGGTCGGGCTTGGGCCGGGTGACCTGCTTCGCGCCCCACTGGCTGAGCGGGACGAGCCGGAACTGGCTCTGCAGCGCCACCGCCGCCGGCAGGTCCGCGTCGCCGTCCACGGCGATGCGTGGGAGCGTCCATATAATCGGCGTACCCATGTCGATACGCTGGACGCCCTCGGGCAGTACGCCCTGCCATCCTGGCGGGCACAGGGCGAAGGCGCCGCCGCGCTCGCCGATGGTGTCCCACGACAGGTTGGCATCGAAGTCGTGCCGCATGTCGCTCACCGGAACCCAGTACTGCCGGTCGCCCATCGGCGGGATTTCGAGAACGATCGGCTCCGCGCGCAGGTCCAGGAAGGCCCGCAGGTAGATCGTGTCGTTGTTGGGGGTGATGACCCAGTCGTCCTCGCTCGTGATGAGGCGCTCGAAGGCGAAGAAGTCGTTCAGCGTCCGGTCGTGGCCGCGCTCGGGGTCGAACGACGTTTCCCAGAGCGTCCGGTAGAGGTCCATCATCGGAAAGCCGCTGATATAGGTCTGGACTCCGATGGCGTAGGCGAGGCTCTCGTCCTGCGCGGACTCGGCTGCTCGCGCCGGTGTCAACGCGGCGGTCGCAAACAACAGGCCGGCGACGATCGGAAAAGCACACCTTTGCAGAATCGACATGATTGCTCCCCGCTAGCGCGCACCAAGATGGGTGGATTCTCAGCGTCGCCCTGAAGGTTGGCAATGACGCCGAGTCTATTTGTTCCATGCGATCTTGCTATAGTTTGGTCGTCGCCTCTGTCCTCCGGCTCCCGGAATGTCCATCGACCTGCGCCTCATCCGTTACGCGGCGGCACTTGCCGAGCACGGCAGCTTTACCCGCGCCGCCGATGCGCTCGGCATCGCGCAGCCAACGCTCAGCCGCAGCATCAGGGATCTGGAGGCGGACGTCGGGCTGCCGCTGTTCACCAGGCACCGGCACGGGGTGGAGGCAACGGACTTCGGTTACGTGTTCCTGCAACAGGCCGCGGCCGTGTCGGCGCAGGTCGCGGACCTTGAGCGCGAAGTGGCGCTGGCCAAGGGGGTGCAGAAGGGTGAGCTCGCGGTCGGCTTCGGCCCCTACGCTGCGGAACTGCTGCTGCCGCACGCCCTGCCGCGCTTCGTGTCCGCGCATCCGGCTGTGCGCCTTCGCATCCAGGTCGATTCGCTGGAGGTACTTGGACGTGGCCTCCGTCAACGGACGCTGGACCTCGTTGTCGGCGAGAGCACGATCCTGGAGGACGACGAATCGATCGATATCTTCGAGCCGTGCGAGCCCATCAAGGGCTACCTCTTCGTGCGGGCCGGGCATCCACTTGCTGCGTCGAACGTGTCGCTGCGCGATGCCCTCGACTACCCGCTGGTCCAGGTTTCCCGCTTGCCTCCTCGCGTGCTCAAGCCGTTGCTCGAAGCGCTGGGACCCTCGTCAACGGCGGGGCCTTCGCGTCCCGTTCCCGCGATTGATTGCCCGACTGTCCCGCTCGCTGTCGCTACGGTGATCGGGTCTGATGCTGCGATGATGGCTTCTCTCGCAATGATGAAGCACGAGCTCGAGCTTGGTCGGGTGGTGCCCGTCTTTCGCGAAAGCTGGATGCGCACCAGGTGGGCGTTCATGAAGTTGCGTCATCGCTCGCCCGGCCCGGCGGCAACCGCGTTTCTGGCGGCCCTGCGCGCCGCCCACGCGGCGAGCGTGACGGAAGACGCGATGCTCGAGAAGCGATGGCAACCGCTCTTGCCGCCGCGTGCGGTCCCGGGCAACGTTGCCTCTCTGAAGAGGCGAGACAAGCGGAGTCGGTGAGACACCGTTACCCTGTCGACCGTTTTCGCGTCAAACAGACGGATTGTCCGTGCTCTCGCATCCAGCTTGCCTCAGCCTGGCGGGAAAGTGGACTGGGTGATCGGAATCGAACCCAGCTAAGTCAGTTGGGAAGCACAATCGAACGAGGGCCTACGCGCCTGTCGTAAAGGTCCGTTGATGGCCGGGGCCGCTCGCCGCGCTACCCCAGCTTCGGCGTCTGCTGATGGAACCTTACCGCCGTCGCCTCAGGGGGTACGGACGCCACGCAATCGGATCGCGACCGTGGACCCTTGGCTTCTGGCCCCTGAGGGTTGGCCAGGCCCTCTCCTGACGGTGCCCGATGCCAGGCGTATGAAAGACAATAGGCTGTCCGCCGCCGTCGGATGGTCGTCTCGGCCCCCAAGCAACGCGCGCGGGCCGCCGACGGGGGTGCGCACATCCCGCCTAGGTCGGTTCGCACGCGATCGCGCACTGGTCAAGCCGACCGCCACCCGATCCGGTCGGGTTCAGACGAGCCCCCACCCCTGTGCCTCGAGGATGTCGGCGATGTCGAGATCCCCGGCGTCCGAGCGCCAGCTCGCGAGCGGACCGAGGTCCTCCTCGGCGAGGGCGTCGCGGCAGCGGTGGAAGAGCGCGGTGTTCTCCCCGCCCGGGAGTGCGCGGGATGGATAGGGAATGCCGTCGGGCGCGGCGGGTGCCTCGAACACCCAGCGCGACCAGGCCCGCGGCAGCCGGTAGTCGACCGTCGCGAGCAGACCGGCGTCGAGGTTCAGCGCCGGGATCCCAGCCCCGTGCAACTCCCCAAGACGCAGCGCCCGGGTCGCCGCGATCCGGTACAGGTGGCGCTCCTCGAGCTCAAGGCGGGAGACGAACTTGTCGGCGGCCGGCGGGTAGGTCTCTGCCAGGGCATGGCCGAAGGTCTCGGCGAATGCCGTCGGCGGGCTGTTCGCCAAATAGAGCATGCCGTAGGTCTCCTCCTGGCCTAAATCAGCACGCGGTCCGCGAGGCGCGACTCTCGGACGGCTTCGTTTTCAACGATTAGGCGCTTGCAAGCGGCCGCGCATCCCTCCGCCGCGGGAAACGTTGAATTGATGAGCGCTTCCTTAGCCCTCGGTGTGCTCGGCGATCTCCAGGGCGTCATCCACCTCGATGCCCAGGTAGCGCAAATGTGCAGCCGGACATTTGCTGCGTCGGCGATTTACGTGCATCGCTTGTGTTTGCGTGGCGCAGCAGCGAGGCGATCGACAGCACCGAGAGGTGTGGATGGTTAAGGAAAGCTGCGCATAGTTGGCGGATACCGCAGGTGGTCGCCATCGAGGGCGGTGGATACCGGCCGGTTGGAGGGGGGCTGAAGGTTGGTGCGTTGCCCGTGCACGGCACGGCCGGATGCGGCGCGGGACCACCGGATGCGGATCGGCTGTCCCGAGCGCCGCTCCAAAACGGTAATGGACAGGATGAAAGTCGTCTCTTACGATCCGGATGCCTTTGCATCTCAGACCCGCTGAAGGACATGAAGCGCCGCTCTGTCTTTCTTGTCCTATTTCCCCTGTTTTTCGCGAATGGCGCCGATCTCGGCGCCGATACGTCGTTGGAAGAACTGCGTCAGCGCTGCGAGGCGGCGCGGGAGGCGAAGCTTGCGCCCCTCCGGGGGCAGGCGATCGAGGACTGCGTGTCGCGGCCCCGGTCGACGCGGACACGTGCGCAGTGCGAGGAGCTCTATAGGGACTTCGGTCAAGGCGGCGGCACCGTCGGTGGCGCGTTCCGAGCCCCCATGTTCATCGATGTCCCAGAGTGCCAGCAATATTTGGCCGAGCAGGACCGGCAGAGCAGGGCTCGCAGCGGTGGCTCGCGCCGCTGACCAACCGGGGATCGCGTCGATGTCGTCACCGTTACACTGTGGCGACTGAAAACCACGCAGGTTTCAGCAATCCATCCATCTTTAGAGGAGATGACGTGCCATGGCCGATCTGATCGTGATCGAGTACGACGACATGCACCAGGCAGAGGAGGTGCGGCTCAAGCTTCAAAAGCTTCAGCGCGACTATCTGATTGATCTCGCCGACGCAGTGGTCGCCATCAAAGACCAAAATGGCAACGTGAAGCTGAACCAGATCCATAACCTGACGGCCGTGGGCGCCGCGTCCGGCGGCTTCTGGGGCGCGCTGATTGGTCTGATCTTCCTCAATCCCCTGCTCGGTGCGGCTGCGGGCGCAGCGGCAGGTGCGGTCGGTGGCGCGCTCACCGACGTCGGGATCAACGACAAGTTCATGAAAGACATCGCCGCGGGTTTCAACAACGGCACGTCCGCGCTGTTCGTCCTCTGCCGCAAAGCGACGCCGGACAAGGTCCTTGAGGAGCTACAGGGAACCGGCGGCAAGGTCCTACAAACGTCCCTGACCCACGAGCAGGAAGCCAAGCTGCAGGCGGCCTTGGACGCCGCCAAGTCGGGTAGCGAGGCTTGAAGGCACCGCGAATTACTTGAGGGCACCTTGAAAATTCAAGGTGCCCGTGCGGCACAGGGATGTGCCGCCCAGTTTCAAGTGCCCAAGCACTTGAAAATGAAGCGAAGCGAAAATCGCACTTTTCGCTTCGCGTCTTGAAAAATCCCAGGAATGGGATGTTTCGAGGTCCCCTGAAAGCGGCGGCGCATCCCTGTGCCGCGGGAAACGCTGAATTGGTCAGCGTTTCCCTAACGGTGACTCAGCGTACTGTCGGTGCTGTCGATCGCGGATAAGCGAGTGACGGCACCCGTGGCATCCACAAGGGTTCCGCGTCCCCCGGTTCCAATGGTACGATGCAACTGGTGTGGTTCCGAGACGCGAATCATTCACCTGGGCAGCGAGTAACGTCATACAGTGAGGAGTCAGCAATATGCAATCGCGCTTTTTTTTAGCATTCGTCACCGCCTTGACCATTGTCTTGGCGGGCTGCGAAGCCGGCAGCCCGACGAGGCAGGGACAGCCCCTGATGACGAAGGCCGTCGTTTATTCAACACAGGCAACGATTGTCTCAGCCAATCAAGAGACGCGCGAGCTCACGTTAGAGGCCCCGAACAAGCCAGGCGACAACTTTTTCGAGGTGAACGTCGGTGAAGAGGTGGGAAACTTATCGGACGTCCGTTTGGGAGACCGCATTACGGTGAGCTACATACAAGCTGTGTTCGTTGACCTCTTCCGAGCCGGCGACGTGGATCCAGGCATAGGTTTCGCTGCGGCGTTGGGAACCGCGGCGCCGCATGAAAGCCCCGCAGGCGGCGTGGCCGAGGGGGTATCGGTGGTCGCCGTCATCGATGCGATCGACAAGGAAAACGGGCTTGTCGGCCTCAGAGGCCCCGATGGGATCTCCAAGGTGTTCAAGGTCCGCAATCCCGAAAAGCTGGACGACCTCAAGGTTGGAAACAAAATCAAGACCACGTTCGCACGGGCCTGGGTGACGAAGATCACGCCGAGGTCGGCGAGATAAGGGCACCTTGAAAAATTCAAGGTGCCCGTGCGGCACAGGGATGTGCCGCCATTTTCAAGTGCCCAAGCACTTGAAAATGAAGCGAAGCGAAAACGCACTTGGCTCAATATGCGTTTCAGGTTGGTGGCGAAAAATGACCGTCTACAGCCAGTCGCCGCTGCCTACATGCTCTGATTGAGTCTCGACAAAACAGTGTGTTACGAGGCTCGCGTTTGCCCGCAAGCAGGGAGGATCGTGTTAGAGATCCCACCAACCCGGAATCCATATAGAGCCACGCACTTTTCGCTTCGCGTCTTGAAAAATCCCAGGGATGGGATTTTTCAAGGTGCCCTAGTGTTTCCTCAAAATCACCATCCTCAGCGAGCAAAGGGATTGGGAATGACCGGGATGAACAGTAGGCGGATGTTCCAATCGCTGCCCACGTTGTCCGGGGCGATGACTGAGTATTGTGCCTCGAGGGCGATCCGAACCGGCAGGGGGCCGAGCTTGACGACGTTCGAGTAGCCAAGACCGATCGGCAGGGTGAGTTGGTTGCCCGAATCTTGCGTCCAATCGATTCGGATGTTCGGCGACATACCGACCAGCTCGGTCCCGCTCAGGCGGTAATTGATGAAGTACTGGATATCGGTCTGGCTGGTCGCCTCCCGGTCGCTGTCGCCGGCATAGGACCACCAGTGCTGGGCCAGCGCGCCGAGATTGAATCCGCCGGGTTTGGGGGCCAATCTCGCGAACAGTACGGCCGGTCCGGCCTGCCATTTGCCTTGTCCGAGGACGTCTTCCTCGGCGGTTGGGAAGA
>Ga0114946_10003672_pt1 | contig 10285 bp, 7 predicted proteins | sample WalLakDeSediment_FD_88676 | JGI IMG/M metagenome (GOLD analysis project Ga0114946, IMG submission 88676) | Lake sediment microbial communities from Walker lake, Nevada to study Microbial Dark Matter (Phase II) - Walker Lake 11/02/13 Deep Sediment | ecosystem: Environmental > Aquatic > Freshwater...
GAGAAGCTTATTGTGTATTTAGGATTTGCTCTATTTCCCGCAAAATTTTTTCAGGCTCAAGCTCGGTTAAAAGCCAATGGCCCATCTGCGGCAAAACAATAAATTTAACGCGGCGAAATGCCTGTTTTTCCCACTTGCCTTTGCTTAACTGCCAAAGCCTTTCAAACAGCCTGACAAGCAAATTAGGCTTAAGGTCAAGAAATTCAGCTGTGCCTTTTACCACCTTATAAGGCGTTATCCTGTCCTGCTTGCCGCTGAAAATAATAATCGGACAGGTAATGCCCTGGGGTTCAAGTTTCGTAGCCTTAGTTTTGTCCAGGCTCCAAAAACCCATCTGAAAACCGGCTTTACCAGACTCCCAAACCATCAGTTCATAAATTGCTTGAGCTTCTTTTTCTGGAAGCTGGTTAAGCATAGAATATCGGACATCTTCATAACTTAACTTTATTGGCATTTTCCAAAAATTAGGCGTGGTTAAAACCGGATAAAAACTTTTAATGACTGTGCAGCGCAACGCCAAAATCCCATAAGGCGCTGCCGGCGCCAAAAGGATTAAAGCCTTGGGATGCACACTAGGCAAGCTGGCAGTTTTCATGCTGATCAACCCGCCCATGGAATGTCCAATCAGAATAAAATCTTTTTTCAGCTTTGAAATTATTTTTTCAACATAATCAACATAATTAAGTATGCCAAGTTGCGCTAATTCAGGATTTGGCCGCTGGATTAAAAAACGGTCATGTAAAGGCAAAGTCAAAGCCAGGCACTCATAGCCTCTATCCTTAAAAAAATCAACCAACTTGCCAAAAAATCCAGCGTGACAAAACATACCGGGCACAAAAATTAAAACTGGTTTGACATTCAATTTAAACCCACCTCCTTTTTAGATTTTAAATAACAAATCCGAACATTTTATTATATCAAAATTTGCTAAATTGTCAAGCGTTTCGGATGGCAAACAGCAAGCATGCTAATTAAAAAAATACAAAACATCCTGTTCAGAATTATTTTTCGCAAAAAAGAAAAAAGCCCTTTAACGGGCTTTTAGAAAAAATAGCGGTAATAAATTACCAGCATAATCACGCCATTAAGCGGAATCAGGCTGGATGAAACTGAAACCAAAAGAGCGCGCTGCTTGCTGGCAAATGCCTTAAATAAATAAATTGACTGGACGAGTGCTGAAAGAAGCAGCATCAAAAGAGATATTCCTGCCGTGGTTTTGCTGACCAGCAAAACATGAATTTGCGGCAAAAAAATCAAAGGGATAATAAAGCTTGTCAAATAAATTAAACGATCCGCTAAAATATTAGCTGAATTTTTCATGATTCCCTCCTGAATTTGAATTTTTGCTTTTAAATAACAATCCTATATTATAAAAATAAAAAGCTGTCAATTGTCTTTTTATTTTACTATTTTAAGTATAAAGCAAATTAAATCCATGGCAAGAAAGAAAAGGCCATGAAAATTGTTAAATTTTATTGACAATTTTTTACTTTTTTAAAAAATCCGGCAGGATTATGGAAAAACATCTGTTAATAATTAATAACAAATTAATTCACATGCGAAGTTAAAAGCCAGGAAATAAAATCTGCCGCGGAGCAAAATCTTTGCGAATTTAAAATAGAGACGCATTGCAATGCGTCTCTACAAATTCTCGCTCCGCGGCAGTAAAAATATTTTATTTAAACCAAATTTAAAACAATTTTTAAATGCTTCAGATCTTCTTCATGAAAATCCAGCTGTTTTTGCATCCTTTTTTGCCAGCGCAAACCAAAAAGATGATCTTCTTTAATATCATTATTTGATTTGACCAGCGTATCCAAAGTCTGATTTATTTGCCTAATATCATCCTTGGTCGCCATATTCAATTCTATTCTCTCTAAACGATCTTCATGATTTAAAAGCATTGTTATAACCTGCTCAAACCGCTGATCAACCTGTTCAAACCGCTGATCAACCTGCTTAAATCGCTGGTCAACCTGCTCAAATCGCTGGTCAACCTGCTCAAATCGCTGGTCAACCTGCTCAAATCGCTGGTCAATCTGCTCAAACCGCTGATCAACCTGCTCAAATCGCTGATCAACCTGTTCAAATCGCTGGTCAACCTGCTCAAATCGCTGGTCAACCTGCTCAAACCGCTGGTCAACCTGCTCAAATCGCTGGTCAACAAACTTAAAGCGCTGATCCATACGACTTGATAGTGAATCAATTTTGTTATCTAAATTTTTAATTTGTTTTTTATCCATGCCTTTAATAATAGCATAAATTACTCAACATTCACTACTCTGACCTGCAAAACTCTTTCAATCTGCTCTGGCGCTACTCTAGGATAATTCTTTATGGTGTTTTCAAAAACAGTATATTGCAAAGTTTTATTATCCAGCCATTTAATGTCAAAATGATTGCTTAAAGCGCCATAACCGGCATTTAAAGTTTCGCCTTCTGGCAAATTAACCAAGGTCAGGGCCTTGTCATTAACCAAGTCCAAAATTTTTAAAACCTGGGCTTCGTCTGTTTCCAAAGCTAAAGCCATTTTGTTTTTATCTGGCGACAAAACTCGAGCGCCAAAATCTGAAAGTTCACGCGAGATTTCTAAAATAACGCATGAACCATTTTCTAAAACAAAGCTGAAAAGCTGGCTAAGCGGCCTGTCAGAACCAGGGTTAAAAGGCTGCAAAATAACCAAACCAGAATCAGCTGGCTGGGCATAAACCATCATTTCAATACCGCATAAGGCTTTGAAATCCTGATAAACAACTTCGCTGGTTTTAATTTGTAATACCATTTTTTCTTCATCTGTTATGATTTCGTAATCAAAAACACCGTTTTCACTTTCAACGCCATCTTCAGTATCTTCTGCTTGTTCAAGATCAGATGTTAAATCCGCCTCTTTGTCCAGCTGATTCAAATTTGAATTAATATCAAATTTCAGATCGCAGGCGCTTAAAATTAAAACTAGCGGCATGAGAAAAATTAAAATTTTGATTTTAGGCATAATTTTTTAAACTTAGTTAATTAAAGTGACTTAAGTAAATTTAATCAATTAAACAAGACAAATTATTTTTAACTTAATTTATTTGCCCTGCTTACCAGCTTAATTTACTGAAAAAAATATTTTTAAAAATTTCAGTTTTCTCCAACAATCCTATACTAAGCTTAACAGATTTTCAATTTTAATCAAGTTATATAAATAGTAGTTTTTAAAGAAAAGCCTCCACTAAAAAGTAGAGGCTTTAAAATAAATTAGTTGCTTTTTCTCACAGCTCGGTAAAATAATAGCAAAATTAATGGCTGAAGAATGGCTAAAAAGTTAACTAAACTTTCTAGACCTTCTGGCTCTTTGCCATTTAATTGACAACCCCAGGTAATCTGACCGCCGTTTTCTGAATAACTGCCATTGGCAGTCACGGAATTTGAATCCGGAGGCGGATCCAGGGGATTGTTTTCAATTTCATTAAGCACAAGATAAAAGATTAAATTTCTGCCGCCTAAACCATTATCAACTGTAGCGGTAATTTCCACGCCTTGCACTAAAAGCTTATGGCCCGGCAAAATTCCCCAGCTTGCCAGCCAGGTATTGTCTTCAAAAAGGACGTTACAGTAAATAGTGTCAGAATAAGAAATACTGACAGTCTGTTTTTTGAGGCCATTGGCAAAAATAACATTGGACCAAGCTAAGCCCCCGCCCTGGCAGTGAAGTTCAGGATAATTATAACTGCCCTGGTACTCAAAGCTCAAAGTGCCGTTAGAATAAATTGTCACTGCATCTTCTGGGTTAGGCGGCGGCGGAATGGGCTCTGGTTCGGGCTCTGGTTCTGGTTCGGGCTCTGGCAAAGGTTCTGGCAAACTGCCGCCCCCTGTGCCAAAATCCCCTTCATAAACCAAAATCAAAGTGTCCAATGCCACTTTATGGCTAGCCACGCTGCTTTGAGGGCTTGAAATTCCAACAGAATACCGCCAATCGTCATAAAAGTCAAAAGTGCCAAGATAGGCTTTTTTATTCTCATTGTTATTAACTTGGCTGATATTTACCACATACGGATTGGCCAGTCCAGTACGGTTATGCCAAATCTCGTAACGGACATTATCAGCCTGGGCATAATAGCGCGGAATAATCGCATAAATTGACCAGGCCCCGCTTATTGGCACGTAAAAATTCCAGGAAGCCGGGCAATTATCTCCGGCGTTTTTCAGCCAGATATGATTGGCCCAACCAACAGGAGATAAAGGCAAGCCGTCATAAAGCCGGCCTTGCCGCTGCCAGCAAGCCAGGTCAAATTCCACATCAACCAAGCCATTTAAATCACGGTCATAACCGTGAATGTAAAGGCTGAATTGATTGCCATTGACCAAGTCACGATTATTCTCAATGAATTCCAGCGGATCCACAAAGTAATCCAGATAAGCCAGGTCATCAACCGGCCAATAGCCGGCGCCAAGCTGGCTGTAGCCATTAATCCTGATTTCAAAATGCAGGTGCGGGCTATAATTGCCATTGCCATCGCCAACCGTGCCAATTTGCCAGCCTTTTTGCACATAAGTCTGCTGTTTGACCAACTGGCTTTGGCTGATTATTTGCCCGTCAGATTTTATGACTTTAATCTCATTCAAATGACCGTAAAGCACAAATATTTCATTCACAACCGAGCCATTGCTTAGGGTGAAATATTTGCCGGGCAGTGATTGAATACGCAGAATCAAGTAATTGCCCCAACCGCTTGTCCAGCCAAAATTCCAGATCAAGGCATTGCCAATGGCAAATAGCGGCTCGCCAAAATCATTGACGCCTTTTTTGTTCAAATCACAACCCTGATGAATTTTATTATCAGAAGCAAACAAAGAACAATACGGCTGATAATCATACCAGGCGCCAATAGGAATCTGGCTGTCTATTTCAATTCGGTGAATTTTTTCAGCATTGACAGGAAACCTTAGGCTATCAGCATAACGGTAATCCTGAACCGGCTGCTCTAAAGTTATACAGCCTTCAACCACTTCACTATTTAGCGACCCTTTAAAAGCATTCAATCGGTAGCAATACTGGCCAGGGCTTAAACCCGCATCAGTGTAGGTTTTTGTATTGGCTGGCAAAGTCGCCAAATATGTCCAGTTACGGCTAAGCAAAAATCCGTCTTCATCATCAGCATTATCCTGCCAGTTCAAAACAATGTTTTGACCGTTTACAGCTAGAGTCAGATTAGAAGGCGCGGCCGGAGCAACCGGTTGCGGTTCCACAGGATCTGACTGCCAATTAAATGTTACTGTAATCGGTCCGCCGGGTTCATAAGTAATATTGCCGGCCTTGTCTTTCACCCAAAGCGTAAAAGTGTAATTGCCCTGTACCGGCGCTGTAAAATTACAGCTGGCAGAAGAACCGGCAAATTCCTTATAGTATTGGTTTGGCAAACCAGAAGGCGTCCAGCCGGACAGATTATAGCCAGCGGGTACAACTGCATAAATACGCAAAGCTTCTACGCCGCTCAAATTATCACTGGCCAAAACATAAATGGTAAACTGGTTTTGGCTTATAATTTGACCGTTGTAGAGGTTGCTAAAATACGCGTCAGGCAGAATTTGGTCGGAAATAACTTCCACTTGCGGACCATATTCCCAGGTGCCATCACTTTTAAAAACCCAGTAAGTAATGACAAACTTCTGGTTGGCAATACCGTCTAGACGCCACATTACCCGCTGGGTAACATAGTCCAGATCATAGTACCACCAGCCATTAGCGTATTTCCAGCCAGAATTTAGCCCTTGGCTATTATCGGACAAGCCCCTTACATAAGCACGCCACCAAACATAACCGCTGGCATTATCCACGCCAAATTCAATGCCGTTTTCATTGGTAGGATTCATTTTAATGTGAAGTTCGTGAGCCCAAGACTTGCCAGCCATTAGAAAAATAATGACTGCCACCATTGCCGCTAAAAGTCGTTTTTTCATTTCTTTCTCTTTTCCTTTTCTTAATTTGCTTGGGCTGGCTCGGCTTATGCCGAGCCAGCCCAAGGTTAGAGGCCTTGCTTTTTGGTTAACCAATTAACGCGCCTTTGCCGTTTTTAATTTCCTTTATTTTTTCTTTCCCTCTCCTTTCCGCGGGGATTTGGCTGACGCCAAATCCCCGCGACTCACCAGACAAATTGCAAATTACCTTCCAACGCGACCAAAATTGTTTTTAAAGTCTTATCTATCACCTCCCTTTTCTTGTTATTGTTTTTAAAAAATCACCTCCCTTCCTTTTTTATTCGGGCAAAAATTGAATAACCAAAATTTATTTTCAAGCAACTAATTTTTCAAAGAACATTTTTATCAACAAAAAAACACTTTCAAGACTGAAAGCGCTCCGCTCCTTTTCTGTATTTTTTTATTTTTGTTTCCCCCTTCATTTTTTTAAAATTTTACAATTTTTATTTTCTACTTTAAAAATATCATGGCTGTTTTTTTAAGCAAGAGCCGATTAAATAAAATTTCTGTTAAAATATCCTGACAAATTAAGGTTTAAATTAACTTTATCTATAAATTTTCTAAATAATTTTATTTGGCTAAAAATAAAAAAACTGTTAAATATTTTTAACAATTTAATTTGAAACTTGTGGAAAAAAGACAATAATAAAATCTCTACATCTCTTCCAAAACAGTTAAGCCTAATAATTCCATGCCATTGGCTAAAACCTGTTTAATAGCTTTTAATAATTCAAAACGCGCAGCTTGAACTTCTGCTGCTGCTTTAATAACTGGCAATTCATGGTAAAAAGTATTAAAATCCTGGGCCAATTTATAAAGATAATGGGTCAACGCAGACGGATCATTTGCTTTTGGGGTTTCTAAAATTACTTGCGGGTAATTTAACAAATCGCTGACTAATTCTTTTTCAATATTAGTGGCTAAATTTTTATAATCCAACTTAATTTTAGCCCCTGAACAAGTTTTACGCGACTTTACAAAAATGGAATTCAACCGAGCATAAGTATATTGCAGATAAGGCCCGGTCATGCCATTTACATCCAAAGCCTCGTCAATATCAAAAGTAATTATTTTATTATTGCTGGATTTAAGCATGCCGAATTTCAAAGCCGCGATCACTATAGCCATAGCCGTATCATTTATTTTTTTCTCTGGCCATTTAGGATGGCGCTGTCTAGTTTCATTAATAACTTTAGCCAAAGCCACTTCTTTAACTTCATTATAAGTCACCACATTGCCGGTTCGCGAAGAGATCACCCCGCTTTTTAATTGCACAAATTCATAAGGCACATGAATCATTATTTTTTCAAAGCCCATTAATTCCAAAATTTTAAAAACCTGTTTCAAGTATTGGCTTTGGCGGATATCCATCACATACAATGATTTTTTTACTTTATGATTTTTAAATTTTTTAACTGCCAAAGGAATATCTTTTAGCCCATAAAGAGCTGTGCCGTCTTTGCGCAAGAGAACCAAAACTCCCAAATCATATTTTGACAAATCAGCAATAATCGCGCCTTCGCTTTTTTTGATAAATGGATATTTCAAAAGTTTTGGCAGCATTTTTTTGCCAGCCTTCTCTTCTTCTGATTCATAAAAATAAACATCAAATTTAACGCCAAGCTCCTGATAAATCTGTTCAAACTGCTCCAAGCTCCATTTTCTGGTTTTTTGCCATAATTCTACCAATTGAGAATCTCCTTCTTCCAGATTTTTTAAAATTTCTTGAGCCTGCTGCTTGTAATTTTGATTTTCACTGTTTTTTTTAACTGCTTGAGCATAAGCATTGCCCAAAAATTCCCCTTTGTTTTCAATCTTAGCCAAATCCGACTCATTCGTAAAATTTTGCAAATACCATAATGTCTTAGCCACATGAGCGCCAGTATCGCCAATATAATTGGCGGGGATTACTTTGTAGCCGCAGGCTTTATAAACATTAACCAAAGATGACCCGATGCAAACATTGCGCAAATGGCCGACATGAAACTCTTTATGCGTATTGGGCTGGGAATATTCAATCATTATTTTCTGGTCTTTTCCCTCTTTGTTCTGGCCGTATCTGCTTTTTTGTTTTTGGATTTCTTTAAATAATAATTCTGCAACTTTAGAATAATCTAACAAAAAATTCAAATACGGACCGCTATTTTTAACATTGATAACCGCGCCGCTTGGCTTTATTTTCTCTGCCAATTCTTTGGCGACTTCAGACGGATTCTTTTTAAGCTTTTTGGCTAATTCAAAACAAGGCAAAGCCAAATCGCCCATTGCTGCTGATGGGGGGATTTCTAAATCCTCAATCTTAATAATCACCTTTTGCTTTTTCAAAAGATTAACTATTTCAGTTTTAATTTTCTCGCTAATAGTCATGTTTTTACATATTATGCAACCTTATATAACCTCACCAATGTCCGCCGTAGCCCTTAGTAGCGAAGCGAAGGATGGGCGAAGGCGGATACAACTTCATAAAACCTCATCCAACCTCAAACAACTACTCTCACAAAAAACCTCTTCCCCTTCTGCACCAAATGCCCCCCGGAAGTTAATTGAAAATTAATATCCTCAATTACTTTTTCATCAACTTTAACCCCGCCTTCGCGAATCACCCGCTTAGCTTCTGAATTTGAACTTACTAAGTTTGCTTCTACCAAAATATCAACCAAATTTCTACTTTCTACTTTCAGACTTTCTACTACTTCCGGCCCTTCTTTTTTCTGAAATATACTTATGAAATTTTTTTGAGCCTGGTCAGCATCATCTTTGCCTTTATATAATCTGACAATCTCATGGGCCAATTTCATTTTAAAATCCCGCGGATTAACGCCTTCTTTCATTTGTTTGGTCATCTCTTCAATTTCTTTCATTGGCACATTAGTGCAAATTTCAAAACCTAAAGCAATCATCTGATCTGACCAGGACATGACTTTGCCAAAAATATCTTCGGGTGAGTCAACCAAAGTAATCATGTTGCCTTCTGTCTTGCCCATTTTTTTACCCGTAGGATCAACTAAAAGCTTCAAAGCCAAAACCGCCTTTTCCTTTTTTTTCATTTCTTTCATCAAATCGCGTCCTGCCAGCATATTAAAAGTCTGGTCATTGCCGCCGATTTCCAGATCAACATCCATGGCTACGCTGTCATAGCCCTGCATCAGAGGATACATAAATTCATGCAGAAAAATCGGTTTGCCTTCAGCTGCCCGTTTTTCAAACATATCTCTTTCCATCATTCTTTGCACAGTAAATTTTGAAGCTAGCTCTAAAACATCGGCAAATTTTAATTTGCCCAGCCATTTGGAATTATATTTTATTTTAACCGGATTAGCTCCGCCAAAATCCAAAATACTAGCAGCTTGTTTTTTCCAGCCGCTGAGATTACATTTTACTTCTTTGGCAGTCAGCTGTTTGCGGGCAGCCGCTTTGTCAGTCGGATCACCAATCATGGCCGTAAAATCACCAATTAAAAAAATTACTTCATGTCCGAGTTTCTGAAATTGAGCCATTTTGCGCAATTGGTTGCCATGGCCAATATGCAAAAACGGGCCAGTAGGATCAAAGCCGCAGTATAATTTAATCCGTTCACCAGACATTAATTTCTTTTTTAGTTCTTCTTTGGTCGGATAAATCGCTTCCACTCCCCGGCTTAATACATCATCAATTAGCTTCTCATCTGTGATTGTTTTCATAGTTATAAATAGTTAAATATTATACATAAGCGGGTGGCGACGAATTCATTCGTCGCTTAATTTCACACCGCAAATAATAAAACATAGCTTAAATTTAGCATAATCAGCCTAAATTTTCAAATTAAAAAGCGGCTAGTATTCAATTATTCTAACCGCTTTTATCGCCTTTTATTATTTGATTGATTTTAATTGTTCTCCCATCTTTTGTAGTTTTTCTTTTTGCTCTTTCAGTTTTACTTTTTCTTTCTCAACCACTTCCTTTGGCGCGTTTTTTACAAATTCCTGATTACCCAATTTCTTTTCCAACCCGCTGATATAATTTTTTATTGATTCAATTTCTTTAGTCAGCCTTTCAGTTTTCTTAGCCTTATCAACCAAACCTTCCAGCAAAATATAAACTTCTACACCCGAAACCACGCCACCTGCAGACTGACCGGGCTTTTCGCCCTTATCTAAAATTTCCAAATTCTCAATTCTGGCTAAGCCCTGAATAATATTCATCTGATCATTTAATAATTTAATATTTTTTCCTCCTATCAGTTTAACATTCACTTTTTTCGCCGGTTCAATTCTATTTTCCGCCCGTAAGTTGCGGATTAAAGAAATTACTTCAACAACTAAATCAAATTGCTTAAGGGCTGTGC
>Ga0114946_10003673_pt1 | contig 10284 bp, 8 predicted proteins | sample WalLakDeSediment_FD_88676 | JGI IMG/M metagenome (GOLD analysis project Ga0114946, IMG submission 88676) | Lake sediment microbial communities from Walker lake, Nevada to study Microbial Dark Matter (Phase II) - Walker Lake 11/02/13 Deep Sediment | ecosystem: Environmental > Aquatic > Freshwater...
CTGGGCGCTGAACATGAATTGTGTTCGGTATACATCGGTAAAACCGACCAGGCACCAAAGGTGAACAGAACCGAGATTGATGATTGGAAATTCATTTCCATTGATGCATTGAATGCACAGATGAAAGCGCAACCGGAAAATTTTACTCCCTGGTTCAAGATGGAATGGGATCATATGCTTCAACACTATAAGGTTACCATATTGTCTTTATAACAGATCAGGGCAGCTCAGGTTTTAAGTACTCTCCACGATTGAAAATTATCAAACACAATACATAGGAATAACCTATACCTGTTCATCCTCAAACCGTTCACTTTCCGATTGCCTTACTCTTTTTAGCACCGCTATGTGAGCTGATCAGCTTCTTCTGGCAAAAGGATTTTTTTTCGAAAATGTGTTTGTTTTTGCTGTTGGCAGGCACAGCAAGTTTAGTTATGGCCGTATTAACCGGACAAAATGATGCAACCGCACTCCGGAATATTGCCGAAATTCAGCAAATTCTTCAGGAACATGAGCGTATGGCTTTGCTTTCACTTTATGGGTATATCATTCTGAGTGTTCTTAAAATTGCCCTTATCTACCTAAAAATTGATTACACGCCCTGGCGTGTCCTTGTATTTACAGGTATGCTGCTGGGCAGCTTTCTCATCTACCGCACGGCGTTGTATGGCGGTATGCTGGTCTATCAATGGGGCGCCGGTGTCAGGCCGGTGATGGAATCGATCCGGGCAACGCCCAGCGAATCTGCCGGCACTGAACACCCCGATTGAACGAGGCTTCAGCTTCAATATCTGTTTTCGACCGTTTATGCATAGAATATTGTTGTTTTCTTCATTTTACCTAGACGAGAAAACTCGGCATTTTATATCCGGAAATATTAAATAACCTTAAAAAAAGCAGAAATAAACAAACATTGTTTTATTTTGTTCTTTCATTGGATAGTTTTTATTCATATCTTTAAGAGAAATAATTTTAATTCATGTTTGTTTACCAAATGGACATACTTTTTAAGAAATCATAATCTTCAGCCCATAATCTGTTTAAAGGAGAACGAATGAATAAAAATGAAGTAACCAACCGGGTCAAAAAAGCTATTGCCAATGTATTAAAAGTCGCCGAATCAGAAATTTCTGACGATGCTAATTTCATATTTGATTTGGGAGCCGACTCCACCCAAAGCATTGAATTGGTCGCCGCCTTCGAGGAAGAGTTTGACGTTGAAATGGATGAAGCTAAAGCATTGGAAGTGCAAACCGTTTCCGATGCCGTGTCGTTTATTTCCGGTTATCTGAATTCCTAAACTGATAAAGCTCTGAATCGTTTTTCCCAAGAACAAAAATGTCTGCCTGTCATTAACCTAACTACGTCCAGGGAGTTTTAATGTCTGTAATTAATCAAAATAAATTGAACCTGTACAAAATATTTAATCCGGAATCCGTGGCGATTGTCGGTGCGACAAAAGTTCCGGGTACGGTTCCATACGATATTGTGATCAATATATTAAAATCCGATTTTCAGGGTATAGTATATCCGGTGAGCCCCAAAGAAAAAGTAATTGCCGGAATGAAAACTTATAAATACGTTTTGGATATTGAAGAGCCAGTTGACCTTGCAGTGCTGGTTTTCCCCAGTACGGTATGCCACCTGGCCCTCGAGCAATGTGGTCAAAAGGGGATAAAGTCCGCCATCATAATTTCAGCTGGTTTCAGGGAAATCGGTGGCAATGGTATTGAACGCGAAGCACAAATTAAAAAAATCGCCAGAGATTATGGCATTTCTTTCATTGGACCCAATTGCCTGGGGGTGATCAACACCGATCCTGAGGTCATGTTGAATGCCTCTTTTGCGCGAAAAATGCCGGAGGATGGTAATATCGGATTTTTATCCCAGAGCGGCGCCTTGTGTACAGCGGTCCTTGACTATGCCCAGGCAAAACATATCGGATTTTCCAAATTTGTCAGTTTTGGTAATAAAGCCGATATTAATGAAATCGATCTGTTGTATTTTTTAGCGGATGATCCAAAAACGGAGGTCATCTTACTGTATCTGGAGGAGATCAGTGATGGCCCCGGACTGATGAAAGCCGCCCAGGAAATAATCCGCAAAACCGGCAAACCGATCCTGTCAATTAAATCAGGCCGCACGGAGGCGGGGGCTTCAGCAGCAGCCTCCCACACCGGGTCTCTGGCAGGAAGTGATGAAATCTGTGAGGCCGCATTTAAACAAGCCGGAATTATCCGTTGCGGTAATATCGAAGAAATGTTCAATATCGCCATCGCCATGGCCTATCAACCGTTACCCCAGAATAATCGTGTGGCCATTATAACCAATGCCGGAGGTCCCGGAGTGTTGACTACGGATGCGGCCATCAATGATGGGTTGCGATTAGCCCGGTTTTCCGACGAGACAACGCTGGTATTAAAGAAAAGCTTGCCGGTTACGGCAAATATAAAGAATCCCGTTGATATCATCGGGGACGCCCGTGCCGATCGTTATAAAGTCGCCATTGCGCAGGCCCTGAAAGATCAGGATGTAGATGGTGTATTCGTCATACTGACCCCACAATCCATGACCGATATCGAATCGATCGCCCGCTGTGTTTGTGATGTCGCTGTCGAGCATGATAAGCCGGTTTATACCTCCTTCATGGGCGAGGCTGACGTGGCCGTGGGTATCGATATTCTGCAGAGGAACAACTTCCCGCACTATATTCTCCCGGAGTCTATGAGTAAAGCCTTTGCCAAGGCTTACCAATTCAGGAAGCACCTGGAAGAGGAAAAAAACGGACTGGTTACGTTTAAGGATGTCGACACGCCGAAGGCTCAGAAAATCCTGAATGCCGCACTCAAGAAAAAGCGGACCTATTTGACCGAAGATCAATCCCTCGCGGTTTTAGAAGCTTACCGGTTGCCTGTTCTCAAATCGGTGTTAGCCACCTCGGTTGAAGAGGCGGTGCGATTTTCCGAAGAAGTGGGCTTTCCTGTGGTCATGAAAATCATCTCCAGAGATATTGTCCATAAGTCGGATGTGGGTGGCGTTATCCTTGACATCAAATCGACTAAAGATGTCAATACGGCTTATGATACCATCATGAGCAACGTCAAGACAAAAATGCCCAAAGCCCGGCTGGATGGCATTTTAGTGCGCAAGATGATTCCAGACGGGGTGGAGGTTATTCTCGGTATTAAAAGGGATGTTTCCTTCGGTCCGGTGGTCATGTTTGGTCTGGGAGGTATCTTTGTTGAAATATTAAAAGATGTCAGTTTTAGAGTGGCACCATTTGATATGAAAACGGCCCTGTCGATGATGCATGAGACTAAAGGCCGCGCCTTACTGGAAGGGGTCCGTGGCCAAAAAGAGAGAGATATGCAAGCATTAACGGATTGTCTGCTCCGGTTATCGCAATTATCCGTTGATTGTCCCCAAATCAAAGAACTGGACATTAATCCCTTAATCGTTTTGGAAAAAGGAAAAGGCGCCTTTTTAGCCGACGCCCGTATAATGATCTAACCATTTTATCAGGAGATAAGTGATGAGAATTATTATTCATGAAAACTATGAATCCCTTAGTAACTGGGTGGCCCATTATATCGCCCGTAAAATCAGAAAAGCCCAGCCAACCAGGGAAAAACCATTCGTGTTAGGTCTGCCGACCGGATCTTCACCGATTGGTACCTATCAGCAATTGGTCCAGCTATACAAAGAGGGAAAGATTTCTTTTGAGAATGTTATTACTTTTAACATGGATGAATATGTTGGTATTTCCGAAAAACATCCTGAGAGTTATCATTATTTTATGTGGAAACATCTTTTCAGTCACATCGATATCCGGGAAGATAATGTTCATATTTTGAATGGTAATGCGCCCGATCTGGAAGCGGAATGCCAGGCCTATGAAGCGAAAATCAAAACAGTCGGCGGGATTGACCTGTTTCTGGGTGGAATCGGACCCGATGGACACATTGCTTTCAACGAACCGGCTTCCTCGTTATCATCGCGGACGAGAATTAAAACACTGACCTATGACACCATTCGTGCCAATGCCCGCTTTTTTGATAACGATATCAATAAAGTTCCTAAAACTGCCCTTACGGTCGGTGTGGGAACCGTGATGGATGCCCGCGAACTGGTCATCATAATTAGCGGTTACAGCAAAGCCCGGGCGTTACAAAAGGTAGTTGAGGAAGGTGTCAATCACATGTGGACGGTTTCAATGTTGCAGTTACATCAGCGTGGTATGATCGTATGCGATGAAGAGTCCACCATGGAATTAAAAGTGAGTACGGTTAAGTACTTTAAAGATATCGAAAAAGAAGCCCTTAAAAATTTACCGTCACTGGATTAGGGCAATATCTATGGCTTATCGAAAATTATCTTCCGCGGAGATCGCCAGTTTAGAGCGTCAGAGTTGTCGTGCCGATGACTGGCAAACCATACAGGTTGACCAAAACTTTTCAACCCGCTTTATCATCAATGTAACTTTTGGTGGTCAGGTAAAGCTGGGTGTGTTTAACCGGGAAGTCGAAATACACCCCGGGATTAAAAAACATAGTGGCCTTTATGATTGCGCCATATTCGATTGCGTCATAGAGGATGATGTTTACATCGCCAATGTTAAGAACTTAGCTCATTACCACCTTGAAAAAGAAGCCGTTCTGGAAAACGTTGATACCGTCATCCTAACTTCCGAAAGCTACTTCGGAAATGGAACGGAACTGGAAATCCTCAATGAGGCCGGCGGCAGGGAACTGCCGATTTTTGACCGGCTTTCCGCCCAGATTGCCTATTTCCTGGTGCTCTATCAACACGATCAGGATTTCATCAAAAAACTGAAGCAAGTTATTGCTGCTTATGTGGAAACCCGTAAAAGTGATATGGGTTTGATCGGGCAAAAGGCCAGAATTGTCAACTCCGGCTCCTTGCGGAACATCAGGGTTGGCGCCCATGCACAGATAAATGGCGCCTTGCGTCTGGAAAACGGAACCATTGCCTCCAACGCCCAGGCTCCGGTAATGATCGGTGCCGGAGTGATGGCCAGCCACTTCATCATTTTATCCGGTTCAACGGTGGATGGCGGGGCGATTCTTTCCAAATGTTTCGTCGGTCAGGGAGTTCAAATCGGCAAGCAGTATTCGGCTGAAAACTCGGCCTTCTTTGCCAATTGTGAGGGCTTTCATGGTGAAGCGTGCAGTATTTTCGCCGGACCCTATACGGTGACCCATCATAAGTCGACTCTGTTGATTGCCGGTCTTTTTTCATTTTACAATGCCGGAAGCGGTACCAACCAGAGCAATCACATGTACAAACTCGGACCGGTTCATCAGGGAATTCTGGAGCGTGGAGCCAAGACGGGTTCTTTTTCCTATATGTTATGGCCCAGCCGGGTGGGAGCTTTTTCCGCTGTGATTGGTAAACATTATGTCAATTTTGATACCCAGGATTTCCCTTTTTCCTATATCAATGAAGAGAAGGGAATGAGTGTATTGACCCCGGCCATGAACCTGTTCACCGTCGGAACACGGAGAGACAGCGCCAAATGGGCTATGCGGGATAAACGTAAGGATCCGGAAAAATTCGACATCATTAACTTCGATCTTTTCAATCCTTATATCATCGGCAGAATGCGCAACGGCCAGTCTACCCTGATGTCCCTCTATGAGAGCACGGCAAGAGAAAAGGAGCTGATTCAGGTAAAAGGCTTGTACATCAAAAGGCTTCTGTTGAAACGATGCGCTAAATATTATGACATTGCCATTCATATGTTTATCGGCAGTCAATTGCTCAACAGAATGGGGCAACTGCAAAATTTAACCGAATGGACTGAATTAATGGATCGTCTGAAACCCGGCGGAGAACGTGTATCTGACAAATGGATTGATATGGCTGGTATGATCGCCCCGGAGTCTCTGGCGCAGCAATTTATGGATGATCTGAAGGGCAAAAGGCTCAATAAAATCGAAGATTTATTGGACTTTTTCAGGCAGTATGAAGCTCGTTATGCGGATGATGTCTGGGCCTATACCGTCCGCTTTGTAACCGACTTTTATCAGAAACCGTGGTCACTGGTCAATCAATCCGATCTGGTACAAATAATCACTCACTGGAAAGAAAACTCTCTGAAGCTGAACAGCATGATTCTGGCGGATGCCCAGAAAGAATTCGATTCCATCAGCCAGATCGGTTTTGGTATCGATGGTGGAACAGACGAGGCGGCAATGGATTTCAGCCATGTCCGGGGAAGTTTCGCCGACAATAAATTTGTGAAAGAATTGCAGGCCGAGTCGGACCAGATCACACAAAAGGCTGACCAACTCATTGCCTTTCTTAAAACACTAAAGTAGATGATTCAACCTTGCATGTAGCAAATAGCGGTCAAAGGAATTGGATTTGACCCAATCAAGGATTGAGCTAAATTCTATCCTTCCCGTATCAGGGGATTGTAAAAAATTCTGGAAAGACAAGCACTCCTGAATTTTTTTTATTCACCAATTATTTTTATAAGTGCCCGTTTACGCCGCCGGCCGTCAAATTCGGCATAGTAAATTTGCTCCCACGGGCCGAAATCGAGGCGTCCATTGGTAATGGCGACGACGACTTCACGGCCCATAATCTGCCGTTTTAAGTGAGCGTCGCCGTTGTCTTCACCGGTTCGGTTATGACGATATAGCGATATGGGTTCATGGGGAGCTAATTTTTCCAGCCAGTCATCATAATCCTGTATCAAACCACTTTCGGCATCATTAATATAAACGCTGGCGGTTATGTGCATGGCATTAACCAGGCACAATCCTTCTTTGATCCCTGATTCGGCTAAACATTGCTGCACCTCTGAGGTGATATTGATATAGTCACGCCGTGTTCGGGTGTTGAAAAAAAGTTCCTTGCGAAATGATTTCATACTCATTTCCCCTGTTATATATTTTCGGTTGTTTTCCTTAATTCCATTGACCGCTCATAAAATTCATCCAGCTCCATGATCTTAAGAAATACAAATCCCCGTGTCGAGCGAATACGGGAGTCCGGATTTTGGTAAAAATAATCACGACCCAGAAGAATCTTCATCTTTTGATATTGTTCGACCTGTATTTTTTGGGCAAGGCCGGAAAAGGGTCCGTTATATTCATAACTGGGAAATGAAGCGTCCCGCTGGGAAGTAAAGGCATTCAGGAAGGCATCGTTAAGTATGGCCCTGGTATTATGCGTAACGGGGATGTATAAGTTCGCTTCGCTGGGATGGAAGCGGAACCAGACGTTTCTGTAGCCCCAGACCTGCAGATTGGTTTTACCATTCTCTTTTTGGTATTCTTTCAGAGCGGCCGTAACCGCTTGCAAAACTTTGTAATGGGTGTCCGGACCGCTACCTTCCGGATCAAAGGCCACGGTAACGACGTCGGGTCTGATCTTCTTAAGGGTCTCCAGGATCGGTTTGACATCTCTTTCGTGGGTTGGTTCTTCCGTGAAGATATCTCCCTTGTAAAAGCCCAGACGCGAGTGAATGATTGATTTACAGGTGAAGCCGAAGTAACCCCACAGGATATCCGCTTCCCATTCCCGGGTCATGCCTTTTAATTGCTGGATGTAGGGAAGATCCTTTTTACCGGGGTACTGGGTTTCAAAATAATTAGCCAATTCCTCAATTCTGTTTTTTAAATTCTCAAAAGAGTCTTCCTCGAATATTTCCACTAAGTTACGCAATAAACGACGTGCCTCACCTTCATCCATGGCGTTATGATCCTGGGCTGCTAAACCATCCAGGTACTGGAATACATCCCGGTTACGGAAATGCATATCAATGGGATCGAAATAGTTCTCTTTGATCAATTCCTTAAAATAAGGTTCTTTTAGAAAGAATTGGGCTTTACGGAGTTGTTTGAGCATGAACTTATTGGTTACCGCAGTGAAGCCACTGGTTAGATAATTGAAATAGTGCACATTCGAAGGCTCACGCATCAAGCGGATCAAGAAGGGTAAATAACCCAGCATGATGTCATCGTGATGTGGGGCGGTGTGTAAAAAGGTTTTATTCGTAAGGGGGATTAAGGCTTTATCAATCCGTGCTATAAATTCCGCCTCCGTTTGGGCAAGCAGTTTCGAAATATGAGCCCCCTCACCTTCCAATAATAATTTGCTGGATCGGATACTCTGCATATCCGCTTTGGTCAGTTCAGTGATTTTTTTATGTTTATCAATAGCCAAATCGCTGATGATTTGTTCTTTATTCTGTTTACTGATCGTCTCCGCATTCTTCAATTCCATATAGCGACGCTCGGTCAGAAGTTTGGCCGCACCCCGGGTTATATAAAAACAGGCATTTGGTAAATCCTGTAAAACAGAGGCCGGTACCTGGTTGCTTTTCTCGGATTGAATGGCTTCTTTAATAACCTGGGCTTTTGCTTCACCGGCGGCGATAATGATCGCAACGGTTTGCGGATTGTAGATAATGGTTTGTAAGCCGATGGTGATCACCAGGCGGTTTCCGGAAATCTCAATTCCGCCCAAATCCGAAGCCGCTGCAGCCTGTGTTTCATAATTAGTCGGCGTTAAACGGGTGGTTGAATAATGATCCGATCCTTTGACATTAAAACCAATATGCCCGTCAGGACCAATTCCACCCAGGAAAAATCCAATCCCGCCTAAGGCGCGAATTTTTGTTTCATAATCGCTGCAGAATTGGTCAACAGCCTCGAGAACCGATTTCTGGCGGGATTCCAGAAAATTGGCAGGATATCGGGTACGTAAACTGAGATCGACGATTTGACTGGGCCAGACGTCATCGAGATCCCAATCATCGTAAAGGCCAATTGTGTTAGGATTGATTAGCAATGCTTTCTTAGGATCGAGATTAAAGCCCTTGATATAGAAACGATTGACGTAGTAATAGAAGCTATTATGTTGAGATGAATTGATGGGATAGAATTCATCAATCTGAATAAAATGAAAGCTTTTCATATCCGGTTTTTGGGTCGGGTTTACGCCGCTGTCTTCCAATAGCTTTTGTACTTTTTTATCACGCCAGTGATTTAAAAGATAATTTACCCATTTGATAAAATGTTCCGGTGTTTTTCCGGTGGGCAGGGAAATGGTCCAACCTTCATTATTTTGTGCCCATTCCAGAAAACGCATGGCGGCCAGCTTCCCCAGTGCCGGAAAATTATCGACAATAATGGTGTTAATTTTTTCAATGGGAGGATAAAGTAATTGTTGTCCCCGGCTCTGAACCGCAACCTGTTCGACCAGGGATATAAATTTTTGTCTCTCTTTTTTCATAGCATGACTCAATCGTTGATTAGTTTAACCCTCAAGTTCAGAAATATAACAAAATATTCAATTAAGGAAAAATTTGCATATCCACCATAAATTGTTCGCTCCCATTTTCTAATGAATCTTTGTTTATTATGATACATGCCACTAGCGTTTTGGGATACTGTGAAAGGTGATAGGAGATGGTTCAAAGCTTGAAATCACCGGCAAAAGTCTGCAAAATAGCGAAAATAAAGCACTTTCTGTTCTTTTTAAGTAATTTTTTCTTGCATTTAGTGCTTCAAGTTATGATATTTGCGTCACGCTAATTAAATTGTGCTAATTAAATCAACTTACTTTAACTCTCACAATCAGGAGGTTATTTATTATGACCAAACAAGAATTAGTAGCAAAGATGGCAGCGGATGCAAATATTTCTAAAAAAGCAGCGGAAGATGCTTTAAATTCGTTTATCAATACAGTCAAGAAAAGTTTAGGCAAAGGTCAGCCTGTTTCTTTGGTTGGCTTTGGCACCTTTGGTGTTTCCAAACGGAATGCCCGCAAGGGACGCAACCCTCAAACGGGTGCCGAGATAAAAATTCCTGCCCGCAAAGTTCCTACTTTCAAAGCTGGCAAAGGTCTGAAAGACGCTGTTTAAGCCTGGCATTTTATCGAAAAAGCGGAAAGTTTCTTTCCGCTTTTTTTTTACCTAAAATCGAAGTGAATAGGACATTACCGATTGCATCAGGAGCTCAGGCTTATTCCCCTGAAAAAATCATTACGGTAATAAAACTATTGTTTTCAGAGACAACTTGCTTACAGGAAAAGTTCCATGAGGATGATGATCACGTTTTTAATGATTTGTTACCTGCTATTCTGGTTGAATAGCTGTGCAACATCACGGCAAATCAGTAACGAAATGGATCCGCTCGAATCATTACAGGCGGAATTATTGTATCTGATTTCTGACCCCAATTTGGCCAATGCCCATATCGGGATGGTCATTGAATCCCTCGAAGACGGGAAAACCCTGTTCCGGCATAA
>Ga0114946_10003674_pt1 | contig 10283 bp, 9 predicted proteins | sample WalLakDeSediment_FD_88676 | JGI IMG/M metagenome (GOLD analysis project Ga0114946, IMG submission 88676) | Lake sediment microbial communities from Walker lake, Nevada to study Microbial Dark Matter (Phase II) - Walker Lake 11/02/13 Deep Sediment | ecosystem: Environmental > Aquatic > Freshwater...
CCTCTCCATTTCGCCCGGATGATGGGCCTCGATCCCCGAAAAGTCCCGGGTTACGACCCCGACCGTGAGGTGCGCGCCCGCGACATCGTTTATCCGGGCAGAAACCTCAACAGCGAAATCAAAAAATTCAGGAACCTCATAGGGGACACGGAATACGCCTACTTCAGTCACTTTGGGGTCTCCAAGGCGACGGTTGAAGAAATGAGGATCGGGTACAACGGCCGATATCTCGTCTACCCTTATTTCCTGGAAGACGGCAACTGCTATGCCGCAAGATGCGTCATGCCGGAACGTGAGGAGGATCAGTTCTGGCACGGCGACAAGAACTTCTTTTTGCCGGAGCACCGGATCTTCAATGTGCAGGAAATCGAAAGGTGCGAAGACGGTGCGTTGTTCCTCGTGGATGGGGAGAACAACCTCCTCACCCTGAAGGAACTGGGGTACCCCGGTGTTGCGGTCCCCGGTTTTGCCAACCTTGAGGCCCTTGATCCTGACCTTTTCGCTTATGTTTCTCATGTTTTCCTTCTTATGAACCATACGCCCGAGGCCCAAATGGCGGCCCGCGGCCTTGCGACAGGTCTCGGATACAAGGCGAGGATCTTGAAGTGGTCGCCCGATCTGAAGCGGGGATACACGCTTGTCCATTTGGCCAAGGAAAAGGGCAAGAACTTCCGGACCGATGTTTCTAAAATGATCCGGGCATCCCAGTCCTTTTCCCCCTTTTCTTCGGCCGAAAAAGAACACCTTCGATTTATCCAGCAGCTTGAAAGAGACAGGGGAAAACGTCTTCTCGGCCTGAGCACGGGTTTTGAGAGGATCGATCAGGCTCTGAGCGGCATCAAGGGAATCAATATTTTGGGAGGGCAGCCCAAAGCCGGGAAATCCTGCTTCTTCATGCAGATTTCCACCGAAATGGCAAGAAACAGGATTCCCGTGATCTACTATGACTTTGAAAACGGGCGCCATAAAATCTACACGAGGACCCTGTGCCGACTGAGCCGGCTTGCAGAGGAGGACATGCGACGCCGGAATCTGCCCAAGGAGGATGCGGAACGGCTTCAGAGCGCCACCGATGTATTTCAGGAAATGCTTCGCTCCTTCAGGGTGGTGACGGACCGCAAGCTCAGTCCCGATACCATGAGGAGGCAGATCGATTTTATCAAACACGAAACTCGCCAGGACAAGACCCTGGTCGTTGTGGACAGCTTGCACAAGCTTCCCTTCAAGAACCTGTCTGAAAGGCGAACCGGCATTGACGAGTGGCTTCGTCACATGGAAGCTATTCGGGATGAGCAGGAGGTGGGATTCCTCGTCATTTCAGAGCTCTCTCGAAGCACAGAGGGCCGCTATGATGAAAAGCCGGATCTTGGTTCATTCAAGGAGTCCGGGGATATCGAATACAGCGCTGACAACGCCATGATCCTTGCCCCCGGTTGGGATCCCCTGGACCCCTTTTCTTCAGGGGAAAGGAAAAGCACGCTCTGGTTGGTGGCGAGCCGGGAAAACAGTCCGGGAAAGGTCGGGGATTACGTGCTCGACTATCCCTACTGGGGATTTAGGGAAGAGTAAGGACGGCTTCTTATTTTGGTTGGCGATAGGGAGGTCGCTCTTTCTTGGCTTCCAGGACGGCCCGCAGATGGTCTCTTTCAGCCCTAAGCTGAAGCAGGCGGTTCTCGATATGGTTTTTGTCCTTTGATGAGGAGGTTTTCAGAAACGCCTCGAGTCCCTCCACGTCTCGCTGCAACCGATAAAGATCCCTTGCAATAAACCGGATGGACATGGGTTTTCATTTCCTGGTCATGCGAGTTTCTCACCCCTTCACAACGCACCGGCCAATCATAAAAGCGACGTCTTCAGGGCGAAAAGGGAGCATGGAGAAGAGCTTTCTCTCCACGTCCCTGCACAGGCTGAAATTCTTTCGAATCAAACGGCAAAGGGATTCCTCGTTTCTGCCATAGTGATTTAGAAGGTATTCGAGTCTGTCGTCGAGACTGACGACGGCATCGTGGTTCACTCGCTTATCCGCATAGTAGACAATTTCTTTTTCCCGAACCCCGTGATTGGAATCAAAGTCCAAAAGGATGATGTGTTCGGCCACAATGTCGGCAATTTCATCGAGCTGATGATCCAGACAGATTTTCTTCCCCTTCTTTGCATGATCTTCTTTGGTGCGAAGGCATTCGGTCTTGGCGATGTCGTGCAACAGGGCGCCTGCAGATACTTTTTCAAGCGCAACCTTCTGTCCGGCTTGCCGGAGGCTGCGAGTCAGAAGAGAAGCTACCTTTTCGACGATGATAGAGTGAGCTTTGATGTTGTCCAGCATCCCATACTCTGTCATCAATTGAAAGCACTGATCCATGGAAGGAATCATTTCCGGTCACTCCTGCAAAATACCGCGGCGGATTTTTGGTCATCCCTCGCAAAGACGGCAAGCACGGAAAAGAAGAGCTTTTTTGAGGTTTTTCAAACCAAGAACCCCTTGTCGCCTTTGGGTGAGACTCTTTCGTCTGACCGGCGTGCCAGTTGAACAATAAAGCAAGGAAGTCCAAAAAACAAGAGCAAGAGTTGACAGGCAGGCGTGTTGTCAGCACAATGTTTAGCTTAAGGAAAAATGCTATTAGGAGAGGCGATGACACGCACGCCGGGATTCCTCATCATTCTGGGGATAGTCTCCCTTCAGTTCGGAGCGCCGGCCGTGCCATGGGCCGACGATCAAGGGGACGGGGGGTTTCGCCTTTCCCGGGAAAGAATGGTGCGACAGCAGATCGCACAACCCCCCGGCTTTCGCGACCCGGTGAAAGACCATCGAGTCCTTACCGCCATGGGTACCGTTCCCCGCCATCTCTTTGTCAATGCCGAACATATTTCCCGCGCTTACGGGGATCATCCTTTGCCCATCGGCTACGGCCAGACCATCTCGCAGCCCTATATCGTCGCTCTGATGACGGAGATGCTCGAGGTCAGACCGGAACATCGCGTTCTGGAAGTGGGAACCGGATCAGGATATCAGGCTGCGGTCCTTTGCGAGTTGGTTGACTGGGTTTACTCCATTGAAATTGTCGAGCCTCTCGGCAACCAGGCAGCGGATCGCCTCAAACGGCTGGGGTATAAGAATGTTGAGGTGAGGATCGGTGACGGCTATTTCGGCTGGGAAGAGAAAGGGCCCTTTGATCGAATCATCGTGACCTGCGCAGCCACCCTGGTTCCTCCTCCCTTGCTCCGGCAACTCAAGCCGGGGGGCAAAATGTGTATTCCCGTGGGCGGCCAGTACACGGTCCAGTACCTGACGATGGTAGAGAAGTCCCTGGAAGGCACGATCACCATGAAAAAGACCCTTCCCGTTCGTTTTGTTCCCTTAGTGCAGCGGTGAAAAAACATGGGGTGTTTATGAAGCGGGCCCATTATCTCCTGATGTTTTTCACCTCTTTTTCCGTCCTCGCCTATGAAATCCTGCTCATGCGCCTTTTGTCCATCGGATGGTGGCATCATTTCGCCTCCATGGTCATCAGCCTAGCCCTTCTGGGATTCGGCGCTTCAGGCGCGCTCCTGTTCCTGCTCCTTAAACCCATGGAGAGAAAACCTGATCAGTGGCTCCTTGTTCTCGCCTTCCTGACGTCCTTATCCTTTTCTCTGAGCTTCAGTTGTTCTCAGCAAACGGGCCTGGACCCCCTCCAGATCATCTGGCAAAAAAAGGCGTGGATAGGGATGTTTCTCACCTATCTGTTCATGGGGATCCCCTTTCTTTTTGCAGGGGCCATTATCGGGACCATTCTCACCCGCGCAAGGGAGGCGGCCCATCGGATGTATGCCGTGGATCTCTTGGGAGCCGGATGCGGCGCCTTGTTGATCGTGCCGGCGCTTTACCTGGGGCCTCCATGGATGCTTCTGCCGTTCTTGGGCGGCGTTGTTCTTCTCGGGGCAAGCGGGCTTTGCCTGCGGATCTGCGGTGTCTTGAAAGGAATGTGCTTCCTTCTCACAGCCGCGAGCCTTGTCGTCTTGTGCTACAGGGTCTTGCCTCCTGTTCCCAAGATCCATCACACCAAGGGACTTCCCATGACCCTGTCGCTTCCGGATGCCGCGGTGGAAGCAAAACGGGTGGGTCCCCAGGGCATGATCCAAGTGGTGGGAAGCTCCGCCATCAGAGAGGCGGCCGGGTTGAGCCTTGCTTTCACCCTGGACGAGGAGAGCGAGGATGCAGGAATTCCCGCCCAGAAAATGGTCTTCCTGGACGCCGAATCCCTCGGCCCCCTAACGCGATTCACGGGCGACAGGAAAGAACTCCAGCACCTGGACTACACGACCATGGCCCTTCCCTATCATATCAGGCATCCTCAAAAGGTCCTCGTGTTGGGGTCCGGAGGAGGCACGGATGTGCTCTTGGCCCTGGGACGAGGTGCGACGGAGATTGTGGCCCTGGAGGCCAACCGGCAGGTGGCGGATCTGCTCAAAGGTCCTTTCGCATCTTTCACCGGCAACCTATACGCAAGGCCTGAAATAAGGCTCAAGATCAGAGAGGCCCGCCAGTTCGTCCACTCCACGGATGAATCATTCGACTTGATTCAGCTCTCTTTGCTGGATTCCTTCGGACTCTCGGCCGGGGGCCTGGCTTCTGCGGAGGAAAGCTACCTCTATACCGTAGAAGCCTTTCGCCTTTATCTTTCGAGGCTTTCTGATTCCGGCATGGTGGCGGTGACCCGCTGGCTCAAACTTCCTCCCAGGGATTCCCTCAGGGTCGTGGCCACGGCCCTGGAGGCTTTAAAGAAAACCTTTTCAACCTCGACCCCTGAGAAACATCTTCTCTTTATACGGAGCTGGAAAACCTCGACCATTCTTATTTCAAGATCTCCCTTTACCGAGGAAGAGATCGCTTCAGCCGCAGGCTTTTGCGATCGCCGCAGTTTCGACATGGCCTATCATGCAGGGATGAAGGAAGAGCGGGCGAATCGCGTTGATCGGCTGAAGAAGCCCTACTATTTCATCGGATCAAGCGCTCTGTGCGGTGAAAAAGCGTCGGATTTTCTGGATGCCTATGTTTTCAATGTTTCTCCAACCACGGACGACCGGCCCTATTTTTCTCATTTTTTTCGGTGGGACAAGGCGCTGTTGCTGTTTCGCCACCTGAGAGCGGCGTCGCTCCCGCTGATTGAGTTGGGGTATGTTTTTATCGTGGCCACGCTGATCCAGGCCATGGTTGCAAGCGGGGTCTTCATTCTTCTGCCCCTCCTGTTCTTGAGGCGGGTCGGTCCTCCTGCAGAAAAAGGCAAGAAGCGGCCGGGAAGGGCGCCGGGGACCCTTTTGTACTTCGGGTTGGTCGGCCTTGCTTTCATGTTCATCGAGATGGCGCTTCTCCCGAAATTCACCTTTCTCCTGGCCCATCCTATTTACTCCGCGGCCTTGGTGCTGAGTTCGGTTCTGGTGTTCGCCGGATGGGGCAGCTTGAGTGTGGGAAGGCTTCAGGCCCGGTGGAAGGGGTTTCTCTGGGTGGCGGCGGCCGGCATCTTTTTTTGGGTTGGGTTCATGGCGCTATTCGGGGAAAGGCTCTTTGCAGCAGCCGTCACCTGGCCTCTATGGGCAAGGCTCGGTGTTGCGATCGGCCTGAGCGGTTTTCTTGCGTTCTTCCTGGGCTGGCCTTTTCCTGCCGGTCTCCGGGTGACGGCCAAGCATTCTCCAAGCCTTGTCCCATGGGCATGGGGAGTCAACGGGTGCGCATCGGTCGTGGGCGCCGTGATGGGAAAACTTTTAAGCATCGGCATCGGCTTTCAATGGACCACGGTGACGGCCTCTATCCTTTACCTTGGGGCGGTTGCAGCTTTCTATGCCGTTTTGAATAGGGCCGACGGCGCAAGGAACACGGCACATGATGACAGGAAGACACATAGCGAGGTTGTTCGCCGTGGACCTTGATCGGCTTCCGGTGAAGCCGTCCATCGTGATGCTCACACTTCTTTTTGATCATTGTGATATAGGAGCTCTTATGAATCCCTTTAGAGGCAACCCGGGAGAAGAAAGATATTCCGGCTGGTTTGTGCTGGTTGTCGCAGTTTTCGTCACCTGCCTGATCACGGCCAACATTACGGCCGTTAAGCTCATCCAGGTGTTCGGGTTGATCCTCCCGGCTGCGATATTCGTTTTCCCTCTCAGCTATATTACGGGCGATGTGCTCACCGAGGTTTACGGCTACAGCCGGGCCCGAAAGGTGATCTGGCTGGGGTTTTTCTGCAATTTTATCGTCGTCCTCTTTATCTGGATCGGTCAGATCCTTCCGCCCGCGGTTTTCTGGGATGGTCAGGTTGCCTACGAACGCATCCTGGGATACACGCCTCGGCTGCTCGGCGCATCCTTCATGGCCTTTCTTGTCGGTGAATTCGCCAACTCCTATGTGCTGGCAAAGATGAAGATCGCAACCGGGGGGCGGTGGCTGTGGCTTCGCACCATCGGATCGACCGTGGTCGGACAGGGCCTGGATTCCGCCCTTTTCATCACCCTTGCCTTTGCAGGAAGCATTCCCTTCCGAGGGCTTGCCGTCGCCGTGCTCACCCAATGGCTGGCAAAAACCCTTTACGAAGCCGTGCTGACGCCGGTGACCTATGTCGTGGTGGGCTTCTTGAAGAGAAAGGAAGGCGTGGATGTGTATGATCATGAAACCCGCTTCAACCCCCTCTCCTTTTCCCAATAACTTATTAAGGACGCTTGAATCTTCGGCGGATTTCTTCCTGTTCCTGAGGGGCGAGGGTGTCCCAGCGGTCGAGCTTTTCCCGAATCCTTTCCTGCTCGTCGGGCGGGAGTTCCTGCCATTGCTGATGGCGCTTCTTGATAAGATCTCTCTCTTCAGGGGGGAGCTGCCGCCACCTGTCCATGCGCCGCTCGAGTTCCTGCCGTCTTTCCTGGGGAAGGTCTTCCCATTTCCTGGATCTCCCCTTCAACCGATCTTTCTCTTCAGGAGAAAGCCTCTCATGGGGCCTCCCGTCCGATTCAGGGCCGGAGCGCTTTCTTTGGGCGACCCACGTTTCATGCTCCAGGCTTTGTGTTTGCAACCCAATCGAAGTCGACGGCGGGATGAAAGCCCCCTTGTGGGCCTCAGCCGATGTGAGGGATAAGAGGAAAACCCAGGCGGTCGCCATGAGAAGCTGCAAAGCTTTGGCCGCGATTTTTTGAAGCCTCTGCATTCTCATATTTGGGGACTCCTGGACGTGGCGTCATCGTGATCGATGACATGAACCAGCTTGCGGAGCGTTTCCAGTTCCTCGAGGAGTTCCAGATTTCTGATGACCTCCAGGTCTTTTTGGGAAAGCTGGATTTCCGCTGCCGGGCCGGGAACTGGGGACGGCACTTGAAACCATTTCAGGGCCAGCCATCCGGAGAGGACCACGACGCAACATCCTGCGGTCACGGCCGCCATGGCACGGGCCGGGAAAGGGCCCAGACGATCCCACCAATGCGAATCCGCATCCCGGCCGGAAAGCTTTCGTTTGATGGCCCATGACAGGGCGGAGGCCTTTTCCGGAGACAGTTCAGGCGGTAAGGAACTCTCCTTGATGCGGCCGAGAAAACGGAGCATTTTCTGTCGCTCCTCACGGCAGCCCAAGCAGCTTGCAAGGTGCTGCTCCCAGTCCGCCCTCTCTTTGTATCCCAGCTCTCCGTACACGTCGAGGAGGAGGGTCTCCTGATAATCGCGGCACGCGTCCATGGCTTTTTATCCCTCCCAGTCTTTTAAGGCCTGCCTCAGGGAATGGGTCGCCCTGAAAAGATGGCTTTTTACCGTGCCTTCCGCCGTACCCATGACCTGAGCGATTTCAGCGATGCTCATGCCCTCAAGGGCTTTGAGCTGAAAGGCCACACGCTGCTTTTCCGGCAGAGCCTGCATGGCCCCATCAATATCCCGAGAGAGCTGCCGGTTGCTCAGTTCCTTGATGGTGTCGCTGTGACCTGCCACGTCTTCAGCCTCGCGATTTTCCCCTCTTTTCCACGGCAACCACGGGGAAATAAGCTTCTGCCAGCGATTTTGCCGTCTCTTGCCGTCCAGGCAGACATTCACCAGGATGCGGTAAAACCAGGTGTAGAAGGTCGCATGGCCACGGAACTTTCGCAGGTTCCGAAAAGCCCGTAAAAAAGCTTCCTGGGTGAAGTCTTCCGCATCCTGTTTTTGTCCGGAACACAGGCGATAGGCGACGGCAAAGGCCTTGTTCCTGTAACGGTGAACCAGTTCTTCCATGGCCCAGTGGGCGCCGTCCCGGGCCAAACGCACCAGGCGATCATCGTCCAGTGAAGGCGCGTTCGGCTCGGCGGCTGACCCTGTTTCCGAATCTGAAGCAAGATATGACAAGAGCATCCTTCTTTCAGAGAGGTTTTTTCTCTCCAGGTCTTATCATATCTCATCGCATCCCCGGAGTAAACGGCCGAGCCTTTTTCGAAAAAACCAGCCGAGCACTATGAGATGGGACGTATGGGGCTGAAAAAGGTTTACAGCCCATGATGTCGAACTTATCAAAAAGACGTCAGTTTCACATCAACTTTCATCATTGATTCGACGTCTCAGGCGATGCAAGGATTCAGGGGTTCAGTGTTCAGCGTTCAGGATGAATGAAGGCTATGAGGCTCACCTGCGCCTTGGCTCCTCCGATCTCTACCCGCTTACTCCTGCAGTCGACAGAACGCTTTGTGCGACTTGCTCGAAAACGTATGTCCACGACCTGTTCCAAACGGCTTCTGTCCTGAACACTGAACCCCTGAACACTGAACACTCAAAGCCCGTCGTGTGAAATGAAAAAGGTGGTGGGCAGGGTTAAGTCCCATAGAAGCCCGCACTTTTCTTCAGGGGGACGGAGGCCTTGTACAGGGTGCCGGCGCCTCTTAGGCAGTAGCCTTTGGCCGATGCAGGGACCATAATCGACGACCCGCAACGGAGCGACAGCGTCCGTCCTGTCTCGGTATCGGACAATTCCGCCTCACCCTGCACACAGATCATGATTTCCACGCTTCGGTTCACAGGGCTTTGGTGCAACATCCCATGTTCAAGACTCATCCGCGAGAGGAGGAATTCCTCGGACCCTTCGGGGTAAAGCCATTCTGCGGATCCTTGCAACCGAGGGTGGAGGATTTTCCTTTCACCGGGCGAAAAGTTCAGGATCTTCAGAAGCTCATGAACATCCAGGTGTTTTTCCGTAAGCCCTCCTCGCAAAACATTGTCCGAGTTTGCCATCACCTCGATGCCTGCCCCATCGAGATAGGAATGCAGTTCTCCCGGGGCGATAGAGAGGGCTTCGCCGGGTTGAAGGAGAATCAGGTTTAGAAGCACCGGCCCAAGCACGCCCAGGTCATCGGGAAAATCCTCCTGAAGCCTGATCATCCATTCAAAGACAGGATCAGAAGAGGGATGAGCCGCAACGGCTGAAACGAGACCCGAGACAAGGCGTCTTTGTTCTTCCCGGCACATAGTAAACAGAGCGGTGATGGTTTTTCTGAACCCCTTCTCGTCTTTCTCCTGGAGGTGAGGCAAATCCGCCGCACGAAATCCTATCCGAGAAAGGATGGAACGGATCTCATGCATGGCGCGAAAGCCTTTGAGCACCCAGAAAGGGGTCAGGGCGCAGAGGATTTCCGGTTTGTGAAAAGGGTCCCGGTAATTCCGGTCATGAGCGCTGAGCGCAATGGCCTGCTTCTCCTCCCTTTCAAAGCCTTCCAGGGCCTGCCCCTGATTCGGATGAGCCTGGATGGACAAGGGCTTCGAAGCTGCGAGGACCTTGAAGAGGAAGGGGAGCCGGTTAGAGAAGCGGGCTGCCGTGGATTTCCCGAGGATCCCCGAAGGGTCTTTCTTGATGAGATCGGAAAGGGGCACCCATCGGCCGTCCCTGAGCACTCTGGACGTCCCATGGGGATGGGCCCCCATCCAGAGTTCAGCCTGAGGCGTTGCTGCAGGAAAAGGCTTTCCCAGAAGTCGGGGAATAAAGGTCCTCGACCCCCATGCATACTCTTGAACGGGATTGTCGAGCAAAGCGATTCCGGGCATGGCTCCCTTGCCTGATTTGAAATACGCGTCTTCACTTTACCTTATTTCAAAGACCCCAGTCTAATGTTTCCACGGATAGCCCGTTTATTTATTGTTCTATGCTTTTCTCATGTGATAAAATTTGATGAAATCGTAAGAAGTCCGAAAAACGCCGATATGTCATTGCGAGCGAAGCGCGGCAATCCCTGGCCCAGACCTGGAAATGACCCTTTGGAATCCAAGAAGGAAATCCTGTGAGTCGCCAGCGACGCTGATTCTCCCCGGGATATCGCGCCAG
>Ga0114946_10003676_pt1 | contig 10281 bp, 5 predicted proteins | sample WalLakDeSediment_FD_88676 | JGI IMG/M metagenome (GOLD analysis project Ga0114946, IMG submission 88676) | Lake sediment microbial communities from Walker lake, Nevada to study Microbial Dark Matter (Phase II) - Walker Lake 11/02/13 Deep Sediment | ecosystem: Environmental > Aquatic > Freshwater...
AAGCGGGCTTCCGGTCCTGGGCATCTGCTACGGAATGCAAGCTTTAGCTTACGCTCTTGGTGGGGTTGTGACCGCCTCTGCAGAAAGAGAGTACGGCGTCACCGCCCTGGAGGTCCTGGTGCCAACACCAGTCCTCCCCAAAGGTCAACTAGACGTATTAATGTCCCACGGTGATTTGATCGAACACCTGCCTCCAGGTTTCATCGCCCTGGCTAGAACAAAAAGCTCTCCCATTGCCGCCATGGGTGACCCACAGCGGAATTATTATGGTGTCTTGTTCCACCCGGAAGTGCGCCACACACAGGCAGGGTTTGAGATGCTGCGTCGCTTTGTAACCGAAATCTGCGGAGCCAATCCGGACTGGACACCTGAATCGATTATCAACCAGAGCATCGAGCGAATCCATCAGCAGGTAGGTGATGAGCAGGTGTTGGCTGCAGTCAGCGGTGGGGTTGATTCTAGTGTTGCGGCAGCTCTGGTTTATCGCGCCATCGGCGATCAACTTGTGGCTGTGTTTGTCAATACTGGCTTGCTGCGTCATGAGGAAAGCCATAAGGTAACCAGTGCTTTCCAGGAAAAGCTGGGGTTAGAATTAATCGCAGTCGATGCCAGACATGAGTTTCTGAAAGCGCTCAAAGGTGTCAGCGATCCAGAGCAAAAAAGGAAGATAATCGGTGAGCGTTTCATCCGGGTGTTTGAGGCACAGGCTCACCAACTAGGCTCTCCCCGATACCTGGTGCAGGGCACCATTTATCCCGACGTGGTGGAATCACGCGCTCCAGACCGGGCGAAGGCTGAACGGATCAAGACGCACCATAATGTCGGCGGCCTTCCGGAAGAAATGCATTTTAAACTGGTTGAACCGCTGCGCTACCTGTTTAAAGATGAAGTCAGGGCTGTGGGAGAAGCTTTAGGGCTACCAGTAGATTTGGTGTGGAGACAACCCTTCCCTGGTCCTGGCCTAGCGGTACGCTGCCTGGGCGAGATCACACCACAGCGCCTGGCGCGCCTGAGAGCTGCTGACGAAATCTTCACTTCTGAACTGCAAGCAGCTGGCTTGTTGCATATGAGAGATCATGCAGGACAAGCATCTGGCACAGCCCAGGCTTTTGCCGTCCTGCTACCGGTGCAATCGGTGGGCGTAATGGGAGACCAGCGTACGTACGAAGAAGTCATCGCTCTGCGGGCAGTCACTACCGAAGATTTCATGACCGCTGACTGGGCGCGCCTACCAAACGAACTCCTGGCGCGCATCGCCAACCGGATTGTCAATGAAGTTTCCGGAATAAACCGGGTGGTTTATGACATCACCAGTAAACCACCAGCAACTATCGAATGGGAATAACCTGCGTGACAAAACCTTCCCTGAACACCTGAATTCCACCTGGAATGAAAAGAACTGCACAAGGCTGTATGGAAAATTATCACGGCGTCAAGAATACCAAGTAAGAGAATAATAAGGAGGTTGACATGGATTTTGGTGAAGTGCTCTCCAAAGCATGGCGAATTATCTGGAAACATAAAATCCTTTGGATTTTCGGGATCATGGCGGGTTGCTCTGGGTCCGGCGGTAGCACCCCCTTTCAATACCAGTTCGGCTCTTCAGATATACCCCCACAATTCCAATCTACCCTGGAGCAGATCCCCAGGGAACAAATCCCCCTAATTATCGGCATTGCAGTGCTGGTCGCCCTGGTAATCATAATCATATCGATCTTTTTTGGAACGATTGGTCGCATTGGCATCATCCGTGGCACTTTGCAGGTTGAACAGGCAACAACTCGGCTGACTTTTGGAGAACTGTTCACAGGCAGCCTGCCTTACTTCTGGCGGGTATTAGCTCTGGTAGTCATCGTTACGCTAGTGATCATGCTCCTATCGCTGATCCTTATCGTCCCGGTCACAGTGGTTACCGTAGCCTCTCTCGGTCTGGCTTTAATTTGTTTACTACCTTTCCTGTGCTTGTTAGTACCCCTGAGCTGGTTGCTACAGGCGTATGTCGAGCTGGGGATCGTATCGATTGTGGCTGACAATTTGGGAGTCATTGACGGCTTGAAGCGCGCCTGGGAAATCATTAAAACCAACCTGGGGGTAGTGATACTGATGGCTTTGATCTTAATCCTCGGCGTGGCTGGAATTGGTGGCCTGATCATTGCTGGACCATTATTGTTGGTGCTGGTGCCTATCACCACCGCAGTAGTTGTGAGCACAGAAAATCTGTTTGCCCTGGGAGCGCTGGTATCCATACTGTGTCTGGTGATATACTTACCGGTACTATTGGTTCTAAACGGTATTATACAAAGCTACATCAACACTGCCTGGACACTCACCTATCTGCGCCTGACACCTATGTTGACCGGCAGAAGGTCGGAATAATATAAGATCGAAATAAAAATCGGCAGACTGGTTTCCAAACCTTATGAGTTTCTTCCGATTGCATAGACAATTCAGGGTGTGCTAAAATTTTAGACATGGCCAAACAATTGCGCGGGGTTTTCCTGGCGCTGATCTTTTCGTTTCTTTACACTCCGTATTTGTCTGCCCAGGAAATCCACCAGGCCAGACTGACTCCTCCTGAGACAGAGGATTTTCCGTATATCTCAACCTATCTGGATGTGTTCGATGCGGATGGCAACTTCGTTTACGGGATTGACCCTGAGGATGTAAACGTACTGGAAAATGGGCGCCGTTTAGCGGTCACTGAGTTAAATAAACTGAGAGCTGGTGTCCAATTTGTGCTGGCTATTAACCCTGGCGCGGCGTTCAACATCCGCGATCTGCAGGGGAATTCCCGCTACGATTATGTCTATAATGAATTAGAACGCTGGGCACAAGGCCGGCAAGGTACCACACTGGACGACTTAAGCCTGCTGACTGTAGACGGGCCTGTAGCAACCCATCTGTCCGATCCAACCGCCTGGATTTCAACCATACAGCCCTACCAGCCAGAAAATAGCATTGGCGATATGGGGTTAGAAATGCTGGGGCGTGCCCTGGAACTGGCTGCCGAAACCCCCGTCCGACCTGGGATGGGGCGAGCGGTCCTGTTCATTACATCTTTACCTGAGCAAGATATAACGCTTTTCCTGGAAAGTCTGGCAGTCCGTGCCAGACAGCGCGAAGTGCGCATTTTCGTTTGGCTGGTCACGTCTGCCAGCTTGTACAATTCTCCCAATGCGATCCAGCTTCAGAACCTGGCAAACCAGACCGGCGGGGAGTTCTTCGCATATTCTGGGATTGAACCCCTTCCAGACCTGGAAGATTACCTTGAGCCGTTACGCTGCACATACTTCCTCTTGTATGAATCTCGCATCATCACCAGCGGCAGACATCAACTTGCGGTCCAGATAAGATCCGAAGAATTGGACCTTACCTCTGCTGAACAAGAATTTGAAATTGAAGTACTACCACCCAACTTGGCCTTTATCTCGCACGATCTGGAGATTAAACGTAAGGTCTCTACAGGAACAGACCAAGAGCCTGGTGAAATCACACCCGGTCAGCATCATTTTGAAGTGTTGATTGAATTCCCTGATGGTTATGTACGCCCCTTAGAGAGAACCCGCTTGTTCGTAGATGGTCAGATTGAACACCAAAATCTGTCGCATCCCTTTGACCAATTTACCTGGGATTTAAGCGAATATACCAGCACCGATTCGCACCTAATCCAGGTTGAGGTGATGGACATCCTGGGACTGACCAGCACCAGCATTGAAAAGACGATACTGGTTAGCGTGGAACAACCAGTTCAACGAAATCTGTTGACCCTTACTCGAAACAGATCTTTGGTAGTGGGGGCAGTTGTTCTACTAACAGGGTGCATTTTACTGCTCATTCTGGTAATGGGGGGACGTGTCCAACCCGGATTTCTCAGAACATCTCGAAACGGTCACCGGCGATCCGACCCCGTCACCCAACCAGTGCAGGCAAAAATCGAACCGAAAGCTCACCGCCTGCCAGACTGGTTCAACCGTTTATACTGGCCACAACGGAGTGTTGAGACGCATGCTCCTGCCATGCTGGTGCGCATCTCCGAATCTGGGCAGAGCAAGACCTCACCACCCATCCCCATTACCGCAGATGAAATCACTTTCGGACGGGACCCAACTTTGGTGACACAGATATTGGAGGACCCATCCGTAGAAGCAATCCATGCCCGCCTGCGTTTAGTAGCAGATAAAACATATCACCTGTATGACGAACAATCCACTGCTGGAACCTGGATAAACTATACACCTGTTTCAGCGGAGGGCGCCCAGTTGGAGCATGGCGACTTGATCCACATCGGTCGAGTTGGATTTCGTTTTTCCCTGCGTGAACCCGTAAATGTCCGTAAGCCCATCATCATTAAAAAGGAACAAAACCAGTGATCCCGGTTTCTCAAGCGCATTTATTTGTGTCCACTTTGACGCATCCTGGCATGAAAGGAAAGAACAACGAAGATCGTTTCGCGGTATCTGCCTTTCGTCTTAGCGAAAGTGACCCGACACCAGCCTTGTTGGCGGTAATAGCTGATGGAGTTGGTGGGCATCGAGCTGGAGAAGTGGCCGCTGAAATTGCTGTTGAAGTCATCAGCCAGACAGTTAGCGATGGCACCGCTCAAAACCCCATCCGAACCCTGGTAAATGCCATTATCCTGGCCAGTGAGAAAATCTACGCCGAGTCTGGCAGCGATCCAACTCAGCAAGGCATGAGTACAACCTGCTCTTGTGCCTGGGTGATCGATAACCGCCTGTATATTGCTTCTGTAGGTGACACCCGAATTTACCTGGTGAGGGATAACGCCATCCACCAATTGACGGTTGACCACACCTGGGTCCAAGAAGCCATTGATCAAGGGACACTGACACCTGAAGAAGCACGCCAACACCCTAATGCTCATGTTATCCGGCGGTACCTGGGTTCAACACAACCAGTTATTCCCGACCTGCGCATGCGCCTGAACTCTGAGGAGAGTGATGAGAAGGCAGAAGCCAACCAGGGAACACGCCTTCAACCTGGTGATCGCGTGCTTCTGTGCACCGATGGTTTGACCGACCTGGTAGAAGAACACGAAATTCTTGAAATATTGAACTCCTATGACCGAGACCAAGCCCTTCATGAGCTGGTAAATCTGGCAAACCAACGCGGCGGGCACGATAACATCACGGTGATAAACCTGGAGGTGCCTTCTAAAAAACGACAGGCAGGCATTCCTGGACGAAAATCTCGTAAAGCAACCCTGGTCTGGGGCTTGCTGGTGATTGGCATTATCTGCTTATTGGGCTACCTGGTTATGAGCAATTTGGTCTGGGTGCCAACCAGTTCCACACCAACAATTACGCCAGACAACACCTTTGCGCTGGGGATCACCTCAGACCCCTTTCTGATACCAACCTTACCCGCCACTCAACCACCCTTCCAACCGCCAACGGCCACGGTCAGTCAACTCACTCCAATTATGCCTTCACCCACCGTGGAGCTCAGCCCCCAACCTGATGCCAGCCCCACGCCAATTCCAGCAACGTACACCCCCTGGCCAACCTCAACACAGCTACCTGCTCAGGAAACTCCATCTGAGTAACTGGTAGCTCTGTTACTGGTCAAGCCCCTTTCGCCCCAATAAATCTGGGATAAAAATATCTTTTACGGTAAGCTTGCGTAAAAGACTTCATTCCCAATCGCCATAATAACCGTACGGTTGGATTGGCTGATCGTGAAAGCAGTAGCCGGACCAGGTGGGAGTGGTTGCTGGGATCGAAACTGTCGCTGGAAGGTCAACCGGACACTGAAGTGATAGACTGCTTGAGATGTTGGTTCAAGCATATATATCGACGGATCAGGCGGTGTTATAAAAAGAATCTCGGTGAAAAAAGCGCCTTCAATGATGGGAGTCTCCTGACGGCCTGGGCGTGGATCAATAAACATTGCCGGTTCTTCACAACGGGTTGGTGATTCAACCAATCCACTGTATGTGCAGGTGGTCAGGTGACCATCGGTGTGAAGCAGGTATAAATCTGGACGGTTGACCGCCAGATCGATGACATCATGCATTGGGGGCACCTGCTGGCCAAAAAAGAAACGGGGCTGCTGGGAGATATTCAAATTACGGTAAATCCAGACAGCGTTGGTCTTGGGATCAAGGACATAAAGATCACCCGCATCGAAAACCAATCCTTCAGGGCTGCCCCAATTCGTGTCGGGAGGCGCTAAGGGTTGCGCCAGAGGGTCCTCACCAGGCATACAGTAGAGCAAATTGCCGTTCCCGTCGATGCCCAAGACTGTCGCTTTGGAATCATGACCACGTGGTAAAGCTGTAATATCCGTAATTGAGCCCACAACAAAACTACCATAAGGACCTGGCCCACACTTAAAGAAAGGATCAATGACATAGCCTGTGTTCGATAAAGTTGCCCGTAAGACTACACCTTCATGGGCATTCAGCAAATAAAGATCACTGCCAGTGGCAACCATGCGCGAGATATGAGCACTCTCACTCAAGCTGGTCGTGAGGGCTGGATTGAAATCCAATCGTTCCACGAAATCCAGCGCATCCAGCACCTGGAGAGCGTCTGCCCGCAAGGACTGGGATTCTTCGGTAACTTTGTGGACCTCGGCCTGATCGATGAATCTCAGGGTAGTATTCCATGCCAATCGTTGATTGTTCGGTTCGCTTTGATCTTCAGCTATTTCAGCAGATTCAAGAGCCTGCTGGAAATAATAATCATAATGAATAGATTGTCCACGCTGCAAGTAAACCAGGCTGGCAAGAGTCACAACTACTAAGGGCACAGCAATGGCAAAGAATGCCATCGTGGTAGGAGGTAGCTTAAAAAGGCTGGAATCAGGCAAAACAGCTTTAAGCAGGCGAGCCAACCCGTTCAGTAACCGCAATCCAACTTCCCTAACAGCTGACCCAATCGATTCAAACAACTTTTTCAAAGGCTCCAGCCTATGCATTGCCTGCGCCATTCTTTTCGTATCCCCCGCTGTTTGAGAGGCTTCAACCTGTGATATACCTGGTGCTCCTGTTCGAGTGGATTGTGTGCCAATTGGTACAGCTGGTTCTGAGGGCTGGTCTTGCTGGAAGGTTTGTCTAATCCGAGCAGGAGCACCCGGTGATTGTCCCATGGATGGGGGCGATGATGCGGACTCTGGTTGCGAATCCCCAATCCAGACCTCGCTCACCCCTGGGCCTTGATATGTAGAGGAGAAGGCGTCCTGTTCTTCATTAAACTCATCCCCTACAGCATCATGCTGGCTGGCTGAATATTGGGAACCAGAAAGCGTTGGAGGTGTACTGATAGGTTTGAGTATCTCCAGCTTACCAGAGCCTGATCTGACCTGGATAAAGACTGCACTCATACGGGTTGCACCCTGAATAAACAACCAGCGGAGTAATTCATCCTTCCCCTGATTGTGAGCGTTTTGAAGTGATCCCGGTGTCCAGATGTCGGGAGGTTGCGAGGCAAGCACCACAGCATCCCCAGCCTTTAGCTCCACCTGCGAAAAACGAATAGGGGGTGTACGGCTGATTCCCAGACCACGACCTGTCAGTTGAGGGTCGTGTACATGCCTGGCCTCGCCACCGGTAAGAGTCTTCGTGTCGCGTAAAATATAAACATGAGAAGACCCAGATTGACCCAGGTATACTTGTTGGTCGCGCACAACTACCTGTGTAAGCCATCCGATTGCATGCTCTCCCGAAGCAGCCAGCTTTAAATTACGGTCCAATAATAACTGGTTAAGAGCTTCAGCTACGGCTCTTTGGGCGGATGTAACTGTGCCCGGTGTGCGGAAATAAATCCGCACCAGATAATCCAAAAGCGCTCCGATTTTTTCTGTTGGTAGAGCCCTGCCGTCAGGCCAGGACAGGTACAAAATCAGACGGTCGCGATCGCGCCCACGAGCGCATTTTCGCGGTGGACAGGTGGCGAGCAGACCAGGCATACCTGACTGGTGTGGAGCTGTCGATTGGATAAGGGGGTGAGTGATCAGGTCAAATGGTGATGGCATATCCGTCTTTTTGAGTGAATTCCAAAATAAATACTGTTTGTTTATCCTTAATCCGTTAAAACCAGAAAGCAAAACCCTGGATACTTTCGGTTCTCAATAAGGTTATGGTGATATCTTATGGTTGCAAGGTTTGTTCCTGCTGCCCAAAACAATTTGCAACAATCCTGCCCCCTATCAGGTTCAGATTAAACGGGGAAAGCCTGAACCGCTTAACTCAACATTTTCTGGGTTGTTGGTCCAGATACCTGGAATTTTGGTACCACACTTCGAGCAAGACCCAGCAGCATCCAGGTGGTAAGCGCGGAGGACAAACCCAGAACGCCTGATTAAGATATTCTGGCAATTGGGACAGATTGTATTCTCGTACTCACTTACCCGTCCAGGTAGATTCCCAGCGTAAACATAATTAAGGCCAGCTTCCTGCCCAATCTCTGCCGCCCGGATCAAAGTCTTGACATCCGTCGGGGGTGGCTCAGTCATCTTATAATCGGCATGGAAGGCGGTCACATGCCAGGGAATATCCGCTGAGACCGAAACAATGAATTTGGCGGTATCCATTAACTCATCTGTGCTGTCATTGAAACCTGGCACGACCAGGGTGACCACTTCCACCCAAAAACCGATCTCATGTGCACGACGGATTGAATCCAGCACGTGGTTTAATACACCACCTAACTGGCGGTACTGGCGGTCTTGCATGGTTTTTAGATCAACTTTGAAGCCTGCCAGGTAGGGGCGTAAGTACTCGAGCACTTCTGGTGTGGCGTTCCCGTTGGAAACATACACACACTTAATTCCCTTTTTCTGAGCCAGGCGAAAAATCTCCACCGCCCACTCTGAGGTGATCAAGGGTTCATTATATGAAGAAGCAATTACCCCCGCTCCACTCCTGAGAGCGAGTGCTACCATTTCCTGTGGAGAAATCCGGCGGATATAATTAGCGGAGACATCGGAGGCTGGATCGCGCAGCGCCTGTGAAGATAACCAGTTCTGGCAATAATCACAATGAAAATCGCAACCTAACATGCCAAAGGTAAGGGCAGTTGAGCTGGGAAGTACGTGGAAGAAGGGTTTTTTTTCAATCGGATCAGCCTGCACAGCAGCCACATATCCCCAAGGGACTCTCAGTTTGCCCTGGCGATTAAAGCGCACCTGGCAGATTCCCCGCCGCCCTTCCCTGATCAGACAGCGGTGCGCACAGGCATAGCAACGCACTGCCCCATCTGGTAAAGCTTCATATAACTCGCCTTCACGAGTTAATCCATCCAGGAAATCGGCTATGGTGGTCAAAGGGTACTTCCTCCAGATACAAGTCAATTATAATGGCAGTAGTTAAATAGTATACGGCATAATAGAGAGGCTGGCAAATGAAAAACCTATCCCTTCCCCTGATACGTGCACAATTTCCTGCACTGCAAAATGCGGCCATTTTCCTTGACAACCCGGCTGGCACCCAGGTCTCCCAGACAGTGATCAATCGCATGAGTACATATCTGATCGAATGCAATGCCAATCACGGTGGCGCTTTTGCGACCAGCCGTCAATCCGATGCTCTGGTTTGGAATACCCGCTTAGCCCTGGTTGATTTCCTGAACGCCTCCCGCCCGGAGGAGATTGTCTTCGGTCCCAATATGACCAGCCTGACATTCAACCTGAGCCGTTCACTGGCTCACACCTTCCAGCCGGGCGATGAAATCGTTGTTACCCGCCTGGACCACGACGCCAATATCACTCCCTGGGCCTTGGTGGCGGAAGAACGAGGGTGTCATCTGCACTGGGTTGATTTCAACCCCGAGGATGGTCGTCTTGACTTGCATGATTTCCAGACAGCTCTTGAAACCAGACCTAAAATAGTGGCAGTGGGTTATGCTTCTAATGCTCTGGGAACCATCAATCCTTTGGAAAAAATGATCCGAATGGCAAAAGAGGTTGGAGCATTGACTTTTATCGATGCGGTCCAGTATGCCCCGCATGGTCCCATCGATGTGCAGCAATTAGGCTGTGATTTCCTGGTCTGTTCAGCCTATAAATTTTTTGGTCCTCACGTTGGCATCCTGTACGGAAAATACGACCTGCTGGATGAACTGAACGCCTACAAGGTGCGTCCCGCACCTGACAGCCCACCGGGTAAGTTCGAAACTGGAACCGGAAATTTTGAAGGTTATGCTGGCGTACTCGGCGCGTTGGAGTATCTGGAATGGTTTGGCAAGGATTTCGGCGAAGGCTATGCGAAGGAATACGAGGGGCGCTCTTCAGGCCGGGCTTTGAAATTCAAACAAGCCATGC
>Ga0114946_10003677_pt1 | contig 10276 bp, 8 predicted proteins | sample WalLakDeSediment_FD_88676 | JGI IMG/M metagenome (GOLD analysis project Ga0114946, IMG submission 88676) | Lake sediment microbial communities from Walker lake, Nevada to study Microbial Dark Matter (Phase II) - Walker Lake 11/02/13 Deep Sediment | ecosystem: Environmental > Aquatic > Freshwater...
ACGGCGCCTCGGTGCATTTATTGCAGGCGGTGTATGGGGGATAAGAAAACATGGAGTGATGGAGTATACGAAAGAATGGAGTAATGGAGGATTGGAGTAATGGTGCGATGTGGCGTAAAAAGCAGGTTTTGTCCTGTCTCTTTTGCATCACTCCATTACTCCAACACTCCAAGAATTTTCTAAGGAGAAAGGATAGCAATGGAAGATAAAGAGAAAAAACCAGCAAGTCCCCAACGCGATGATCAGGAAGACTCCGTCTTCAAGACCGAGGAGATCAAGATAGAAGAGATGGCCATAGACGGGATCTGCGGGGTGTATTGACGGTGCACGGGACAAGGTACATGGCTCACGGTGTAAAGCCGGAAGGACTGGGAAGGAAGAGATACAGGCTGGCCCAGGGCACCCAGGTGCGGGAGGAAGACTTCGGCCTCCTATTCTACACCATGAAAGGGCCGCGGCTTTTTTTCCTCAAATGCGGCCGCCTTCTGGAAGCGGAATTCTTCAGAGGGGAAGTGAGCCTTGAGGGGTGGAAGAAAGATCGCTCATTGTCGGAAGGAGCAAGCCTCGGAATCGAGCAAAGCCTCGAGCGGCTGAAGGACAAGGGAGTGATCCTTGTATGCTGAAATCGCCAGAAGGGGCCTCAGAGCGCCGGTCAACGTGACTTGGGAGATCACGCTCAAGTGCAACCTCCGGTGTGTGCACTGTTTGTCCGATGCGGGCAAAGCCCTCGAACAGGAGTTGACCACAGAGGAATGCCGGGCCCTCATCGATCAGTGGGCTGCACTCCAGGTCTTCCAGGTCAACATCGGGGGGGGAGAGCCTTTTGCAAGGGAGGACTTCCTCGATCTCCTGCAGCATGCTCACGAAAGAGGTCTTGTCACGTGTGTCAGCACCAACGGACTTCTCGTCGACCGGATGCTCGCAAAGCGATTGAGCGAGCTCCGGATGCTCTACCTGCAAGTCAGCCTCGACGGCGCCACTGAAGATGTCAACGACGCCGTCAGGGGATCGGGAACTTTCAAGAAAATTCTGGGCGCCATGGACAACCTTGCGGCCGAAAGGGTTCCCTTCAGCATCAACACCGTGCTTACAAGACGGAATTTTGACCAGCTCGAATCGCTCAGGAGCCTGGCCGGGGAGTACGGCGGTGAGCTTCGGGTCTCACGGTTCCGGCCCTCGGGACGGGGAAAAGAAAGCAGAAAAGAGCTCGGTCCCACCATGAACCAACTGGAATATTTTTCAGAGTGGCTCGCCCGGCATGACCTGGTGAGGACGGGCGACTCCTTTTTCTGCCTCACTTCCGATAAGCGACGCAGGAAAGGGCTGGACATGTGCGGAGCGGCCAAGATGACCTGCTGCGTGTCGCCCGATGGAAAAGTTTACCCCTGCGCTTTCCTGCAGGAGGAGCCCTTTTTCGCAGGGGATGTGCGGGACCGGCCTTTCAGGAGCCTGTGGCACGACTCCGCCGTGCTCAGGCGGTTCCGGGAACTGAATGTCCTTTCCTGCATGAGTTGCTACCGCTTCGAGAGCTGTCGCGGCGGATGCCCTGCCGTGGCCTATCACACCTATCACGATCTCTCCATGCCGGATCCCGAGTGCCTGGTGAGCCTAAAACAGGGTGCAGGGCGCAAGGTAGTAACTGGTGGCGCTGTGGAGGAGGAACAACTTTGATGGATTCGTAAAAAATCGCATTTTCATGTCATTTCGAGCGAAGCGACCCGTCCTCCGTAGCAGGCTCCTGCGGAGGGTGGAAGCAATCTCGTAAATGGCCGGACATCCATGAAATTGCCACGGCGCTTCACGCCTCGCAATGACGGTGCGGGACTTTTTACGAACGCATCAACTCTTGGCGGCAGCAGAATGAACTTGTGGCTCCGGCCTTTTTCAACTTAGGCACTTTCTAAACTATGTTTGATCTTCTTTTCAGCCCCCTCAAGGTGGGCAAGGTGACGTTGCCCAACCGCATTTGTTTCCTGGCTCACAGAACGAACTTCGCCGGCAAAGGTTGTCTCAATGAACGCCTGATGGCCTATTACCGCAGAAGGGCCGGGGGCGGGTGCGGATTGATCGTTGTGGGTGAGTTTTCCATCCATCCCAACGACCGGCCCTGGGAAACCATGATCGAAGCTTACCATCCCCACGTGGTCAAGGACTACCGGCGGCTCACGGCGTTGATCCGCGGGAATGGATCGCTCGCCTTTGCGCAACTCCGTCACCATGGTTTCCAGGGCAGCGGAGCGGTAACGCGACAGCCCGTGTGGGGACCCTCTCCCGTGGCGGACATTGCCTTCGGAGAAACGGCCAAACCCATGGAGCCGGAAGACATGCAAGAGGCGCTGGAGGCTTTTGCCAAGGCGGCCATGTTCGCTAGAGAGGGCGGTTTCGACGGTGTGGAGATCGACATGGGACCCGAATCGCTCTTGAGGCAGTTCCTCTCTCCCATCAGCAATTTCAGGCAGGACGAATACGGCGGAAGTCTTGAAAACCGAATGCGCCTCCCTCTCCAGGTGGCGGGAGCGGTGCGAAAGGCGGTGGGGTTTGATTTCACGGTGGGAATCCGCCTGTGCGCGGACGAGAAATTCTGGGGCGGGATTTCCCTGGATGAGTCGAGGCACACGGCGCAGGTTTTCGAGAAGGCGGGGCTCTGCGATTTCATCAACGTCTCCGTGGGCACTTACTACAACCTTCATCTGATCCTTGCTTCCATGCACACCCCTAACGGGTTTTCCCTGGATCTGGCACAATCCGTCAAGACCGCGGTAAAGGTCCCCGTGATGGCCAGTCATCAGATCGGCTTCCCCCATATGGCCCAAGACGTGCTTGAAAAGGGCCAGGCCGATGCTATTGGGCTGGTGCGCCACCTGATCTGCGATCCGGACGCCCCGAGAAAGGCCGCTCAGGGAATGGTGAAAGATATCCGTTTCTGCGTCAAGGACAACAAAGGGTGCATCGGCAGGATCAATCAGCTCAAGACTCTCAGTTGCACCCAGAACCCGACCGTGGGATATGAGGACCTTGACGGGTCGGAACGGCCTTCACAGAGCGTTGTGAGAAAGAGGGTGCTGGTCGTCGGAGGCGGCCCCGGAGGCATGGAGGCTGCCCGCGCGGCAAAGGAGAAGGGGCACGAGGCGACCCTGTACGAGAAAGAGGCGGTGCTTGGGGGCCAGGTCAACCTGATCGTCAAACGACCGGGCAGGCAGCCCATGGCGGGCATCATCGCTCAACTCGGCCGCGGTCTGGAAAGAGCCGGGGTCCCGGTCTTCACCGGGGTGCATGTGACGCCGGAGTTCGTCCTCGAGAAAAAACCGGATGCGGTCATCGTCGCCACGGGGTCGAGACCCCGCAAAAAACCCGTCCCCGGAGAATACGGTCCGCCCGGGGTTCTTGACGTTTGGCAAGCCCTGTCCGGATCCTATGCGTTGGGGTCCAAGGTGCTCTTCGTGGACGAGAACGGAGGGCATCATGCGGCGGCCACGGTGGAACTGATAGCCGACCAAAGCAAGAGGGTTCACATGGTGACCAGCGACCTCTTCATCGGGATCGAGCTGGCGCCCCTGGGTGACCTGTACCTCACCCGCCAGAGGCTGCTCCAGAAGGGGGTAACCTTCACCTCCGATGTGTTCGTCGATCTCATTTCGGGCGGCACGGTCATGGCCCGGGATATTTACACCAATGAGCCCTTGTATTTTGAAGACTACGACACCATCATCCTGGACATGGGCAATGTGGCGGAAGAGGACCTTTATTTCCAGCTCAAGGGCAAGGTGAAGGAGCTCTACCGCATCGGGGACTGCGTGGCTCCCAGGGGCATCGACATGGCCATTCTCGAAGGGCGAAGGGTGGGGGAAAGGCTGTGAGTGAATTCAGGTACCTTTTTTCTCCCTTGAAGATCGGTTCGGTGATCGTGGCCAACAGGATTCACTTCGCCGCACACATGACCAATCTGGGTGAAGATCAGAAGATCAGCGAAGCTCACCTCTATTACTACCGTGAAAGGGCGCGGGGCGGATGCGGCCTGATCACCACCGAGGAGCTTTCGGTCCACCCCTCGGACCATGCCTACGAAAAGCTGGTCGACGCATTCGAACCCGATGTCGTCCCGGGCTTTCAGGCGCTGACAAAGGCCGTCCACCGCTATGAAACAAAAATCTTTGCCCAGCTCAACCACAACGGCACCCAGGGAGACGGGAAGATTTCAAGGCTTCCGGTGTGGGGACCGTCTCCGTCCAAGGACCCCATCTTTCGGGAAACGTGCAAAGCCATGGAGATCGAGGACATCAAGGAGTGCGTGAGCTTCTTTGCAAAGAGCGCCCTCCACGCCGTGGAAGGGGGTTTCGACGGGATCGAACTTCAAGTCGGTCACAGCTCGCTGATCCGCCAGTTTCTCTCCCCGGCAAGCAATCTCCGGGAGGATGAGTACGGGGGTTCCCTCGACAACCGGATGCGATTTTGCCTGGAGGTCGTCGGCGAGGTCAGAAAGGCTGTGGGGCCTCGCTTCACCCTCGGGGTCCGGTTGAACGCGGATGAGATGCACCCCCGCGGCGGGCTCACCCTGGAAGATGCCAAGCAGATCGCAGCCCGGCTGGAAGCCACGGGCCGGATCGATTTCCTGGACCTCAGCCTGGGGACCTTTTACAGCCTTTTCCTGGTAGAAGGATCGATGCACACGCCCCTGGGGTACACCGTGCCCCTCTCGGCAGGCATTCGATCCGTCACCCGTCTTCCGGTTTTTTGCACGAACCGGATCAATGACCCCCATCTGGCGGAGAAGATTCTCGAGAACGGACAGGCCGACATGATCGGCATGGTCCGGGCCCTCATTTGTGATCCGGAACTGCCGAACAAGGCGAGGGAAGACAGGTCCGAGGATATTCGCCACTGCATTGCCTGCAACCAGGGTTGCATCGGCCGCATGGGACTGGGATACAGACTCGGATGCATTCAAAATCCGGCGGTGGGCGAGGAAAAGACCCTTGGCGCCGACACCTTTCTTCCTTCTCCGACGCCCAAGAGAGTGGTCGTGGTCGGAGCGGGGCCCGCGGGTCTCGAAGCAGCCCGCGTGGCGGCCCTGAGAAAGCACGAGGTGATCCTTTTCGAAAAGAACCGGGAAGTGGGGGGACAGAACCTGATCGCAGGGAAGGCGGCGGGCCGGCAGGAGATCACCGGGGTGACGCGGTGGCTCGTGAGCCAGATCCGAAAGCTCGATATCGATGTGCGCCTCGGCGTTGAGGCCACGGAAGCGCTGGTGTTGAAGGAGAATCCCGAAGCCGTGGTGGTGGCCACCGGTTCCCTTCCCCGGCGAAAGCCCATTCCCGGCGAGTACTCCCCGGAACAGGTGGTGGACACCTGGCACGTATTGACAGGGGAAGCCAAAACCGGAAACCGGGTCCTTCTCATTGACCTCGACGGACATCACCAGGCCACAGGAACGGCCGAGTACCTTGCCGAGCAGGGCAAAGAAGTGCACATGCTCTGCCCGGCCCTCTTCATCGGGGGCAAGCTGGGGCCCCTGCAGGATCTCTATCTGACTCGTCAGCGCCTGGCCAGGAAGAACGTCACCTTCACCCCGGACATCGCGGTGCTCGGGATCGAGGGGACCCTCGTGAAAGGGCTCAACGTGTACTCCAACGCAATGCTGGATTTTTCAGGTTACGACACGATCGTGCTGGCTGCGGGCAATGCATCCTGTGATGAGCTTTATTTCAGCCTGAAGGGCAAGGTGAAGGAGCTCTACCGCATCGGGGATTGCGTGGCGCCGAGAAAGACGGACATGGCCATCCTGGAAGGTCATCGGGTGGGAAGGCAGTTGTGATGATCAAAAATCCCGATGTTTGGGTTTTGGTTCAACACCGGCAGGGGAAGATTGAAGAGCCCACTTTCGGTCTGCTCGGTGAAGCCCAAAGACTTTCCCGGAGTCAAGGCAAGGTCGTGGCCGTCTCTTTGGGTTGGGGACTGGATCAAGAACTGAAAACCCTGGATTCCCGAGGGGCCGGTAAGATTCTCTATATCGAGGACGTGCGGTTGGCGCATTTTCATGGAGAAGCGCAAGCCAGAGTCCTTGCAGGGCTTCTCGGGAGAGAGAACCCTCTTTTCCTCCTCATGGCCCATTCAGCGGAAACCGCGGATCTCGCACCCCGATTGGCCGCTGTGCTCGGAACAGGGTTGGTGACGCGCGCCATGGATCTTAAAATGGATGCCCATGGTAAAGTCACGGCGGTTCAACCCATCGCGAACGGATATCTTTTTCAAGAACTGGAGTTCGAAAGCCCTCCCCCCTATCTCGTGACTTTCCTTCCTTCCGTCCTTTCCTCTGAGGGCGTGGAGCCGAAGAAGGCTGAAATTTTCGTTGTGTCGCCTCAGGCTGGTTTTGACGCCTCAAAGACGGAGGTGAAGACTCTTGTTCAGCCTGGCCCGGAGACACTGGATCTCGAAGAAGCGGACATCATTGTCGCCGGGGGCCGCGGTGTAGGGAAAGGGGACTCCTTCCGGGTCATTTATGACCTTGCAAAAGCGATAGGAGGGTCGGTCGGAGGCACCAGGCCGGTGATTGACTGGCAGGAACTGCCCTACGAACGCCAGATCGGGCAAACAGGGAAAACCGTAACCCCCCGCCTTCTGGTGGCCTGCGGGATATCAGGAGCCAATGAGTACACGGTGGGGATGGAAAAATCCCGGCTCGTGATAGCGATCAATACCGATCCAAAAGCCAGAATCTTTCGGTTTGCCGACCTGGGAGTCGTGGGGGATGTGCACGAGGTGTTGCCGCCGCTGATCAAGAGATTGAGGGAGGGCTAATGTTTTTGCCGCCTCGTAAACGCTCAAATTCGAATTCGCTGTGTCTCTTCCTTGCACGCGGGAGGAGACAGCCTTCCCCCTTTCGAAAAGGCGGATGGAAAGGCTGTCCCGCAACTCCTTTTAAGACCAGTTGCGTGATAAAAACAAGAGGCCGGAGCACTTCTCATGTCATTCCCGCGAAGGCGGGAATCCAGTTTTGCCAGGTTTTCCTGGACTCCCGCCTCCGCGGGAGTGACGATCAAAGTGCTGTTGTATGTGGGGGCGCGACACGAAAATGCAAGTTGTCAGATAACCCCCTGAAGGAGGTTGGCTTCTTCATTTGCTTCACCTTGGCCTTCTGCTGCTTTTTGATCAACGCCGTCTGGGCCTACACTCCCGAAGATTGCGTTCGTTGCCACCGGGAGGGCGGCAAGGGGAGTTCTCTCCAGATCGACCTGGAGGCGTTCAAGCAATCTGTGCATGGGGCGACCCTCTCCTGCCTCGACTGTCACGTCCACATCCAGGATGAATCCCATGAAACCATGAAAGCTTCGGGTGCTGTTTCGTGCACGGAATGCCACGAGCAGAAAAACCGGCACGGCCTGTCTCGGGATAGAGGCCAGCGGCCGACGTGCTCTTCTTGTCACACGAAACACCGGATTCTGAGCAAAGGAGATCCTTCGTCGTCCGTTCATTCGGAGGCTCTGGAAAAAACCTGTGCCGAATGCCACCCCTCGGAGTGCGGCAGGGAAGACTACCTTGCGTGGTTTCCCTCACTGAAGGTCGTCTCCCACGGCAAACAGGATCTTAGCAGGGCCTATAGGAGAAACAACTGTCTGGGTTGTCACCAGGGCGCAGGGGCTCACGGAGAGAAAGAAAAGATAAACGATCAGGACTGCGCCAAGTGTCACAACGACATGATCGGGTTCATGCATCCCAAAGCAGACTCGGCAAAGCAGCCCGGTATTCTCGCCTCGGCCTGGATCTATCAAGTGTTTCTTGCAGGACTCCTGTGGGGAGGTTTTCGTTTCTACACGCGAAGAACCAGGCACAAGGGGGGAGGATGACCGGGATGCTGACCTCTTTGGATGCGCTCCTCTTCGCTGTCGCTGTCCTGGTCCTGGGAAAGGGATTGGCGAGTCGGTCTTCCCTTTGGTTTGCGGGGCGAAAGGAGATCCGAAAGGGGAGCCTGTCCACCCTCGCGGGGTATCTCTTAGGATCGAGGAAGATTCTGAAGCGCCCGCTCCAGGGATCCGCCCATGTCTTCGTGTTCTGGGGGGTCGTCCTGCCTGCGCTGATCGTGCTGGTATCTCAGTTCCGTCCTCGCCTGCCCGAAACGCTTTCAAACCTGCTCTCCCTTTTTCTCGACCTCCTCGGATTGGCCATGCTGTGCGCCTTGGTGTTCATGTTGGTGAGACGCTGGACGAAAAGTGAAGAGGCGGGACCCAAGAGAACCGCAGTTCCGGCACTGACTCTTCTCGGTATCGTGGTCACCGGATTCCTGGCAGAGGGAGCGAGGCTTTCCATTTTGGGGGCGGGGTTTTCCTGGCAATCCCCTGTGGGATCCGTCTTCTCCTCTGTGTTGCCGGCATCGCCTCTCCTCATGCAAGTGATGATACGACTTCATTTTTTTGCCGTTTTATTCTTGATAGCTTCACTCCCATTCACGTTTCTGCGTCATCTGGTGGCCGGATCTTTGAATGTTTACTACAAAAGCCGAAACCCACACGGCCAACTGAGAAGCCTCTCCCTGGAGAGTAACCATCCGGGGGCCAAGAGGGTAAACGATTTCTCGTGGAAGCAACTCCTCGACGCAGAAGCCTGCGTTTCCTGCGGCCGGTGTGAAGAGAACTGCCCTGCGGCAATCTCTGGAAAGCCCCTGTCTCCGAGAAAAGTCGTCCGAAGCATTCAGGAACAGATGCAAGCCATGAACGGGACGGTCACCAAACCTGGCCTTCCCCTCCTGAATCAGAGAATCTCGGATGATGATCTCTGGTCGTGTACCACCTGCATGGCCTGTGTGGAACATTGCCCTGTCTTTGTGGCGCCTCTGGACAAGATTATGGACATGAGGAGGTACCGGGTCATGGGCGAAGCCGCTTTGCCTGCTGAAGCCAAGGCGACCATCCGGAGCCTCCTACTGTACAAGGACGTCTATGGAAAAGGAATCGCCCACAGGACCGACTGGGCCTTCAATCGCGGGGTTCCTCTCTTATCAGAGGAGGTGGAGGTTCTTTTGTGGGTGGGGTGCTCCGGTGCGTTTCATCCCCGATATCAGGAAACGGCGAGAGCTATGGTCAAAATCCTGAAGGCGGGTGGAGTGCGGTTTGGAATTCTCGGCAAAGAGGAGATCTGCTGTGGGGACCCGGCAAGAAGGCTGGGGGAGGAAAGTCTCTTTCTTGAAATTGCACAGGAGAATATTCGAAGGATCAAGGAACGTGGTTTTGAAAAAATCTTGACCTTGTGCCCTCACTGCTTCAATACCCTTAAGAATGAGTACCCCTCTCTGGGGGGAAGCTTCCCGGTGGTGCATGCAGCAGAATACATTGCAGACATGATCCGGCTGAACAAGATCGCCCTGAAGTATTCACTTCCCGCTAAGATGGCTCTTCACGACCCTTGCTACCTGGGCCGGGGAAACCGGATTTACAAGCCCTTGAGGGAGATCGCTAAAGCCATACCCGGTGTGACGCTTCTTGAACTTCCCAGGAACAGAGAGAGCGGCTTCTGTTGCGGGGGTGGGGGCGGGAGGATGTGGCTTCATGAAAAACTGGGCATGCGCATGAACCTTCTTAGAGCAGAGGAGGTGGTTAAAAGCGGGGCAGAGGTTCTAGGAACGGCGTGCCCTTACTGTTTGACTATGCTGGAGGATGGGATTAAGAACCTTGAAACAGGGAAACCGGCCAAGGTGATGGATTTGGTTGAGATCGTTGCTTCATCGATTCGGTGACCATGAAGATCATTGTTTGCATAAAACAGATAGGTCATGTCTATGCCAGGACCGGCATGGAGCCCTCAGAGCGATTTCTTACGCCAGAGGATAAGATTTACATGGTAAATCCCTGGGACGAAGTCGCCCTGGAGATGGGTTTGCGATTGAAGGAATCCCTTGGAAAAGGAGAAGTCACTCTTCTCACCCTTGGGCCAATCATTGCGGAATCGGAATTGAGACGATGCCTCGGAATGGGCGCGGATCGCCTCGTGCAAATAGAGACCGATCAGGGTTTGGATCCGTGGCGCAAGTCATTTTTTCTGGCGAGAGCGATCAAGGAGATTGGAGCCAGTCTGATCTTGTGCGGCAAGGAGTCGCTGGACAGGCAGAGCGGGCAGGTGGGCGCCTACGTGGCCCATCGCCTTGGGCTTCCGTTTGTTTCCGCCGTGGTCTCTGTGAGCCTGAACCCGGGGGCAGGAACGGTGGAGGCGGAAAGAAGAGCAGGCCGCGGAGTGCGAGAGGTGATCGGTTGCCCGTTGCCTGCTGTCCTGAGTGTCGATATGGGCTTGG
>Ga0114946_10003678_pt1 | contig 10275 bp, 10 predicted proteins | sample WalLakDeSediment_FD_88676 | JGI IMG/M metagenome (GOLD analysis project Ga0114946, IMG submission 88676) | Lake sediment microbial communities from Walker lake, Nevada to study Microbial Dark Matter (Phase II) - Walker Lake 11/02/13 Deep Sediment | ecosystem: Environmental > Aquatic >...
CGGGAGCTGTCGGTTGAGTTTGTCGAGCTGCTCGGACTGCCGGCCCACATCGTCCCGGTGGGCATGATCGCCGTCGGACATGCGGATGAGAGCAAGGCTGGGACTGACCGTTTCGACGAGTCAAGGGTGCATTATGAGAGCTGGTCTGCGCCGAAATGAAGGAAATCCTATTCAGCAGAGGGGCGCGTAAGGTAGTCGAGGTCTGCGGGTGCGTCAAACCCGGTGAAACCGTCCTCGTTATCGCGGACCCGGGAATGGAGCGCATCGCCGCCGCGATCGCCGCGGCCGCTCATGCCGCGTCAGCTGAGCCGATAGTCGCCCACATCGTGCCGCGGGCCGCCGACGGGCAGGAGCCTCCGGCAGCCGTGGCGGCGGCGATGGCAGCGGCCGACCTGTTCGTCTGCGCGGTCGGCACCTCGATCACGCACACGCAGGCTGTGCGCAACGCGGCGGCGGCAGGAGCGCGGGGGCTGATGCTGACCCAGTTCAGCGAGGAGATGCTAATCAAGGGCGGCATCGAGGCCGACTTTGACGAGCTGGCCCCGACCTGTGAAGTTGTGGCTTCGGCTCTCGCCGGTGCCGCGCACATTCGTCTGACCACCCCGGCCGGCACCGACCTGACCATGTCCGCGGCCGGCCGTCCTGGCAACTCTCTGACCTGCATCGTGAAGCCTGGGCAGTTCTCGCCGCTGCCCAACGTGGAGGCCAATGTGTCGCCAGTCGAGGGCTCAGCCGATGGCGTGATCGTCGCCGACGCCAGCATCCCGTACATCGGTATCGGCCTGCTGCGCGAGCCGGTCACCGCCAAGGTGCGCCAAGGCAGGATAGTAACCATCGAAGGCGGTGAGCAGGCTGCGGCCCTGTCGCGGGATCTCGCGGCCAAGAACGATCCGGCCGTGTACAACGTCGCCGAGCTGGGCATCGGTCTCAACCCCAAGTGCCGCTTCTGCGGCCTGATGCTCGAGGACGAGGGCGTATACGGCTCAGTGCACATCGGGATCGGGACCAATATCACCCTGGGCGGAGTGGTCAAGGCCGCCTGCCACTATGACCTGATCATGACAGGTGCCACCATTGTCGCCGATGGGCGGACGATCTTGCGGGACGGCCAAGTGCAAGCATAGCGCGGCCAGGTCTTGACACGAGTTCCGGCACGTTGCCAGCCGACAGGCCAAGGGGCGGTCCGCATCCGGACCGCCCCTTGTTCGTATTCGCATTCTTACCGGCCGCGCCGTCTGCGGCTAGCACCATCCGCCCCCCGCTCGACCGGTTCAGTTATCAAGCTCATCCTGAGTCTGCCTCCACCCGAGCTCGCCTAGGGTTTTTGCACGTAGCGTGTCAGGCCCGTGTGCGCCGATGTGCTCTTGGTCCGGTCGTAGAAGTACGAGTAGATATGATCAGGCTGAGGCACATGACCCTGTTGCAGGGCGGCCGTCTTCGGGTCCGGCAGGTCGTATCCCGCAGTGCTGGCCGAGAACTTGACCGGACCGACGTTGCCCCAGTAGAGGTTGGCGAAGTCGTTGCCGCGCACCGTGTCACCAAGTAGCGCAAACGGATACGGCTTGTCGATGTACTCATCCAGGTAGATCCGCACTCGCACCTTCTGGCCTGGTTGCAGCACCGGAATCGGATAGCCGCGCACCGGCTCGAACACTGGATACCAGACCGGATAGCCGCTGTGTCCACGCTTCAGGCCGTACAGGAAGTGGCTGTGGTACTGCAGCGCGTTGGCGGACTGCTGGTCGAGGGGCAGATGGGCCCACGTCTCGTAGGTCAGCTGCACGTCGTCCCGCCACTCCCACTCGATGTCGATGTTCAGGCTGCCGGCCCGCGATGGCTTGTTGTAAGGGTTGGACAGCTCAACCTCGATCCAGGCCGGCCGGTACAGATAGTCGGGGTCGGCCTTGAGGAACGGAGCGTCCACCGGATTGGGCGTCCGCCGGTTGGCGGCGGCGACCATGTGGCCACCGATTTGAACCGACAACTCGTGCATGAGCTGGGTGGTCATCTCCTCCGGGACCATTCCGGCCTCGGTCAAGGCCACCGTCGCGAGGTAGTCGAGGCTCATGTTGGTGAGCTGATCGAAATTGGGTAGAGTAGGCGGCAGTCCCAACCACATCAGCCCGTAGTTGGCCGCCCACTCGAGGGCGGTCTTGAGCCCCGGTATCGGCAGCTGGCTGGCCACCCAGTCTATCAAGGTCGCCTTAAAGTTGTTGTAGCTATCAATGGCCCAGGTGGTGAGGGCCTTGGTGATGTCCCACACGGACTGGAAGAACGAGACTATGCCGTCCCAGAGCTGTCCCCACCATCCCTTTTCCTCCTCTTTGGGCGGGGCGATGCGCACTTTGGTGCCCGCCCGGAGTACCTGAGGGATCATCTCCTGCTCGTACCAGGTGGTGGTCTTGGATGCATCCTGCATCAAGTAGTAGGAAAAGGGGTAGAGCACCACATCGGTCCGCACGTTGCGCCAGCGGCAGTCGATCTCGTTCCAGGCTGGTGCGCGGAAGACCTCATAGTACTGGGCCCAGTTGGTCGACTGCCACTGCACAGGCTCGTATTCGATGATCCGAACCGTCGGGATGTAGGACGCGACCGTGACGTCGACCGGCTTGTACCATTTGGTGGGTGATGAGAAGCCGTAGTCGACGGTCACCGTCTCCGAGAAGGTCGGATCGACGGCCCCTGCGACATTGGCCGGCCTAAGCGCCACGACCCGGACGTAGTACTTGATGAACTCGTCGGCTTTGAGCGAAGTCTGCGGCACACCGAAGCTGTTGAACGGCACGTTGATCGCATCGGGCCAGTAAGAAAGGATGCCGACAGGTCGCTTGTACTGCTGCGAGTAGACAAGCCCGGCCGGCTCATCCCACTGGGCCATGGCCGCCGTGAACGGCTTGGTCGCCACTTGGACCACAAGGGTGGTCGTCTCGCTGTCATAGGCGCGGGGCTGGATCCAGGTGTCTCCCGGATGCCCCGGGTCGTGCCCGCGGGGCGTACTCAGGTGGACGAACTGATTCGGCCACTCACCGCCGCTTGTCGGCATGCCCTGGTGACTTGGTGCCCAGAGCTGGAACGACGCCGTCCGGTTCAAGGTCAGCTGGTTGGCCGGGGCCAAGGGCTTCCCATAGAGAATCGGCAGCCCGGGTCCTGGGTCACCGAGGGCCCGACCGAGGGCATCGACCGCCACCGCCCGCACGTAGTAGGTGCGCTGTGCTCGCGCAATCTCCCGCGCCGAGGTCAGCCCAGGGAAGGGGATCACCGGGAACAGCGACAGCGCCAGCTCATTGTGCGTGTTGTCGAGCGCCGCCACGGTGGCGAAGTCGATCACGAACTCGCGCGCCGTCGCCGCGACCTCGCCCGACCTGACGAGACCAGTCGGGGTGCGCCAGTCATCGGTGGCAAAGCCGTCAAACGGCCCCTTGGACACCTGCCAGACAACCTTGGCTGCCGCGCTCGTCTTGAGCGAGAAGGCGAACCAGCGCTGCCGGTCTCCGCTCGAGTCGATGAACGCCCCGTAAGGGGCTTGCGTGTACACCGGCCCGACCGGCCGCGGTAGCAGCCAGATTGGGTCGATGATCGGATCAGTCGGGTAGATGGGCACAAACAGAGCCAGGCCGTCGCTGCTCAGTGAGGCAAGCTCGGTGCTCTCGCCGAGCGGCGGCGCCGCGGCCGTAACTCCATCCCCCGGCATCGCTACCGGCAACGAGGCCGGCTTGCCTGGCTCAGTGGCCGCGAAGAGCTGCACTCTGAGGTCGTAGGCCGGGGCCCACAGGCGGTTGTCCCAGTCCTGCCAGGCAAACTTGTCGATCTCCCGCGGCCGGACAAGCGGGGGCTGGCTCAGCACCACCGTGCCGTCGATCAAGTCCGGCGCCCCTGGCGGCAACTGCGCTTGGCCGCCGCCCGGCGGCGGCTCGGTGGCCACCTCGTCGCGATACTTCTCGTAGGTGCGTTTGAGCAGGACGATGGCCTGCTCGCGAGTGGTGTTGTTAAGCGGGTCGATGCGTCCTTCGCCCACGCCCTGCATAATCCCGTTGCGATAGCAAAAGCGCATCGCCTCCATCGCCCAAGGGGCGATGGAACCGGCGTCCACGAATGGGAAGGGGCCATCGGTGCCATCATCCAGCCCCGGCACAGCCGCGCGGAGGGCCCGCAGGATCATGACCGTGATCTCTTGCCGGGTGATCTGTTTGGTGGGGGCGAATGTGCCATCGCCCATGCCTAGTACGATGCCCAATTGGGCTGCTTTGATGATCTCCGGGTTGGTCGTATCAGAAAAGGGGCTCGGGCCGGCCGTAGCAGTCTGACCGGACAGCTTCTCGTACAGCAAGACCACGATCGTGCAGAACTCCTCACGCGTGATCGGCTGGGTGAACCGGCTCATAATCGCCGGGTAAGTGAGCCCGTACTCGTAAGCTTGCGCGATCTCACCCACAGCCCACGAGCTGGCCGACGGATCGACTTGGTACGCAATCTCAATCGGGTCGTTCCAGGCCTCGATGATCCAGTCGTCGAAGCCCGCGGCAGCCGCCAGGCGCGGCGCAGCAGCAAATCCGGAGGCGAGGGTGGTGGTAAGGATCGTGATCAGGAGCAGCCAGCTAAGAGTCCGCTTTCCGGTCACCGGCATACGGCACGCCTTCTTTCTGAGATTATGACTTGCGCCAAAGTGGCAGTAGCGGATGTCGCAGTGCTTGGATGCGTCGCCCTTCCTTTGTGAACCTCTCTAGTCGCCGGGACCGCCTGCCTGAGCAATCTGGTCAGCCAGCCCCAACACCTCCTCCGTCGACGGGATGTCGCTCATGCTATGGCCATAGTGCACGAAGCGGGCGATGCCTTCCTTGTCGATCAGCACCTGGGCTGGCATCCGGCCCAGCTTAAACAGGTTGACCTCTTGCCCGTACAGCTTGAGTACGCTGGTCTTGGGATCCGGCAGGCCGACGAACGGCAACGACTCCTGGGCCCAGTATTTCGCAAAGGCCCCGGCGTCCTCCGGCCCGACCACGATCACCTCGATGTCGCGCTCCAAGAACTGCTGGTGGTCTTGGCGCAACTGCGCCATGTGCGCGCGGCAAAATGGTCAGCCAAAGGTCCGGTTGAACACCAGAAGCACGTTCTTGCGGCCGCGGTAGTCAGAGAGGCTGACGGGCGTGCCGGCGAAGTCCGGCAGCGTAAACTCTGGAGCAGGCGTATTGAGCTCTACCCTTGCCATGCTGGACTCCCCTTTGGGATGCGATATAGCCAGCCCTGGGCGGGGCCCGTGGGGCTTGTAGCCGTAGTTCGCGGGGGCACACCGGAATTTCCTTCTTCTTGAACCTGCCAGCCGCCCCGGCAGGTGTCAGGGAATTGGCCGCTGCGCATCCGCCCGCAGAGCCCGCAGGGAATCAAGCAGCATCTCATCGGCAAGACCCGGGTTAGCCCAGCCGGCCCAGGTCCATCAGCGGCAGTTGGTCCCGGAGTCGATCGTGTTCCGGCTAAGGTGCGGACTCGCCAGATCAGGGACTCTGCCTATTCGGCGCTTGCAGCCGCCGTGGCCAAGTAGATGAGCCCAGATATAGTCAGGTGTGAGATCAGGAGCGCTGCTTCGCCGCGCTCCTGGGCCTCGAAGAGGGACGCGACAACCGGTGCGCCCAGCTAGCCTGGAGGAGCTTGCCGCAACAAAGCTCCTTGCCGGACCCTCTGAGCTCCTGCCAGGTCTGCGCCGCCAAAGGAACCACTTCAATCACATCGTCCCGGACCACCCATGCGATTTTGGTGCCCTCGGCGATCATGAACCGCTCGCGAATCTCAGCCGGAATCACCGCCTGGCACCGGGTGCTGACCGAACTAGTCACTGGCCGTGTGCGGCTAATGCTCATCGCGGCTTACCCTCCCAGGCAGCAGCACAAGACAGTGGCGCCTCACGCAAGGCAGATTGCCACTAGCCTTGCATCACGCTATCCATCTTGTCCGGTGGCAAGCCAGTTACCAAGCCTCTTCGCCTCGGAGACCAGCTCCGGTCGGCGGGAAGCAGCATCCTTGCCGGAAAGGCTCGCGGCCATCAGGCCACGGGCGTCCATGCCCAAGCGGTCGCCCATCCAGGACAGCTGCTTGTCGAGGAGGTCCTGGTACGAGGCGGCGCCCGCGCCGCAGGTGCATACCATCACCGCGCGCTTGATCGGCGGGAAGTGGTACGCCGTGCGGGAGCGAAAGCAGTACCAGCGGTCGATGAAGTTCTTGGCCTGCCCGCTCCAGTAAGCGATATAAACCGGCGCGCCGAAGATGATGGCTTCGGCCTGCTGCAGGTCGGCGTGCATCGCGGTGAACGCGTCGTCCACCGCGCAACGGCCCTCGTGCCCGGGCTCCTTGCAGGCCATGCAAGCCTGACAACCTTGAACGGGGGTCGCGTTGAGGTCGTGGAAGCGGACCTCGGCGCCGGCGGCCTCGGCCGCGGCCAGGGCCTCCTTGACCAAGAAGTGGGTGTTGCCGTCCGGCCGGGGGCTGCCGGAGAAGCCAACTACTAGAGCCACTTGGATCACCTCAATCTAAGTAGGATGGAATGCTTTGTGCATTCGTCCCGCCGAGGCGGCGGGCCTGCCGCCACCGGCCATTTCCGGTCCGAGTTGCCCGCGGGCCGAAGGTTACGGGCGGGCCGAATCGAATACATCCGAGTCTGCTGCGACGCGCCCCGGCGGTGAAGGCAGCCGCCCATGGGGTCCAGAGGCGGTTTCAGCAGGCAAATCGCTGCTTAGGCACCAGATGGAGGGGTTCTCTTGCCGCACCGCTCGACCGACCGTACTTCCGGTCACGCACCCGCCAAGCCGATGTCGCAGGCCGAGTTGACCGGGCAAGCCGCTGCGCTGCGCGCCAGGATAGTCCGGATGATCCACCGCGCCCCGGCTGGGCACCCTGGGCATCCCGGAGGCTCGCTGTCCGCCGCCGACATCATCACCGCGTTGTATTTCGGGGTCCTGCGGGTCCGGCCCGATGAGCCAGATTGGCCGGACCGGGACCGGTTCGTGCTATCCAAGGGCCATGCCGCCCCCGCCCTGTATGCGGCGCTGGCCGCCCGCGGATACTTCGCCGAGGACGATCTCGGCACGCTGCGCCGCCCAGGTTGCAAGTTGCAGGGCCACCCGGATATGTGCAAGACGCCCGGTGTGGATATGACCACCGGATCGCTGGGCCAGGGGATCTCGGCGGCAGTCGGGATGGCGTTGGGTGGCAAGATCGACGGCCGCGACTATCGCGTGTTCACGCTGCTCTCCGACGGTGAGCTCAACGAGGGCCAGGTCTGGGAGGCCGCGATGGCGGCCTACAAGTACAAGCTGGACAATCTGACGGCGATCGTGGACGCCAATGGCCTGCAAAACGACGGGCCGATCGAAGAAGTGATGCCGATGGGCGATGTGGTTGCCAAATGGCAGGCGTTCGGCTGGGCGGCCGAGGAGATCGACGGGCACGACGTCGCCGGTTTGGTGGCCGCCTTGAGCAGACGCCCCGAACCCGGGCGGCCGCGGGTCTTCGTGGCCCGGACGGTCAAGGGGAAGGGAGTGTCCTTCATGGAGAACCAACTGGCCTGGCACGCAGGGGCCATCAACACGGAGCAGTTGTCCGCGGCGCTGGCCGAGCTGGGTTGCCCTGACACAGGTGCGGGCCAATGACCGCGCGGCCACAGGTACTGGCGGACGTCTACGGCAAGCGGTTGGCCGAATTGGCGGCGGAGGATCCCCGCATCGTGGCGATCGATGCCGATGTTTCGCGGCGGATGGGCACCTACGGCGGCATCGGGGCGGCATTCCCCGACCGGCACATCAACGTCGGCATCGCCGAGCAGAACATGATCGGCGTAGCCGCGGGGCTGGCGACCGTGGGCAAGATTCCCTTTGCCGGGACCTACGCGGTGTTCCTGACCGGACGGGCTTGGGACCAAGTGCGCCAAGCGCTGTCCTATCCGAAGCTCAGCGTCAAACTTGTCGGGCTGCACTCCGGAATCAGCGTCGGTGAGGACGGCGCCACCCACCAGGCGACCGAGGACATCGCCTTGATGCGGGCCTTGCCCGGGGTCACGGTGTTGTCGCCGTGTGACGCACTCGAGACAGCGCAGGCTGTGGACCTGGCTCGCGACATCCAAGGGCCGGTGTACATCCGGCTGTTCCGCCCACCGGCGCCCCCGTTGATGCCTGATGGCTACCGGCTCGAGCTGGGCAAGGCCCCCTTGATGCGGGAGGGCTCGGATGTGACCATCGCCGCCTGCGGCCGGATGGTCGCCTTGGCCCTAGCGGCGGCGGCCTCGCTCGCGCAGGAGGGGGTTTCGGCCAGGGTGCTCAACATGGTGAGCATCAAGCCCATCGATCGGGACGCGATCATCGCGGCGGCCCGCGAAACCGGCGGCTTGGTGAGCGTGGAGGACCACACGGTGATCGGCGGCCTTGGCAGTGCCGTGGCCGAGGTCCTGGCCGAGGCCGGTGTCGGCAAGCTGAGGCGCCTCGGGGTCCAGGACTGCTTCGCCGAGTCCGGCGACTGTGAATCGCTCTACGAGATGTATGGCCTGTCGACGGCGCACATCGTGGCGGCGGCGCGCGAGCTGGCCGGCCGAGGGCGTTAGGTGCTTTTGGGGCGCCTGTCTTGCGCCGGCTTGGCGGGTGCGAAGCTGAACCAATCAAGGGCGACCCGGGTGGGCCGCCCTCGGCACGAGCTTGCCTCGGTCTTGGTCTGGTCTACCGGCTGACCAGCCGGGCCGGATGAGCCGCTATCAGCCGTAGCCCGGCAGCACGAACAGGGTGCCGATGACCGTGTACAGCACGACGACCATCCCGAACACTATACCCAGCGCGGCCCAAGGCCGCCAAGGCCAAGCGGCGCCACCGCGCCGCCACAGCATCAGGAGCAGAGCGCCGCCGCCGGCCAGGATAATCGCTGCCCAGGCTGGGCCCATTGCGATTCTCAACGGGCTAAACCACAGCAGCAGCAACGTGGTGGCCGCGATTGAGCTAAGATAGGCTAGGACGGAGCCGATGATCCAGAACCCGATGGACTCAAACAGGTTCCAGGTCGAGGTGCGCGCCCGAAAGAAGGTCCATAGAACCACGAGATGGGCTGCCAGCAGTACGGGCACTAGCCACATGGTCACGCACCTCCGGGCGGCGGCTTGGACGGTGGCCGCAGCTCTATATCGCCCAGCCTAGCTTCGGGTTCTTGCGGGCCATTCCTGCCTTCACCTTTGCTTTCCGGAGTGGTATAACGGAGACGTCCAGAGGCTGGCGGCGGTCCGTCCCGGCCGATTCACGTACACAAAGGAGTTCACGATGCCGTACGAGATCAGACGTCCAGGTGACCAGCCGCGGGTCAAGCCCCGGCTCTCGGCGTTGGGCCGGCGGGTAGTGGCGATGGCGCTCCTGCTCGCCCTGGTGATCGCCGGGGTGGCCTACGCCAGGACACAGGCGGCCAACCGCCGCGAGGAGCTCGCGCAGCAGGTCGTGGCGGCAGTGGAGCGCAGTGCGGTGGTCTGCGCCAACGCACTCGCGGCAGTGAAGGCTCCGGCGGGGACCGTGGCCGAGCTGCAGAGCTTCCTGAGCAGGCTTGAGGACTCCAGCGATGTGATCGCCAAGGCTGAGGTGGCCCAGGAGATGATCTCCTGGTGTCTGCCGTACGCCGAGAGCTCGCCGGCCCAGGTGGATGAGCTGCATGGGGCGCGAAACCGCATCCTGCTCGCGGTGGAGCGGTACAATGCGGCCCGTTAGGGGGCGATTCCGGGCCGCCGCGGCGCTGCTGGGGTTGGTCCTGCTGATTGGGACGGCGGGTTCTGCTTGGGCGCTGCAGCCGACGCCAGCCTTCTACGTCAACGACTACGTGGGGTTGCTGTCCGGAGTCCAAGCCGACTACTTGGTGCACCGGGGAGAGCAGTTGTACCGGTTGAATGGAGTCCAGGTGGTCGCGGTTGTCGTCGACAACTACATCGGCGAGTCGTTGGCCGCGTACGCCAACCGGGTGTTCAACGACTTTGGCATCGGCACCAAGGATGCCAACAACGGTGTGCTGCTGATCGTGGCCCTGGACGATGGCGAGGTGCGCATCGAGGTTGGTGACGGGCTGAGCGCCCAGCTACCGGACTCCAAGGCCGGAGCGATTCTGGATGAGCACTTTCTGCCGCTGGCCCTGGAAGGGGACGTCGCCGGGGCCATCTACGAGACGTATCTGGTGCTGGTGCGTGAGGGCAGCCGCCTGGACACCGGTCCGCCTGCCGGGGGCAACCGGCGATGGCTGGGGCTGGTGTTCCCGGTTTTGCTCATCATAGCCGGC
>Ga0114946_10003679_pt1 | contig 10273 bp, 10 predicted proteins | sample WalLakDeSediment_FD_88676 | JGI IMG/M metagenome (GOLD analysis project Ga0114946, IMG submission 88676) | Lake sediment microbial communities from Walker lake, Nevada to study Microbial Dark Matter (Phase II) - Walker Lake 11/02/13 Deep Sediment | ecosystem: Environmental > Aquatic >...
CCGCTGGCGATCTTAATGTTTTTCCAGCTCTACTTCATGACCGATATAGCCGGATTAAGGCCTGATTACGCAGCCTGGGCGGTGATTATTGGCCGCCTGTGGGATGCGGTTAATGATCCCTGGTTTGGCATCGTTTCCGACCGGATCAAAACGCGTTGGGGCAGGCGCCGCACGGTACTGCTTTTTGGCGCTCTGCCCTTGGGCCTCGGGTTTGCCCTGATGTGGCAGGTTCCTCCCTTTGAACCCCTGGGGCTTACTGCTTACTATACCCTGACCTTTATCCTTTTCAACAGCGCTTTTACCTTTGTCCGCATCGGCTACTACGCCATGGTGCCCGAACTGACCAGCGATTATGATGAGCGCATATCGATCAATGGCTACCTGATGTTCTATTCGATCAGTGGTTCACTGGGGGCGATTATTATCATCACCCTGCTGCGCGGCTTTTTCCCCGACCCGGTGAAGCTCTTTATGATCATTGGGATCGGTCTCGGTCTCCTGGTTATTCTTCCACCGCTCCTGGTTTTTTTCCTGACCAAGGGAAAACTTTCAGAAACGAGCGGCTCAGATTTAAGTATGAGCGAATCGATACGGGCCACTTTATCCAACAAGCCGTTCTGGAGGTTAATCGGGCTTTATACAATGAGCTGGACAACAGTCAGCGTTATTGCCGCTGCCCTGATCTATTTCGCCACCTACTACCTGCGAGTGCCTGATCAGGCCAACTACTTTGTTCTCGTGGCCCAGGGTTCAGCCCTGTTATTTGTTCCGATGTGGGTCTGGGCTGCCAAGAAGCTTGATAAAAGCCGGGCTTTCATTATTGGTTCCTTAAGCTGGCTGGTTATCTTGCTCTCGATCTCCAGTATCGGCTCGCATCAGGTGGGTTTGGCTTACCTGTTGGCCGGATTATCGGGCGCCGGTATTGCCTGTGCGTATGTTTTGCCCTGGTCGATGATTCCCGATGTTGTTGATTACGATCAGCTCTCAACCGGTGAACGGCGGGAAGGGTCCTACTATGCCTTTGCCTCTTTCTTTCAAAAACTGGCTGCCGGTATCGCGATCTGGGCCATGGGCCAGGCATTGGCTTATGCCAACTATATCAACCCCTCCGCAGCCGATCTACTGCCGATTCAACCGCCTGAAGCGGTGCAGGCAATCCGCCTCTTCATGGGGCCAGTGCCGGCTGTCCTTTTAATTGTGGCGGTCTTGTTTGCCTGGCGATACCCGCTGACCCGCGAAAGACATGAACAAATATGCGCGGAAATTGCCGAAAAAGATACCGGCAGCTGAGCAGGCAGGAGGCGGGATCATGACAGGCGATAAAGAAATCGAAAAGAACAGGCATTTTGAGACGTTAGCAGTTCATGCCGGGGCCGGACCCGAAGCAGGCAGCCCGGCCCTGGTGAGACCGGTGCAACTAAGCGCTTCATTTGCCTTGCCTGAATTCGGGCCGGAACTTTTCGATGCCCTGCTGCTTGAATCAGACCGTCCGCCCCATGCTTACAGCCGCTGGAGCAATCCGTCGGTAAGATCGCTCGAGGATAAACTGGCAGCGCTTGAAGGCGGCGAGTCGGCCTTGGTTACCGCTACCGGGATGGCGGCTGTCTCGGCCGTAATCTTTGGCACTTTAAAAAAGGGCGATCACCTGCTGGCCCAGGAATTATGTTACGTCGGAGCTCAGGAGCTTTTCGGCGAACATCTGCAAAACTACGGGATCGAGGTTACGCTGGTTGATACGAGCAACTTAGAGCAGGTTAACGCTGCCCTGAAGCCTAATACGAAGATGATCTATTGTGAAACACCGGCCAACCCAATCTTACGGATCAGCGATATTAAAGCCCTGACCGGGATCGCCCGGCAGGCCGGCATTAAACTGGTGATTGATTCAACTTACGCCACTCCTTACCTGCAGCGGCCCCTACAGCTGGGCGCCGACTTAGTTGTCCACAGCCTGACCAAGTTTATCAATGGGCATGGGGATGTCCTTGGTGGGGTAGTGATCGGCTTAACCGAAGAGATCAAGAGGCTGCGTAAAAACATGCTCGTCCACTTAGGCGGGGCGGCCAGCCCCTTCAACGCCTGGCTGATCGCGCGCGGCGCAGCTACCCTGCCGCTCAGGATGGAGAAACACTGTGCCAATGCCCTGGCCATTGCCCGCTATTTGGCTTCCCACCCGGCGGTGGAAAGAGTTTTTTATCCCGGGCTTCCTGATCACCCCCATCATCAGCTTGCCTCCCGCCAGATGAGCGCCTACGGCGGAATGCTTACCTTCCAGCTGTGCGAAGGATTGAGCGCAGCGATTAAAATGGCAGAGCGGATAAAAGTATTTAGCTATGCCACTTCCCTTGGTCATCCTCACAGCCTGATCTTTTATTACCCGACCGATCTCTATATTGATCAGGCCGCCTATTTGAGCGAAGCGCAAAAGATAACGATTCGCGAGCAGTGGATGGGAGAAGGTATTGTCAGGGTTAGCACCGGGCTGGAGAATGAAGCAGACCTGCTGGAGGATCTTGATTCAGCCTTAAAGGGTTAAGTGGATGGAGCTAATTTTAAAGATTGTTCTGATCATCAAGTTTGCTTAAATCGTGTTTAAATCTGCACCAGAATTGTTAATGATCACTTATCTTACGGAGGTTATCGCTGAAGATGATTTTGCTGACCGGAGCGGCCGGGAAAACCGGCAGGGCAATCCTGCAGGCGCTTGCAAAAAGAGAGGCAGCGGTCAGGGTGTTTGTCCGCAGCCGGGATCAGGCCTCCGATCTGCTTGCAGCAGGCGCAACAGAAGCCCTGCTTGGCGATTTTACCAGTATAGATGCGCTTCACACCGCTACAAAAGGTATTTCGTCACTCTATCACATCTGCCCCAATATGCACCCGGCTGAAATTGAGATTGGCCGCTCGATCATTAAGATTGCCGCAGAGACAGGAGTAAAGCATTTCGTTTACCACTCCGTGCTGCACCCCCAGACAGAAAAGATGCCCCACCACTGGAACAAGCTGCGGGTTGAAGAACTGCTCCTGGAAGCGGGCCTTCAGTTTACGATTCTACAGCCGGCACCCTACATGCAAAACATCCTCGCTTCCAGAGAAGCGATCCTCAAAGAAGGCCTTTACCGGGCCCCGTACCCGGCCGCTACGGCCTTAAGCCTGATTGACCTGCAAGACTTAGGCGAGGCGGCGGCAATCGTTTTAACCGGTGAGGGACACACCAACGCGGTTTACGAACTAGCCGGCACCGAAGCGCTAAGCCAGGAGGCCCTGGTAAAAGCTTTAACTGCAGAAACAGGAAGAACGGTCCGTTATGAAGAAGTAAACCTTGCTGATTGGCAAAAAACAGCTGCTGCTTCCGGTTTATCAGCCTACGGGATCGGCACTTTAACGAAAATGTTTAACTATTATGCCGCCTTCGGCTTGAAAGGTAACACTAAAAGTTTATGCTGGCTGCTCGGACGTCAACCGCACAGCCTTGAGGTATTTATTAAGAGGGAGATTATTGCCCATTAGCGATTATCTAAGGAGGAAAGTGCGATGAGTTTTAAAGGGATTACCATAGCCATCCCAAGGGAGATCATGCCCGGGGAAAGAAGGGTGGCCGCTGCTCCGGACACGGTGGCAAAATTTGTTGAAGGCGGGGCACGGGTGCTGATTGAAAGCGAAGCCGGAGAAGGTGCTTTTTTTCATGATGAAGATTTTATAACAGCAGGTGCAGAAATAATCAAAGACCCACAAGAACTCTACCGGCAGGCAGATATTTTGCTTAAAGTTAAGGAGCCCCGCTTTAACAGCCAGCTAAACCTGCATGAGGTTGATCTGCTGCCGGAAAATTCCAGCCTGGTTTGTTTCCTGCACCCGGCTCACCCCCATAATCACGAGACCGTCAATCTATTGGCTAAAAGAAATATTACCAGCTTTACTTTAGACGGCATCCCGCGCATCTCGGCTGCCCAGCAGATGGACCCCCTGACCTCGATGAGTACCGCTGCCGGTTATAAGGCGGTAATTAGTGCCGCCTATCACCTGCTGCGCTTTATTCCAATGATGCCTACCGCCCTGGGCGTTATCCAGCCGGCCCAGTTCCTCGTAGTGGGGGTAGGGGTAGCCGGGCTGCAGTCAATCGCTACCGCTAAAAGGCTGGGCGCGAAAGTACGGGCCTTAGATATTCGGCCGGAAGCCAACGAGCAGGCAAAGAGCCTGGGCGCCGAGCTGGTTCAGTTCGACATTCCGGCGGAACTGGCGGTTGGAGCCGGCGGCTATGCCCGTCGTTTAACGGCGGAATGGTATGCCAAGGAAAAGGAGATCCTGCTGCCGCATCTTAAAGAGTGCGATGCTGTGATCTTAACAGCCCTGGTGCCTGGCGAGCAGGCTCCGATCCTGATCGACGAAGAAGGAATCCGCTCCATGAAGAAAGGGTCTGTCGTGGTCGATATTTCAGTCGACCAGGGCGGCAACTGTAAAATTACCCGCTGTGGAGAGGAATACAGTTTTGAAGGGGTTACAATCAGCGGCCTGGCCAATATCCCGGCCAGCCTGGCTATCGATTCGACCTGGATGTTTGCCCAGAATGCCAGGCATTTTTTGAATCACCTGGTTAAAGACGGGCAGGTAAACATTGATCCGGCCGACCAGATCGTGAGCAGCACCCTGGTAACCCGCGGCGGCAAAGTAGTCCACCACGGCACCCTGCTGGCCATGGGGCTGGTGAACGATTGAGCACACTTATTATCACTAAAGCAACTGTTAAACTGGATAATTACTATGGCATAAAGGGGGTGCAGGTATGTTCGCTGCGCTGGTTTTCTTTTTAATGGCAGCCGTGATTCTGGGATACAGGATTATTTCGGCTGTTCCTCCGCTGTTGCACACACCGCTGATGTCCGGGATGAATGCCCTTTCGGGCATCACCGTCTTAGGAGCCCTGACAGTTTACCTCACTTCGCCTTCCACCGCCGTTCGCGTAATCGCTTCCCTGGCGTTGGTCCTGGCGACAATTAATGTGGCCGGTGGTTTCTGGGTCACCGAGCGGATGCTGAAGATGTTCAGCAAAAAATAACTGACTGATGTGGAGGAAGAAATCATGTACCTGGCAATTATAGTTGCAGCGTTTATCATAACCGGGTTTCTGCTTGGCATCCGCCTGATGCAAAAACCGGAAACGGCGCTCTGGGGCAACCGCCTCGGCGCTCTCTGCATGCTCTTGGCTATTCTCTATACCCTTGTTCTGCTTGGTGGCTGGAACAGCATTGGTATCTGGATTCTTTTGGCTGTTGGCCTGGTCCTGGGCCTCACCCTCGGCACGATAGTTAAAATGGTCCAGATACCGCAGATGGTGGCTCTGCTGAACGGTTTCGGCGGGGCGGCTTCAGCCGGTGTTGCTGTAGCTGCCGCTTTCATTGACGGAGCCGGAGCCTCGGTTTTCACCTGGCTGACCATTGGCCTGGCCCTGGCTGTCGGTATCATGACCTTAAGCGGCAGCCTGGTAGCAGCTCTCAAGCTGAGCGGCTTGATCTCCCAGCAACCGGTAGTTATTGCCGGACACCGCTACCTGCTCTACCTCTTCCTGGCGGCTGGCGTGGTTATGATCATCCTCAGCCCCTTCCTACTTACTAATGCAATCTATATCATCTTCTTTCTCTTTGCCATCTACGGCATACTCTTAACAATCCGCATTGGCGGCGCCGATATGCCGATCATTATCTCCCTCTTGAATTCTCTCTCCGGTGTGGCGGCAGCTATTTGCGGTTTTGCCGTCGAGAATATGATCCTGACCGGAACCGGGGCCATTGTCGGGGTGGCCGGCCTGATCCTGACTCAGATCATGTGCCGGGCCATGAACCGCAGCCTGCCCACAGTCCTGGGCGGTTTTCTGGTCAAAGCGAGCAGTTGTGCCGGAGAACCGGATGCCGCCGCAGTATTAAGCAGCGACAAAGATGATTTAGCTGATCCCGCGGAACGCCTGCCCCAGGTAGTGCGTGATGCTCAGTCAGTGATTATCATCCCCGGTTACGGGATGGCTGTGGCCCAGGCGCAACAGCAGGTAAAGGATTTGATCGATAAGCTGGAAGAGAAAGGTAAAATAGTTAAGATCGCCATTCACCCCGTAGCCGGGCGGATGCCCGGGCATATGAATGTTCTGCTGGCCGAAGTTGGCATCCCCTACGAGAAGCTGTACGAGATGGATGTTATTAACCAGGAATTTGAAAGCACCGATCTGGTGATTGCCATCGGCGCCTGCGATGTGATCAACCCCGCCGCGAACACAGCAGAAGGAACGCCGATTTATGGCATGCCGATTCTTGAAGCGTCAGGAGCGAAACAGATTGTGGTTTGCAACATGGATCGGAAGCCAGGCTATTCAGGGGTTGATAATACCCTGTATTTAAGTGAAAAAGCGATCGGCCTCTGGGGCAATGCTGCCGATACCGTGCCCCGAATCACCGCCCTGTTGGAATAATATTTATAGGTTTAAGGTAATTTTGAAAGAAGGTGTTCCAATGTATTTAACCGATCTAAAAAAGACCGAAGCAGTAGATTTAACCCCTGCTGATCAAAAAGGAAAAGGCCGGCTGACCGTGCGCTGGCTGCTCGGTGAACCGGAAGGCGCGCCCAACTTTGAAATGCGCTATTTTTCCTTAAGCGGTGAAATCAGCACCGACTGGCACAGCCATGAATGGGAACACCAGGTTTTTGTCGTCGCCGGTAAAGGTAAATTTAAAAACAGCGACGGAGAGGTCGAACTGCAACCGGGTCAGGCGCTATTCGTCGCTCCAGGCGAGCAGCACCATTTTATCTGTCCCGGCGGCCAGTTCGACTTTATCTGCGTGGTGCCCAAAGGCACCAGAAGCTGCATGGTTGGCGACCAGAAATAACCCTATAGTTAATCGTCAAAATCTCCAGCAGGGCCCTTGTCTGAATCGAGGGCTTTTGCTCTTTGGGCAATCTCTGCTGCGGACCACTCGGCCGGGTCTTCTAAGCGGCCAACTTTGGGGCCGGGGTCGTGTGAACCGGCTTTTAAGATTGCTTCAATGGCCAAAGGAGCGGTGTTGGCGGCGTTGAATACATTTGTAAGCAGGTCGTAGACAAAATCTTCAACCCCTTTAGCCATGCGGTCGCGGATTTCCATCGCCTGGCCCAGGATCCGGTTTTCGAATGGTAAGTTCAGCTTCTTGTAGTCGCCTTTCTTTAGCTGCCTGGCATCGGCATAGGCTACCATCTCGGCCCACAGCTCTTCTGTTACCCCGGCGCCCTTGATTTTGATAAAGTTACCGTCGCTGTCTAATATGGCGTTGCCATAGTCATTGACCTGCACTCCCCAGGAGATCATCTGCAGAGCGGTAGCCACATTGGCCTTGGTGGTGTTGGTTTTTGAGGCAATTTCGCGCAGCCGCTCCGCGCTGTTGCCCGATGTGCCGTGCTGGGCGCCTGAAACCTTGTATTTCTCGATCGCCTGGTGAACGGCAGCGGTCAGTTCCAATTGGATGCCGGCATCACTTTCTTCAATGCCGTGGGTGGTGCCGTTGTTCAGCGCAATCCAGTCAGGGAAGATGTCGTGGGCATTGAGCCCCTGGATTAAGAAGAGCGCTTCGTCAGGGGTGGAGAGCCCCTGCGAGCCTTTAATCTCGCCCACTTCGGTTTCGAGGCCCGCCCAGGCGGGCACCAGGCGGTTAATGGCGATACTGGTCAGCAGGTTTTCGTCATCGGGCAGGTGCGAGGCGTCGATGGCGATGGAAGTGATGCCGGCGTCAAAGAGGCTTGGGATTTCCACTTCGCCCTTTAGCAGATCCTTCTCGCCCTTGATCCCGTAATGATCGGCGTGTACGGCCACCGGCACCGTAATGCCCAGTTCGTTGCACATCTGGTCCACGTAACCGGCAATATTCCAGAGGTTAACGGCACAGTAGGCGTCGGCGCCGCCTTCGCTTTTGGCAATCTCGATGATCACGGCGGCGTTGGCCCGCTGGGCAGCCTGCAGGGTGCCGCGGATTACCATGGTGCTACGCCCGTTGGCGGCGATGGTTATCGCTTTGCCCTTGGCTAAAAGGGCCCGGTCAATATATTTGCCGCTGACAATCAGCGCTTTTGAATTGGGGAATAGTTTAGTGATATTAGGGGGGCGACCTATGGTAAGCGCTTTTTCAAATTCGGGGGAGTATTTAGTCATGATTATTCCTCCTCTTTCGGTTATTAGTTGATATGCCAGCTAAGCTTCCATGAGCACTATTAGTTAGTGGTTCTTTTAAAGTATATCATGGAAAGGACCGGATCACTAAATCATTAAGGTCGAAAAATAGTGGCAATTTTTTTAAAGACAGGAAGGATTTTTGGAAAGCATGTCGAAGTGAAATTATTAACAAGGATAGATAGGGCGAATGAACCCCGTGGGAGAGTTCCGAATTTCGGACGCCGAAGGAGTAAGCCTGCGCCTGGCGGATGCAGGGGAAACTCTCAGGCTTCAGTACCATCGGGTGACGCACCTCTGGAGAGCAACCGCTAAAGCGGTGCACCGACGGGGAAAGCCTCTTCAACTGTAAGGGAGCAATCTCTCAGGTATCAGGGACAGAGTTTAAGCCAATTGGCTTGCTTTGTCCTTTTTTATTTAAAAATTTTAAGAAAGGAGGAATGATGAAGATGAGCGAAGCAAAGAAAACACCATTTTACGAAAAGCATGTGGCCCTGGATGGAAAAATTGTCGATTACAGCGGGTGGTTGCTGCCGGTGCAGTATCCAAAGGGCCTGGTTGAAGAGGTTCACGATACCCGCAAGCGGGCGACGCTCTTCGACGTTTCGCACATGGGAGAAATTTTAGTCGAAGGCCAAGACGCCGAAGCATACTTACAGAAGCTGGTGACCAATGATCTCTCAGGGATGAAAGACGGCGCGGTGGTCTACAGCCCGGTCTGCTACCCCGACGGCGGAGTGGTAGATGATATCCTGATTTACCGTATTAACGATGAAAGCTACTTTTTGGTGGTTAATGCCGCCAATACAGATCAGGATTATGCCTGGTTTAAGGAAAACTTAAGCGGCGATGTTAAACTTAAAAATCTCTCGCCCGAATATGCCCAGCTGGCCCTACAGGGCCCGAATAGTGAAGCTATCTTACAGCCGCTGACTGCTGAACCGCTGGCAAAAATGAAATATTACCACTTCAGCAAAGATGTTGCTGTTGCCGGGGTCAACTGCCTGGTTTCAAGGACCGGCTATACAGGTGAAGAAGGTTTTGAACTTTACTGCCTGAATGATGATGCCGCAGTACTTTTTGATGCCCTGTGGGAATCAGGTAAAAAACACGATCTTAACCCGGCCGGCTTGGGCGCCCGGGATGTCTTGCGCCTTGAGGCATCGATGCCCCTTTACGGACATGAGCTGAGTAAAGAGATCACCCCGCTTAATGCTGGGCTCGATCGCTTTGTAGCTATAGAAAAAGCCGTACCCTTTAACGGGCAGGAAGCGCTTAAGCAGCAGAAACAAAACGGTTTGAAACACAAATTGTACGGCCTCGAAATGCTCGAGCGTGGAGTGCCGCGCGAAGGTTACCCGGTGCAGGCTGCCGGCAGCGAGATTGGCTGGGTTAGCAGCGGCTCTTATTCGCCGACCTTAGATAAGTTTATTGCTATGGCCCTGCTCGACCCGCAGATCGCTGACAGCGTCAAAGCAGTAGAGATTATGATTCGCAACCGCCCTTACCGGGCAAAGTTTACCAAACTACCTTTTTATAGGAGGGAAAAATTATGAAATACAAGGTGATTGATGGTTTAAGGTATACCAAAAAGCACGAGTGGGTCCGCCAGGAGGGCGGCGTGGCTATTGTGGGCCTCTGTGATTATGCCCAGGATAAGCTCGGCGAGATTGTTTTTGTCGAACTGCCCGACGTCGGCGCTGTTGTTGAAGCCGGCAAGAGCGCAGCTGTAGTGGAGTCGGTTAAGGCGGTGGCCGATCTTTATTCCCCCCTTTCCGGGACAGTTACCGAAATAAACGAAGTTTTGCTCGATCAGCCGGAAACAATCAACCAGGATCCTTACGGCGAAGGCTGGGTCTTTAAAGTCGAAATTACCGACGAAGCCGAGCTTGGCAACCTGATGGATATGGCGGCTTATGAAGAATTTATCATAAAGGAGGAGGAGGAATAATTAATGGGTGGTCAGCATTATTTGCCTCTTACCGGTGATGATCGGCAGGCGATGCTAAAAGAGATCGGCGCTGCCTCGGTGGAGGATTTATTTAAGGATATTCCGCCTGCGGTCATGTTAAAGGGGGAGCTCGCTCTGCCCCC
>Ga0114946_10003680_pt1 | contig 10273 bp, 10 predicted proteins | sample WalLakDeSediment_FD_88676 | JGI IMG/M metagenome (GOLD analysis project Ga0114946, IMG submission 88676) | Lake sediment microbial communities from Walker lake, Nevada to study Microbial Dark Matter (Phase II) - Walker Lake 11/02/13 Deep Sediment | ecosystem: Environmental > Aquatic >...
TCAGTTTACATAATGCCATGCCGTCAGAGTTCATAAAATAAAGGGTAAAGGGTACAGGGTAAAAACCTGTACCAGACTTAAAAACAAAGAAAGGATGATTTGAAAATGAACATAGAAAAATTGAAATTAATACTCGATAATGCAGGGATCAACTATTGGGAAAATCCCATGAGTTGGATTAGTGAACACTTCACAAAAAGCGATTTTGATGAACAGATAGATCTTGATAATTCTGAAGTTAGTATTTGTGGAGAACTTACCGTCAAAGTGTCCAGAATACTAAAAGAAATGTTTCCAGAATACTACAATAGATGTTACAAGCAAAACAGCTATGAGCATTTTGAAATGTATTCAACTGTTATTGAATGCAATCATAACGAATTGCTTATTGTTGATGCTAATAATGAATCAGAAATTTTCAAACTGTTAGGAAAGTAAAATTAAAAGGTACAGGGTAAAAACCTGTACCCAGACTTAAAAACAAAAAGGAGATTGAAAAATGAATAAGAAAAGAGTACAAAAGGTTATAACAAAATTTGCAAACATAGATGCAGAAGTAAAGTTGGAATTGGTAAAGGGTAATACCTCTTCTATCCAATTCGCAGAAGACAATATTCGTACTAAAGCCGTTTGTTTTGCGGCAGTCCATGGGATGATAGAAACAAGCGATATTGCAAAAATTCAAAGCATAGCATCATCCCTGTTTGATGGAGGTTGGAGATCAAGTGACAGGGAACAAATACAGGCTGAGTACGAGCTTACAGATGATGAAACTGATTCCATATGTCAGGAGTTAGAAGCCATGGAGGATAACCAAGAAGAGTGACCACTGAATTAAAGGGTAAAGGGTAAAATAAAAGGTACAGGGTAAAACCTGTACCAGACTTAAAAAAAAGAAGGGAGATTGAGAAATGACTAAAGAACTAACCATTGAAATGAAGATTGTTACAGACAAAACCGAGGCTCTGGAAATAGTGAAAAAAGAAGGGTGTGACTTGCAGCGTGTAAGCAAGAGACTACAAGACGACAAGGATGTCGTGATGACTGCGGTGGAGCAGTATGGGGGGGCTTTGTTCTATGCCAGCGAGAGACTACAAGACGACAAGGATGTCGTTATGGCAGCGGTGATGCAGTATGGGGGGGCTTTGTGGTACACCAGCGACAGACTGAGAGACGATAAAGAGGTCGTTATGGCAGCGGTAAAACAGTACGGGCTTGCACTTTGGTACGCATCAGAAAGACTGAGGGACGATAAAGAGGTGTTCATGGTGGCAGTTAAGCAAAACTGGTGGGCTTTGTGGCTAGCAAGCAAAAGACTACGGGACATTATTTATTGGGAGGATTAAAATGAAGATCATTACAGAAAGGAGATTGTAAAATGACTAAAGAACTAACCATTGAATTGCTAAACAAATTAGATATTCGTTTCTATAACACCGTCGAAGACTGGAAAAAAGATTTTGCTACATTTAGGAGTTTTGCATCCTATGGTGAATTTGACGGCATCGAAATAACTGCAGAAAACATAGAGAGTCAGTTTAGGAAATTCCAAGAGTTCGGGGTGAGAAATTATGCACAAATCTACCATGGAGACGGCTTCTCCCTCGTTCTGTCTTATGCTACATACGAACTGGCAGTTATGCATGGTCTTCCTAAAAGCATCAAGTAACCACTGAGTTAAAGGGTAAAGGTACAGGGTAAAACTTGTACCTCTAAACTTCTTTTCTGGTTAGTATAGGAAAATTTCCTGTTTAAGACTTACCGAAAAATTCAACTGAAGGGTAAAAAATTCACCTAAAGGGTAAAAAATTCATGTAAAATAAGGTAAAAAATTCATGTAAAATTTAAATTTTTTAAACCCTTTAACCTAAAAAAATAGGAGCAGAAAAAAGATAAAAAGTTAGTAAAAAATTCATGCAAAAAATTCATGCAAAAATTTTCCACATACTAACCAGCTCCCATTAGCATGCGAATGCTAATTCCCTGAGCCTTTATCCCTTATAGTAAGCAGACTTATAGTAAGCAGACCCATAAAAGAAACAAGCTGTGGGATTCTGCAAAATGCAACTCAACACACCTTCAAACATGCCCCTATTTTGAACAGAAATAGGGCAAGAAGACAAAATTATCCCTCGTTAGTACCTAACCATTAAACAAGACTTCGATGCCTTTAAGGGGCATTAGAACGCGCTACAGGTATGGTGCAGGTTAAGTGTAGAAACAAAGCAGGCTTATGCGGGAAGCCGACAGCCGCAAGGGTTTCTGGGTACAAAAAAGCAAACAGCACAACAGAACAGCAAGCAAGAACGCCAGAAACACGACAGCAACAGCAGTCTCAGGGATTCAGGGAAACCATGTATCTACAAATGTTAGCTACCGGCGTACTAAAACTATAGCAACATAGATTAAACTATCATAAACTCATAACTTAAAAAAATAAGACGGTAAGGAAAAACTATAGATTACATGCCAAAAAGTTTAGGTTTATCTATACAAATTCCAAAAAAAACTGTACCACTTTATATCTACAAAATAAACAGCAAAAAAACACAACAGTATCAAGCTCCTAAACCTCTTCATGCTCAACTTACTCAAGTTTTTCATGCTATAGTAATCTAATACAAAACAAAAAGCCATAAACCCGACAGTCTCAAAGCTTTAAGCAAAAAAATGCTATTGTTACACGAGTACAAATTCAACTTCCAAAAATCGTAGGTGATAATTTTTTTTTGACGCATGATTTTGACGCATGTTTTGGTGTACAGATAATCCTATACATGAAAAAATGAATTGTTTGGTTTGAGTCTAATTAAAAAATAATATTATATAACTATATATATTTTTTTTTTAACCCTATTATTATCATATTATTCCTCTTACACTTAGCACCGTAATGCTTGATTTTCCCTTTCCCCATTGGATTTGCTCGAACTTTTCGTTTTCCATATTTTTAAAAAAAGCCTAAAAAACTAACCTTCTCTTATACAAATTTTTGTTTTATACATCATAACCACCTACACCTCTGTTGTTCCCCCAACATGCAAGTTATAGAAAAAACTCACACTTTTTTTGGATATTATGTTAAATTCTGTGATATAAGATTGCGTTAGCATTCCATATTTTCCATAGAAAAACGGTTAATTTTTTTGTCTTTACATTCGTTGATATTTCCCTTGAATTTCACTTATACTCTTGTCATCTAACAAAACTTAACATTTTTATTTACTTTTACTCTTGTCATCAAGCACAACATCTTACTTATGCTCTTGTCATCTGGAAAGACTCAACATTTTTATTTACTTTTTTACTTGACATTAAAACTAAAGGGTATATATTTATACGTAAGCACAACAACATAAAGTATATCAAGTTTATTATTATTTACTTTTATGCTTGACATTGAGCGTAAATTGATATATTATTGTTAATAAGTTTCTTGTGTTTTTGTGTTTCTGTGTTATTATACCAAAAAAAGAAGGGAGGTTCAGTAATGAAGGTTAAAGTTTTTTTGAATGAGCAGTTGGAGCTTATTTATCCTCAGCGTAAATTGATACAGTCATATTTCGGTAAAGATGTTGATATTCAGGTCTTACCGTGTCCAAAGCAGCGTTGGTCTGTTTCGCAGATGGATGATATACTATCTGTGATATTTGAGGGAGATACAGAGCCTTGTTTATTGTTTGCCACGCCCATTGGTTACATGTCTTGTAGTGCTGTAAAGCGAGGGGCAAGGGTATTTTTCTTTACCAGGGAGACTGGATACAATGATAATGGTACGGCAGTAGTTGAGTTTCGCATAGTCGAGGTGTAGTATAAAATGATGTACTTTGACTATACTCAGAGTCTTGCTGACACGAACACGAAGACGGCAAAAATTCAAATTTTCAACGACATAAAATTGCATTCTCACTCCGTTTTTTATCATGACAACAACAAGAATTTTAGGGGTGGTTTATGGTTTCGTTATCGTGTTGAAGATTTCAATTCTTTTGCTGAGATGAAGAGGGAAGCCAGTTCTTTGATTACGAGGTTGAATAATGTTAGAGTTTTCTATGCTCCTGTGGAGGTTCATGTGTTCCATGATGAGCGGTGTTTTAATGTAAACCTTGCCACATCACCTGTTTACGATAAGGTCATAAAGCGATACTTGGAGCTTCTTACTGGTAGGAGTTACAATGAGTTTTTGATTAACAGGAAGGATTTTGACTGGACTTTATACAATCTCAGTTCTCTTTTGCCGGTGAACAATCGTGTTGAGGTTCACCCGAAAGAATTTTTAGTAGCTACAAGGTCGGTATTGCAAGAAAAATTTGAGAGTGGTTGGAATGACAAGGTGGAATATTTCCCGATAGGCAGGGAGGACTTGGCAAAGAAGTTCAGTCAGGCATACCAGGAGATTCACCCTGTTGTCCATGAGCCTGTTGAGGGAACAAAAAGGCTGATAGCTGATACTACTGCGAGGGGTGAGGGATCTTCTGACTTGCCGGCTATTCAGGGTTGTGTCCAGATTGAAACATTCAATTATCACAACTGCATTATTGCTCTTAGGAAGAAGGTCAAAGTGAGGCGTAACTTTAGGAGGTTGGCTTCTGTTTTGTCATTCTATGCCAGGAATTTCGGATTGAGGTCATCGAATTTCATTGAAGACAACGGTGCAATTTTTGATCAAAAATTCAATGATGCTGTAGACAGGGATGTCAGGATTGACTTGTTTAAGCAGGCTTATAAGCGGAAGGGTGGTAAGTATTACTGTCAGGCAATGTTGAACTTTGCGAAGTGCGATTGTTCAACATGTCTTGTCTGGAAAGAGAACCGGAGCGGTGATCTTTTTGAATTGCCTATAACTGTTGAGGATGATGGAATTTACAAGGTTAATGTCAATGGTGGTGTTACCAGGTTATCAGACTTTACGATTGAACCCATGTATATGCTGAAGGGTCATCAGTTTAACTTTGAAACTGCTGAGGTTGAGCATATCACGAATTATGTGGCAAGGATTAGGGATTACAGGGGTTTTGAGAAGGTTGTAGTCTTTCATCCTGCGGCATTCTTGACGGTAACGAACTTGAAGCGTCAATTGGGTAGTGATTTCGTTTGGTATGGGAAAGATTCAGACATGGTGTTATTACAACAGTACATAAAGCATCATACTGTGGAGAGCAGGGTAAGAGAAGCGACACGAGGGTTACACTATGAGAATGATGTTTTTCTGGCTGAGGATGAGGATTACATGCCTGAGAGTGAGGCTGAGAGGGGCAAGATGATGTTTGTGGATTATGGTGGCAACATTGATCAGCTTGACATGAGAGACAAAGAGGTCTTGTTTTCGGGTACAAACTTACCTATTACGCACATACTCAAGGAAAAGCCATTGACAAAAGAGTCTTGCTTTGAGGGAATAGAATCCCTGTTTTTGTTCAATACTCCCATAGTGATAGCGAAGTGTTGGGGTTGGATGCTTGCCTGTTTTTTGAAGGAAAGGTTTTTCAAGTACAGATTCCCTTTTCTGTTTGTGGGTGGTGAGCCAGGTGCGGGAAAGACTGTAACATTATCCATGTTTGCGAGGTTGTTCTGTTACGATAGTGAATATGTCAACAGTTTCCCTTCTATTGCCAACATTACATTGCCTACAATGATACTATCAATGTCGAGTAGTAACATGTTCCCTTTGTTTTACAATGAGTTCAAGCGGAGTTTTCTGGATAGTAGCAAGATGTCTTACAGTGTGTTGGCAAACTTGCTTCGTAACATGTACGATTCTGGTGTATTTGCAAGGGGTGAAAGGACATTGACTCACATAAGGGAGTGGAAGTTAGTCACGCCATTGGCATTGATGGGTGAGCGGTTTTTGGAGGAGGATGCATTGAGTGACAGGATGGAGGAGGTTAGAATGACAAAGGGTGAGCGGACTCCACAGCACACTGAACATTTTTTCAAGGCTGCACAGTTCCCATTGGAGAAGCTGGGAAAGGGGTTATTGTTGCACATGATGAACATAGACAGGGAAGAGATTGAGACTGCGTATGAAACCAACTTGTCTATCATAGGATCTTCTATCCAGGACAGGCAGAGGCACAACAGGTCTATTTTGCTCACAGGGTTAGATTTTATGTCAAGTTTTTTAAGGAGTACCAAAGTGAAGGATGAAAGCATTAGGTTATTAAAGTATGCTCTTCTCAACGAAGAGAGGGTTGAGGTTAGTTGTTGGGATAAAGAGACAACGATGTTTGTGACCAGGTTGGTTTATGCTCTGGGCAGGGCTTATGATCCAACGGACAGGAAGAGTCATATTAACACTTTTGCTCTGATACCATCTTATGACAGGGTAGAAGGTATCCCAGAAATAAAGGAAGGAGGGAGGTATGTAGTTTGTAGTGTTTCAGCGTTAAAGGGTCTTTTTGTTCGTGACTTGAACATACAGAAAGACAAGGAGGCTTTCAACCTGTTTATATCTGACTTTTTCGGAATAATGCGGATGGTTCAGGGTGAGCCATATTGTGTTAAGGTCAGGAAGGCAAGCATGGGTGAAGGCATGAAGTTGGTGATGGTTTTAGATGTCGATGTTATGCAAAAGGAAGGCATTGACACAAGCAGTTTGACTAATTTTTTCAGAAAAAGAACATAGGAGGTAAATAGTTAAGATGGCAATGGTATATAGAACACATTTAAGGCAGTTTATTTTTACGCCACAATTGGAAAATCTATCACATAAGAAGGGTGAATCACATGCGGCAATAGTTAGACGCACTATGTTGCACTTAGGGAATGCCAGCCCTGTACTGTTATACTACAGACCATTGAAATTTGTGCGTAGTGTAACGGTAAGGTTATCCCCTGAGTTCAATGAAGTATATCTTCGCATGAAGAAGTATTTGAGTTTGACGGGGTTATGTACTGTCATGCACGATTACATAATCAACCACAAGGAATATAACACAGCTGAGTCTGCTCTTGCTTGCATAGGTCATAGTGCCAGGCAGTCTTTTGCATCGGTTGACCAGAAGATAAAAAAAGACATTACGCTGACTCCACAAGAAAAGAATTTCCTACTGAGTTTGACATTATCGGAAAGGGAGATTCTCTACGAGGACAGAGACTTGCTTGCGATGGCAGACATAGAAGAAGATTAACATGAAAGACAGCATAAAGTTATGGGAGGCACAGAGGAAGGCTAATGTCTTCCTCCTCCATACTCTATGGAAGAACAGGAGAGCGGTGAACTTGTCAGACATGGGTACTGGAAAGACTTTAATGTCACTTAGTTCTGTGTCACAGCTCTTTGTTGCGGACAAAATTGATAGGGTTGTGATTGTGATAAGGAAGGCACTGGCATTGAATTGGGTGGAACATATTGAGAAGTATTCCAACTTTTCAGGGATGGAGTTATTGGTTTATACTGCGAAGAGCAAGAGAGCTTTACTGAAGACGGCACAGATAATTATTGTAGGTTATGAAATGTTAAGGTCAAGGGAGACAGAGTTTGACGATATTATTGATCATAGAACCTGTATAGTATGCGATGAAGCAAGCAAGCTCAAAGGCACAACATTAAGGAAAGTGGGAGGTAAATGGGTTGTAGGTTCTCAGATTACTGTGGTAGTTAAAAAGCTCCTGGACAAACACAATCCTTTTTTTATCTTCATGACTGGCACACTGATAAGCAAGACTCCGTTGGAGGCATACAATTTGTTATACATGTACTATCATGGCAATTATTCTCATTTCATGTCATTTAGGGCAACTTACTGCATAATGACGAAGCAGAAGATAATAGTAGGGTTTAGAAACCTTCATCGGTTGGAGAGAGAGATTCGGAAAATATCAGTTAGCTTGAAGATGGAAGATATTGTTGAGATGCCAGAACTGGTGACAGAGAACAGGTACATAGTTTTGAAAGCTAATCACAGGAAGTTATATGACCAGTACAAGAAGATGGGCTACATCAAGGTAGGAGATTCTTTGATAGAGGGTGGTAATGCATTAACAGACTTACTCAGAGGCATACAAATAGCCAGTGATCCTGGCATACTCACAGGGGAGTGGTCAGACTCAAAGATAGAGTCATTAAGAGAAGACCTTGTAGAGATAGGGGATAACAAGGTTATCATTGCTTGTCATTTTGTGAAGACGGCTGAGCGTATTATGTTCAAGCTGAAGGAATGGGGATACAAGGCAGTAGACATGTACGGTGGCACGAAAGACAAGGGATCTTCAGAGAAAGCCTTCAGGGGTGATGCTCAGATATTAGTAGGTCATAGACAGACTATAGGTTACGGACTTAACTTACAATTCTGCCATTATCTAATAAATTATGAGAACTGGTACGATGTGGAGGCACACACACAATGTTTAGACAGGATAAGAAGACCAGGGCAGAAGCACAAGATGTTTATTATAAATTACATAGCACAGGACACAGTTGACAAGAAGGTCATTGACTCTATACAGGAAGGCATAGATCTTGGGAAATACCTGGTACAGAACAACATCGGTGGCAGAGACTTTTTGTAGAAAAAAATAAAAATAACTTTTTTCTCTTGACAAAAAAAGAATAAAGCATATATTTAATAAAAAAGACATGGAGGAGTGGAAATGAAAAATCATACGGTAACATATTTTATAGGTGTCAGGGAGTTCACTTACGACATACAATCGATCAGGGAGACATTTGGGAAGGAAAGTCTGTCAATGAATAATGACAAGGGCATAACAGACATGGAAGCAATCACAGCCATGGAACTGTGGGCAACACAATTATTAAATCCATACTTAGACGGATATTGGGTTTCCAGATTCGACACATTAACAAAAAGAAACCTCCTAAAATACTGCGTTGGGTATCATGTGTTTTTATCGAAGGCAGATCAACAGCCACAATATGATGGCTTTGAACAAGAGTTGACATACGACAAGACAGGGAGGGCAGTCATAAAGGTCAAGACTCTGGTGTTCAGGAAAGATAAAGGACATCCCATTAGCTGGACAGTAGACTTTGAGGAGTTTGCACAGAGAAAGGGTGATGGCTCTCTCACAAGGATGTGGAAAGAAAAGGGAAACTTCATGATATGCAAGTGCGGTTTAGCCGTAACGATGAGAATGGCATTCCCACAACCGTTAAACAAGTTGTATCTGATTGAGGAGTTCCAGAATGATGAAGTTGCAACTCCGAAGAAGGAAAAGACTACAAGGGTGGTTCCTCCTGTCAAGAAGGAAGTGCCAGTAGCAGATAAAGCAATAGTTGATGATTTGTGGGGCAGGTTAGAAGATGCTGAAGGAATCGAAGACTTGAAAAACATAGCAAGAGACATCAAGACTAAACATCAGAACTTGTCAGATCTGGATAGGGCAGCATTGCTGGATAAATACAACACACAGTACGCAAAGTTCAAAGAAGAGAAGGAACTTGCAGAATCTACAACCAGGTTGAAAGATTTTGAGGCAATGGAAAAGGTTCTTAGTATGCTCTCAGGATACGATCCTGCACAGAGGGATGAAATAGATACTATCATAGAAACGATAGAAGACGAGGGCATTAAGTCAGAGATGAAGGAAGCACAAAGAAACTACGATAAAACAAAAACTGTTTAAGGGAGGGATTAACATGAAAATTGATAAGATTGACAGCGAAAAAACTATGAGAAAGCTATTGCGGGTCGATGGCAGATCGATAGCGTTTGCAAGCCGAACATTACTTCGGAAAAGGAAAGGAATTGGCTTTGAGTTGGCAAAACTTGCGGTGCAACAGAACGGTATGGCTATAGAGTGCATTAATGACCATATGTTGGATCACAATGACAGAGCTAAGAGGGTATTACAGCTTAAAGAGCTTTTGAGGCTTGCTGTGCAGCAGAACGGCATGGCTCTGGCAGTCTCCCCCGTTTCTGGGCATGGATCTGAAATAACAAAACTTGCTGTGCAGCAGAACGGCATGGCTCTGGAGTTTGCGGAAAGCGACAAAAGAGACGATAAGGACATAGTTATGGAGGCTGTGAAAGAGGATGGTCGGGCTTTGCGGTACGCAAGTGATAGACTTCGGGACGATGCGGAAATTGTAGGGCTTGCCGTTACCGAAAATATCGAGGCTATAAGACATGTAAGCCCCAAACTTCTTAAATCTTTTGTATTTCGATCTGCTTTTGTCATTGAGCCTATGTCAATGCAAGAGGTGGATTAAAATGAAGATTATTACAGACAAAACCGAGGCTCTGGAAATGGTGAAAAAAAATGGGTGGGACTTGCAGAGAGTGAGCGAGCAGTTACAAGACGATAAAGA
>Ga0114946_10003681_pt1 | contig 10271 bp, 8 predicted proteins | sample WalLakDeSediment_FD_88676 | JGI IMG/M metagenome (GOLD analysis project Ga0114946, IMG submission 88676) | Lake sediment microbial communities from Walker lake, Nevada to study Microbial Dark Matter (Phase II) - Walker Lake 11/02/13 Deep Sediment | ecosystem: Environmental > Aquatic > Freshwater...
CGAGATCGCCGAGCACGCCTGCCGCAAGTACAGCGGTCGCGTCGGGCGCTCCGCCGCGGCGAAGGCGCTCGACGCCGAGGCCGTGCGCCTCGCCGTGGCCGCGCACGTGCGCCACCGCGAGACCGACTACGACCAGCTGCTGGCGTCCGGCGTGGATCGGCAGGAGGCGCGCGACCGCGTCGCGGCGCAGGTCGGCGAGGTCGTGCGGCGGTGGCAGGGTGGGTAGGCGACTCGGCTCGAACGCACGCCCGGCCGACGCCGCGGCGCGATGTCGAGATCGCGCTCAAGCGCGTGAAGGAGGTCAAGCATGCGAACCCATGACGAGGTCGTCGCCAAGCTGATGCGCCGTCCAGGTGTTCGCGCGGAGGGCCGGCGCATCGAGCGCGAAGGAGTTGCGCTCCTTGACGTCTTGCTCAAGGCCCGAATGGATGCTGGGCCGTCACAGGCGCAGGTCGCCGAGCGGACGAAGCCGAAGCCTGCAGGTCGATGTTCAACGCCATGGTGGCCAAGCTGACCCCGCGTCACACCCGGCGACCTCACGGTCTTCATCTCCCGCCGCAAGGCGACCTGCCATGAGTGCCACGAGGACCTAGGCAGCGGAGCCCGGATCACCCTTGGCGACGGACGTCACAGCCGACATTGGCGAGTCCTCCGTTGCTGATCTGCGTATGACCACGATTTGATCGATGCAGGAGCCGTCGTATGGCCGTCGTTACCGTGTCACCCGAGTACCAGGCGGTCATCCCCAAGGGCGTTCGCGAGCAGCTGGGCATCCGACCGGGTCAGGAGTTCGAGGCGATCGCCGTCGGCAACCGGGTGGAACTCGTGCCCGTGCAGCCGATGCGGGCGCTCCGGGGGAGGTTTCCGGACTTGCCGCCGCTCGGGCGCGAGCAGGACCGGCTGTGAACGTGGCCGACGCGACCCGCGAACGGGCCAGCGATCGGGCGGCACACAGCAGGAGGGCTCGTCCGTGACGCAACTCACGCAGACGCAGCGGGCGATCGCCTCGACCCTGGTCGAATGGCTCGCCGCGATCCGCGCCGTGGAGGCGGTCGTGCTCGGCGGCTCGCATGCGCGCGGCCGCGCGCGGCCGGGATCGGACGTCGACCTCGGCCTCCTCTACTCGGAGGAGGCGCCGTTCTCGATCCAGGAGCTCCGCGAACTGGCTTTGGCCGTCGACAACACGGCCGCGCCGGTGGTCACCGGCTTCTACGAGTGGGGCCCGTGGGTCAACGGTGGGGCGTGGCTCACGATCCGAGGGCAGCGCGTGGCCCTCCTCTACCGCAACCTCGATCACGTGGAGCGGGTCATCGCCGGGGTCGAGGCGGGCCAGTACGAGGTGGACTACGCCCAACAACCGCCGTTCGGCTTCTTCAGCGGCACGTACCTCGGCGAGATCGCCGTGGGTGTTCCCCTGCACGATCCCTCGTCACGGCTCGCCGCGCTCAAGCGCCGCGTGGCGGTCTACCCCGAGGCCCTTCGCGAGGCGCTGGTGCGCGACTACCTGTGGGCGGCGGAGTTCGGGCTCGGCGGCTTCGCCAAGAAGTTCGCGGCGCGCTCGGACGTCTACGGGACGGCCGCCTGCCTCACGCGCACCGTGAACCAGCTCGTGATGGTCCTGTTCGCCCTGAACCGCCGGCATCCCCTCAACGACAAGACCGCCCTCGAAAAGCTGGCGGAGATGGAGCGCGCCCCGCGGGACTTCGGTGCGCGCGTGCAGGCGACCCTCGGCCACCTGGGCAGATCTCCGGCGCAACTTCTGGAGGCGGTCGAGAAGATCATGAGATTGCTTGGCGAGACGGTCGCCCTGGCGGACGAGGTGGGGGTGCCGCGCGCTCAGCGCAGCGGCCCCACCACACGCTCCGCCGAGCGCACCAGTTCCCCGCCGCGCACCAGCTCGCGCACCCGGTCGAGGCCGGGGCGCAGGTAGACGTCGTGTTCGAGGTGCGGCAGCGCCGCCCGCACGCGGGCGTGGGCGGCGGCAACGCCCACGCCGGGCGCGAGCCCCGCGTGGAAGTCGAGGGCCTGCGCCGCCGACATCACCTCGATGGCGATCACCCAGGTGGCGTTCTCCAGCACCTCGCGCGCCTGCCGGCACCCTATCGTGCCCATGGAGACGTGGTCCTCCTGGTTGGCGCTGGTGGGGATCGAGTCGACCGACGCCGGGTGCGCGAGCACCTTGTTCTCGCTGACCAGCGCGGCGGCCGTGTACTGGCTGACCATCAGGCCGGAGTCGAGGCCGCCGTCGGCCGCCAGGAAGGCCGGCAGCCCCGACAGGGCGGGGTTGAGCATCTGCTCGATGCGTCGCTCCGAGATGTTGGCGAGCTCGGCGAGCGCCAGCTTGACGTGGTCGGCGGCCAGCGCCAGCGGTTCGCCGTGGAAGTTGCCGGCCGAGACGGCCCGCCCCTCATCGACCAGCAGCAGGGGGTTGTCGGTCACCGAGGCGAGCTCGATGTCGAGGACGGCGCGCGCGTGGCGCAGCGCGTCGCGCACCGCGCCGTGCACCTGCGGCGCGGTGCGCAGCGAGTAGGCGTCCTGCACCTTGTCGCAGTCGGCGTGCGAGGCGGCGATCGCCGAGTCGCGCAGCAGGGCGCGCAGGTTGCCGGCGACCTCGATCGCGCCCGGGTGCGGGCGCAAACGGGTGACCGCCTCGTCGAAGGGGCGGTGGCTCCCCTTGAGCGCCTCGACCGTCATCGCGGCGGCGACGTCGGCGGCGGTGACGAGCACCGCCGCGTCGACCAGCACCAGCGCCAGCAGGCTGGCCATCGCCTGGGTGCCGTTGACCAGCGCCAGGCCCTCCTTCGCCACGAGCTCGAGCGGCGCGAGGCCGATCTCGGCCAGCGTCTCGGCCGCGGGGCGCACGACCCCGCCGTGCTCGACCTCGCCCTCGCCGATCACGGCCAGCGCCAGGTGCGCCAGCGGCGCCAGGTCGCCGGAGGCGCCCACCGACCCCTGCGACGGCACGACCGGGTGGACGCGCAGGTTCAGCAGCTCGAGCAGCCGCTCGACCAGCTCCGCCCGCACCCCCGACGCGCCCAACGCCAGCGACTGCGCGTGCAGCAGCAGCATGCCGCGCACCACCTCGGTCGGGAACGGTGCGCCGACGCCGATCGCGTGCGACAGGACGAGGTTGCGCTGCAGGGCGCGCAGATCGCCGACCGGGATGCGCACGCTCTGGAACTTGCCGAACCCGGTGTTGACCCCGTACACCGGGGCGCCCGTCGCCACCATCCGCTCGACCAGGGCGCGGGCGTCGTCGAGGCGCCCCCGCGCCGCGTCGGACAGCGACACGCGGGCGCCGCCGCGCGCGACCGCCGCGAGGTCGTCCAGGCTCAGGTGCCGGTCCAGGACCACCGTCCGGTCGCTCACGTCGCCCCCCTCGGTGCTCACGCGCGCCACCCGTCGTACGCGGTCGCGGCCGGGAAGACGCGCCGCCCGGCCGCCCAGACCTCGAGCGGCCGCGGCCCGCCCAGGCCCGCCACGAGGGCGCGCGCGTCGCGGTCCGGGACGACCACGAGGTCGGCGCGAGCGCCCGGCCCGAGCCAGCCGGCGTCGCGGAGCCCCAGCGCCGCGGCGGCGTTGGCGGTGCCGGCCGTCAGCGCCTCCGCGGGCCGCAGGCCGTTGAGGCGCAGCGCGAGCGCCAGCGCGAGCGACGTCGCGTAGACCGGGCTCGAGCCCGGGTTGAGGTCGCTGCCGACCGCGACGGGCACGCCGGCGTCGATCAGCGCCCGGCCGGGCGCGTGGGGGGTCCCCAGCTCGAACGATGCGCCCGGCAGCAGGGTCGCGACCGTCTTGCCGCCGGTGGCGGCGAGGGCGGCGATCTGCGCGGGCCCCGACGCCTCGAGGTGGTCGACGGAGCGCGCGCCCATGCGCGCGGCCAGCTCGACGCCGCCGACGCGGTGGAACTGGTCGGCATGCAGCGTGACGTCGAGCCCCAGCTCCAGCGCCGCGCGCAGCACGCGCTCCGCCTCCGCGACCGTGAACGCGCTCGCCTCGACGAAGACGTCGACCCGCCACGCCAGGGCGCGGGCGGCGACCTCCGGTAGGAGCCGCTCGACGACGTCGCGCAGGTGGCCGTCGCGGTCGTCGGGGTCGGGCACGTGGATGAGCAGGGTGGGCACGACCCGCACGCGCGCGCCGGCGGCGAGCTCGGCGATGGCCCCGAGCGAGGCGATCTCGGCCGCCACGCCGCCGCCGTAGCCCGACTTCACCTCCACGGTGGTGGCGCCGGAGGCGACCAACGCACCGAGCCGGGCGCCGGCGAGGCGCACCAGCGTGGCGCGGTCGGCGCCGGCGGTCGCGCGCATCGTGTGGCGGATGCCGCCGCCGCGCGCCAGGATGGCCTCGTAGCTCTCGCCCGCGAGACGCGCCTCGAGGTCGTCGTAGCGGTCGCCCGCCCACACCAGGTGCGTGTGCGGGTCGACCAGGCCCGGCACCACGGCGCGGCCACCGAGGTCGACCGTGCGCACCGCCCGTCCGCGCCAGTCCGCGGCGCGGCCGAGCCAGGCGACGTCACCGCGGACGATCGCCAGCGCGGCGTCGTCCACCCGCCTCAGCCGCCCCTGCGCCGGGCCGCGGTGGGGACCGGGCCCCTCGGGCGTGACGAGTTGGCCGATGCCGGTGAGGAGCACGTCCACCTCGAACTCGCGGCCGCCGCTGCGGCCGCCCCTGCGGGCGTCGGCATCGCGCGCGCCGGCGAAGTCCCCGGCCGGGGGGGTCAGGTCGCCGCTCACGGTCGCCCGGGCCGGTCGCTACCCGGCAGGTCCAGGCCCCGTTCGGCCGCCACCCGCAGGGCGGTCTCGTAGCCGGCGTCGGCGTGCCGCACCACGCCCAGCCCCGGGTCGTTGACCAGGCACATGCCCAGGCGTCGCTCGGCCTCGTCGCTACCGTCGGCCACGGCCACCAGGCCGGCGTGCTGGCTGTAGCCCATCCCCACCCCGCCGCCGTGGTGGAAGCTCACCCAGGCGGCGCCCGACGACGCGCCCAACGCGAAGTTCAGCAGCGGCCAGTCGGACACGGCGTCCGAGCCGTCGCGCATCGCCTCCGTCTCGCGGTAGGGGCTGGCGACCGAGCCGGCGTCGAGGTGGTCGCGGCCGATGACGATCGGCGCCGAGACCTCGCCGTCGCGCACCATCTGGTTGAAGCGCAGACCGGCCCGGTCGCGCTCGCGGTAGCCGAGCCAGCAGATGCGGGCGGGCAGCCCCTGGAAGGCGACGCGCTCGCCCGCGTAGCGCAGCCAGCTCTGCAACCGCGCGTCGTCGGGGAAGAGCTCCAGCAGCGCACGGTCGGTGGCGGCGATGTCGGCCGGGTCGCCCGAGAGGGCCACCCAGCGGAAGGGGCCGCGGCCCTCGCAGAACGACTCGCGGATGAAGGCCGGCACGAAGCCGGGGTAGTCGAACGCGTCCGCCACGCCGGCGGCGCGCGCCTCGGCCCGCAGGTTGTTGCCGTAGTCGAACGCGACCGCCCCGCGCCGCTGCATCTCGAGGATCGCGCGCACGTGCTGGGCCATCGAGGCCCGCACGCGGTTCATGTAGCCCGCCGGGTCGCCGTTCCGCAGGGCCGCGGCGTCCTCGTCGGGGGTCATGACCGGGATGTAGCCGAACCGAGGGTCGTGGGCGCTGGTCTGGTCGGTGACCAGGTCAGGCGTGAAGCCACGCCGCACCATCTCGGGCAGTACCTCGGCGGCGTTGCCCAGCAGGCCGATGGAGCGCGCCGCGCGGGCGGCCTTCGCCGCCTCCGCGCGCCGCAGGGCGTCGTCGAGCGAGTCCGCGACCTCGTCGAGGTAGCGCGTCTCGAGCCGCCGGGCGATGCGCGTCGGGTCGACCTCGACACACAGCGCCACGCCGCCGGCCAGCGCGATCGCCAGCGGCTGCGCGCCGCCCATGCCGCCGAGGCCGGCGGTGACGGTGATCGTGCCCGCCAGGGTGCCGCCGAAGCGCAGCTTGGCGGCGGAGGCGAACGTCTCGTAGGTCCCCTGCAGGATGCCCTGGGTGCCGATGTAGATCCACGAGCCGGCGGTCATCTGGCCGTACATCATCAGGCCGGCCCGGTCTAGGGCGTCGAAGTGGTCCCAGTCGGCCCACTTGGGCACCAGGTTGGCGTTGGCGATGATCACGCGGGGGGCGAGCGCATGCGTGCGGGCCACCATCACGGGCTTGCCCGACTGCACCAGCAGCGTCTCGTCGTTCTCCAGCCGCTCGAGCGTGGCGACCAGGTCGTCGAAGGCCTGCCAGTCGCGGGCGGCCTTGCCGCGGCCGCCGTAGACGATCAGCTCGTCCGGGTGCTCGGCGACCTCGGGATCCAGGTTGTTCATGAGCATCCGCTTGGCGGCCTCCTGGATCCACCCCTTGGCGGTGCGCCGCGGCCCGCGGGGGGCGCGGACCGGGCGGGGCTCGCCGCGGCTCACGGCGCACCGCCGCATGCGCGGCGAGGGGGGTGCCAGGGGGCCGGCCGGGGGGCCCCGACGGGCCGGGGGGCCCCGCCAGGCCGGGGGGCCCCGCCAGGCCGGGGGGCCCCGCCAGGCCGGGGGGCCCCGACGGGCCGGGGGACGCGGCGGTGGAGCGGACGCGCCGACATGCGGACCTCCTTCGCCGGGCCCGGTCCTCGCCCCAAGGACGCGGACCGACGCCGACCTCGGCGGTGGTGCTCTCACCCCACGGTACCGCCCTCGCGGCCGCCCGGTCGTCACCGCCTCACGCCGACACCCCGCCCCAAGGGGTATCGTAGGGGGTGAACCCACCCCGCCTGGGGTCGGTCTCGGCGCCGCGCGCCGCGTCCGCCCCGCGGCGGCCAAGGAGGCCAACGATGACGGAACTCAAGGTCGACGGCATGACCTGCGGCCACTGCGCCGCGGCGGTCAAGAAGGCACTGGAGGGCGTCGCGGGCGTGAACGCGGCCGCGGTCGACCTGGCCACCGGCCGCGCCCAGGTCGACGGCCACCCCGATCTCGCGTCGCTGGTGGCGGCGGTCCGCGAAGAGGGGTACCAGGCCACGCCGTGGCCGGCGTGACGGCGGTCGAGCCGACGGCCCTCCACCCGGCTCGCGTCGAGGGCCCCGCCTGCCTCCATCTCGATTCCGACACCCGCGTCGACGCCGCCCGGCGGCTCAAGAGCGTGCGCGGCCACGTCGAGGGCGTGCTGCGCATGCTCGAGGACCCCGACGTCTACTGCGTCGACGTCCTGAAGCAGGTGAGCGCCGTGCAGGGGGCGTTGCGCAAGGTGAGCGAGGCCGTGCTGCGCGCGCACGTGCGGGACCACGTGGCCACCGCGGCGCTGCGCGGTGACAGCGAGCACATCGTCGAGGAGTTGATGGAGGCGCTGAAGTACCGCGCGTGAGCCGTCGCGGAGGACGGCCTGCCCGGGGGATGGGCCGCACTCGCCCAAGCCTCGCGGGCGCGCCGCGAGCGGGCGCCCGGCGTCGGCCCCGTCACGCCTACCCCACCCGGGGTGGGGTAGGCTGACGGGGAGGTCGACGCCATGCCAGGAGCCGCCATGTCCGAACCCGCCGCCACCGCCACGCAGAGCCTCCGCGTCGGCGTCGCCGGCATGACCTGCGCCAGCTGCAGCGCCCGGGTCGAGCGCACGCTGGGGCGGCTCGACGGGGTGGCGGAGGCCCACGTCAACCTGGCGACCGAGCAGGCGACCGTGGTGTTCGACCCCGGCAGGCTCACGCCCGTCGGCGTGCTCGACGCCATCCGCGCATCGGGCTACGAGCCGGTGGTGGCCGAGACCGAGCTGTCGGTCACGGGCATGACCTGCGCCGCCTGCAGCGCGCGCGTCGAGCGCGCCCTCGGTCGTGTCGACGGCGTGCTCGCCGCCAGCGTCAACCTCGCCACCGAGCGCGCCACGCTGCGCTACCTGCCCGACGTCGCGCCGCCGAGCCGCCTGATCGAGGCCGTCCGCGAGGCCGGTTACGACGTGCTGGAGCAGTCCGAGCGGCAATCGCGCAGCGACGCCGAGCGCGAGCGGCGCGAGGCGGAGCGACGCGAGCTGTGGACCTCGGTGCTGGTCGCGGCCGTCCTCACGGTGCCGATCTTCGCGCTCGACATGGGCGCCATGTTGATCCCACCGGTGGGCGACTGGCTCCATGCCCTGATCCCCATGCAGACCCTGGCCTACGCCCTGTTCGTGCTCGCGACGGGCGTGCTCTTCGGCCCGGGCCTGCGATTCTTCCAGAAGGGCTGGCCGGCCCTGCGCCGTGGCGCGCCCGACATGAACTCGCTGGTGATGATCGGCACCAGCGCCGCCTACGGCTACTCGGTCGTCGCGACCTTCACGCCCTGGCTGCTCCCGCCCGGCACGGTGCACGTCTACTACGAGGCCGCCGCCGTCATCGTCACGCTGATCCTGCTCGGCCGCTACTTCGAGGCGGCGGCCAAGGGGCGCACCGGCGAGGCCATCCGCGCGCTGCTGCGCCTGCAGCCGCGCACCGCCCGCATCGAGCGCGCGGGCGAGGAGCTCGAGGTCGACGTCGACGCCGTCCGCCGCGGCGACGTGGTGGCCGTGCGGCCGGGCGAGCGCCTGCCGGTGGACGGTGTCGTCGTCGCCGGCGAGTCCTACGTCGACGAGTCGATGATCACCGGCGAGCCGATCCCCGTCGCCAAGCGCGTGGGCGACGCGGTCACCGGCGGCACCATCAACAAGAACGGCTCGCTGCGCTTCGAGGCGCGCGCCGTCGGCGCCGACACGGTCCTGGCGCAGATCATCGCCATGGTCGAGGCCGCGCAGGGGGCGAAGCTGCCGATCCAGGCGCTGGTGGACGGAGTGGTGCGGGTGTTCGTCCCCGCGGTGCTGGCCATCGCCACCTTGACGCTGACGGTCTGGCTGGTCTTCGGGCCCGAACCCGCCCTGACCTTGGCGCTGGTGAACACCGTCGCCGTGCTGATCATCGCCTGCCCCTGCGCCATGGGCCTCGCCACCCCGACGTCGATCATGGTGGGCACCGGCAAGGCCGCCGAGATGGGCGTCCTGTTCCGCAACGGCGTCGCCCTGCAGGGCGTCGGGCAGGCCGACGTCATCGCGCTCGACAAGACCGGTACCCTCACCAAGGGGCGGCCGGAGGTGACTGACCTGGAGGTGGCCGCCGGGTACGACCGCGACGAGGTGCTGGCGCTCGTGGCGGCCGTGGAGGCCGACAGCGAGCACCCGATCGCCGGCGCCATCGTGGCCGCCGCGCGCGACCGCGGCCTCGCGCCGCCGGCGGTCGAGGGCTTCGAGGCGGTGCCCGGCTTCGGCGTCGGCGGCCGCGTCGGCGGTCGTTCGGTGCAGGTGGGCGCGGGCCGCTACCTGCAGCGACTCGGCGTCGACGCCGGCGGCCTGGCCTCGGCGGTCACGCGCCTGTCCGACGAGGGGAAGACGGCCATGTACGTGGTGGTGGACGGCCGGGCCGCGGCCGTCATCGCGGTGGCCGACGCCCTCAAGCCCTCCTCACCCGCCGCCGTCGCGGCCCTCCATGCGCTCGGCCTGCGGGTGGCGATGGTCACCGGTGACGACCAGCGCACCGCCCGCGCCATCGCCGCCCGCCTCGGCATCGACGAGGTGCTGGCCGAGGTCCTGCCCGACGGCAAGGCCGAGGCCGTGCGCGGCCTGCAGGCCTCCGGTCGCCGGGTGGCCTTCGTGGGCGACGGCATCAACGATGCGCCCGCGCTGGCGCAGGCCGACGTCGGCCTGGCGATCGGCACCGGCACCGACGTCGCGATCGAGTCGGCCGACGTGGTGCTGATGTCCGGCGACCTGCGCAACGTGCCCAACGCCATCGCGCTGTCGCGCGCCACGCTGCGCAACATCCGCCAGAACCTGTTCTGGGCCTTCGCCTACAACACCCTGCTGATCCCGGTCGCCGCCGGCGTGCTGTACCCCGCCTTCGGCCTGCTGCTGTCGCCCATCCTCGCGGCGGCGGCGATGGGGCTCTCCAGCGTGTTCGTCGTGAGCAACGCGCTGCGGTTGCGGCGCTTCCGCCCGCCGATGGCGGCCGACGTCGGCGCCGCCGCGGGCTGAGGGGCGCGGCGTGTTCCGCGACCTGCTCGGCCGCACCATCGCCATGGTGTCGATCGCCACCGCCCTGGTGGCGGTCTCCGTCGCGCTCGACCTCCCCCGGACCGGCGCGGGCCCCGGCGCCGGCGGTCACGGCGGCGCGGGCCCCGCGCACGCGTCCGTCACGAGCGAGGCAGCGTTCATCGCCGCGATGATCCCGCATCACCAGGAGGCCGTCGATGCCGCCCGCGCGGTGATGGACGCGGGCGAGCGCGCCGAGGTGCGGGCGCTCGCCGCCGA
>Ga0114946_10003682_pt1 | contig 10270 bp, 7 predicted proteins | sample WalLakDeSediment_FD_88676 | JGI IMG/M metagenome (GOLD analysis project Ga0114946, IMG submission 88676) | Lake sediment microbial communities from Walker lake, Nevada to study Microbial Dark Matter (Phase II) - Walker Lake 11/02/13 Deep Sediment | ecosystem: Environmental > Aquatic > Freshwater...
ATGAAGATCGTGCTACAATGCCATGCTACATTCGATTTTCGAACCCGGAAGCTGGTCCTGATGCCGCTTCGGATGGCTTCTGGGACTTGTGATGGAGAGGCTCCATTGGACGAGTTGGACCGGCTCATTCTCGGTACACTGCAGAAGGACGGCCGTACCCCCTTCACCCGTATTGCCGAACAGGCGCGTGTATCGGAAGCAACCATCCGGAGTCGCTACTACAGCCTGGTCGAGCAGGGCATCGTCAGAACCGTCGCCGTAGTCGATCCGGCGGCATTGGGCTTTGATGCCCCGGCTCTGATCGGTGTCTCGGTGGACACTGACAAGATCGATGGTGTGAGCCGAGCCATCGCTGCTTTCCCAGAGGTCAGCTATCTGGTCATGACGCTCGGATCCTGGGACCTGACAGTGGAGGTTTTCTGTCGGGATTTGAGCCACCTGACTGATTTCATCACCCGCAAACTGGGGACAATTCATGGTGTTCGTTCCACGGAGACCCTCATGATTGCCCGCAGTTACAAGCTGAGCTATTGTTGGTCGCCGGACGCTCAGGACGGTGCGGCAGACAGATGATGGAGGAGATATCAATCTCGGTCAGATTCTTTGGCATGCTTTGTGACCGTCTGCCTGCTGATTGTGATCGTGGTGAGACCGTGATCATGGTACCGGCGCGCACGGATGTAGCGGGGGCACTAGCACGGTTTGGTGTGTCGAGACAGGATGCGCGCTGGATGGTCGTGATGGTCAACGGCCGGCAGGCGGGCCTGGACCAGGTTCTGGAGGAGTCTGATGTCTTGAGCGCATTTCCTGCCGTGGCAGGAGGTTAGCCTGACAACCGCCTTTGTCTCTCAGTACACGAGGAGCCCCAATGACACAGCGACGACAACCTTTCGTCCATCCGTATATACCGAATTCAGTCCCCCAGGCGAAGGAGGAAATCCTGGCCGAGCTGAATGCTGAGAGCGCCGACGAGTTCTATGAGGACATCCCGCAGGACCTTCGTGTAGTAAACGAATTGAACCTGCCAGAGCCACTGCTATCAGAGCATGCCCTCAGGCACCACATCGATGGCCTGCTGGCGAAAAACCAGTCTGCCTCCGAGCTGCTCGTCTTTCGTGGGGCGGGCTGCTACCATCACTTTGTCCCTGCTGTCTGCGACGAAGTCAACCGTCGGAGCGAGTTCCTGACCGCGTATGCCGGTGAGCCGTACGACGACCACGGCCGCTTCCAGGCCCTCTTTGAGTATACGAGCATGATGGGCGAGTTGCTCAACATGGACGTGGTCAATGTCCCGACCTATGACGGTTTTCAGGCTGCCGCCACCGCCCTGCGGATGGCCGCTCGGATTACAGACCGGCACCAGTTGGTTCTGTGTGGCACCATCAACCCCGCCAAATTGAGCAAGATCCAGGACTATTGCCGGCCGGGACTTGAGGTCGTTCTCCTGCCGAGCGATCCGATCGCAGGGATCCCCGATTTGGCGCAGCTGGAGAGCTTGGTGACGGACCAGACGGCTGCCGTCTACCTTGAGAATCCGGGATTTCTTGGCATTATTGAAGGACGCGGCCCAGAATTCGCGGCCCTGGCCCACCGTCATGGTGCCCTCTGTGTCGTCGCAGCCGACCCGATCTCGCTCGGTGTTCTTACCCCGCCGGCCGACTATGGAGCCGACATTGTCTGCGGTGACATCCAGCCGCTGGGCATCCATATGCAGTACGGAGGCGGGCACGCCGGCTATATCGCCACCCGTGACGAGGAGCGTTTTGTGATGGAGTATCCGTCTCGTCTCTTTGGCATTGCCCCGACTGCGGTGGAGGGTGAGTACGGTTTCGGTGACGTGGCCTACGAGCGGACCTCTTTTGCGGTCCGCGAGCAGGGGAGGGAATGGGTTGGCACTGCAGCCGCCCTGTGGGGCATCACCGCAGGCGTCTATTTGGCGCTCATGGGACCATCCGGCATGGTCGAGCTTGGGGAAACCATCCTGTCTCGAACCCGCTATGCCATGGGGCAGCTGGAAAAGACCAGCGGCCTTCGAGTCAGGTACCGCGAACAACCCCACTTTCGCGAATTTGTGGTGAACGTGGACGCCACAGGGAGCACGGTGGCAGAGATCAACGATCGCTTGCTGGAGCGGGGGATTGTGGGCGGCCATGATCTCTCAGCAAGTCTTCCGGCCCTCGGAAGGAGCATGCTTATCTGCGTTACCGAGGTCCATCGCCAGGAGGACATCGACCTGCTGGCCCACACACTGGCGGAGGTGCTGTGATGACGATGCGCGACATCCCGTCTGAGCGCTGTCAAGATGGCCGGCCCAGGCTACGACGCTTCCATCAAGCTCGTTGGGATGAGCCAATCATCTTTGAGCTGAGCCGGCAGGGACAACGCGGTGTCTTGGTGCCACAGACCAAAGACGGCATCCGGGACCAGGTAGGTAACGTGCTGGAAACCCTACCCCCCGGGATGCGCCGCAGCGTGCCGCCGGCACTGCCCGAACTGGCGCAACCTCATGTGGTGCGCCACTATCTCCGGCTCTCCCAGGAGAACCTGGGAGCCGACGTCAATATCGAGATCGGCCAGGGGACGTGTACCATGAAGTACAGCCCCAAAGTCCATGATCAGCTGGCTGCCTCGCCCAAAATGGCAGACCTTCACCCCCTGCAGGACGAGCGCACGGTCCAAGGAATCCTCGAGATCGTCTACCGATTTGAGCAAATCCTAAAAGAGATCTCTGGCATGGATCGCTTCACTTTTCAGCCGGGGGCCGGCTCAGCTGCCATTTACACCAATGTCTCGATTATCCGCGCCTTTCACGCTTCCCGCGGCGAGGCGGATGTGCGTGACGAGATGATCACGACCATCTTTTCTCATCCGTCGAATGCAGCCTGCGCCAAGACGGCCGGTTTCAAGGTGATTACGCTCTACCCTGACAGGAATGGTTATCCCGAGCCCGCAGCGCTGGCAGCCGCGGTCTCCGAGCGCACGGCCGGGTTGATGATCACCAATCCCGAGGACACGGGGATCTATAACCCCAAGATCGCCGAGTTCGTGCGCATCGTGCATGAAGCCGGCGGCCTTTGTGCCTACGATCAAGCCAACGCGAATGGGATTCTCGGGATTACGCGGGCCAGGGACGCTGGCTTTGACCTGTGCCACTTTAACCTGCACAAGACCTTTTCGGCGCCCCATGGTTGCGGTGGTCCGGGTGGTGGTGCCTGCGGCGTGTCACGGGATCTCGAACGCTTTCTTCCGGTTCCCCTCGTCTCGCGAGACGGCGACCACTATGGGCTTGATCATGATCTGCCTGACTCGATCGGCAAAGTGGGTCCGTTCTATGGCAATTTGCCCGTCGTGCTCAAGGCATATGCTTGGGTCATGAACTTGGGCGCCCGCGGCCTGCGCGAAGTCGCCGAGGTTGCTGTGCTCAACAACAACTATCTCCTCAACCGCATGAAGGAAATCCCCGGCGTGACGGTTCCCTACGCACCATGGCGTCGAATCGAGCAGGTGCGCTACAGCTGGGAAGAGCTGGCTCGGGAGACGGGCGTCCATTCAGAAGAACTGGGGGTGCGCGCGGCCGATTATGGTCTGCATTATTGGACCAGCCACCATCCATGGGTGGTGCCCGAACCCTTTACCCTCGAACCAACTGAATCTCCCTCCAGGGCCGACCTGGACGAGTACGTTGCTGTCATGCGCCAGGTGGCGGAGGAGGCCCGCACTGATAGTGCGATGGTTAAGGGGGCGCCGCACCGCAGCACCATTCACCAGATTGACCACGGGCCTCTCGACGACCCGTCCCAGTGGGCCATGACCTGGCGAGCCTACCGGAAAAAGGTGGCGCGTTCTCTGTCAAAGCCGCCAGAGGCGTGTGATCGCTGCACCTGATGTGATGGCTCGCTGTGACACGAAGCGAATCGGGCTGATCGTCAACCCCGTGGCCGGTCTCGGCGGCCGGGTTGCCCTGAAGGGCAGTGATGGGGTTGCGATCCAGCAAAAGGCGCTGCTCCTCGGCGCCCGACCGGAGGCGGGCAGACGCACAGCGGCAGCCCTGAAAGAGCTGGAGTATCTCCGAGACCGGATCGAGTTTCTCACGTATCCGGCCGAGATGGGTGAGGACATCCTGCGAGCCGCTGGCTTTGCGTTCAGGGTCGTTGGGCAGATCCGGGGTAGCCGCACGGAGGCGATTGATACGCGGGAGGCCGCCGCCCGCATGACCCAGATGGGAGTTGACCTGATCCTCTTTGCCGGCGGGGACGGCACTGCGCGCGACATCCACGATGCCCTCGGATTGGGGCAGCCTGTGATCGGGATTCCGGCCGGAGTCAAGATTCATTCGGCCGTCTATGGCACTCATCCCCGGTCAGCGGGCGAGTTGGCCCGCTTGTTCCTTGAACGGAACGACACGCGTCTCCAGGAGCGGGAGGTGATGGATGTCGACGAGGTCGCCCTCCGTAGTGGACGCATGTCCGCCAGGCTCTATGGGTTTCTGTCGGTCCCTGTTGTACACCATCTGGTTCAGGCGCAAAAGGCGCCTAGTCCCGTCAGTGAGCAGACCGTTTTGCAGGCGATTGCTCTCGAGGTGGTCGAGTTGATGGAATCGGACTGCCTCTATCTCCTGTGCCCCGGCACCACCACGCGGGCCGTCGCCGCTCGGCTGGGTCTCGCCAAGACCCTGCTGGGAGTCGATGTCGTGTCACAGCAAGCTTTGCTTGCCCAGGATGCGACCGAAGAGCAGCTTCTTGCGTTGATGAGCGGCCGACGGGCTTACATTATCGTAGCGCCGATTGGAGGACAGGGCTTTCTCTTTGGGCGCGGTAACCAGCAGATCAGCCCGGCGGTCCTCGGCCTGGTTGATAAGGAGCGCATTGTCGTCATCAGCACCCCGGACAAGATCTTTGCGCTGCGTGGCGAGCCGTTCCTCGTCGATACGGGCGATCCTGAGCTGGATCGGGCTCTGACCGGCTTTGTGCCGGTCATCACCGGGTATCGGGAGCGGATCGTCTATCGGATTGCGTGTTAGCATAGGGAGACGCGCGCATACGTCTCCATACGAGGGAGTCTGAAATGGAACGTCTCCGTGAAAAGTGTGCGCTTATCACCGGTGCCGCTTCAGGGATTGGCCGGGCGACCGCTCTCTTGTTTGCCCGTGAGGGGGCCGTCATCGTCATGCTGGATCGTGATCTGACTGGCGGCGCCCAGGTGCTGGAGGAGATCAGCTCGTTGGGCGGGAGGGCGCAGTTCGTGGCCGGTGATGTTACCCGATCCCAAGACTGCCTCCGGGCGGTCGAAACAGCGGTCGACAGGTTCGGGCGGCTTGATGTGCTGGTCAACAACGCCGGTATCATCCGGCGTGCCAGTGTGGTGGAGACGACCGAAACCGAATGGGATCAGGTCATGGCGGTCAATGTCAAATCGGTCTTCCTGATGAGCCGGCATGCGGTGCCGGTGATGGCTTCGGCCGGCCGGGGCGCGATCATCAACGTCTCGTCGGGATGGGGGCTGGTCGGCGGCCGCGCTGCAGCCGCCTACTGCGCATCCAAGGGGGCAGTGGTGAATCTGACCCGAGCAATGGCCCTGGACCATGCGGCGCAAGGGATCAGGGTCAACTGTGTCTGTCCGGGTGACACCGACACAGCCATGTTGCGTGACGAGGCCAGGCAGCTGGGCGTAGCGACCGAGTCTTTTCTTCAAGAGGCCGCCGGCCGGCCACTGGGGCGTATTGGCCAACCCGAGGACATTGCCCGGGCGATCCTCTATTTGGCGAGTGAAGAAGCCTTGTTTGTGACCGGCGCCGTCTTGGTGGTTGACGGCGGCGGGCTTGCGGGTTGAGGAGGTGTCATGATGCGTGGGTTGGAGAACAAGTGGGTGCTGATCACGGGGGCGGCCGGTGGAATCGGGGCTGCCACCACAACCCGGTTTCTAGACGAAGGAGCGTGTGTCATCGCGCTCGATCGGGACGCGGCCGGGCTGGCGCGGCTCGAGAGCGCCTGTCCGAACCTGTCGCTCAGTGCCATAGTCGACGTGACCGACGAGGCCGCTCTGGACGCGTTTCTGGAAGAGGTTGATCGCCTCGATATTCTGATCAACAACGCGGGGATCAGTCAGCGCCATTCGTTCTTGGAGATTTCGCATAGTGGGTGGAACCGGCTCCTCGAGACCAATCTTACCGGAACCTTTCTGACCGCCCAGAAGGCAGCACACAAGATGCTCGTCGGGCAGGGTGGGGTGATTCTCAACATGGGTTCTACCAATGGGCTGGTGGGCTATCACCACTATGCAGACTATAACGCATCGAAAGCGGCTGTCATCGAGTTGACGCGGTCGATGGCACTCGAGCTGGGGCCGAGAATCCGCGTCAACGCGGTCTGCCCCGGATTCATCATGACCCCCATGCAAGAGGCCGAATACACCCCTGCCATGCAGGAGGCCTTTGCCAGCAAACTGCCATTACGTCGCCTGGGTCGGCCGGAGGACGTGGCAGCCCTGTTTGCTTTCCTGGCTTCGGATGATGCTGCGTTTATCACCGGACAATGTTTTGTGATCGATGGTGGCGAACTCGCCGGCGGGTTAGCCAGCCAACCATGACGGGCTGGATCCATATTACGGGCACTGCCATGCCCGCTCAGGCAGATTTCGGTACAACGCGCGGTAAGCCGTGGTGATTCCGCAGGCCAGGCACCCGCTGCGGCAATCAGGCTGCATCTCGCCCTGTTGGCTCCGCCGGAACTCCTCCTGCAGATAGGACTTTGCCACGCCGGTCTCGATGTGGTCCCACGGCAATGGCTCATCCAAAGCACGCGGGCGATAGGTATAAAAGTCGAGTGTCAGGCCAGTTCGATCGAGCGCAGCCAGCCATCTCTCAAAATCGAAATACTCGTGCCAACCGTCAAACTTGGCACCCAGCTCCCAGGCGTGCTGGATAACCTCACCCAGCCGGCGGTCGCCCCGGCCGAGCAACGCTTCCAATAGCGTCTCCTGAGGCGCATTCCATTTCATCTCTAACCCCGGCCCGGCCGTGTTCTGCTTGAGTACCTGCAACTTGGCATTGATCTGATCGAGGGTGTCGAGCGGGCTCCACTGAAAAGGGGTGTGCGGTTTGGGGATAAAGGTGCTGATTCCCAGGTTGACTCGCGCGCGCCGGCCGTGATGGCGGCGTCCCAACAGCAGCACTGCTCGCGCCAGCTCGGCGATGGCCCCTACATCGTCCAACGTCTCGCGCGGGTGACCGATCATAAAGTAGAGCTTGATGGTCCGCCAACCACGGCGGAATATCTCGTCGGCCGTCTCGAGGAGCTGGGTCTCAGGGATGTCCTTATTGATCACCCGGCGCATGTGATCAGTGGCAGCTTCTGGTGCCAAGGTGGCACCGCTCTTTCGCCCTCCTTCGCCCCCCGTGGCCTCCATCAAGTCTGCCGAAGCTGTCTCGATCCGCAAACTCGGCAAGGAGATGCCGAACCCCCGATCCGGAAATCGGGTATTGAGCGCACCGATCAACTCACCTATCCTGGTGTAATCACTGCTGGACAGAGACAACAAAGCCAGGTCCTCGTAGCCCGAGTTGGCGAGCAAGACCTCCGCCGCCTGCACGATCTCACCCACCGAACGCTCGCGGACCGGACGGGTCACAAAGCCTGCCTGGCAGAATCGGCAGCCTCGAGTGCAGCCGCGCATGATCTCTACTGTCGCCCGGTCGTGCGTCGTCCTGACAAAGGGAACGATCGGCCGGGTCACCGGAGGCGGCAGTTGGCTCACAATCCGCTTCAAAACCCTGTCCGGCACCTCTGCTCCGGTGGGTGTGATCCTGTCCAGGATCCCGTCCGAGCGAAAGGTGACCTGATACAGCTGGGGCACGTAGACGCCGGGGATCCGGGACAACCGGTGTAGCATCGCTGATCGACCGGCTCTGTCCCGCTTGCCGGCTGCGACACTGTCGAGGACATCGAGCAGAACTTCCTCCCCGTCGCCGATCAGAAAGGCATCCATAAAGTCGGCCATTGGCTCTGGGTTAAAGGTTGCATGACCACCGGCAATCACCAATGGGTCGTGATCGTCTCTGTCGGCCGACCGCAGCGGAACCCCTGCGAGATCGAGCAGGTTGAGTGCATTCGTGTAGAGCTGTTCGTAGGGCAGACTGATCCCGAGTATGTCAAATCGGGCCACCGGATACCTGCTCTCCAGCGAGAACAGGGGTAGCTCTGCCTGTCGCATGGCCGCTTCCATATCAACCCAGGGACTGAACACCCGCTCCGCAAGCATGTTGTCCCGCTGGTTGACCAGGTCGTAAAGGAGCATCAACCCGAGATTGGACATACCGAGATCATAGATATCGGGGAATGCCAGTGCCATGCGCACATCAACCTGATCCCACTCCTTGCGAATGCTGTTCAACTCGCCGCCGGAATAGCGCCCCGGGGTTGCGACTCGCGGCAGGGTTCGCTCCAGTCGTGCACTGATCGCCTGGCTATCGATCTCGTGGGCGATTTTTCTCATGCTCATAAGAGAAATTATACCCGACCGCCGTCACCTGACAAGGCATATCGTCTTTACTGACGTTGACAAGCTCTTCCTTTATGGTAGAATCCTGTCGCGTTGGCCCATTCGTCTAGCGGCCCAGGACGCCGCCCTCTCAAGGCGGAAACACGAGTTCGAGTCTCGTATGGGCCACACAAGGCAACAAACGCGCCTCAGGTGATTCGCCTGTGGCGCGTTTTGCATCATCAGGGTTCTCTCGGTAGGGAAGGGATGTGAACTGTGAAGATCGTGACGGTTGAACAGATGCGGGAAATCGAAAGGCAGACGGACGAGGCAGGGACCTCCTATGAGCAGATGATGGAAGCCGCCGGTCTCGGTGTCGGGCAGGTGGTCACGGATCTGATCGATGTCGATGGTCTCTCGATTGTGATTCTGGTTGGCCCGGGGAACAACGGCGGTGATGGGCTGGTCGCTGGTCGCCATCTGGCACAGGCCGGAGCCCGTGTCACCTTTGTCCTCTACAAAGCGCGGAACCAGGAGGATCATAACCTCCTCCAGGTACAAGAGATGAACCTGCCCATCCTGCTCGCTGATAACGACGGGGACGGCTCCCAATTACGCGGATTGGTGCTCGATGCGGACGTGGTGGTGGATGCTTTGCTGGGAACCGGTATCGCTCTCCCGCTCAGAGGGAGGCTCGGTAGCCTCCTGCGGGACGTGGGTGAGGCGCTTGAGGTATGCCGGCAACAACGACGCGAGCGTCAACAGATGCTCCGCGGCCCGGTCTCACCCAAAGAACTGGCCTGGGATGGCGATCAGCTTCCTCTGGTGGTTGCGGTGGATTGCCCAAGTGGTCTGGATTGTGACAGCGGGGCGCTTGACCCGGCCGCCCTTCCTGCTGACTTGACGGTCACCTTTGCGGCCCCCAAGGTTGGCCAGGTGTCCTTCCCAGGTGCGGCTGCGGTCGGAGAGCTGTTCGTCGTCGATATCGGTTGCCCATCCGATCTGCCCGCCATGCAACAGATCCCGCTCGACATGGCAACGGCCGCTCACGTGCGCGCTCTATTGCCTTCCCGCCCGTTGAACGCCCACAAAGGGACGTTTGGCAAGGTCATGATTGCGGCCGGGTCTGTCAATTATGTCGGTGCGGCCGCCCTGGCGGCCGAGGCGGCCTATCGTGCAGGTGCAGGGGTGGTGACACTGGCCGTTCCCGCTGCCATTCACGCGCCCCTGGCTGCTCAACTGACTGAACCGACGTATGTCCTGCTGCCTCAGTCCATGGGGGCCATCAATGAGCATGCGGTCGACCTGCTGCTCGAGTCTCTCAACGGGTATGATGCTCTGCTCATCGGTCCTGGGATTGGTCGTGACGAGAAGACGCGCCTCTTCCTGGAGCGTTTGTCGACTCGCAGAAGGACCGCCAGCAAAGGACCGATCGGGTTCATCCGTGAGGCCGGGGGCAAGCAAGTGTCTGAGGGGAGTCCACTGCCGCCCATGGTCGTGGATGCCGATGCTCTGAACCTGTTGTCCGAGATCAAAGACTGGACCCGCTGCCTGCCGCCCAACTGCATTCTGACCCCCCATCCCGGTGAGATGTCACGGCTGACTGGTCGCGAGATCGATGACATCCAGGCAGACCGCATCGCCGTTGCGCAGCAGGCAGCTTTGGAATGGAAGCAGATTATCCTGCTCAAGGGCGCCTTCACGGTCGTCGCCTCGCCGGACGGTGAAACAACGGTGATCCCTTTTGCCAACCCGGCACTGGCGACAGCGGGCACCGGAGATGTGTTGGCAGGGA
>Ga0114946_10003683_pt1 | contig 10268 bp, 8 predicted proteins | sample WalLakDeSediment_FD_88676 | JGI IMG/M metagenome (GOLD analysis project Ga0114946, IMG submission 88676) | Lake sediment microbial communities from Walker lake, Nevada to study Microbial Dark Matter (Phase II) - Walker Lake 11/02/13 Deep Sediment | ecosystem: Environmental > Aquatic > Freshwater...
GTCTGGCGGGCGAATTCCAGGGAGTCGGTGGTCGGGTGGAGGTGGGTCCCGTGAGCGCTCTCTCAGAGGGAGCGGGCTACCAATCCCCCCCTGGGGTCCTGGAGGAGCTGGACGACCCAACCCAGGCTTTCGCAGCGGGAGGGGTGGAATTCAACGAGAAGTCCCTGGCCATCGAGGTCCGTGATCTGGGGCCCGGGGAGCGGGCGGAGGTCTACCACCGCTTTCCCCAACGGCCTCGGAACTTCCTCACCTACCGGCAGGCCCGGATCTGGGTCCTGGGCAGGGAAGGGGACTGGGGATCGGGGGGCGCCGAGTTCTTCCTGAAAGTCGGGAGCGATCCGGATAACTTCTACCTCTACCGCACAGGCCGGCCTCCGGCCCCCCCGGGGGACGGAGTCGTTTCATCGGATTGGCTGCCGGAGGTGGTGGTGGATTTCGGGGAGTGGCTTACCCTCCGGAGGCAGGCCGAGGAAGAGCTGATCCTGAATCCACCGGCCCCCGGTGCGCCACCCGTGGAGGTGTGGAGCTCCGATTCGACCCATGCGGTATTCCTGAGGGACCGAGCCCGGGCGCCCAATCTGGCAGCGGTGCGGGAACTCTCCATGGGGATTTGGAATCCCACACAAACCCCTCTCCACGCCGCCACCGTCTGGGTCAACGAGCTTCGCCTCTCCCGGGCGCAGAGGGATGTGGCGTACGCGGGATACGTGGACCTGGAGCTGGAAGCGTCGCGTCTCCTCAGGACCTCCGTTAGCTATTCGGGGCGGGGACCTTTCTTCCGTCAGCTGTCGGGGGAGCCCACCTATCAAGAGGATGCGGCCTTTTCCGTCCACTCGACCCTGGAGGTGGGTAGGGCCATCCCGGAGGAGTGGGGAATCAGCCTTCCGGTGACCGTGGCCTACACCCGCCTCTCCCAGGACCCCACGTTCCTGGCCCAGAGCGACGTTCGGGCGGATCGCCTCCCTGGCCTTCGGGACACGGGCGTCAGGGAAGCCCGGGTGGAGGTGGGTCTCCGAAAGATCACACCTGTGGGGAACCGAATCCTGGATCCGGTCCTGGGCGGGTTGAGCCTCCGGGCGGGATACTCCCGGAGTCAGGTCTCCACCACCACCCTGGAGTCCCAGAGCTCGGGCGGGGACGCAAGGGCCGATTACGTCCAGGAGCTGGATTCCCGGGAGATTCCCCTGGTACCAGTGGCTGCCCGGGGGGTCCTGCGAGCCCTGCTTCCCAGGGCGGTGGAGGAGAGCGTCCTGGGGGCCAGGCTCCGGTGGGCCCCCGAGCGGATCAGGATCGGCACCTTCTACTCCAGGCGTGAGCGGGAGGCTTACAGGTTCGAGCAGATCCTCTCGTTGCCCGGGGATAGCCTGGTGACCCCCACCCGCTCGCCCCGGGAAGCCCTTGAGAGCACAGCCCACGTGAGCTTCCGGCCCCTGACTCCCCTGACGGCGGAGGTGAGCTTCTTTTCCGTGCGGGACCTCCTATCCCCCGGTGAGGTGGCCCGGGATCCCGGGATCAAGCCCCTCCTCCAGGAGGAACGCCTGAGGGCCGGTCCCCTGGATCTAGGGTGGGAAACCAATCGTAACCTGCAGACCCGCCTCGGCTTCCGGCCGGCGTTGGTGGCGTGGCTCCGGACGGACTTCACCATGGCCACGGAGTACACCACCGACCGGAACCCGGCCCTGGTGGAGCGCATGGTCCTTGGGCCCGACACGCTCCTGCTGCTGCAGCGCAATGCCGCCGGCAGCCGGAACACCCGGGCCACAGCGTCCATGGAGTTGGAAGGCCTGGCGAGGGCTCTCGCCAGGAGGAGCGGGGAAGAGGAAGAGGATGGGCGAGTCCTGGTCTTTCGGGTCCTGGGGGCCCTGGATCCCCTCTCCGTTTCCCGGCAGGGAGGGCTCGCTGCCAGGTTCTTCAGGGAGACGGCGAACCCCGGCGCCGGATTCCAACTCGGCTGGGGTGACCGGGACGCCCTGAGGTTCCTGGATGGTGACACGGCCTCCATCCTCACGGATCGGACGACCTGGACAGCGGGGTCAGGGGTCCGCCTGCCCCTGAACCTGCGCCTGGTGGCAAACTTTTCGGACTCCAGGACGGAGATCCTGCATCTCCGGAGCGACAGGGAGCTCCGGAACCGGATATGGCCCGATCTCCGTCTGACGGTCCCGCGGGTGTGGGTGCCGCAGGTGGCGGAAGGCGTCCTCGAATCCCTGTCCCTCTCCTCCGGCTTTCGCAGGAGCGTGGTGGAGACGGATTACGGGGGCTTGAGCTTGCAGAGGAGGACCGGGGAGGAGCGCCAGGTCCCGTTGGACGTTAGCATCACCTGGGTGGGGCAGGTCACGACCCGCTACCGGGGGAGCTTCACGGACGGTGACGGGGAGGACCCCACCGGCGCCACCCGGACCCGGAGGCGGAGTCATTCCTTTCTCCTCTCCTCCGTGGTCACGGATCCACCCATCCTGGGAGACCGTCTGGACGGCCCCCTCCGGGCCTCCCTGGGATACCAGTATTCCGACCAGCTCAACTGCAGGGTCCCCCAGGGGTTCACGGGCTGCACGCCTTTCGTGGACTTCCTCAGCCGAAGCATGAGCCTCACGCTGGACACCGTCATCTCCCCCCTGGAGGTGGGACTCCACCTCACCTACACGGACCGCCGGTCCTTCGTGGGGCGTCACGACGGCTCCACCCAGTTCCAGTTTGGCCTCTTTGGTCAGTTCATCTTCGACTCGGGGACGTTCGTGTCGCCGGTGGGGGAGGCCAGGCCCGGAGTGCCGTGAAGGGCCCGGGGCAGCCGGGTTGTCCGGGCCAGGGTACCTGGCCCATCAGGCTCTCCGGCACGATCTCCGTCCCAGCCAACCATGTGCCCGCCCAAGGGGGCCCGCCACCTTCCCTCCATGACTCCCATGGAAGGAAAGAGTCTCCTTAAGGGCGGAGCCCTCCTCCTGGTGCTGTCCCTGGTCAGGTTCGGGGCGGACCAGTGGAAGCATCACGGTCCGGTCGTGGGCGAGGGGAGAACGGACCTGGAGTGGCTCCTGGACGAAAGCAAGCAGGCCCGTGACGAGAGGGTGCGGAGGACAAGGCCCTTGGCGCCAGGTGAGACGCTGGATCCGAACCGGAGCCCTGAAGAGGATCTCGACCGGCTCCCGGGCGTCGGCCCGGCCATGGCCATGGCGATTGTGGGGGAACGGGAGCGGGGCGGGGGATTTGACCGTCCGGAGGATCTCCTGCGGGTGAGGGGGATCGGTCCGGCCACCCTGGAGAAGCTTCGGCCGTTCCTGGATTTCTCCGGCGGGATCCCTTCGGAGTTGGGTATGACCGGGATCGGAGCGTACGGAGGCGGTTACGCCGGGGCGGCGCCGGCCCCATCCGCCAGCCCGATGGCGGCCCCGCCCGTCGATGTGGTCCAGGGCGCGGGGGGAGGACCCGCCCCCGGAGCTCGGGGCTCCTCCGGCCACCGGATGAACCTGAACAGTGCCTCGTCGGAGGAGTTCCAGGCGCTCCCGGGCATCGGCCCGGCGTTGGCGGAGAGAATCCTGGAAAGCCGGGCCCGGGAAGGGCCCTTCCGAACCCCAGACGACCTTCTGAGAGTTCGGGGAATCGGTCCTGCGACGCTGGCACGGATCCGGGACCTGGTCTTCGCCGGAATCGGATAGCTTGACCCCCGGCTCCGTCCTCTCCTATACTCGATTCAGGGGAATAAACGAATGTTTACTTCCAAGGCTCTGTTGAACTCCTTGAGTTTTCCCGGGAGTCATCGATATCGTTAGAATAGCGTATCGGGTTTCTTGTCCCTCGAATACGGACGTGACCAGTGTCTCTCTTTCCCTTAGGGGTCCCGGCGTATGGCCGGGCATCCCGCCATTTTAGAGTGCCCCAAGGGAAGGTCCTCCATAGGGCGCCCACCCTTGCCCTTCCGCCCCAGGAAAACGTCTGACGATGGCAACCAGCCTCATTCAGGACCGCCTCGGCGAGCTCTTCGTGCGGGAGGGTCTGATCACACAGGACCAACTCCGGGAGGGCCTCAGGGAAGCACGCCAGAGCGGGACCAGGATCGGCTTCGCCCTGGTGAAGCTTGGTTTCGTGGAGGAGGACGACCTTACCAGGGCTCTGGCCAAGCAGTTTCGTGTGCCGGCCGTGGATCTGGACAAGGTGAAGGTCGAGGAGAGGATCCTGCGGCTGGTGCCGGAGGAAGTGGCCATGAAGCACCGGGTGCTCCCCCTGAGGAAGGTGGGGCGGACCCTCACGGTGGCCATGTCGAATCCCACGGACATGGGGGCCATCGACAACCTGAAGTTCATCACCCGCTACGAGATTGAGCCCGTCATCGTGGGCGAGTACACCCTCCAGAAGCACCTGGAGGAATACTACGGCCTGGGTGATGCCAAGGTGCAGGCGATGCTCGGCGACCTCATGGAGGTGGACGTCGAGGTCCTGGAGGAGCACGAAGAAGATGTCTCTGTGGCGGCCCTGGAAGCCGAGGTGGACAAGGCTCCAGTCGTCAAATTCATCAACGGCCTCCTTACCGATGCCGTCCTCAAGGGGGCCTCGGACATCCACATCGAGCCATACGAGAGGGAGGTCAGGATCCGCTACCGGATCGACGGGAGCCTGCAGGAGGTCATGAAGCCGCCCATGAAGATGAAGGCGGCCCTGACCTCCCGCATCAAGATCCTGGCGGACCTGAACATAGCTGAGCGGAGGATCCCCCAGGACGGGCGGATCAAGATGCGGCTGAAGAACCGGGTGGTGGATTTCCGGGTCTCCACCCTTCCGGTGATCTTTGGTGAAAAGATCGTGCTCCGCATCCTGGACAAGGCCAACCTCACCTTCGACCTCTCCCAGTTCGGCTTCGAGCCCAAGGCCGAGAAGGATTTCATGGCCGCCATCGCCAATCCCTACGGGATGGTGCTGGTGACGGGCCCCACGGGTTCCGGAAAGACCACGACCCTATACTCGGCCCTGTCCCGGGTGAACGTGGAGGGCGTGAACATCATGACGGCGGAGGACCCGGTGGAGTATAATCTCCACGGGATCAACCAGGTCCAGGTCAGAAGCGAGATCGGGATGTCCTTTGCGGCGGCTCTCCGGGCGTTCCTCCGGCAGGATCCCAACATCATCATGGTGGGGGAGGTCCGGGACCTGGAGACGGGGGGCATCGCCATCAAGGCGTCCCTCACCGGACACCTGGTCCTCTCCACGCTCCACACCAACGACGCCCCGTCCACCGTCACGCGCCTCATCGACATGGGCCTGGAGCCCTTCAACGTGGCCGCGGCCCTGAACCTTGTGACGGCTCAGCGGCTCGTTCGCCGGATCTGCACCCACTGCAAGGAGGAAGCGGGATACGACAGCTCCGTCCTTGAGATGGCCAAGTTGCCGACAGGGTTCGTGGAAGACGTCCCCCTCTTCCGGGGGAAAGGGTGCGATAAGTGCGGCGGCACCGGATACAAAGGCCGTCAGGGGCTCTACGAGGTCATGGCCATGAGCTCCCGAATCCGGAAGCTCATCATGCAGGAGGCCAGCACCGACGAGCTTCGTGACGCTGCCATCGAAGACGGTATGCTCACCCTCCGTATGGACGGGCTCAAGAAGCTGGAGAAGGGTGTGACCACCCTGGAAGAGGTTATGAAAGAGACCGCCGCCGGCTCCTGACCGGGCGGCCTACCACCAATCCGAGAACCGGCGAGAACATGGAACAGCAGACCACGCAGCAGAGTCCTCCCGCCCCCTCCCAGGAGTTGAGCCTCCGCGCACTTCTCCAGGAAATGATCCAGAGAGGGGCTTCGGACCTGCACCTCACCGTGGGGGAGCGAGCCAAGCTGCGGGTAGACGGAGATCTGACGAACTCCCAGATCACCCAGGTCCTGAATCCGAAGGACACGTTGCAGTTGGCTTATTCCATTCTCACGGAGGCCCAGAAGAAGAGGTTCGAGACGGAGGACGAGTTGGATTTCTCCTTCGGTGTCCAGAATCTCTCCCGGTTCCGGGGCAACGTGTACAAGCAGCGTGGCTGCATCGCCATGGCCATCCGGCAGATCCCCTACGAGATCATCTCCATCGAGAAGCTCGGGCTGCCTCCCATCCTGAACAAGTTCACCGACCGTCCCAGGGGTTTGGTCCTGGTGACGGGGCCTACGGGGTCCGGTAAGTCCACCACCCTGGCCGCCATGTTGGACAAGATCAACCGTGAGCGAAGGAGCCACATCATTACCATCGAGGATCCCATCGAGTTCATCCATCGCCACCAGGGCTGCATCGTGAATCAGCGGGAGATCGGTGCCGACTCACGGACCTTCGCCGCCGCCCTCAAGTACGCTCTGCGGCAGGACCCGGACATCATCCTGGTGGGGGAGATGAGGGACCTGGAGACCATCTCCGCGGCCCTGACCATCGCCGAGACGGGTCACTTGGTCCTGGCCACCCTCCACACCAACTCGGCAGCGGAATCCATCAATCGCATCATCGACGCCTTCCCTTCCCACCAGCAGGGCCAGGTCCGAGCTCAGCTCGCCTTCGTCCTGGAGGGTGTGGTGACCCAGACCCTCCTTCCCCGTGCCAAGCGGCGGGGCCGGGTGGCTGCTGCCGAGATCATGGTATGCACCCCCGCAATCCGTTCCGTCATCCGGGACGACAAGGTCCACCAGATCTATTCCCTCATGCAGGCCGGTAAGAAGCACGGGATGCAGACCATGAACGATGCCCTTGCCAGCCTCTATATGCGGGGTGAGGTAATCCTGGAAGAAGCCTTGAAGCGTTCGGCCGATCCCAACGAGTTCCTCAGAGCTGTGGGGGAATCGGTACCTGGGGAATAGGACTAACGGGAGAACTGGAGATCCATGCCCAAATTTGCCTACAGTGCCAGACCCGCCGCCGGAGGCGACATTCTGTCCGGGGAGATGATGGTGAACACCAAGGACGAGGTCTTCTCCCACCTCCACCGGCAGAAGATGATTCCGGTCTCGGTGCGCCAGAAAGACGCCGGGATCAATATCACCTTCGGCACCGGGATCAGCACCCGGGACATCGTCATCTTCACCCGCCAGTTCGCCACCATGATCAACTCGGGCCTGCCCCTGGTGCAGAGCCTGGACATCCTGGCGGAACAGACGGAGAACCAGGCCTTCAAAAAGGTGATCCAGGAGGTCCTGTACGACGTGGAGTCGGGCAACACATTGGCCGACTCCATGAAGAAACATCCCAAGGTCTTCACTGAGCTATTCGTGAACATGGTGGCTGCCGGTGAGGCCGGCGGAATCCTGGACACGATCCTCCTTCGCCTGGCCACCTTCCTGGAGAAGAACGATGCCCTGAAAAGGAAGATCAAGGGCGCCATGATCTACCCGGGCGTGATCCTCACGGTGGCCGTGCTGGCGGTGGTCATCCTCCTGCTCTTTGTCATTCCCACCTTCCAGACCATGTTCGAGTCGGCGGGGATTCCCCTGCCGATGCCCACCAGGATTGTCATCGGCCTGTCCGCCTTCCTCCAGGCCTACTGGTGGGCCATTGGCCTGGGGTTGGTGGCCTTGGCCTTCCTGTTCAGACAGGTCTACGCCACCTCCGAGGGTGAGCTCTTCTTCGACAGGCTCCTCCTGAAGCTGCCCATCCTGGGCGACATCCAGCGGAAGGCCGCCGTGGCGCGGTTCACCAGGACCCTGGGCACCCTGGTCTCTTCGGGCGTTGCCATCCTGGAAGGGCTGGAGATCACGGCAAAGACGGCGGGAAACCGGGTCATCCACGATGCCGTCATGGGCTCCCGGGCTTCCATCGCCGGGGGTGAGACCATCGCCGGCCCCCTGAAAGAATCCGGGGTGTTTCCCCCCATGGTGGTGCAGATGATCAACGTGGGTGAGCAGACAGGCGGCCTGGACGAGATGCTCTCCAAGATCGCCGACTTCTACGACGAGGAGGTGGATGCCGCCGTGGAGGCCCTCCTCGCAGCTATGGAACCCATCATGATCGTCTTCCTGGGCACGGTGGTGGGTGGCATGATCGTGGCCATGTACCTCCCCATCTTCGACATGATCAACGCGGTGTCTTGAGGAGGGTTATTGCCTGAAGGTCAGGTGATTCGTAGTCGTGGAGACACGTGATTCGTAGTTTTGTGGATAGTTGATTCGTTGTCGGTAAGGGAAAGGCCCGCTACGGCGGGCCTTTTCGCGCATTCACGGGTGTGGTTCGCCACGCCTGTGGTTCGCCACGTGTGTTTCGCCACGCCCAATGATAGAACGTCGCCGCTCTCTATGAGAGGTTTCGCCAAGTCCTATCATAACTTCCCGGATGTCGTTGGGAGATAGGCACTTCGGAAAACCTGCCCCGGGGTGCTCCGGGCCCGTTTGAAGGCCCCCGGCAAGAACCTCAGTGTCCGACTGCCGTGACCAGCCCTCGGCCAACGCGACCGGAACGGGTGTCCTTCACTCAGCCGGCGTTAGCAGATGCCAGTACCGTGGAAATCGAGGCTAGGGATCCCTGCTCCGGACCCCCCTACCGGGCAGGACGAACCAGGCCAGGAGAGCGGGGGCTACGAGAAAGACCAGCAGGAGAGCGGGCGGTCCCATGCCCATGGATCCACCGGCCATGAGGGTCGCCCCCGAGGCGACCGCCCCAAGGGCCGCCGCCAGGAGTGCGTCGCCCAGGGTGGCCCTGGTCGGTCCCTCTGCCCCTTCCTCCCTGGCCCATCGGGCCATGACCCCCTGGACCCAGGCCTCCGGCACCTGGAGTTCGTGATCTCCCACCAGGGGCAGGCAGCAGAGGAGCTTCCAGTCGGTCCGGCAGGAGGGGCAGTCCGTCACGTGGCGCTCCAGCTCAGCGTCCACCAGACGGCCGTGGTAGAGGTCTATCAACCTGTCGATGTCCGGGCACTCCATGTTCCTACTCCTTTCTCCACCGCCTCAGGCGGCCCAGGGCGCTGCGCCCTGTGGCCCGGGCCGTTGACTCCTTGATTCCCATCTCGTCGGCGATCTCCCGGGCGCTGCGCCCCTGCATGAACCGGAGCTCCACGGCCCTGCCCTCCTGCGGTGGCAGGCCCTGAACGGCAGCGGCCAACTCGGCCAACTCCTCCTCCGACACCATGGTCTCCAAGGGGTCCGGGGCCTCCCAGTGGAAGGACATCAGTACGCCCATCTGCTTTGCCCACCCGAGCCTTGCTGCACGCTCCGTGTTCCTCCGGGAACGGGACCGACAGACGTTCCCCGCCACCCTGTGGAGCCATGCCTCGAAGGAGGCCTGGCCGCTGTACGATTCCCTCTTCATGAGCACCCGCAGCCAGACATCCTGGAACAGATCCTCCTCGTCGTCCGGGCCGTCTGCGAAGCTCCGGATCACGGCCCGTACCAGTCCCCCATAGTGCCTGACCACGTCCTCCAGGTAGGACCGGTCCCCGTCCCGGAAGCCGTGGAGGTCGAGCATGCTGGGCCTTCCTCCTCAGGACCGAGAGACGGGGGTGCGTTTCCGGGTGCGGCCAAGACCTTCCAGCACGGCGAGCCCGGCTACCGGCACCAGGAGGGGCAGCCACGCCCCCAGGACACCCGAGTTCGTCGCATCGGCCCGGACCCACTGGCCTCCGGCCGCCAGGGCCACGAAGAACGCCAGGCCAGTAGCGACGCCCAGGCCGAGACGAGCGTTCCGGCGCCGGGGTGGGGAGAGGCCGGTGGTGAGGCCTCCCAGACCGTGTCCCATGAGGGCCGCTAGAAGCGCGAATCCTGCGACCGCGACGGGGCTGTGGATGCGGTAGGTGAGCCAGTTGGGAGGCTGCTCCAGGGGGCGGTCGATGCGGAGGATGAACTCGTCCGGCGGGTTGGCTTGAACCGCTGCCCGTTGGGCTCGCAGTGCCCCAGGGGTGTCAGGGCCAAAGGGATACTGGGAAGCCACATCCACTCCCGCGGCGGCGTTCCTGTGCTAGATGGCTGTGGGAGAGGCCCAGGCCAGCAGGAGATAGCTGATCGCCACCACGGCGGCCGCCCGGGCCAGGACCCGTTTGGGAGAGAGGAGGGCATGGGTCGCCATTCCCCCCGCCAGGGCGGCGAAGGGCAGGAAGAGGCCGATCCAGCCCGGGAATTGGTACACGAGGGCCCCGGCCCTCCAGATCCCGCCTCCCAGGAGCCCTGCGCTCACCTGGTAGGCCACAGGGATAGGCAGCAGAATGGTGGAAGGGATAGGCATCATAGGGGCAGCGCGTCCTTGGGGGAGAAGCGAGCGATGCCCGAGACCAACAGCCTGAGAAACGAATGGCGTTCTCCAACGAGGGGAGACACACTGTCATTTGCGGATGAACA
>Ga0114946_10003684_pt1 | contig 10265 bp, 6 predicted proteins | sample WalLakDeSediment_FD_88676 | JGI IMG/M metagenome (GOLD analysis project Ga0114946, IMG submission 88676) | Lake sediment microbial communities from Walker lake, Nevada to study Microbial Dark Matter (Phase II) - Walker Lake 11/02/13 Deep Sediment | ecosystem: Environmental > Aquatic > Freshwater...
ACCGGTATGCAGTTGTCGGCCACTCGTCTAAGGCCAGTACGCCGCGCGGGCGGCGGCCTCCTGCCAGTCCGGGTCGCCGCTAACGACGAGCGGCGAAGAACTCCTTGATGACCGCGGCACAGTCGTCGGCCAGCATTCCCGCGACCACCTCGACGCGGTGATTGAGACGGTCATCGCGGACGATATCCATTAGGCTGCCGCAGGCTCCCGCTTTGGGGTCCGTCGCTCCGTATACCAATCGCACCATCCTGGCTAGCACGATGGCCCCGGCGCACATGGCGCAGGGCTCGAGCGTCACGTATAATGTGCAATCCGTCAGTCGCCAGGCACCAAGCTTCTTAGCTGCCGCCTTAATGGCAATCAGCTCGGCATGGGCAGTAGGATCCCGGTCGATTTCCCGCCGGTTGTGCGCTGCGGCGACTGGTATCCCGTCGCAGACCACCACCGCACCCACCGGCACCTCACCAAGGGCGGCGGCGCGCCTGGCTTGGTCCAGAGCTTGGCGCATGAAGCGCTCGTGTTGGTCGGACATCGCGCCTCGCCCCCAAGCCTGGTCGCCAGGGCGTAGGCCCCGGACAAACAGAAATGGTGCGCCCGGGAGGACTCGAACCACCGGCACGCGGTTTAGGAAACCGCTGCTCTATCCACCTGAGCTACGGGCGCACAGCATTGTAGCTCTCTTGCTAGTCAGTTGTGTGGCACCCGCGCGATAGCGGGCTAAATGGCAAGATGGCGCGCCCGGCAGGATTTGAACCTGCGACCTCCAGATTCGTAGTCTGTCACTCTATCCAACTGAGCTACGGGCGCACAACAGACCATGGTGCGAAGAGAGTATAGCATGCCGCCTGGGTCAAGGCAAACAGCGCAGGCCTGCGGTGCTTGGCTGCATTCGCTATCGTAAACCCCGCCACCATGCGGTGGCGGGGTCGGGTCATTCCTGGCGGAGAGAGAGGGATTCGAACCCTCGCTGGAGCACACGCCCCACTAACGGTTTAGCAAACCGTCCCCTTCAGCCGACTTGGGTATCTCTCCACTTTGCGACGAGCCAGCTAATCTTAGCACATTGAAAGAGCGCCACTCAAGCTTGCTGGCGGAGGGGGTGGGATTCGAACCCACGGCCCCTTGCGGGGTCACTGGTTTTCAAGACCAGCTCCTTGAGCCGCTCGGACACCCCTCCAAGTTCCGCAAAACGCCTGCACAGTATAGCACCCGCCAAAAAGCACCGTCAACGGTGCTGACGGTACCGTGCTGGCGGCACCGTTCGGACTGGACCGCTACCCGCGCTGAGGCCGCAATCAGCCATCGATCACCTGCTGACCACGCATGTACGGCTGCAGTCGCTCCGGAATCCCCACGGTGCCGTCGGCGCGCTGGTAGTTCTCCATGATGGCCGCCACGGTCCGGCCGACCGCCAACCCGCTGCCATTTAGGGTGTGCACGAACCGGGGCCGGCCGCCAGTAGCCGGGCGATACCGGATGTTGGCTCGCCGGGCCTGAAAGTCTTCGAAGTTGCTGCACGACGAAATCTCGACGTAACGGTTGTAGCTGGGCAACCAGACCTCCAAGTCGTACTTCATCGTTGCGGCGAAGCCTAGGTCACCCGTGCACATTTGGACGATGCGATAAGCAAGCCCGAGCTCCGCGAGAACTGCTCCCGCCTGCTGCAGCAACACCGTTAGATGATCATAGGACGTCTCCGGTGTGGTCCACTTGAGCATCTCGACCTTGTTGAACTGGTGTAGCCGGATCAAGCCCTTAGTGTCCTTTCCGTAAGACCCAATCTCCGAGCGAAAGCTCGTGGCAAAGGCAATGTGGTTCAACGGCAGGGATGCCTCGTCCAATATCTCGCCCGCATACATGTTGGTCCCAGGCACTTCGGCGGTTGGGTTGAGCCAGAAGTTGGTGCCCTCCAGCCTAAACGAATCCTCGGCGAACTTGGGCAGCTGGCCGGTGCCGAACATGCACTGCTCCAACACGAGATGCGGCGGGTAGATCTCACGGTAGCCGTGCCTTGTGACGTGCAGATCAAGCATGAAGTTGATCAGCGCCCGCTCCAAGTGAGCTGCTCCGCCCTTGTACAGAACCGCCCGCGCGCCGCCGACCTTGGCACCGCGCTCAAAGTCCAGCACATCAAGGGCCACGCCGATGTCCCAATGCGCCCTGGGTTCGAACGAGAACTGGGGCGGATCGTCGTGCCGGGATATTTCGGGATTGGCCGATTCGTCCGCGCCAACCGGCACGGACGGGTGGGGGATGCTGGGCATGGTTTGGAGCGTGCTCTCAATCGCCGTCTCAACCTGGCGCAGCTCCGCCTCAAGCTGGCGGATGCCCTCGTTAAGCTCGCGCATGGCGGCTATGGCCCCCTCATCGGGCACGCCGTCTTGCCGCTCCTTGCCGATTCGAGCTGAGGCCACGTTCTTCTCAGCCTTCATCGACTCCACCTCGCCCAGGATGGCTCGCCGCCGCTCATCCTGAGCCAGCAGGGTAGCGATGTCCCCTTCGTATCCCTTGGTCGCCAGTCGCCGCGCGACTCCCTCCGGGTCTGCTCGAATTACCCTGATGTCCAGCATGCTGGTCCCCCCAAGTGTGCCCGAATCTAGCTTCCCTTTCTCCGCTCATGCGCCATGGCGCCGGCAATGGCTGCGCCATACGGAGCCGTGAGCACGCCGACCTCCGTGACTATCGCTGTGACCAGCTCGGCAGGTGTGACGTCGAACGCCGGATTGCGCACCGCGGTGCCGGATGGCGCCAGTCGGACCCCGGCAATCTCGGTTACCTCCGCCGCCGACCGCTCCTCTACGACAATGCGGCTGCCGTCGGGTGTCTCCGGATCCAGGGTCGACCGACCGGCGGCGACATAGAAGGGAATCCGGTGCCGGGCGGCTACGACCGCCAGCCCATAGGTGCCAATCTTGTTGGCCACGTCACCATTGCCGGCGATGCGGTCCGCGCCGACGACCACCGCGTCGATCTCACCCTGCGCCATCAACCAAGCCGCCGCCGAATCAGGTATCAGCGTCACGGGAATGCCGTCTCGCATCAGCTCCCAGACCGTCAGCCTCGCCCCCTGAAGCACCGGTCGGGTTTCGTTCGCGTAGACATGGGCCAGTCTACCGCCCGCCCAGGCTGACCTGACCACCCCAAGCGCCGTGCCGTAACCGGACGTCGCCAATGCGCCGGCGTTGCAGTGGGTCAGCACACGCGCTCCGAAAGGCAACAACCGGCTGCCGTGCTCTCCGATGGCGGCGTTCGCGGCCAAGTCCTCGGCCGCGAGCGCGTCAGCCTCCGCCAGCAAGTCGCCGGACCGACCACCCTCCTCGACTACCTGGAGCATGCGCTTGACAGCCCAGCTCAGATTGACGGCGGTCGGGCGGGCCCGCTCCAGCTGCGCCCCCGCCTCTTGAACGTATGCGCGCCACTCCGCATCCACGAGGCCCTCTCGTTCGGCCTTCTGGGCCGCCAGGACCACACCGTACGCCGCCGTCAGCCCAATGGCTGGCGCGCCGCGCACCGCCAGATCGGCAATCGCCTGGGCTGCCTCATGCGGGTCGCCGATTATGAGGTCCACCTCTCGCGCCGGCAGCTGGCGCTGGTCCAGCAAGACCAATCGCCCTCCGTCGAAGCGCACGGGCCGGATACCCTTCGCCATGCCCTGCTGCTCACCCATCATCAGATCCACCAGCTCCCCCAACATGAATGAGCCCGCCCCTGGAGGGACGGGCTCAACGCTCGCGGTACCACCCTGCCGGCCGCGGCCAATCAGGCGGCCGGGCCATCTCAAGTGCGCGGTAACGGGCGCCTCCGGACGCTTGGCCGTCGCTGTCGGAACCTCACGGCGCCGAACGGTACGGTTTCGCGTTCCCTCGCGGGTGGACTCTCAGGGGCGGCTCACCGGCTCACACCAACCGCCGGCTCTCTGCCGAGCGCGCCTCTCAGTGCCTCGCTCATCGGGTCTTATTGCTGTTGTTCCCCATTATATGCCGGGCAATCTCCGCGGCGCAACTCTGGCCCCGGGCCCCCCAACCATCACAAGACACGCCCCGAACTGCGCTTGCCTAGCCCTTGATGACACCAATCGGTCTCAGCCGGCACACCCGGAGCGAAATCCCCGTTTGATGCACTACATCCACAACGTCCTGCACGTCCTTGTAAGCGTGCGGGGCCTCCTCGGCCAGCCCTGCGGGACTGTGTCCGAGGACCATGATGCCCTGCTCGGCCAAGTCGCGCTGAATCGCCGACCCGTGGGCCTTCTTCTTGGCCGCCGTTCGGCTCATGAGGCGGCCAGCCCCGTGGCACGTGGAGCCGAAGGTCTCGCGCATCGCTCCTTGGGCGCCCACCAGCACGAACGAGTACCTGCCCATATCGCCAGGCACCAGCACGGGCTGCCCGACATCGCGGTAGCGTTCCGGCACATCGCGGTGTCCGGCGGCAAACGCCCGCGTCGCGCCCTTGCGATGCACACACACCTTGACCTTCTTGCCATCCACAACGTGCGTCTCCAGCTTGGCGATGTTGTGAGCCACATCGTAGAGCAAGCTCAGATCGAGCGCGGTCGGGCTGGTCCCGAAGGTTGCGGCCGTTACCTGCCGCACTTTGGCCGTGATGACCTGTCTGTTGGCCCAGGCATAGTTGGCCGCAGCCGACATGGCCGCCAGATAGTCGCGGCCCTCCGGTGAGCTCACTGGAGCACAGGCCAGCTGACGATCGGGAAGGTCAATCCCGTAGCGCCGAACGGCCTTGCCCATGACCTCGAGGCTATCCTGGCAGACCTGGTGACCGAGCCCGCGCGACCCCACGTGGATGCTGATCGTCACCATCCCTAGGTGCAGGCCGAAAACTTGGGCCACACGGTCATCGTAAACCTCGTCCACCACTCCCACCTCGAGAAAGTGGTTGCCCGAACCGAGCGTGCCGAGCTGGTTGAAACCACGCTTGGCTGCCCTGTTGCTGATCGCATCAGGATCGGCTAGGCCGATCGCTCCACCGTCTTCGCAGGCATCCAAGTCGGCAGCCGTGCCGAGGCCCCGCTCCACCGCCCAGCCGGCTCCGTTCTTCAGAACGCGCCGCAGTTCGGCGTGATCAAGACTGATGCCGCCTTTGCCGCCAACCCCGGCAGGCACCGCCGCGAACAAGGCATGCATCAACTTGTCCAGCCGTTGCCTGACGGCACCCTCGTCAAGATTGGTCCGCAGAATGCGCACCCCGCAGTTGATGTCGTAGCCAACGCCGCCGGGAGATACGACGCCATGCTCGACATCGGTCGCGGCCACTCCCCCGATCGGGAAGCCATACCCCCAATGGATGTCCGGCATGGCAAGTGAGCGGCCGACAATGCCGGGCAGACAAGCCACATTCGCCACCTGCTCGTGCGCCTTGTCCACCGTGATATCCGGCAGCATGCGCTGGCTGGCATAAATCAGACCGTCCGTCCGCATGCCGGCCTGCCGGTTTTGCGGAATCAGCCACCGGTACTCATCAAGCCGAACAAGCTCGCCCGGCCCGTTGCGGCGCTTGTCATCTGCCATCGTCGAGTCACTCCTTCCGGCCGCGCCCCCGCTAAAGATCCAGAGTCAGCCGCGCCCGCCAGCGCCATGGTGCCGCGCGATCCGGATCAAGCAGCGCCTCATGGTAAGTGGCCGCTTTGGGCACCGGACCTGAGGGCACCGCGCCCTCCGCGAAGACCGGCGCTCCCCGCAGTTCAAGCAACAGACTTACCGTGTCGGCCCCGGCGGCTCGGCCAGGATCTTCGGACACCAGGACATCTGTGGCGACAAACCCCTCCGTGTCCACCAGGAACAGGAGTTCGTTTGCCGCCTGGACCAGTGCCGCGACCGGATCTGGTGCGGAGACGCGCGCCTCGATGGTCTGCCGCGCCTCCAGGCACCCCTCCGGCGCGATCAGGGCCATGATGCCCAGTAGTACCTGCCTGATCGCTTCGTTGCGTTCGGGCCCCCAGCCGATTACCTGTAGGTCCGCAGTGTGTTCTCCGTATGAAAAACCGGCGGCAGCCTCCTCGCCGCCGCCGCCCGCCGGTCCGCCAAACATGACATCAACCTTCCTCTTCGGCTGCTATACGGGCAATGGCTGTGATCTCATCCCCGGGGCCCGGGCGCATCACATAGACACCCTGGGTGCTACGCCCTAGCGACGGTATGTCCGCGACCGGAATCCGGATCAGCACGCCGTCCGAGGTGATCATCATCACTTCATCGGCTTCGGTAGCCACCTTGGAGCCGACGATCACGCCTCCTTTGGCCGTGAGGCGCATCGCCCGGATGCCTGAACCGCCCCGGCTCTGCAGCCTAAACTGACGCAGCGGCGTCCGCTTGCCCTGACCATGACTGGTGACGCATAACAGGTCCGAGCCACTGGATGCGACGTCCAGCCCGACCACGACATCGCTTGGCGCCATTGTCATTGCGCGCACGCCCCTGGCGGTTCGGCCCATGGGCCGGACATCGCTCTCGGAGAACCTGATGCTCTGGCCGTGGCGGGTGACGAGGATGATCTGCTCTTCGCCGCTCGTCAGACGCACCCCGACCAGCTCGTCGCCATCGTCCAGGGTGTACGCGATGATGCCCGTGCGGCGGATGTTGCGGTATTCGGCCAGTTCCGTTCGCTTGGCGATGCCCCTGCGAGTCGCGAACAGCAGGTAACCGCCGCTATCAAAGCCGCGCACCGGAATGACGGCGGCAATCTTCTCGGTACCACCCAGCTCCAGCAGGTTGACGATGGCCGTGCCCTTGGCCTGGCGCCCAGCCTCCGGCAACTCATAGACCTTGAGCGCGTACACCTTGCCGGCCGTTGAGAAGAACAGCAGGTAGTGGTGAGTCGTGGTGATGAACAAGCTCTCCACGAAGTCCTGCTCCTTGGTGCCCATGCCGGTGACGCCGCGTCCTCCGCGACGCTGGCTGCGGTAGGTGGTCAGTGCGAGGCGTTTGATATAGCCCTGGTGGGTGAGGGTGATTACGGCTGGCTCATCTGCGATGAGGTCCTCCGTGTTAAGGTCCCCCTCGGCCGCCACAATAGCCGTCCGACGGGCATCGGCAAACCGTTCGCGCACGGCGCCCAGCTCTTGGCGGATGATCGCATAGACCATCCGCTCGTCGGCCAGCACCGCCTGCAGGTACTCGATCGTCTTAAGAAGCTCCTGGTATTCCTGCTCTATCTTGTCCCTCTCCAGGCCGGTAAGGCGTTGCAGGCGCATGTCCAAAATGGCCTGCGCCTGCTTGTCGCTGAGGCCAAAGCTGGCAATGAGCCCTTGCTTGGCCTCATCAGGCGTGGCCGAGGCGCGGATGAGCTTGATCACTTCGTCGAGATGTTGGAGCGCTATGCGCAGTCCGTCGAGAATGTGTGCCCGGTCTTTGGCGCGGTCGAGTTCGTGCCTGGTCCGCCGGGTGATGACGACAAATTGGTGGTCCAGGTAGTAGCTGAGGATGTCGCGCAGCCCCAGCACGCGCGGCTGATTGTCCACGAGCGCCAGCATGATCACGCCAAAGGTTTCCTGCAGCGGCGTGAACTTGAACAGCTGATTGAGGATGACGCGCGGATTGGCGTCGCGGCGCAGCTCCATGACTATGCGCATGCCGTGGCGTCCCGTCTCGTCCCGCAGGTCGGTGATCCCGTCGATCCGTCGCTCTTGCGCCAGCTCGGCGATCCGCTCAATCAGCCTGGCCTTGTTGACTTGATAGGGCAATTCGGTGACCACGATACGGGCCCGGCCGTTCTTGAGTATGGCAATCTCCGCTTTGGCCCGCATGGTGATGAGGCCGCGACCGCTCTCATAGGCTTGGCGGATACCGTCACGGCCGACTATCAGGCCGGCTGTCGGGAAGTCGGGGCCAGGGAGCACGGCCATGATGTCGTCTAACGTGGCCTCTGGCTGGTCGATCAGTAGCATTAGGGCATCGCTTACCTCGCCTAGGTTGTGCGGCGGGATGTTGGTGGCCATGGCCACCGCGATTCCGGACGAGCCGTTGACCAGCAAATTCGGAAACCTGCTCGGCAGCACCAGTGGTTCCTTGCGGGTTTCATCGAAGTTGGCGACGAAGTCGACCGTGTCCTTGTCGATGTCGCGCAGCATCTCCATGGCCAACGGGGCGAGGCGCCCCTCGGTATAGCGCATGGCTGCGGGCGGGTCGCCGTCAATGGAGCCCAAGTTGCCATGGCCATCGATTAGCGGATAGCGCAGCGAGAAGGGCTGGGCCATGCGGATCAGCGCGTCGTAGATCGCCACGTCACCGTGCGGGTGATAGCGGCCCATGACGTCGCCGACAGCCGAGGCGCACTTGCGATAGCCGCGATCGGGGGTGTTGCCCGATTCGCGCATGGCGTACAGGATTCGACGGTGAATCGGCTTGAGTCCATCGCGCACGTCGGGTAGCGCCCTGCTGACGATGGTGCTCATGGCATAGTCGATATACGATCGCTCAAGCTCTTCGACTATCCGCACGGGCACAATGTGCCCGATGTCTTCGCCGGCGTTGTCGACCTCGTCAACCTCGTTCTCAGCCGGGATCTCGGGCTCGCGGCCCTTAGGCGGGCGATCGGGCAGGTCCACGGGTCAACTCATCTCCATCCAGTTAGCCAACGGTATCAAGGTTGCGCACCTCTTTGGCGTTCTTGGTGATGAACTCGCGGCGCGGCTCCACCGCATCGCCCATCAGGACGCTGAATATCTCGTCGGCGTAGATCAAGTCCTCCACGGTCACTTGCAGCAGGGTGCGGCGCTCAGGGTCCATGGTCGTCTCCCACAGCTCGTCTGCATCCATCTCGCCCAGGCCTTTGAACCGCTGCACCACAACGCCGTCCCGGCCGTGCTCGGACAAGTATGCCTCAAGCTCCCGTTCGGTGCTGAGGTAACGCGACGTCTTGCCCTTCTTGACCAGGAAGAGGGGTGGCTGAGCAATGTAGAGATATCCCCGTTCCACCAGTTCGCGCATGTAGCGATAGAAGAAGGTCAAAAGCAAGGTGCGGATGTGGGCGCCATCGACGTCCGCGTCGCACATGATGATAACCCGATGATAGCGCGCCCGGGTGATGTCAAAGTCATCGGCTATGCCGGTACCTAGTGCCGTGATGATGGAGCGAATCGACTCATTGCCAAGCATCTTGTCCAAGCGGGCCCGCTCAACATTGAGGATCTTGCCCCGCAGTGGCAGGATGGCCTGAAACCGGTGGTCGCGCCCTTGCTTGGCGCTGCCGCTCGCCGAATCGCCCTCAACGATGTAAATCTCGGCTCTCGACGGGTCCCTTACAGTGCAGTCGGTTAGCTTGCCGGGGAGTGCCGTGATTTCGAGGGCCGACTTGCGCCGCGTCAGCTCGCGGGCTCTGCGGGCGGCTTCGCGGGCACGGGCGGCGGTGACGGCCTTGTCGACGATCAGGCGGGCCGTGCCCGGGTGCTCTTCAAGGTAGGTAGCCAGCCCCTCCGACACGACGGAGTTGACGATACCGGCCACTTCGGAGTTGCCCAGCTTGGTCTTGGTCTGCCCCTCGAACTGCGGCTCGCGGAGCTTGACGCTGATGATGGCCGCCATGCCCTCGCGCACGTCCTCACCTGCCAGGTTGGCATCTGACTCCCGCAGCAGGTTGACTCGACGCGCGTACTCGTTGACCGCCCGCGTGACCGCGGCCCTCAGGCCGGCTTCGTGCGTCCCGCCTTCGTGGGTGTTGATGGTGTTCGCAAAGGAGAAGATGCTTTCCATGTAGCCGGTGTTGTACTGGATGGCCACCTCAACCTCGACGTCATCGCGGCGGTCAAACACGTGGACCGGGTCGGCGAACAGCGGCTCCTTGCCCCGGTTGAGGTGCTTGACGTACGAGACAATCCCGCCATCGTACTTGAGCACCACGCTCTCGGCCGTGCGCTCGTCAAGCAGGCTGATCTGCAGCCCTCGGTTGAGAAAGGCGATTTCGCGCAGACGGTTGACGATCACCGGGTATTCAAAGACGGTCTCGCCGAAGATATCCGCGTCGGGCAGGAAGGTGGTCCTGGTGCCGGTCTCAGCGGTACTGCCCACGCGCATGACATCCGTCACGGGGCGGCCGCGCTCGTATCGCTGCCGGTAGACGCCCCCGCCAACGTGCACTTCGACCTCGCACCAGCGCGATAGGGCGTTGGTTACGGTGACCCCCACGCCGTGCAGACCACCGCTGACCTTGTAGCTGTCGCCGCCGAACTTGCCGCCGGCGTGAAGCACAGTCATAACAACCTCAACCGCTGGACGGCCCTGCTTGGGGTGGATGTCCACAGGAATGCCCCTGCC
>Ga0114946_10003685_pt1 | contig 10258 bp, 8 predicted proteins | sample WalLakDeSediment_FD_88676 | JGI IMG/M metagenome (GOLD analysis project Ga0114946, IMG submission 88676) | Lake sediment microbial communities from Walker lake, Nevada to study Microbial Dark Matter (Phase II) - Walker Lake 11/02/13 Deep Sediment | ecosystem: Environmental > Aquatic > Freshwater...
AGGATGGATCGACAGGCTGTACAAGACTCTGCTGCCAAGCAAAATAGAAAGTTAGGGTGAAAGGATGAGACATCAAAAGAGAAGGAGGAAGATCTTTTGCCTAGTTGCCTTGATCCTCGGGCTCCTGTCGCTCGCCAAAATTCAATCTAGGACACAAGGAGGAACACGTGGGATTGCTCGACTTGGTCAGGCCGGCGTGGAGGTACTCGGAGTGGCGCGTTCGCGAGGCGGCGGTGAAGAAGCTTGACGATCAGGCCGTGTTGGCTAGGATTGTGGTGGAGGATGAGGACTCAGGTGTTAGCTTGGAGGCGGTGAAGAAGCTTGATTACAGGCTCAAGACGGGATGAGAGATACGAGCGTGTGCCGTGTCAGAGGCGTTCAGGTTGGATGGTTGGAACCAGAGCCAGAGGACTCCGTTGGACGGAGATTGCAGGGCGATGGTCAGTGGCTCCAGAAAGTCAAGCAGCGACACGCCACTCGTACCGATGATGGAGTCCGCCGAGCCTGGGCTTCTTTTCTCGGCCTTTGTACATCCCGAGTTGCTGACGCAGGGCCAGGTTCTTGGCGGCCAGATGCGCGTTGAGACGGCGGGCGGAAGTTGAGGATTCAGTTTTGGCGAGCGGCCATCATACATCCCATCTGTTCCAACTGGAAGAATGCGGGAAAGATACCTTAGCAGCACTTCTATCGGACTGGCAAGGCATGAGGGGGAGAAGACCCCTTAAAATAGAGAACAGGTCATCGTGCTGATTTTCTACGGAAGCTGGGTAGGATCCGGACAGGAGGGATCCTTCAGATGCTTCCACCAGGCCGCGGCTTTGGCCGCCTGTTCGGTCTCCAAATAATAATCACCTATGGCCTTGGCAGCCAGCTTTCGCGACAGGTAGGCATCGTCATAGGTTGTAATATCTGCAACCACGGCTCTGTACTCGGCCAGCATTTCCGCAATCTCTTGGCGCTGTCGGTGGATCGCGGCCTTGGCCAACCTGGCTCGTTCCGCAGCTCGGGTGTCGCTGTATTCGTTCAGAAGGCTGGCATAGTTCTCCAGGCCGGCGTCGGTGTTGCCGCAGCTTTCCCAGATATTGCCCTGAACATAGAGAACGTAGGCCCGAATCTCATCCGGGGTTTCTTGACTGACAGATCCTTCCAATACAGCGACGACCTGTTTGGGGTTGTTCTGCTGTTGCGCATCCCTGACCAAAAGATTCATGGCTTCATCCCCCAAGTGGGTGTTAGGTTCCCTGTGGATCTCCTGGACGATGACAGCCAAATTATCCTCCAAGGGCTCTGACAAGGAGCGGCTGGCGCGAAGAATCTCCGCCAAGAGTCGAGCCTCGAGCCGCAGGACCCAGGAGAGATTGGATGCTTGAATGAGCCTCTGTTTTTGTCCGGCCCGATCCCCGGCTTGGTGCAAATGCTGGGAAATCAAGTAGTGGCGCCAGGCATTCACATATTCGTGGAGCATGAAGACCAATCCCCCTTCTGCACATAGCACCTCGACCAGGTCCTGTCCATGAGGGAGACGGGGCGCGAGAAGCTCGCCCACAAATTCCACCGGAATGAAATCCTCGATCTCCCGCATTTCATCCAGGATCGTCTCTCCCTGGTCAATCTCTCCTCGAAAGCAATGCAAGGTGCCCAACATGTATTTCATATACCCAATCCAGGAAGGATCCTGCGTCAGGGGCAGTCCCTCTTCGAGGTGGCGGACGGCATGATCGGCTCGTTCCCTGTTACATTGAGGCCACGTGGCACAGATGTGACCCAAGGCCGCCAACACTCGGGCTTCCATGGCGTTCTCAGGGTCTTCGATATGGGCAAGGAGGATCTCTTCTGCCACGGTGGCACACTCCCAAGGTTTCATCTCCAAGAGCTTCTGCCAGGCCGGCCAGCACTCCCAGCGGGCAGGATCTACCGGTTTTTTCAGGTAATGGAAGACAATGGCCATGGCAGGAGACAACGCTCCTGTCAAATCTCCCAGCTTGCCATGGGCGATGATCTTCATTTGGTAGGCTTTCAGTGCCAATATGTCGTTGGTGTGATGTCGCAGAACCAGCTTGAGGTGAAAGCTCGCCCCCTCGTAATCGCCCTGTTCCATGCATTCCAGGGCCTTGAGCCAGGCCTCTTCTGATGGATCCTGTGGTATCGGAGTGCATGTGGGAGTGGTTATGGCCACGGGCGCGGGCGTGGCTGTGAGCGTGGGTGTAGGCGTTTCGGACAGAGGATCGATGGGCTCTTGAATGAGGGGGTTCTGTTGGGTACTGAACAGAGGATCGGTCCTGTCATAACCGTTCTCTTTGCCAAGGTCGCAGACCCGAATCAGACCTCCTGGGGAGGTGTCTGTGGACATGTGGTAGATCTCGTTCAAGATCAGGGAAGACTGATCTCCGGTTTCAAGAAGCGTGGATACGAGCACATTGTCGCGCAAATCCTGTCCTCCCCAGCCTGTGGCAAGGGTCAGGGGATCCTGTTCTACTGATACGACTTGTCGGGACAACCCGGCCCAGAAATGACAAAGAATGCCAGCCTGTTCCACGGCCGCGGGCATGTACAGGGGAAGATGTCCTGGGGAATCCTGGGTGGGGTACTGAATCGTCTGGGTGACGCCGTCCTGATCCAGATCCATCTCCAGCATGAGACAATAGACATCTCCTTCCTCATCCTGGGCTAGCCACAGGGTCCACGCATTTTCCCAGATGGGGCCCATCAGGGTTAGCATTCGGCAGGAAACATAGCTGCTCACCGGAGGATCCGTGCTGTGATCGACAATGTTCAGAACCTCGATCCCGGAATCCAGCACAAATCGCACTTGTCCCTGAGCCTGGGGTCCCCATCCCTCGAAGGGATGAACAGGCTGAAGGAGATCCATCCTCAAATAAGGGTTATCGATGTGCGCGCTGTTTTCCGTAAAACTGGGCCATGCGACAAGGCTACCCGGGGCAAGGGACAAACACAGGGCCAGGATCATCTGTCTGGAGGTTGCCATATTCCATCTCCTTTTTATAACGCACCTGAGGATTTGGATCGCCCACTAGAAACCACACAAAAGGTTCCATGTTCGGAGAAAGATTTTGAGGATATGGAACAGAAGGACCACACGAACTGAAACCGGACCATCCTGCTGTGGTGGCCAGTTTGAGAAGAAGATTCCGGGACATTCTCTTCGGGGATCACAGGTCGGAGTGCGGCAAGGAGGAAATGGATGTTTGGCTGAGAGGAGAGAATGCACATAGACAGCGCCAACGCTATGTTCCTCATGGTTGTAATTGTAGCATAAAAGGAAAGGATAGGGTGTCCCTCAGAATGTGAAGTTGTTTTGTCCTGGGCTCTAAGTTCGAGTCGACGAAATATCCACCGGACTTTCAGTGAAGCTACGTACGGTTACGGCAAGCCAAGCAAGTCCGGCCATAGAAAGCAGAAAGAGGGTTTGTAGGTGATTGTCCCAAGCTTGAGGGAACAGGGGGTGATGGCATCGAAAAGGCTGGATGATGGCTCGCATAGTGGAATGGAGGGCAAAGAACAGAAGAAGAATAAGACCTGGTTTCTTTCTTCCCACCATGGCATGGATCCACTTGAGCAGAAGGAAGATGGTTACGTTACCCAAAGACATGTAGATCTGGGTGGGGTGCCGGATGGTTCCTCCCAGCACAGTCATGTCAGGAAAGAAAAGGCCCCAGGGAACGGAGGTGGGAAGGCCATAGCAGCACCCAGCCAGAAGACATCCAATTCTCGCCACCGCCATGGAAAGCGCCATGATGGGAGCCCAAAGATCCGCGATGTTGAGGGCAGGCAGCTTGAGTAGCTTGCAGGAGAAAAGCAGGACCGCGGTGCCCAGGAAGAAGGCTCCATAGCTGGCTTTAGTCTTGAAGGCCATGGCCAAGGAAAGATCCAGGATGGAAGAAAAGCCGAAGTAAATCAAATGGCTGGCCAGAAAGGATCCGAGCAAGGCCGAAAGGATACAGGCCATGGAAGCAACGAGGGCGCGGTTCGAGCTATAGCCCTGGTGTTGGGCCAAGGTAATGGTAAGGTGGAGCCAGACCAGGAAGGCCAGGGATCCGAAGAAACGGTAGGAACTCATGGACAAGAAGAGGTCGTCGCCCAGTTGGATGGAAAATAGTACCGGGTGCATGAGATGGGTCCTGGTGATTTGATAGAGTCATCTCATTATCGCACAACTGTGGAACGCATCCATCTCTCGCTGTTCTTTCTGAAGAGCGGACCCATTGGGGCCCCGTGGCTCTGCTTCCAGGGCAACATCTATTTCGATGAAACAAGGCGTGTCGTTGTTCCACCATGGGATCGTTGTATACCTGCCTGGCCCAGTCCAGATCCTCTTCGCTCCACAAAGACAGGAGTTCCCGTAAATTTCGTTGTATGCCGTAAAAAATGGGCGTGGGATGTCGCTGTCGAGGTGTTCCGAAGGATCTGCAACCCAGACCCTTGAAAAAGGAGGGCTGGTGGGTGTATATATACATCCAAGGAGGCGTTATACCGGGAGGGATGGGTTGGAGAGGTCCAAGTCGAAATCCGGTGGTGTGGGTGGGACAGCAGCTGCCAGTCTAGGTCTAGTTTTGATTCCTCTGATGGTGTTGAGTTCTGGGTTGCATGTGACGACGCATGAGATTCATGGGCAGCCTTGGCAACAACAAGTGAGCCCTGGACAGATTCGACAGTTTATCAAGGCTTTGCCAGGCATGGATCAGGAGACGTTTTTGGCGGAGATGGACCAGATCTTTGTTTTTGAGCAGGGGGATTTCGAGATTCTGAGGGACTGGATTCTGGGGCTGACGCAGGAGGAATATGAAGCGTTGAAATCCTGGATGCTGGAGCTGTTCGAGCAGGGAGGGTTGGGCAGGTGGATTGCGGAACTGAGCAAGGCATTGAATGGGCAGGGGCCTTTTGGGTACCTGTTTCCACCGTTTCCTGAGTATCCATTCCACGGTGAAGAGTCGACCCAGATGACATCAGAGGAAGAGGAATGTTGTTGGGAGATCGTGATGGGGAAGTGCGGGGAACGGATGATCGTAGTGGGGCCGCAGTGTCCGATTCAGCTAAAGGTCTTGGAATGCCTATGCGACGGGTGCAATGGATGCATCATGGATATGTCATGGTGGTGGGACCTGGATGAGGCGCCGAAGAAAACCGAGGCAGGGCAGTGGTCTCCAACACCGATCGCGGAGGGAGATACGCTGAACGTTGCGGGCACCGAGATTCCAGAAGCCAGAGATTATAGGGTATATTTCTATTACGATCCGGCCTTCGGTGAGGGATCTTGCATGACTTCTGGGACGGTGACGGTTTGTGAATTGACAGGATTAGAGATCGAAGGGGCCAAATATATCGAGGGCAGTGGGGATGGGCAAAGAAACAGAGGCGATTTTATTGGGGCGGCTGGATCGACCATGATCGCTCGGGCGCAGATTGATTGTGGGGGTTGGGCACCTCGAGGCGCGGTAAATTGGATCGGTGTGGGTACGACGGATGAAAACAACGGATTGATTCGTCATTTTGAGACGGGGATCGAATGCGGACAGCAGGAGATTGGGGTAGAGCCTCGTTGTTGTCCAAGCGAGGAGCCATGCGGTTGGAGCGCGAAAATTCTGTTTTGCAGGGCGCTCTTGACGGGGTGGGATGCGGACCAGGAACAGGTGGTATGTTATTCGGGATCTACACCATTCCAATGGAGCGTATGTGCTCCATCGGAGGAGTATCCGTTGGGAAGTGTAAAGCTGGTCAGTGAAGGGCCGGAAGACAAGAGGGAATTCGATTTGGTAAAGCCTGAGGAACTGAACGAGAGCCTCAGCGTGGGAGGGACAAGTCTGTGGCGAGCCACCGAGGACAACGAGGAGCCTTCGCAGACAGAAGAAAATTGCCTGGACAAAAGCGGGAAGTACTGGATCTACGTGGAAGCCAGTTTAGCGGAGGGATATACCTTTCGATCTTTGCCTTTGAAGATTCATTTGATACATCCTGTTATCGCTTATCCAAGACACAGAAAGCTTTGTGCATGTTCAGAGGGTGAATCGACCTGGTTTTCTTTGCGGGATGGACGTGCGGCCATAGGGAATACGCCTCCCCAGTGGAGTATTTCGTCAATTTCAGGGGGCACATCGCCTGTGCTGTCACCTTCATGGGATGGGCAAATGGCTCAAGTCTCTGTGGAAGAGGAGACCAGTGGAGGGGAATATTTGATCAGGGTCTCTTCCTCTGGGTGTGAACAGACAGCGGACCTTACGGTATACAAGGTGATTCTGGCGCCTAGGGATGTGGTCATTAAGGCGTGTGAAGGGGAGTGTGAAGAGATTGTTTTTGGTCTGGTGGGGGACAGTTACGTGCCAGATGGGGTTGAATGGGAACTTCTCCCGTTGTTGGAAGGAGGAGCGGTTCTTATTCCAGACGAGGAGAAGAACGAGGCACGAGTCCAGCCGGGCAGTTTAAATGAGATCTACGAGATTCGGGTGTGCGCCAGAGGACTGGAAACATGTTTGGACAGCACTACGCTGACCGTGGCTGGGATTGATGTGGACGTGGATTCGGATAACAACGACCAGTGGGGGATTCCATCGAGGAACCGGGAAGAAGACCAACAGGAAATGATGATGCCAGGTGTTACCCACCGGATTATCGCAGGGGAGTGTCGCCGGATTATCTGAGGGGAATGGCCCCGGATTAGGGCAGGGAACGCCGAATTATCCGAGGGACGTGTCATGATTTGGAGTTGAGGAAGGAGAAGAGGACCTCGCCCCAGCGTCCCCTGTTTTGGATGGAGAATTTGGAAGGAGAGTGTTGGGGGAGGTCATGATTCTGCAGGACCTGCAAGTAGGTGATGAGGTTCTGCGAGGAGGAGAAGGCGAGTTCGATAAAGAGGGGGGAAGGCAGTTCAGGATCCAGGGGATGGAGGGTCAGCCTGAGCTTGGGTGTGCATTGGGATCGATGGGGGCAGGCAGAGCAAGAGGAACCGTCCTTTGCGGTGTCACCGTTTTTGGAGAAGCAGACGAGCTTTCCGTTGTGGAATCGTTTTCGGAGCGGCTGGATGGATTGGATGGAAGCGTTGAAGGAGGAGAGCGTCTCCCCGTGGAGGAGGAAGCCTTCTGGGGAGACGGAGAGGAAGACAGGTTTCTTGGCGTCGAAGTGAAGAGCCAGACGATAGGGGTTCATGAATCGATCTCCTGGATAGCGAGGTTGACGGTCTCAAGATCGATCTCCTTCTTCTTGGCCTGAAAGGCGACGTAGAGAGAGGTTTCGGCGACGCGATCGATACGACGGGAGATGCCGTTGGAGAAGGACCAGATGGCTTCGATGGCGTCCTGAGCGAAGAGAGGGGCAGAGCGTCCGGCCAGCTGGAGCCTGTGCTGCAGATACTCCTCCGTGAGGGTGCGATCAAAGGCCTCGAGCCGGATCTTGGCAATGATTCTCTGAGAGAGGGCCTCGTTGATGCTGAGGCGAAGACTGCTTTCGAGCTGAGGCTGTCCAGCGATGAGGAGCATGAAGAGATTGGTGCTGTCGGCCTCGAAGTTGGCCAGCAGCCTGAGCTCGTCGAAGAAGGGCCTGTGAAGGATCTGGGCTTCATCGAGGATGAGGATGGGCGTGATCTTGCGATGAAGAGCGAGGGAGGAGATCCGTTCCTTGATGAGTCGTATGAGCCTGATCTTGGAGTGAGAGGGCTCGAGATCGAGCGCATAGGCAATGGCCTTGTAAAGCTCGATCACCGAGCAGGAGGTTTCGCAGACGTAGGCGGGGCAGTACTGCGTTTTACCCAGGGATTCGATAAAGGCCCTGAGGAGTGTGGACTTGCCTGCTCCGGAGGGAGCGGTCAGTGTGGCAATGCCCTTTCGGTTAGCCACATATTGAAGTCGATCAAGGGCCTTCTCGAAGTCAGGGTAGACGAAATAGTCGTCCGGTCCGATGTTGGAGTCGAAGGGGAGCTTGGAGAAGCCAAACGAGCTCTTGAGACGAGTGTCTGTGCGGGACATGATGAACTCCTTGGTTAGGGGGTGACAGGGGTCTGAGGAGGCTGGTCGTCAGGGTCCATATGACGGCGAAGATTTTCCAGGGACTGGAAGCGATAGGACGAAGAAGGAGGCTCGATGGGGTCGGCTCTGGGCAGATCCCTGTTGGCCGAGGCATCGAGGGGATAGACCACAAGTTCCTCAGGATGCGACTCGCTGGTTACCCAGACGCGTCGCAGGTCATTGGGATCGTAGAGGACGTTGACGGTCTCGCCGATAAAGAAGACGCCTGCATCAAAGGCCTTGCGCTTGAGCTGGAAAGTGCCGTCCTTCTTGACGCGTCGTGTACATCGATGGAAGAAGAGCCTGTCGAGATCGATGTGGGGCGGCAAGGGGCGTACCGAGTCGGCCAGGCGGATCCACTTGTCGATGGGGGGTTCCTGGAGGGTGCTGTGAATGGCATAATGGTACTGGCCTTCGATCCAGGCGTTGAGGAGCTTGTTGAGCTGATTGAGATCGGTGAGGGCATCGGGATCGAGACGGGAGAGGAACTGGAGCCGGACGGTGCGGAACCATCGCTCGACCTTGCCGCGTCCCTGGGGCGTATAGGGCTTGCTGTGAATGAGCTGGATGCCCAGTTCAGCGCAGGAGAGCAAGAGCGGCCGGGAACAGAAGACTTGCGCATTGTCCACATAGAGCTTTTTAGGCACGCCGCGCTTGAGAAGGGCCTGCTTGAGGCAATCCTGAAGCTGGGGCAAGCAATGGTCCATGTAGAACTGGGCATGGCAGATGAGACGGGTGGCGTCATCGAGGACGGCATACAGGTAGCTTTGGCATCGCGAGCCGTCCGTAGCAGCCAGGTAAGGACCGTAGAGGGTGTCAAACTGCCAGCAGTCGTTGGGGTTGTCGAAGGTGAAGGCTCGGCGATCCGTCTTGATTTGAGTATGCCTTTTGTCCAGTCCTCTTGCCTTGCGGAAGCGGTAGAAGGTCGATGGCTTGATTTGCCCTGGCTCGATGAGCTTCTGTGCGACGAGTTCATCGAAAACGATCCGGGCCGAGAGCTGGGGCTTGGCTCGAAGTATCTCTTCGATGGCTTGGCCCACTTCGTCGGAAAGGGTTCGGCTCTCGCCGGAGTCGTCACGATCCGTGGGGTACAGAGCGGGTAAGCCGCCTCGCTGGTAGGCATAGAGCCACTGCTCGATCGTCTTGCGTGCCACCTTGGTCCTGGAGGAGAAGGGGAGGGTCCAGGAGCGTTGACTGAGCTCCTGGATGGCGGATTTAAGCCGACCGCCACCAGGGACGACGCTCAGAAGAGGAGCGATGACCTGGAACCGGAACAATGCAACCTGTTGACGCTGGGTTTGATCCATGAAACGACCTCCGAAGTGAGTGATGAAGTTCATGGAGCCCAGCTTAGGGAACCCTGTGGGCGCTGGCTAGGCAAATGGAGTGTGGGGAAGTGGACATGCCTGCCTTGCCAATGGGTTTACAGAGGATCTCCCTGAGATAACTTGTCAAAGAAGCCAGACGCTGAAGCGAGCGTGAAGGCGCTGATTGTGGACGAAGAGGGCTTTGCCAGGGCTGGCAAAGCCGTGGAGTATGTGGCGGACCAGTCGAGGCAGAAGGGCGCCTTCTTCGGTCCGTCGAGGGCGAAGGTGGGCCATGAGAACCGGGGCCTTCTTCGCCAGGCATTGATCCCAGCAGGCTCCCTTTTGCCGAGAGGGGTTCGTCTTCGTGGCGGCGGCCATGGCCACCGCTTGTGGCAGTTCCTCCATGTGCCGCTTGGTGAAATAGGTCCCTATCACATCGCAGGTGGCTTGCTTGTGGGGCATCAGGAACTGAGGAAGAAGGGAAACCGTCTTGCCCTCGATAGGGCAGAAAAGGCGCAGGATCTGTCCCTTGTGGACTTCCTCCCCATCGTCGATGAAGCGGCTATAGCTCCCATGTCGCCTCAGCCGGTGTGGCTTGGGGCAGAACGAACAGAGCATGAACTGGGCAGGGATGACCAAGGCACTCACTCCCTCTCGTGAGACCAGGTCCACATACTCCTTTACGTCCAGCCCAAAATCCACTATCTTTTTCATGACCGTAGGGGTGATGCCCTGTGGTTGTGTGCTTGTGGGGTCTGGGCGGTGGCATTCCCATACCAGACCTCAAAAGATTGAGCCCCCGGTGGACCTATTCCTCCGGGGGCTTCCATGTTAAAACATTCTCGCCGATTTATGACAGGGCGATTACTAAATCGCTCCCTGCGCCTCTTTGAAACTTAACCCCCTTCTGCTCCCTGTGGTATTGTGGTTGTGGACACC
>Ga0114946_10003686_pt1 | contig 10257 bp, 7 predicted proteins | sample WalLakDeSediment_FD_88676 | JGI IMG/M metagenome (GOLD analysis project Ga0114946, IMG submission 88676) | Lake sediment microbial communities from Walker lake, Nevada to study Microbial Dark Matter (Phase II) - Walker Lake 11/02/13 Deep Sediment | ecosystem: Environmental > Aquatic > Freshwater...
AGCCCGCGCAACCGGTCCAGCCCGCGCAACCGGTCCAGCCCGCGCAACCGGTCCAGCCCGCGCAACCGGTCCAGCCCGCGCAACCGGTCCAGCCCGTCGTCGCGCAACCGGCCCAACCCGTCGCCCGACCGGCCCAACCCGTCGTCGCGCCGCCGGCCCGACCCGTCGTCGCGCAGCCGGCCCGACCCGTCGTCGCGCCGCCGGCCCAACCCGTCGTCGCGCCGCCGGCCCAACCCGTCGTCGCGCCGCCGGTCCAACCCGTCGCGCAGCCGGCCCAACCCGTCGTCGCGCAACCGGTCCAACCGGTCCAACCGGTCAACGAGAAGCCGCCAGTCCGCCACCCTCCAGCGCAGGCCGGCGCGGTCCCCGAGCGACCGCGTTCCCGGCCAACCTTGATCGGCCGCATGCCCCCGGCAGCGGGCCGGCCCGGCCCGCTCCCGGCGAAGCCAGCCCCTCCGAGCTACGGGCCCCAGAGCGAAGCGAACGTCGAGACCCATATCGGGCCGCCGCCAACTGGCCCCGAGCCGACGCCGCCGCCAGCGGCTCGTGTCAACCGCCAAGTCGACGCGGACATCGAAGCCGACATGGACATGGACATGGACATGGACTTTGACGAGCCCGAGCTCGCGCCGCCCGTCCACACGCCCGCGCCCGTCCACACGCCCTCGCCCGAGCCGACCGCGGTCGCCGGCAAGCCCAGCACCAAGGCCCCATCCGACGCCGATCTCGACGCGTTCGAAGGGAGCCAAGCCAAGCAAGGCAGCGCCGCGGGCACGGTCCTCAAGCTGCTGCTCTTGCTGATCTTGCTGATCGCCGCCGGGTTGATGGTCTGGTCGCTGATCACCACCCAAAATCCCAACCCGCTGCCGATGCTCCAAGACCTGCTCAGCGGGGGTGCGGCCCAGGCCGGCGACGGTGCGGACACGGCCGAGGCCAAGGCCGCCGAGGCCGACGAGCCCGACGACAAGTCCGACGGCTGAGCTTGCGCTGGGCCGGCTGGTCCCGCACCGTGACGACGTGGCTGAGGTCGAACCCGACGACGCCCACGCCGTCGCGCGGCGGCTCGCGGTCCTGCCCGAGCCGGCCATGCGAGTCGCGGCCCTGTGTGAGCTGCTCCGCGCCCGCGAGCCCAACGACGCGGCATGGTTGCTCGACGCCCTCGCCACGGCCGGCCGCGCCGGCGGGCCACCCTACGACCTCAGCCTGCTCGCGGCGATCGAGCTCGCCGGCGGCGATCGGCTGCCCTACCCCACGCGCCGGGCGATCTTCGAGGCGGCCGAGCGCCTCGGCCTCGAGTCGTGCAAGGAGCTGCTGTTCTCGGCGGACAGCGGCGCACCCGAGCGCGACGCCGCGGCCCCCCGCGCGCTGACCCCTGGATCTCGGCCCTTGACCCTCGGCGAGCGCAAGAGCCTCGCCCGAACCTGGAAGCGCGACGTGCTCGAGCGTCTGCTCGTCGATCCTCACGTCGACGTGGTCGAGCTCTTGCTTCGCAACCCGCGACTCACGGAGACCGACGTGCTGCGCATCGCGACAGCGAGGCGCGCGAGCGCGGCGGTCCTGAGCTTGATCCTCCACGCGGAGCGCTGGAACGTCCGCCAACGGGTCCGCCGCGCGCTGCTGCGCAACCCCAAGCTGCCCGAGGCCGCCGCCGTGCGCCTCGTCGGGCTGCTCAACCGCACGGAGCTGCGCGAGCTCGGCCGCGATCACACCCTGCCCGCGAGCGTCTCTCACGCTATCCGCCGCCGGCTCCACGCGGCCCAATAAAAAGACCACCGCGGTCGGCCGCGATGGTCTGCGTTCGGAAGCCCTGGCTAATCGCTGCTAACCGCTAGCCGAGGTCGACTTTTTTTCCGTCGCCGGGGTGACGTCGATCTCGCTGGGGTTGGGGCGCGGGAGCGCAGCGTCCTCGTTGCCCTCCTCGTCGTCCTCTTTGAGCGACTTCATCTCTTTTTTGAAGCCCCGGAGCATCTGGCCGACGCTCTTGCCCAGCTGCGGGAGCTTGGACGGGCCAAAAACGAGCAGGACAATCAGCACGATGACGGCGATCTCTGCCGGGCCAAGGGTGAAACCCAGGATCATGAGACCTACGGTAGTCCTCTTCCGAGCGCTTTGCTAGCGTGGCCCGATGGACCCGCTCACACCGCCGGACTCCCACGGGCGGGTGCCCCGCGACACCCCAAGGGGACGCTCCCACGCGCCGCGGATCAGCCGCGTTGGCGCTGTGCGCCAGGCGTGTTGCGGCTTGGCGATGCTCGCGTGGGTGGGCTCGGCCTCGGCGATCGCCGGTCCGCTCGATGACTCCGCCACGCCGAAAGGCAAGATCCAGATCGGCCCGAGCTGGGATCCCGAGCGGGCCGTGTGGGCCGACGCTGACGCCCGCCGAAAGGTCCGCGGCGATCGACCGGAGAACGCCTCGATCTACGTCGCCTACGCCGGGCCCGAGCGACGCTGGGACCAGGATCTGCGCGTCGAGCTGGTCAGCTTCGAAGCCGCGGCGTTCCCCGAAGCCCAGGCCCCGCGCCGGACCATCATCGACAAGCCGCCCGAGCCGTGGATGGCGGCCCTCGAGCTCCCGGACATCCCCGTCCGCTGGAACGCGCAGACCGTCGAGTACCTGCGCTACTTCAAGGACGACCCCAAGGGCCAGCGTATGATCGCGGCCTGGCTCAACCGCATGGGTCGCTACGAGCCGCGCCTGCGGGCGATCCTCGCCGAGGTCGGGGTCCCCGAAGATCTGGTCTACGTCGCGATGATCGAGAGCGGCTTCGATCCGAGCGCGCAGTCCTCGGTCGGCGCCGCGGGCATGTGGCAGTTCATGGAGCCGACCGGGCGCGTCTACGGCCTCGACACCAGCTACTGGTCCGACGATCGCCTCGACTTCGAGCGGGCCGGCTACGCCGCGGCCACCTACCTCGCCGATCTAAAGGCCCGGTTTGGGACCTGGGAGCTCGCGCTCGCGGCCTACAACGCGGGCTACGGCCTGCTCGTCCAGAGCATCCGCAACAACAACACCAACAATTTCTGGGCGCTCACGGAGATCGAGAGCGCCCTGCCCCGGCAGACCGCCAACTACGTGCCCAAGATCCTCGCGGCCGCGATCGTCGGCCACAACCGCGAGGCCTTCAAGGTGTCGGGCAAGCCCGAGCCGCGCCTCGATCTGATCGAGGTCAAGGTCGCCGCCGGGGTCCGCATCGAGGATCTCGCCAAGGCCCTCGAGGTCGACAAGGACCTGCTCGCGCAGGTCAACGCGATCTATCTGCGCGGACGGACGCCGCCCGAGGGCGGGCCGGCGTCCGTGCGGATCCCTCGGGCCAAGCACGAGCTCTTCACGTCGCTCGGCGACGAGCTCGCGCCCGCCGATCAGCGCTGGACCACCTACGCCGTGCAGCTCGGCGACGACCTCGACAGCATCGCCGCGGCCTACGGCATCACCCAAAAGCAGCTGCGCACGATCAACGCGATCCACGACAGCGGCGAGATCAAAGCCGGCGTGATCCTGGTGGTCCCGACCGACGGCGCGCCCGAGCCCGCTGGCCAAGCCGCGCCGGTGATCGTCGCCGTCCCGCCGCTGGCGGTCCCTGGCACCAAGCGGCTGGTGTTTTTTCGGATCACCCGGGCGGTCACCGGCGCCAACCTAGCGGCGAGCTTCAACGTCGCGTGGCAAGAGATCGTCGCGTGGAACGACCTCGATCCCCAAGCCCGGCTCGTCGACGGCCAGATGCTGCAGCTGCTCGTCGCCAAGGACTTCGACGCGGCCAAGCAAAACATCAAGATCAGCGAGGCCAGCGAGGTCCGCTACGTCGTGCGCGGCACGGCGGCGCACCTCGACGCGCTGCTCGCCGACCGCGAGCTCGTGCGCCGGGGCTACAAGATCGGCAAGGGCGAGACCCTCGCGAGCGTCGCCAAGAAGTATGATCTCTCGCTCGGCTCACTCGCGCGCATCAACGGGGTCCCGCGCGGCCACGCGGTCAAGCCCGACGAGGTCATCATCGTGTACGTCGCCAAGAACGCCACCCGCGGCACGGTCAGCGCCCCCGGCCCGCGGCCAACCGCGCTGACCGGCGAGCTCGAGGTGGCGACCAGCCTCGAGCTCGGCGAGCGCGAGACCGACACCGAGCTGCCCAAGCGCAAGGCGTCCACGCCCGAGAACTCACGGGTCCCCGGCAAGCGCTATGACGACAAGTGACCTGAGCGTCGACGCGGCGCTCGACCTGGTGCTCGCGCGGGCGAGCTCCAAGCGGACGCCCAGCGAGCGGGTTGGCGTCGAGCAGGCGATCGGACGGATCCTCGCCGAGCCTGTCCACGCCCGCTGGCCCTTGCCGAGCGCGCCGCTGAGCGTCATGGACGGCTACGCGGTCCGCAGCCGCGATCTGATCGCCGCCCGCGACGAGCACGACGCCGAGACCCTCGCCCTCGAGCTCGTCGACGAGAGCGCGGCGGGTCACCCGGCGAGCGGCCCGTGCGAGCCGGGGACCTGCGTGCGCATCGCGACGGGCGCCGTGATCCCGCACGCGGCCGACGCCGTGGTCCCGCAAGAAGACACGCGCCGGATCGAGCTCGATCAGGGCAGCTCGGCTCGCACGCTGATCGAGCTGTCGAGCGTCGCGCTCGCCCAGGTCGCGCCGGGCCGGTGGATCCGGGCGATCGGCAGCGACGTCCGCGACGGCCAAGCGCTGCTCGATCCGGGCACGCCGATCGGCGGCGGCGAGGCCTCGCTGCTCGCCGGCACCGGCCAGTTCGAGGTCGCGGTCAGCCGGCGGCCCAAGGTCGCGATCTTGACCAGCGGCGACGAGCTGGTCCCGATCGGCCAGACCCCCGGCCGCGGGCAGATCGTCGCGACCAACGCGATGCTGCTCGCGGCGCAGATCCGCGAGGCCGGCGGGGAGCCTTGGGACCTGGGGATCATCGCCGACACCCACGCCGCCATGCGCGAGGCGATCGAGCGCGCGGCGGCCCCCGGCGGCGCCGATCTGCTCGTGAGCAGCGGCGGGATCTCGGTCGGCGATCACGACCTCGTGCTGCCGGTCTTGCGCGAGCTCGGCTTCGAGCTCGGGTTTCGCAAGCTCGGCTTGCGCCCCGGTCGGCCCACCACCTTCGGCATGCTCGGCGAGCTGCCGGTGCTCGCCCTGCCCGGCAACCCGGCCGCCACGCTGATGACCTTCGAGCTGCTCGTGCGCCCGCTGATCCGCGCGCAGCTCGGGCTCCCGCGCGCGCGCTGGGCTCGGCCGCGGCGGCTCGTCGAGCTCGCGTCGCCGGCCGAGGGTGATCGTCGGCGCGAGCATTGGATCCGCGCGACGCTCGACGACCACGGTCGCGCGCACCCGCTCAGCAACCAGATGTCAGGGGCCCTGCGCTCGATCGCAGGGTTTGACGCGTTCGTCCGAGTCCCCGCTGGCCGCATGATCGCAGCGGCCGGCGAGCGCCTCGAAGCCATGATCCTACGCGAGTGATGAGCGACCCCAATCAACCACCCCAGGCCGACCCCGCGGTCCGAATTGTCAGCCACACCGTCGACCAACGAGACGAGGGTGAGCGCGCCGACGTGGTCCTGGGCCGACGGATCCCGGCGCTCTCGCGACGCGTGGCCCGGAGCTTGGCCCGCAGCGGCAAGCTCCGCGTCGACGGGCGCAGGCAAGCCGCCGCCACCCGGGTCAGCGCAGGCCAGCTGCTCGAGCTCGAGCTCGAGCAAGACGACGCGCCCCCGGCCGTCGACCTCACCGAGCTCGAGATCCTCGCCACGACCGAGCGCTTTATCTACGTGCACAAGCCGGCCGGCGTCCACACCATCGCCCTGACTCCGGCGCAGCCCGGCGTGCTCGCGACCGCCGTCGCCGAGCGCTGGCCCGAGTGTGCGACCGCGTCCAAGGACCTGCGCGAGGGCGGGGCCGTGCACCGCCTCGATCAACCAACCTCCGGCGTCGTCGCGTTCGCCCGCTCACCCGAAGTGTGGGCCGAGGCTCGCGCCGGGTTTCGTGACGAACGCGTGGCCAAGCACTACCTCGCCGCGTGTGCGCGCCGCGGAGACCGCTGGCCGCCCGATCTCCCCGAGGGCGGGCTGCGCGGGTGGATCGAGCCCGCTGATCGGCTCGTCGACTTCGCCGATCAGCTCGCGCCGCTCGTGTCCGAGGGCGCCGGTCAAGACGCCGTTCGGGTCCGCGCCGCGATCGGCCGCGACGGCGGCCACAAGCGCAGCGCCGTGCGCCTCGACGGACGCCGCGCCAGCACCGTCGTCCAACCGCTGGAGGTCCACGCCGATCGTTGGCTCGTCCGCCTGCTCCTCGAGACCGGCCGCCGTCATCAAGCTCGCGTCCACCTCGCCTGGATCGGCCTCCCGATCCTCGATGATCCGGTCTACGGCGACGCCCCCCCTCACGACGGGCCCTCCCACGACGGCCCCCACGCCATCCACCTCCACGCCTTCGCCCTCGATCTGTCCGCGATCTTCGCAGACGAGGTTCCAGTGTTCGCTCCGCCGCCGCCCGGGTTTTGGCGCGTGGGTTCCTGAGCCCGTGGTAGAGTCCCGCTGATGCGCGTCCGCCACTTCGGGCACACCGACGTGGGCTTGAAGCGAGCCCACAACGAGGACGCGTTCCTCGCCGATCCAGAATTAGGTCTGTTCATCGTCTGCGACGGCGTCGGCGGCCGCGCCCGCGGTGAGATCGCCAGCCGCGAGGCGGTCGACTTCATCTGGGAGTGGTTCAAGCGCGAGGAGAAGACCCTCGCCAAGCTGCGCGAGCAGGGCCAGAGCTCGCAGACCGTCGCCGAGCTCTGCAAGCTGATGCGCGGCGCCATCCAAAACGCGACCTACATGGTCCACTCGCTCGGCGAGATTAACCCCGACCAGCGCGGCATGAGCACGACCGCCTCGGCGTTTTACATCGCCGGCTCGATCGGCATCGTCGGCCAGGTCGGTGACTCACGCGTGTACCTGTCCCGCGACAACCGCGTCTCGCAGCTGACCGAGGACCACACCCTGGTCAACTACCAGCTCAAGCACGGCCTGATCAGCCCCGCGGAGGCCAAGAAGTCGCGGATCCGCAACGTCATCACCCGCGCCGTCGGCCATAAAGACTACGTCGAGGTCGACACCTTGCCGATCCCGCTGTTCGCCCGGGATCGGATCATGCTGTGCTCCGATGGCCTGCATGGCTATCTGACTGATCAGGCGCTGCGCGACATCATGGCCAAGGACGTGCAAGAGGCCGTGCTCGAGTCGATTCGGTTCGCGAATGAGCAGGGCGGGTCGGACAACATCACGACCCTGGTGGTCGAGCTGCTCGAGTAGGCCTGCGCCGAATCCAGAGCAGCACGCCGCGCAGCGCCCAGGCCAAGCCGGGGCTCGGCCGCTCGCCCGCGTCCCAATCGTCGTCGCCGCAGTGTCCGTTGCAGCGCTGGAAAATGACGCCATTGCGATCGTAGGCGATCGTCTCCCGGCCGAGGCTGTCGACGAGCCGCACCCGCAGCCGGCCCTCGAATGACCTCGGCCGCGAAGGCGAGGGTCGTGAGCCCGCCAATCGAGCGCATCGGCGAGCGGCGCCCACTCGACGTAGGCGGTCGCGGGGGTCAATCCGTCGACGCACAAGCGCAGTTGATTTTGGGCGCCGGGCCACCAATAGCCGCCGAACGCCGCGACCCGCACGGCCGGGAGGTTTTGCTCGGGGTCGGCGTAATCGTCGACCACCTTGACGAAGCCCCAGCGTGGATGCCAGCCGTTTCGCGGCGGCGCGAAGCTGTAGCCCGACACGTCATAGACGCCGGCATCGATCCCGCTGACATCCCAATCAAAGCCCTGGGGCTCGATCCTCGGGGCCAGCCAGCGCCGCTATCCGTACGCACCCCAGCCCGTAGCACTTGGTCGAGCGCCGCGATCGTGTATGGTCGGCCACCGATGGACAACTTCGCCGCCCGAGCCAACGCGAAGACGATCCCGATCGTCGCCCTCACCTCCAAGGCCTACAAGGGGTGGTTCAAGGACCAGCCCAAGGCGATCCAGACCTGGCTCGAGGCGACCGAGTTCAAGGCCGAGGCCGGCAACGTCGCGCTGCTGCCCGACCGCGACGGTGCGCTGGCGCAGGTGGTCCTCGGCCTCGGCGAGCCGTCGAGCGACCCTGGCAAGGCCGCGATCTGGGCCTACGCCGCCCTGCCCGCCAAGCTGCCCAAGGGACGCTACCAGCTCGAGGAGCGCGAGGCCGAGCTCGAGCCGAGCGAGGCCAACGACGCGGCGATCGGCTGGGCGCTGGCGACCTACCGGTTCGATCGCTACCTGAGCAAGCCCAAGACCTTCCCGACCTTGGTCTGGCCCAAGGCCGCCGACCGCAAGGCCGTCACGCGGGTCCGCAACGCGACCTTCCTCGCCCGCGATCTGGTCAACACGCCGGCCGGCGATCTGGGCCCGGAGGAGCTCGCCGAGCAAGCGGCGCTGGTCGCCGCCGCCTACGACGCCGAGATCGCGATCACCGTGGGCGAGGAGCTGGTCACCGCCAACTACCCGGCGATCTACGCGGTCGGCAAGGGCAGCCCTCGGGCGCCGCGGCTGATCGACATCCGCTGGGGTGACGAGGACGCGCCGAAGCTGAGCTTGGTCGGCAAGGGCGTGGTGTTCGACACCGGCGGGCTCGACATCAAGAACGCCGCGGGCATGAAGCTGATGAAGAAGGACATGGGCGGCGCCGCCACGATCCTCGCGCTCGCGCAGATGATCATGGACGCCAGCTTGCCGGTCCGCCTGCGCGTGCTGATCCCGGCCGTCGAAAACGCCGTCTCCGGCGAGGCCTTCCGGCCCCTCGACGTGCTCCAGACCCGCTTGGGCATGACCGTCGAGGTCGGCAACACCGACGCCGAGGGCCGCTTGATCCTGTGCGACGCCCTCGCCGAGGCCGACGCCGAGCAGCCCGACCTGCTCATCGACTTCGCGACCTTGACCGGCGCCGCCCGGGTCGCGCTCGGGACCGAGCTCCCGGCCCTGTTCGCCAACGACGACGAGGTCGCCGCCGCGATCCTCGAGGCCGGCGTCGCGTCCATCGATCAGCTGTGGCGCATGCCCTTGTTCCACAGTTACCGGCGGCACCTCGACAGCCGCGTCGCGGACATCAACAACGTCTCCAACGTCGGCCCCGGCGGGGCCATCACCGCCGCGCTGTTCCTCAACGAGTTCGTGTCGAGCAAGACCCCTTGGGTTCACGTCGACACCATGGCGTACAACCTTCACGCCCGGCCGGGGCGCCCAGCGGGTGGCGAGGCCATGGGCCTGCGGGCGATGTTTCGCATGCTCGAGCGGCGCTACACGGTGTAGCCAGCTGTTCGGATGTCCCTGGCGCCGCCAATCCCGCCTTCGTGCGACCGTACCCACTGTGGCACACTTCGGCGATGTCCCGCCCGAGCCGCGAACTGATCGACTGGTGGAAGCCCAGGATTGGCGCGCTCGATCCGTGGCGCGAACTCGGGGCCTACGAGATTAGTGAGCTCTACGCCGAGCGGCAGACCGCCCCCTACCATGAGCTCGCGCGCCAGCTGCTCGTGATCAACCACCCCGCGCAGTTCAAGGTGTTGCTATGTGGCGCACGGGGCTCGGGCAAGTCGACGGAGCTCGTGCGGCTCGCGCGAGAGATCGAGGGCGACTACTGCGTGGTCCAGACCGACCTCGGCGCCGGGTTACCCGACAGCGCCAGCACCCTCGCCATCGTCACGCTCCTCGGTGTGGCAGCACTGTATGCGCTCGAGAATTGGTCGGGCCCCGACGCGATCCCAACGGAGATGAGCAGCCGCGGCGCCTCCAAGCTCGACGGCGCGCTCAGGCGCTTCGGCGACGCGGTGCCCGTCGCCGATCTCATGAAGGCGGTGGGCGGCATCGTCACCTTGTTTGCGCCGGGTACCGGCGCTGCGATCGGCGCCACGAGCAAGGTCGTCGAAGCCTCGAGCAAGGGCAGCGCGCGCTTGCACAGCGCATTGACCCGCGGCCCCCTCGGCGATCGCCTCGAGCCCGAACAAGACGAAGATGCTCGCGCGGTCGTCGAAGCCGTCAATGCGATTCTCATCGATCTCGAGCAAGCCTGCGGTCGAACGCCACTGCTGCTCGCCGACGGCCTCGACAAGCGCACGAGCGTCGAAGACGTGGAGGTTGCGCTGCGGGACGAGCAGCTCCTGCGCGAGATCGCGGCGCCGCTGATCCTCACGGGGCCGGTGAACCTGCGCTACGACCCTCGCTTTCGCAAGACCCCAGGTAACTTCAGGCTGTCAATTCTCTACAATGTCCCCACG
>Ga0114946_10003687_pt1 | contig 10257 bp, 7 predicted proteins | sample WalLakDeSediment_FD_88676 | JGI IMG/M metagenome (GOLD analysis project Ga0114946, IMG submission 88676) | Lake sediment microbial communities from Walker lake, Nevada to study Microbial Dark Matter (Phase II) - Walker Lake 11/02/13 Deep Sediment | ecosystem: Environmental > Aquatic > Freshwater...
GGAAGAAAAGCCCAAGGAAGAAAAGCCCAAGGCTGAAACCAAGGAAGAAAAGCCCAAGGCTGAAACCAAGGAAGAAAAGCCCAAGGAAGAAAAGCCCAAGGCTGAAACCAAGGAAGAAAAGCCCAAGGCTGAAACCAAGGAAGAAAAGCCCAAGGCAAAAGCTACCAAAAAGAAGAAGGAAGAAGCTCCCGGAGTTGAAGCACCTGCTTCTGAAGGAAAGCCTGCCGCTGACAAAGCTGAAGAAACCAAGGAATAACATCCATGATTTCATGTGAATAAGAAAGCCGCTCTGGAACAATTCGGAGCGGCTTTCTTAATTTGAATTGAAAAGTATTTTTGCTTAATTCCCAACAATTTTTTTTCTCTCAGATCCCTTAAGTCTCTTAAGTCTTTGAAGTCTCTGCTATTTGCAAAGTTCCCCTGCCCTTTTTTCAGCTTCGGTGTGGCCCAGACTTGCGGCTTTTCTTAAATCTTCGCAAGCACCTGAAAGATCATTTGTGTTTAAACGGGCAAGCCCTCTGTTAAAGTAGTTCTGCTCGGTTCGAAGCCTGAACGTATTAATCAGCCTGGTGTAATCACTGATAGCCTGTGAAAACATCTCAGCCTGGAACCAGGCACTTGCTCTCATTTGAAACATTTCTGCATAATCAAAGCCGTTTTCGATGGCAATGGTCATATCTTCAGCGGCTTCGCTGAACATTCTTATATTTAAAAGTATCTGACTTCGTTCAAGGCGCATTTCCGGGTTGTCAGGGTCGAACTTGATAGCTTGCCCCAAATCTTCCAGGGCTTTTTCTGCCTGGCCGTTTCTCAACAACACCCGTGCCCTCATAAAGTAGGCGTTAGAGTTAAGGGGAGCAAGGTTAATAGCTTTATTAAGATCATTTAGGACCTCACCATTTCTTCCTGCTTTTACAGCAATTTCAGCCCTTACAAGGTAGGCCATCACGAGCGCAGAGTCAATTTCCAGGGCTTTATTCAGGTCTTTTAGAGCATCTCCGTTGTTTCCTTTTTGAATGCCTGCCAGGGCCCTGAAATAGTATGCCTCACCATGTGCGGGCCTTATGGAAATGGTTTTTGAAAAGTCCGATATCGCCTCGGTGTGCCTTCCAAGTTCAAGGTAAGCCTGTCCGCGCCTGAACCAGCCATCATCATGATCAGGATTTAAGGCGACAGCCTTTGAAAAAGCTTCGGCAGCTGCATTGTATTGATGTCCGGAAAATAAATGCAAACCCCTTATCAGATGATCATGATAAGTCTGCGCAAAAACAGGGATAGAAATCAGAATAGAAATCAGGAAAACAAAAAACCGGGACATGAAACGTATTAATAAAAAATAGATGAATGATTTGGATTTCAGGCATTTGATAATACAAAATTAATGCTTTCCGGTACTTAAAAAATGAAAGCACCGAAATAATTTTTCTGCTGTTCTGATCCATTACTATTTGAAAATCAAGCTGTGCGAAGCGACAGGAGCAGCACATCGACTGGGTGGAGGGCTTTACGGCCAGTGCCATCAAAAATTTGGTGCCTGCAACTGGTGCCTGAAGCAGCGATAATGGCATCGGCTGGTGCCTTCCTTATGGCAGGTAAAAGGCTGATTTCTGCAATTTGCATGCTCAGGTCGAAGTGTTTTTTCTCATACCCGAATGAGCCTGCCATGCCACAACAGCCGCAGTCAATAAGGGTAATATGGTTTTTTGGCGCCAGACTTAGCATTTGAAGTGAGTAGTCTGGCCTTGAAAGGGCCTTCTGATGACAATGACCATGGAAATATATTTCGAGCCTTTCGGTTGAAAAACTTATTCCGTCAATACGGCCGGCTTCATGCTCGCGGCAAATGAACTCATCAATGGTGAAAGTATTTGCGGCAAGATCAAGGGCGCTTTCGCGAAATTCTTCGGTGCAAAGGTCAGGGTATTCGTCCCTGAAGCCCAAAATGGCAGAAGGCTCTATCCCCACAAGTGGCTGGCTTTCAGTGACCAGGTCCTTCAGCATTTGAATGTTTCTGTCGGCAAGGTTCGATGCTTTTTTCAGCAATCCTTTTGAGATGGCCGCTCTGCCGCTTTCGGCATGTGCTGGGGTTTCCACGAAATATCCCAACCGATTTAGCAAAAGAATGGCGTTGATACCGGTTTGGGTGTCGTTGTAGTTTGTAAACTCATCGCAAAATAACCACACTTTCTTACTGCCATTCACCTTTCTGTTCAGATCTTTCAGGTTTTTTGCGGCCCATTTTTTCAGGGTGGTTTTATGCAGCAGGGGCATACTCCGCTTTTGGGAAAAACCCATAATTTTCTTTATGAGCCATCCTGACAGCCTGTTCTTAACCAAATTGTTATAAAGGCCAGGGGCTATTGCCGCAATTCTGTTTATTTGCGCGAAAGCGGCTATGATCTGCGCCCTGACAGGCGTTCTGTTCGAAAGGTAATTCTGCTGAAGTGTTTCAGCTTTGTAGCGGGCCATGTCAACACTTGATGGGCACTCTGACTTGCATGCCTTGCACGAGAGGCACAAGTTGAGCACATCCAAAAGTTCCTGATGGTCGAAAGGATTCTTTTTCGGGGAGTTTGTAATGATTTCGCGAAGCACGTTGGCCCGTCCGCGTGTTGTGTCGGTTTCGTTGAGTGTTGCATGGTACGATGGGCACATAACCCCACCCATGGATGCGGGTTTGCGACAGTCGCCCGATCCGTTGCATTGCTCAACCGCTCTCAGAAAACCCATCGTCTTGTCGTAGCTGAAAAAGGTCTTCAGCTTGCGCTCGGGCTGCCCTGGACTGTAGCGCAGGAAAGTTTTCATGGAAGGGGTGCTTGTGATCTTGCCCGGGTTCAGCAAGTTTTCCTGATCCCAAGTCAACTTCACCTGCTGAAGCATTTCATAAACCTTTTCGCCAAGCATTAGCGGTATGAATTCTCCCCTGAGGCGACCATCGCCATGCTCGCCACTGAGCGAACCCCGGAAACGTTTTACCAAAACTGCAGTTTCAAGGGCAACTTTGTGGAAACGCTCCACATCGGCCGGGTTTTTCAGGTTTAGTACCGGTCTTAGGTGCAGTTCTCCGGTGCCGATATGGGCATAATATACACATTCGAGATTAAGCTTTGCAAGAGCCTTATTGTGCTCATTGATGAATTGTGGCAGTTCTTCAACGTGCACGGCGGCATCCTCAATTACGGCCACGGGCCTGGCATCGCCCGGAATGTTTGAAAGCACGCCCAGTCCGGCTTTTCGGAGAGCCCACACCCGGTTAATGTCATTACCCAATATGAGCGGAAAATGGAAACCGAGACCATTCTTTCGCATTTCGGCTTCCAGGGCTGAGGCACTTTGCATGATTTCATGCCTGGCATCCTTTGCAAATTCAACAACCAGGATTGCGCCTGGATCGCCTTTGACAAAAAAACGGTTTTGCCGCTGCGAAATGTTCTCTTTGGTGCAATCGAGTACCACCTTGTCGATCAGTTCAACTGCCACCGGCCAATGCTTCAGGGCAATGAGGTTTGCCTGTAAGGCCTCTGCCACACTGGCAAGGTGCACGCAGACCAGCGCTTTTTCAGGAGGAGGAGGGGGAACCAGGTTAAGCTTAATTTCGGTAAAAAGGGCAAGGGTGCCTTCTGAGCCAGCCAAAAGTTTGCAGAAATTGAATCTTTCAGTACTCCCGGAGAAAAGGGCCGATTGGAGCAAAAGATCGAGTGCATAGCCTGTGTTGCGACGCTTCAGTCGCTGGTCAGGATACTGGTCCAGTATCTCCCTTTGGTTTTCAGGTCTTGATAGTAACTCGTAAATCTGGCTGTATATTTTGTTTTCGAGGGTGTTGCCAATGCATTTTTTTCGGAATGTATCGTTGTCAAGCTCTTCAAAAACAACTTCACTTCCATCTGCCAGCAAGGCTTTGATGGCAAGGGTATGGTCGCGGGTGCTTCCATAAACCAGCGAGTGCGACCCGCAAGAGTTATTGGCCACCATGCCGCCCATCATGCAACGGTTTGATGTGGATGTTTCGGGGCCAAAGAAAAGGCTGTGAGGTTCAAGATATCGGTTCAGGTCATCAAGGATAACACCCGGCTCAACCCTTACCCAGCGCTCTTCAATATTCAGCTCAAGTATGCGGGTCATGTATTTCGAAAAGTCTACCACCAGGCCATGGCCAACCACCTGCCCGGCCAGTGATGTACCTGCCGTTCGGGGAATAATGGGCAAATTGTGCTGCCGGCAAAATACCAGGACCTTTTTCAGGTCGCTGGGGTTTTTGGGACGACAAACCGCTTCTGGTAATTCCCGGTAAACCGAGGCATCAGTGGCGTAAAGCATGCGCCAGGTGTGGTCATAAAAAACATCGCCATCAAGCTGCCGGGCAAGCAGATCGAAAGGGTAGTTTCCGGCGGGCGATGACATGTAGGCAGGTATTATTGTTTATGGATCGTTTGCACAGGCCTTACATTCCTGGCTGTTTTTTGTAAAAGTTGGTGCTTTCGAAAATCTTGTCAGCATTGGCAGCAATGAATCCGCTGTATTGATTCCCGTTTTTGTCGTTGTACCTGAGGGTAAATTCATAGAAACATGAGGGCACTTCAAACACCCCATCAGAGAATTCGAAAGGAATAATCTCGGCCTTTGTGGAGCTTTGTTCAAGCAACTCCGCAGGGGTGCCATAGATTTCGCTTCCACCCACAATATTCATCAGGTAACCATTGTCCTTAACAAACTGGTTGACTTGCTGAAGGGTTTTAAACTGCTTTAAATCGTTAACCTTAATGGCAAAATGGTTTGCACGGAAACCGTAAATCAGGGTCCAGGCAGCGTATTCACTTTCCTGGCGCAGGGCGTCGTATGTTTCAAAAGGTATTTTCCCCCAGATGCTTCCGCCATATAAAAGGTAGAGATCGTTGTATGTGGTTGGGCTGATGGCGTTTAGCCGTTCACGAACGGTTTTTTGCAGAAAATCGCTACACTGTTCAAGTAGCAATTCGCTGACAAATACCTTTGGGGCATTGGGATCGGATTTATGCTCGTAATGCCGGCCAAGCAATTTTTTTGCTTTGAACTCATAATCTCCCTTTTTCTCATACCCGTTTTCGGTAAATATGCGGGCAATCACATCCATATTCAATCGCGGGTCGTTAAAGGTGCGAAGGGCGATATGATCATGTACCACTTTTTCGCCGAGCCCGGTAAATAGCTCATAAATACGCATGGCAGATGGATTCTGGGTTGAGTAAGGCACCCAGAAGCGATTGAATATTTCTTGGGCTTCCATAGGTCTGATTTTGGTTTTCAGGAAAAATGACAGGTTTGGCTGATTGAGGTTAATAATTTCAAAAGTCGTAAAAAAAGCGGATAAAGGCAATTGTTTTCTGCGAAAGCCAAAATTAAACCTTTATTTATTGTTCCTTTTCGCCAGAATCATCAAGCGAAAGCAGGTGAATAAGGTTTCGAAGCATTGAGAGGGTGAGCAGGGGAAAGGCTACTGTAAACAAAATCTTAACCCAGATTTTGCTGAACAACCCGCTGATGATTAGGGCCCAGATTATGGCAAGAAAAACGATGTCAATAATAATTACCAATGCGTTGCCCGGATCTTTTTGCATCCAGCCTGGGAAAGGCAGTATTTTTTCCTTATCGGCAGATGCCTTAATGAGCCTGTATGTGCAAAACACCCAAATTCCCGGCAAAACGAAACCCAGCAGGACTCCGACAGCATGAAAGGGCAAATGCCCCAGCGAATAGAGCAGACCCATAACAAATTGGCCCCAAAAATTCAACTGAAAGTTGGTTTTTGATCCGGCCGAGGCTTCAATGAAACTGCGCAGAATTTTCGAATTAATTACAGGACTCTCAGCCATAGGTTTTTTCAATTAAGTTGCCGGGTATGTTATTTCAATTCAAAAATAAATTTAATTTGCATTTTGGTTTGAAAACGTTTAAAAAGTTTTGTGTAATTATTTACTTAAACCACAATTTATGAGAAGAGCCGAAACCACAGGCAGATTTCTGCTATTTGCCTTTTTTCTTGGTGTTTTGTTAATTGCCACACCGGCATTTGCACAGGGCGAAGAAACGAGCCCTCAGCCCCCGGCCAAGACTGGATGGAAACTTGGCGGTGTGCTGCCTACCATTACCTTTGATAGCGACCTGGGTTTTCAATACGGTGCGCTGGTAAACCTGTTCAATTATGGGGATGGATCAAGGTTTCCCCGGTACGACCATTCCCTATATTTTGAAGTGTCGCGTTTTACAAAGGGAAGTGGTTACAACCGTTTCTTTTACGACTCTGACCAACTCGTAAAAGGGATCAGGACTACTTTTGACCTGAGTTATATCACTGACCCGCTCTACAGCTTCCATGGATTTAACGGGTATGAGTCGGCTTTTTGGCCCGAACTGATTGACCGTGACTTTGAGGACGGAGAGTTTCCCTATATCAGCCGGGCCTTCTATGCTCACGACCGGAAAATGTTTCGTACCAAGGTTGACTTACAAAGTAAAATTGGTAAAAGTGATTTTGGATGGGTGTCAGGTTTTGAGACTTATAACTTTTCCGTTGGCTCGGTTGACATTGAGAAATTAAATAAAGGAAAGGAAGGGGATGATCTTTTGGACGATGTTCCGGGTCTTTACGATCGCTATGTTGCCTGGGGGCTCATTGAGCCCGACGAAGCTAATGGTGGCTGGGTTAATTACTTAAAGGCTGGTGTTTCATATGATACCCGCGACAACGAACCCAATCCTATGAAAGGGGTATGGTCAGAGGCTGTAATTATGCTGGCGCCCGGCTTCCTGGTTACCAACGATGGCTTTGGGCATGCCAAACTATCGCTGACTCACCGCCAGTATTTTACCCTGATTGAGAATGACCTTTCGTTTGCTTACCGTATTGGACTTCAGAAAACCATTGCCGGCAAAGCGCCATTTTATGTGCAACCTTTGCTTATCACCTCATTCCTGAGGGGAAACACCAACGAGGGACTTGGCGGTTCAAAGAGCCTTCGCGGTATTCTTCGCAACCGCGTGGTTGGTGACGGCATTGCCATGGGTAACCTTGAGCTGCGCTGGAAATTCGTGCATTTTAATATCGGAGCCACTAATGTTTATCTTGGCCTTAATGGTTTTGTGGATGGCGGTCTGGTGTTCTCGCCCATCGAAATAGACCTGAGTAAAGTATCTTTGGGGGAAGATGAGACAATGAGACTGTTTTTTGATCAGGATAAAGACGCGCTACATATGAGTGCTGGCGCCGGTTTACGCATTGCAATTAATCAAAACTTTATCATTGCAGTCGACTTTGGAAAAGCTTTTAATGAACGTGATGGAAACACTGGGCTTTACATTGGTCTGAATTACTTGTTTTAATAGCAACGGGTGTTATGGAATGATAACTTGTTGAAATGAGCACTGAACAACAAACATATATCAACAAAAGAAAAGGATCGGGCCTACAGGGCCTGGTCCTTTTTTCACTGGTGTCATTTGCTGTTTGTTTTGCCGGTATTTTTTTGCTCACCCAATTTTGGAAAAAGAAAAATATTAAAATAGACAAAGATCTTGTTAAAACTGGTTACTTTGATGGAAAAACCTATTTTAACCCCTGGTTGGGTTGGAAAATAACATTTCCTGATGAAATGACCGTTCTTGACCATAATGAAATTCAAACATGGCGACGCCTGCCTCAAATACCAGGTTTTGAATATGAAAATTCAGAAAATACCACACTATTTCTTGCCCTGGGTGAGGCCTTTTCAGTTGTTTCTCTGGCAAGACTCGATCAAATTGAGCAGCAATTTTTCTTACAGCCTCACGACATAATTTTGTCGGGCATACAGGAAGAATTCAGGCAATCAATAATTAATAATACCCCCTATGAATGTTTTGTGCAAACATCAGAGCTAAGTATCAACTTTGTGCTATTTAAATTAATGGAGATCATTTTTTTTCATAACGGCGAAGAACAAAAACGACAAGCCATTTATAGTTCAATTATTAATGAACACATTCTGCACATTACGGTTGTTTATTATAACCCTATTGCGGGCCGAAAGATGAATAAATCAATACTTGAGTCAGAATTTTTTTATTGAAAAACAGCAAATACCATCCGAAAAAAATATAAACTTGAACTTATGATCAGTGTTAGAAATATTCATAAATCATATGGTGACTTGAAAGTACTCAAGGGTGTAAGTCTTGAGATTACTTCCGGCGAAATTGTTTCCATTGTTGGGGCTTCCGGTGCAGGTAAAACCACTCTTTTGCACATTATTGGTACCATCGATCAGTTCGATCAGGGTGATGTAGTCATCAACCATCAGAATATCAAAGGTTTTAACGACCAGAAATTATCTGATTTCCGCAACCGCAACATTGGCTTTGTTTTTCAGTTTCATCATTTGCTTCCTGAGTTCACTGCCCTTGAAAATGTTTGCATCCCTGCCTTTATTGCCGGCAAGGGCAGGGCCGAGGCCGAAAAAAGAGCCAAGGAGCTTTTAGAGATGCTGGGTCTGGGTGAACGGCTTGACCATAAACCATCCGAGCTTTCGGGAGGTGAACAGCAGCGTGTTGCAGTGGCCCGGGCTCTTGTAAACGATCCTGCAGTGATTTTAGCCGATGAGCCCAGCGGCAACCTCGACTCAAAATCATCGGAAGAGCTCCACCGTTTGTTCTTTTCGCTTCGCGACAAGCTTGGCCAAACATTCGTTATCGTAACCCACAACAATGAACTGGCCAACATGGCCGACCGCAAGCTTACCATCAAGGATGGGGTGATAGGGTGATGGTTTATTAACTTCGTTGAGCTCGCTTCGCTCGGTTGGTGGATTAACTTCGTTGAGCTCGCTTCGCTCGGTTGGTAGATTGCCTGCCTGACGGTTTACCTATTGGTGGTGGGCAGTCAGGGTAGATTATTGGTTTACTGGTTAATTAGTCTTTCCAGATCGGTTTCTGAGATTATTTTTACTCCCAGTTCTTCGGCTTTTTTTCGCTTTTCGGGGCCCATGTTTTCGCCTGCAACCAAATATGCTGTTTTTGACGAAACCGATCCCGTTATCTTGCCTCCGTGTTTTTCAATGAGGTCTTTTATCTCGTCTCTTGAGTGACGTGCAAAAACCCCCGAAACAACAAAGCTTGACTCTTTAAGTTTGCTGCTTTGGGTACTTGATTCAATATTGGCCGAAAACTGCAGGCCAGCGGCCTTAAGGCGCTCAATAATGTTTTGATTTTCGGCATTTTGAAAATAGTCGATAATGCTTTGGGCCATTTTTTCGCCCACTTCGTTAATGGCTGTTAGTTCTTCAAAGCTTGCACTCATTAATTTATCAATGCTTCCGAAGTGTTTGGCAAGTTTTTTTGCCATGGTTTCGCCAAGCAGTCTGATTCCCAATGCAAACAACACCCTTTCGAAAGGAATCTTTTTTGAATTCTCCAGGGCGTTTAGAATGTTTTCAACAGTTTTTTCGCGAAAGCTGATCTTTTTTGTTTTTTGGGTAACGGGGTCGGTGGTGGTCTTTTCCAGGCCCAACAACTGATCATATTTCAGATCATATAAATCGGCTATGTTTTCAATTAGTTTATGGCTGATCAGGATTTCAATTCTACCCTGCCCAAGCGTTTCCACATCCATTGCCCGGCGGCCGATAAAGTGCTCTATTTTTCCCTGAATCTGTGGCGGACAATGTTCACTGTTGGGGCAATAATGTACAGCTTCTCCCTCAATCCTGACCAATTCTGTGCCACATTCAGGGCAATGGCTGGCAAAATCTATCTTTTTTGCGTTGGCAGGCCTTGCTTCCAAATTAACCGCAACAATTTTTGGAATAATATCACCGCCTTTTTCAACAAAAACTTCATCGAGGAGGTGCAGGTTCAATTCGGCCACACGGTCGGCATTATAAAGCGATGCTCTCTTTACTATGGTTCCAGCCACCGGTATTGGTTTCAACACTGCTACCGGCGTAATGGCCCCGGTGCGGCCAACCTGGTAAATGACATCGAGCAGGCGGGTGGCTGCTCTCTCAGCCTTGAATTTGAAAGAGATGGCCCAGCGGGGCGATTTGGCGGTGTAACCAAGCATTTCTTGCTGACGGTAACTGTTTACCTTTATCACCACCCCATCAATATCGAAAGGAAGCTCCGGCCTGAGCTGTTCCATGGTTTCAATATAAAGATAAACTTCATCAAGATTACTGCACTTCTTAATGAACTCAGAGACCTTGAACCCCCATTTCTTAAGAGCCTGAAGGCTTTCGAAGTGGGTTTCGA
>Ga0114946_10003688_pt1 | contig 10256 bp, 5 predicted proteins | sample WalLakDeSediment_FD_88676 | JGI IMG/M metagenome (GOLD analysis project Ga0114946, IMG submission 88676) | Lake sediment microbial communities from Walker lake, Nevada to study Microbial Dark Matter (Phase II) - Walker Lake 11/02/13 Deep Sediment | ecosystem: Environmental > Aquatic > Freshwater...
AGAGCCAGACGGGTGGCGTCGCTCGGTTAGAGTGCTGACGCCATCACTAGCATACTTGACACAGAAGCCAGATTGCACATTCGTCAGGATTGTTTGATGAGAACACGAGTCGTTGAGCAAAAATGAGGTAATCCTCGATAGTCTCTCACTCTTACTCGCCTTGCCACTTTCTCATGCCGCCTCGCTATACTAGCTCTGCCGCTCCACTACAAATGGCTGGGCTATACCGTCACAACTCCGACTGAACACCAGAAGTATGCGCAACGCAGTGGGCAGACTGATCACCACGCTGGAGGCACACCAAGAGTATTGTTGGGAAGAGCCGGAAGCGGCAATCAGTGCGTCTCTTCGGCATGAGCACGGCAGGGTTCAGAATCGGCACGTGGAGCCGCCACGCACTATATCGGTACTCAGAGGGACTGGGATTCTACTCCTCTGACGTGGGAAGCGCTTGGTTTGCCTGGGCCCAAGAATCGGTCAGAGTTTAGTTCCTTCCAAGAATTACAGCTTATGATCAACACTATATCACCCTTACCGTCAAGGGTCTGTGGGTTCACCGACCTCCATGGAAAACTGGTGGCCTGCTCGTGGCTTCGTGCAGTCGATTCCAACGAATCTCCAGGCACCGGACTCCAGATAGCATTGGCTCATGCAGAAACTGTCGCGCCATCTGCTGTTCCTCATACGAGCAGGGCCTTCCTGATAACGGTCAACCACAAACTGAGCAGGTTGCGCTAGCTTTCTATGTACCTCCTTCGTCCGCGCTATAGGACTAAGGGCTGTTCTAAAACAGCCTAAGACCAAGTCTGTAAGTTGCAGGATTTGACAATCATCGTAATCTTGACACGCCGTCTTCTTATGGTTACCGGACCTATCGTCGATTACGTCATGTGCTGGTGAGATCGAGCAGTACTCGCGTAGTCCTCCTAGCCTTGCTATGATCCGACCACGCTCTAGGTGTCTGCGATAGTGAGCATGTCCATCGAAGTGCATCCTCACGACATGGATACCCTCAGGTTGATTGCCAAGGACATGAAGCCCCCCCTTCAAACCCATCCTGAAAGTAGTCTCGACCTTGCTCCCATAATCTACATGCCCCGTCATCCTTTCCAGATGGTCCCGGTATATGAACAGAATGAGCTTCGCACCTATCACTGGCTCAAACAGAGCATACTGCTTCCGTCCTTTGGTGGTGCCTACGAATATTGGATAAGGTTCGAGTTTGGATCGTGACCTCAAACCAGCCACACAGATCTGAACCCAGGCATCAGCGCAATCATATATGCGTCCATACCTTCTGACCCTCTTGATGCCTATCGGCTCACTATAGTTTGTGTTTTGCCTGGCTTCAGACAAGAAGTCAAGTAGCAGTCGTTTCTTTGCTACTGGGACAAGCAAGATTGCGTGCCAGTACCCCTCTACTTTGGACTCATCATGATATAGCTCATAATCCATGACACACCGTTCCGACAACTACCGAAGTACATGCCCACGCCGTGTCGCTGCGTCTTGCTTGGATAGCTTGTCCAACCCTCTTTCCTTCCTTGGCGCAGGGAGCCGTGTGCCGACTGTCATGATGCCCTATGTCGGCGCCTGTTCATATGTCAAGCTGAAGATCGTATCCGCTAGCCACTTCCTGAAACTGGGATTGTCGCTGAACTGCTTGAACAACTCTGTATGGTCAGCTAGCATGCTGATTACGACCTTCTGCAGCGCCCGATCGTGCTCCAATCGTGCTGCTGCCTTATCACTGTTCTTCATCGCGTTCTGGTATGCCTTGTCGGCGCCCACCTTACTCGGGATCTCCTCCCCGATTACCTGTCTGATCCGGTCGGCATCCTTCCACTCGACGTTGCCAAACTGGTCGTTGAAAGCCTTGATGATTGTGCTAAGCCGCTCCAACTCGGGCTCAGACACTCTCCCCCCACCTGTCGCCGGTACAGGGCCGATCTCTCCGTTCGCGTCGCCCACACTCAACCTCATTGTCTCTCTCAACTCGCTCCTATAGCTGTCCATGTCGATGGCCTCCAGTATGCCCTTGGAAAGGTCTTCCTCCTTCGGAGCCGGCAGTTTCGGTATAAGGAAGTTGAGGAAGATGGACAACACCTCCCAGTCGGCGTTTGTGTATGGCAGTATCGACGCCAGGAACTGATATGTTCGCACAAACGCCTTCGCCTTGCCTTTAAAGTCGGCCTGCCCGTCCTCGTTCAGGTCGACGTCGTACACCGCGACGCAGCGGTCCAGGATCGGGTCCAGCTTATCACGGTCCGCACCGCTAAGAAACAGCTGCGCCAGCCGCTCCACATCTACCCATGTATAAACTTCATACTCATCAAGCGACGCTCTCAGATCGTGGAGCTTGTTCGGGTCGGTCTCCTCACTCAGGAAGGTTGTCCGATAGTAATCGGCGAATGCATCTGCGATGATATCGGCATCATTCATGAAGTCCAGCACGAATGTGTCGGTCTTCAGCGGGTGCGCTCGGTTCAGACGTGAGAGCGTCTGAACCGCCTTGACGCCCGACAGCTGCTTGTCTACGTACATCGTGTGAAGCAACGGCTCGTCGTATCCAGTCTGAAACTTGTCAGCGACCACGAGAAAGCGATACGGGTCTTGCTGGAACCGTTTTTCAATCTGCACGCTCGGGAACTCGTTAAGCGTCGCTTCAGTCACCTGACGACCGTCGTCCACATGCTCGCCCGAGAATGCCACAACCGCCTGATAGGGGCTCCTTCGCTCTCTCAGGTAAGCGGCGATCGCGTGATAGTACTGAATCGCCCGTGCCACGCCGCTGCAGACCACCATCGCCCGAGCCTGTCCGCCAATCTTCCGCCGCGCGATCACATGGTCGTGAAAGTGATCTACCATGATCTCGGCCTTCTGCCGTATAGCATGCTCGTGCGATTCCACGAACAGCCGCAGCTTTCTCTTTGCCTTCTTGGTGTCGAACTCGGGGTCGTCTTCCGCCTTCTTAATCAGCCGATAGTAGCTTGCGACCGGAGTGTAGTGGGCCAACACATCCAGAATGAAGCCCTCTTGGATCGCCTGCTTCATCGTATAGCTATGGAATGGACGGTGGCTTACCTTCTCACCCTCGCAGACCGGCTCTCCAAAGAGCTCCAGTGTCTTGTTCTTCGGCGTAGCTGTGAATGCGAAGTAGCTTGCATTGGGCAGCATCTTTCGCGCCTCCATGATACGGTTGATCTGGTCCTCAAACGTCTCTTCCTCTTCAACGCCCCCGCTCTCCGACAGGGCAATGTTCATCTTCGCGGATGTACGCCCACCTTGGCTGGAGTGAGCCTCATCAATGATGATGGCGAACTTTCGCCCCCGATGCTCATCTCCGATCTCGTCATGGATGATGCCGAACTTCTGGACGGTGGAGATGATAATCTTCTTGCCATCGCTAAGGAAGCGGCGCAGGTCTCCGCTGTGTTCGGCGTGGCCGACCGTCGCAGACACCTGTGCGAATTGCCTGATGGTGTCCTTGATCTGCTTATCCAGTACTCGCCTGTCGGTCACAACGACAACGGAATCGAACAGCGGCGAACTCACTACCTGCGACGCTCCGGGCGCCTCCATACCGATCAGCTGATGCGCCAGCCAAGCGATCGAGTTGCTCTTCCCGCTACCGGCTGAGTGCTGAATGAGGTACCGTCTGCCTACGCCATGCGCCTTCACGTCGGCCAGCAGCTTTCGCACCACGTCTAGTTGGTGATAGCGCGGGAATACCTGCCTGGGTCCCTTCTTACGCCCTCTATCGTCTCTATCCTCGACCACCTGGGCGTAGTTCTCGATGATGTCCGTCAGGCCGGTCCTGGTCAGAATCTCCTCCCAGAGGTATGCCGTCTTCAATCCGTATGGATTCGGCGGGTTCCCCGCACCGTCGCTAAAGCCTTTGTTGAACGGCAGGAACCACGAGTCCTTCGCCTTGAGATGCGTGCACATGCGGACCTCAAGATCATCGACGGCAAAGTGCACAATGCATCGCCCGAACTGGAACAGCAGTTCCTTCGGGTCGCGGTCACGCTTGTATTGCTGGACCGCATCCTCAACCGTCTGCTTCGTCAGTCTGTTCTTCAACTCGAATGTCACTGCCGGCAGACCGTTGATGAACAGGCACAGGTCTAGGGCTAGCCGCGTCTCGTCCTTGCTGTAGCGTAGCTGGCGGGTCACGCTGAAGACGTTAGCAGCGAACCGTTCCGCAGCCCTGATATTGCCTGGGGTCGGAGACCCGTAGAACATATCGAGGCTCACTGAACCGTGCTTTACCCCATGCCGCAGGACGTCGATCACACCGCGCTTCGCTATCTCGCCCTGGAGTCGGTGAAGGAACTGAGTACGTCTGGGGCTCTCATCCGCAATACCGAGCGCCTCGAACGCTTCCGGCTGCGTGACGCTCACAAACGCGTGAAGTTGCGCCAAGTCCACCGCATGGTCACAGTCGTACTCGTCTGGGTTCCCAGCAACGTATCCAGCCGGGTCGTAAGTAGTGCGTCTCTCACGAACGAACGAAACCCCATCGGTAGGCGTCAAAGGAGCAGTCTTCTGACCAATCAGGCTCCGGACGATGAGTTCCTCAAGTCCTCGTTCTGAAGTATCACTCGGGGGCATCGGCTGCCTCCTTGATCCGTTCGGACTCGTCATCATTGAGCATCTTCGCGCCGTCGATCCCTTCATCTGGTTCTTCAAGGTCAAGTAACTCCTCGTGAAGCGACGGTGCGACCTCCCGTACGTCCAGCTTGCCTGTAACAACGTCCGCAATCACGCGGGACTGGTACTCGCGGAGAAGGTTGATCTCGCTTTGGTTTTGAGCAATAGCAGCGCGAATACCGCTTGTTTGGTTTTGGATCGCTGCAATCATACGCTCTTGTTCGTCTATGGTGGGAACAGCTATCGGGATACTCATCAGCCTATCCTCAGTGAGTTTGGGTTGAGCGGCACCCGAGATCCAAGGCCTATAGTCTACTGATTCCATAAGCTCAGCCAAGTACTCTAGTCGTCCACGTTTGGGTCTCAGAACATGTGCGTGATTACTCACCCAGAACTTACCTCGTGCAATGATGGCCAGTGGGAGGTTACGAAGAACCAGATTCGCACCATCCTCAGCTATGAGAAGTAAAGCTTCATCGAACAGATAGTTATCTACCTGATCAATAACACCGGACGCGCCATAGTAGTCATATTGACGTACGGACATGGCGCCACGTTCTGAAGCACTGAGTGGAATGCGGTGTCTGTTCAAGCAGTCGAACTCGTATTTCACGCGGGAGACCTCCCAATGCGCCGGAACATCACCCAGCCACTCCACACCCGAAGGTTTGAGGTCAGCACTTGGGTCGAGCCCACGTGTGATAGCTTGGCGGACAATCGCCTGCCTCTGCTCCTCCAGCAGACCGATAGACCTCTTCTTGGCGTTGATATAGCGGCGGACGCGCGCGTCCATACAGCCCAGGTAGCGCGCAATGACAACTTGCTCATGAAGAGGCGGCACTACAACGGGCGCATTCAAGAAAGCCTCGTCCGTTAGTTGGAGGCGGGATATCCATATGCCTTTGGACCTCACCTGTAGTTCCCATTGGAAGGGAGCAGATCTCATCAGCTCATGAACAAAGTTGACGTCTGCCGCACATTTCGGTCTTAAACGATAAACCCCATAGGCTGAACTCACAATGCCATGATGCCGTGATACGCCTAACCCCCGCGCCCAAGCCCAGAGGCTGTTGATGACCAGATCGCCCGGCCAGCATAGCTTGTAACCCGTGTAATTCTCCGCTTTGAACATCGTGACATTCGCAGATTCCCGCGGGATCACCCCACTCTCAGAAGACACGGTGAGTAGTGCCTCTTTCCCTTCTGAAGAACGAACATCGACGCATCGAAACATGGATTTGCCGCGTAGCACTTGCCAATGCTCCGGCACCTTGCCCAGCCAAGGCAGCCCCGAGTCTTTATACTCAGGATAAGGTTTGATTCTGTTATCCCCGCCCAAGCGTGATGTTAGCTTTGCTGCAACAGACCGAGAACTATCAAAGAGTAGACCTTGTACTGGACGTAGCGTCAGTGCAGCATCACCTCGTTGCATGGTACTTAACGGAACACGAGTTTTAGCCTGTAGGGTATCCCTTGTATCAATTACTTCATCTACTTGCCCAAAGATAGTGCCAATCGCTCGGCTATCCAATAGAAAGTCGGGTATATCCAGAGGTTCTACGATAGAGAGTGACTCCCGATCACTTTGCTTAAGCTGTGTCCTCAGTTCCACTAGAAGACGGCCAAGTACATTGATGCCCCTCAGTGTCTGCCTATCGACAACCTTAGCTCCCCAAAAATCATCCTTACGCGACTCTTCCACTATTGGTCGGTCTCCCGTCTGTAAAAGCAGCTGGCTGAATTCTGTCCAGTTCTGAGCAAGCTTGACCCGAAGACACCAGCGCATAACTTTCACTTTCACCCGCTCCCAGTCTGCGCGTGACTCCCATTGGTGTGGTTTACCTTTCATTTTCGCAGTCATTGGGCTTCTTTGCCCAATGATTACTCGTTGAATCTCGGGCACATGTGGAAACCTGCATGCCTGATAGAGTGCTTCAGAGGTTAGGATACGAACACCATTAACTCTCAAAGGAAACCCTGTTGCCATGTTTGAAAGGCCGCCGAACTCTTCTCTTGTCCTACGAAAAACAACAGCCTCTTTCCAGGAGTATGTGCGCATATCTGTTGAGTTCTGACTATTCGAATAGTATCTCGCCAAAGTCGCTCTCCTCACCGTAGGTTTTACGAGGAAGTAGAGGATACCACTTGCTAAACGGGTGTGATTCATCTGCTTCAGGGTCACCCCACCACAACGCTAAAGGGCAGTTATTCGGGCAGTTTCGAAATGTTACAACAGTCGCCCCGAATCCGAGCCCGAAGGGGCTGAAACCTAAAGGCCGCAAAGATGGACTTGGGTTCTCGCAGAAAGAGCGGATTCTTAAGCCGGCTAACAGCAGTTGCGTTTCAAGAAGTTGCCGTCCCTCCTCGCAGGAAAACACACCATGTGCACCTGATCCTCCGGCCTCACGAGGTTCGAAGGGGAACTTATGCTCCTGAGCCCTGTAGGCTTTCACAAGCTCGTCGTCCGGTAAGGCCGCGGGCCAAAGCACTTCAGATGTCTTGCTACGCGACGGATTGTTCTCGAGTTCCACTCCTCGCCAAAACCGAAACGCTATCTTCTTGTTCAGGTCCTTTGCTTGTTTCTTCAGGCGTTGGCTCGTCTTCCATTGGCCATACGCATAGAAGGCAATCATCATTACATGAACAGTTGCACTGTCAGGTGCATCACATTGGAGCCATTCACCTAAGTCATCACCGACTCGGAATCCGCTAAACAACGCATCATCAAGATAGATATATGGGCCATCATCACCTACGCAATCTTCAACACCAAAACCACATTCAGCTTGAAGACATGCGTCAAAGAGCCTTAGCATTTCCTCCTGGCTATGTCCGTTTTGCTGGATGCTTAAGAAGCTCGAGCTCTTCCAGAAAGCGCAAGGATTCGTTCCAGCCAGCTTATCGGTCTCGACCAACTGAGTAATGACGTCGACAACCCATTTCCTGCTAAAGTATGTTTGGTTCAGGACATGGTCCAATTCCTTTAGCAAGGGAAGTCGAACCGCCTCCTCAAACTGACCTGCCCATCTCTCAACATGCTCCGGTGAGGGCTTAGGTATCTCTCCTTCCCGATAGTCCGCTATGGTAGCGGCTATTGACTCTAGTAGCTTAGCTCTTGTTGCCATTGCGACCTTCTCCAATAATCTCGTAGAGCAGTCCTTCAGTTTCCTTGTTCAAGGTCGAAATATCAGAGCGAATCTCCTCAAGAGTCCGCAAGGGTTGTGGCCTGTAGAAATGGCGGTTGAAACTGATCTCGTAACCTATCTGCGTCTTGGAATCATCGACCCATGCATCCGGGACATACGGCAGCACCTCACGGCGGACAAAGCCCTCCACGCCGTCCACCTCGGGAAGCGGTACCTGTTCACTGTCTCGCAACTCAGTATCAGGTTCGTACTCGACTACACGCAGTTCTCCGTCGACCGTCGCCTCAAATAGCCCGTATATGGGATCTGCCAGTTCTCCGCGCTTGTGGATCTTCCTTATGACACACGGGCCGCTCTCATCAACCTTGCCATTGCTCTTCATCTCCTTGATCTCTCTGGGGGAGTAAGCCCTGTTCGGATCGATCCCTCCAATCCGTAAAGGTCGTTCCACTATCACCTTCCAGTAACCGAAAGCAGAGTTTGGAAACACCTTGGATTCCTCAGTTCCCTCGAAGTTCAGGAATGTGTCACAGATCTTCTGGATCTCCTCAGCCGACAGTTCGCAGTTCTTCCTGCCGAGATTCTTGCGTAATGGCTGGAACCATCTGGTCGCATCGATGAGCTGAACCTTGCCCCGGCGATGCTCCTGCTTCCTATTCGTGAGAACCCAGATGTAAGTCGCGATGCCCGTGTTGTAGAATATGTTCAACGGCAGTGCGATAATGGCCTCCAGCCAGTCGTTCTCAATGATCCAACGGCGGATGTTGGACTCTCCTTGACCGGCATCTCCCGTGAACAGTGACGAACCATTGTGGACTTCAGCAATGCGGCTGCCAAGCGGCGTGCCGTGGTTCATTTTGCATAGCTTGTTGACAAGGAACATGAGTTGTCCGTCGCTGGAGCGTGTTATAAGTGGGAGTTGCTCCCCCTTGTGCTGAACAGTGAAGCGTGCATCAGAGATCTGGCCCTTCCCACCCATGCGCTCGAGGTCGGTCTTCCAGCTCTTACCATAGGGCGGATTCGAGAGCATGAAGTCGAACTCCAGCGAAGGAAATGCGTCAGAAGCAAGTGTAGAGCCATACTTGATGTTATCGGCAGCCTGGCCCTCGCCCTTTAGTAGCAGGTCCGCTTTGCAGATGGCGTATGTTTCCGGCTGGCTCTCCTGACCGAAGAGGTGAACCGAGACCTCCTTGCCAAGCTCACCTGCTAGATTACTGAGAGTCTCCTCTGCTATGGTCAGCATGCCACCCGTGCCGCATGCACCGTCGTAGATCCGGTAGGTGGCGTCACGGATGTCGTTGGCAACGGGCCCGAACACCAGTTCAGCCATGAGATGGACCACATCGCGAGGCGTGAAGTGCTCACCGGCCTCCTCGTTGTTCTCTTCGTTGAAGCGACGGATCAACTCCTCGAAGATGGTGCCCATCGCATGGTTGTCAAGGCCGGGTAGGCGAACGTTGCCATGCTGATCGAAAACCGGATTAGGGCCGAGGTTGATGTTGTCCGTCGTGAACTTCTCGATGAGGCTACCAAGGATGTCGGCCTCCACTAGGGTGGGTATCTGGTTGCGAAACCTGAACTTGTCCAGGACTTCCTGCACATTTGGCGAGAAACCATCAAGAAATGCCTCGAGGTCAGCCTTCAGTTGATGCTGTTTCGCACGGGCGCGCAGATCTCGAAGTGTGAATGGTGAAACGTTGTAGAAGGCGTTGCCGCAAGCTGAGCACAATGCATCGCTCTTGTTGGCGACTCCAGCCTCGTCTAGCTGCTTGCTGAGCCTGAGGACGGCTTCTTTAGTGGGCTCAAGGACGGCATCCAAACGTCGGATAACCGTCATTGGTAGAATGACGTCGCGATACTTGCCCCGGACATAGACGTCGCGGAGCACATCGTCTGCGATGTTCCAGATGAACCCTGCGATCCAATTGACGTTGCCGTTCAGCATGTAGCGCTCCGTATTCCTGTCATCAGTGACGTTTCGCGTCAATACCTATTGAATGAGTCTATTATACCAGTGCGACCGGCCTAAATCATGCTTTGTCTACCTTCCCGCCTCAGAGAGCAACCCTGCCCGAGACGCTCTACCACTCTGAATCACGGGTCTTAGGGATCTGTGCGTCTGCCCGACCATGATACGCGCGTGCTCCGGCGATGCTGTGTATATGCGCCAAGCTGGAACGAAGCCGATAGCTACATCCTTCCGTTGTTGTGTTGCATGTCAGGTTGAGTAGATGCAGTTTCAGCCTCAACATAGTCCAAAATGGTCAGGTCATACATTCCGTCAGAATGTTTGGTGGGGGCATCAGCGATTGAAGGTAATCGGGCTCGGGACCTGAAGACTGTCGGTTCAGACCAGCCACCACCAAGGCAAAGGCAAGGTGCGTCGGCGCTCCTCTTCAATCCGTTAGGCCAAGGAGATCCAGTGTGCTGGTCTCGAGCCAGGATTCTACGAAGTCG